>Ga0209573_1000300_pt1 | contig 114281 bp, 105 predicted proteins | sample TNRBio252014_DNA_FD_185870 | JGI IMG/M metagenome (GOLD analysis project Ga0209573, IMG submission 185870) | Wastewater treatment Type I Accumulibacter community from EBPR Bioreactor in Madison, WI, USA - TNR Reactor_6/25/2014_ DNA (SPAdes)... | ecosystem: Engineered > Bioreactor > EBPR >...
CACCACCGCGTTCACCGCCTTCGGCATCGAGAACCTGCGCGAGCTACTGCAGATCCACCGGGAAAACGCCGAACATGAAGGCTCGGGGCTGGCATCGGAGCCGAGTGGGCCCTGATCGGCCGGTTACAGCGAAATCCGGGTCTGCCTACCGTGCTACGCGTGCTATCGCGGTCCAGCGGAGGAAGGGAGGTCGGTGCGGCTGAAGCCGTCGCCCTTGAACAGGAGCGGCTCGCCGGTGGTCTTCGCCAATGCGTAGGCGAAGACATCGCCGAAATTGAGGTTGGCCGGGTGGCGGGCTTTGCCGTAGCGGCGAAAGGCCGCGCAGGCGACCTCGGCTTGCTCGGCGCTCACCGGGACGACTTCGGCTCCCGCCAACGCGAAGAAGCGATCGAGCCGGACGCGGCCGGCGTCACCCTTGCGGCCTTCGATGACGAACGTCGCCTCGACGCGGGAGACGGCGGAGACGAGGACGACCGGGTCGGCCTCCACCCGTCGCGCGAACGCGTCCGCCTCCGGTTCATCGAACAGCACGATAGGTCGGATTGAAGCGCAGCGTAATCCGACGAATGTCGCCCAGGCTGGCAAGGACATCCGTCAGAATACGCCTTCGGCTATTCTGACCTACCGTGCCACCGTGCTGGCCTCGAAGCATAAATTATACTATGCTTCGCCGGAGACGGATGCGTTGTAAGGGGGTCTACAATGAAAGTCTTGTTGGGGTTCACGACGGCATTCTTGCTCATTTTTTCAGACTCCAGCTTTGCTGGTTTGCAATGTAGCGATTTGACGTCTGAATCACCGAATTATCAGTCAAACATGGATTTGATGGCGAATAAGGCTCGATTACCGGACGACTATTGGAGTAGATATCATGAGGAATTCGTGAGCAGTCTATGTGGTGGCAATTACAAACAAGCAAATTGGCTAGTTGACTATGGTTTCGTTGAACCGCGCGAGGCAAAATCCATTGCGAATGTTTTAGGAATTAATTACTCACCTAAATCGCGCTCAGAACAAGGTAAACTATACGATTCTTCGAGAAGACAATTTGAAAATATGGGATTATGCACCTCTTGCGCAGACAACGTTGCACAACACTATACTCGAACTCCTAACTCGCCCTGCGGCAAATTAGCCAAGCGGGCGCTGAACGGGGATGCTGACGCAATCTCCAATTTGAAACAATTTCCAATGTACTGTAAATGGAATTATTGACATATATTTGTTTGTGCAATATAGATTTTCTGTGTCAGCAAGAAGAGCAGACGTAACGCCGTAGGTCGGATTGAAGCGCAGCGTAATCCGACGGGTATCTCCCAGGATGGCAAGGACATCCGTCAGGAAACGCCTTCGGCTATTCTGACCTACGCGTGCTACGGTTGCCCGGCGGCCGACGCGACGTCGGTGCGGGTGAAGTCGCCGCCCTTGAGCAGGAACAAGCCGCAGCAAGCGTGCCGGGTCCGGGTTTGAAATCCCGCGAGTGGGCCGGACGAGCGGGAGGACGCCCGTCCGGTCGACGTTTCAGGCAAAGATCAGGTCGTTGGCGACCAGGCTGGACACGCCGGTCAGCGTCACCACCATGTCGCCGGCGTCCAGCACGCCGTTGTCGTTCGCGTCCACCTGCAGCTGATGTGACGCCGCATCGAAGCGGGTCTGGATGCCGCCACCGGCGGCGAATGCGGCCGCCCCGATGTAGCTGCCGCCGGGTGCCACCGCCGCCAGCGAAACCTTGTCGGTGCCCGAGACGAAGTCCTCGATGATGTCGCCGGCCCCGAAGCCCGAGTCGCCGGCCTGCGAGAACACGAACCGATCCGCTCCCGTGCCCCCGTTGAGCGAATCCACGCCCGCGCCGCCGTTGAGGGTATCGTTGCCCGCGAGCCCGGACAGCCGGTTGACGCCGGTGTTGCCGGTGAGGGTGTTGTTCAGCCCGTTGCCGATGCCGTTGATCGCCGCGGTTCCGGTCAGCGTCAGCTTCTCGATTTCGGCGCCGAGCGTCCAGGTGATCGTACTCTGCACCGTGTCGATGCCCTGGCCCGCCACCTCGATCGTCTTGTCGCCGGCATTGTCGACGACATAAGTGTCGTTACCGGCGCCGCCGGTCATGCTGTCGGCCCCGGCACCGCCGATCAGTCGGTCGAGCCCCGCCCCGCCGATCAGCGTATCCGCGCCGCCGGAGCCGCTGAGGACGCAGCCGACGCCGGTGCCGATGATCCGGTCCGCGCCCTTCGAGCCGATGGCGTTCTCGATCGAGGAGAACGTCTCGGCGATACCGCCGATGGTCGCCGTCTGCGCCAACAGATCGATGGTGCCGCCGGTGGCGGAGAAGCTGTAGTCGATGGTGTCGTTGCCGCCACCGCCGTCGATCGTGTCCACGCCGTCGCCGCCGGACAGCGTGTCGTTGCCGCCAGCGCTGGGAAAGGCGTTGTCGCCGCCGATCGAGTCATTGCCTGCGCCGCCGACGATGCTGTCGTTGCCGTCTCCGCCATAGAGGGTGTCCGCGAAGCTGCTGCCCGTGACACGGTCCGATCCGCCACCGGCGTTGATGTACACGGCGGCGGTTTGCGACGCCGCGGTCAGCGTGTCGTTGCCGCCGGACGACAGCACGGTCTCGAAGCCGGTCGCCGTCAGGTCGAGCGAGACGTTGCCGGTGCCCTCGAGCCGGAGGTAGTCGTTGCCCGAGCCGCCGTTCACCGCTGCGAACGCCGTCGAGACATACACCTCGTCGTCGCCGGCACCGGCCGACACCACGTCGGCGCCCGCATTCGAGTCGTTGAAGCCAATGCCACCCCAGATCTCGTCGTTGCCGCTGCCACCGGAAATGGAATCGTTGCCGGCACCGCCGTAGATGGTGACGTCGTTCGTCGCACCGGAAGCATTCAGCGTGTCGTTGCCGGCATCCGACACGACCTTCTCGAACTGTGTCGCAACGAGGTTGATGTTCACCGACCCGGAGCCGTAAAGCCGCAGGACGTCGGTACCCTGCCCACCGTTGACGAAGGCGAAGCCGGTGTTGACGTAGACGGAATCGTCGCCCTTGCCCGCGGCAATGCTGTCAGCGTAGACCCCGATATCATTGAAATAGAAGCCACCATAAATGGTGTCGTTGCCGTCGTCGCCGGTGATGGTGTCCGCTCCCCAGCCGCCGATGATGAAGTCGTCGCCGGCGCCGCCGGCAAGCGAATCCGCTCCTTCATCCAGGTCGGGGTTGCTTCCCCCATAAATGGTGTCATTGCCGCCGCCGCCGGCAATGGTGTCGTTTCCCCCCAAGCCGGTGATGCTGTCTGCCGATGCCGTCCCCGGCAGTGAATCGTTGCCGGCCTCTCCCGTGATCGTTGCCATGGCCACCTCTGCCCTCTAGTCCGGGTCGCGGCGGGGGTGCTCACGGATGTTCCGACGTCCCACCCCCCACCGTTCGCCCGTATCGCGTCCTCAGTTCGGACGAACACCCCACCAACGGCAACGGTAATGGGGCCACGCCGCCTGTCAAGCCACGGTCCGAACGATTGGAATTGTCAGCAAGCCGGAACCCGTATGAAGCACGGTAGGGTGGAACAACTGAAGGCCTTGCTCAATACGGGTCTCAGGCCAATTTGGAAACGCACGCCCGGGCGGGGCGGAGTTCCGCGATCCCCACTCCCCCCAACATCACCGTCCAGGGCCCATCGCCAGGAACTTCTCCCGGCGCTGGCGGCGCAGCGCCTCGCCGTCCAGTGACGACAGCTGGGCCAGCGCCGCCGCCACCCCCGCACCCACCGCGTCGATCGCCGCCTCCGGCTGGCGGTGGGCGCCGCCCGGCGGCTCGGGGATGACGGCGTCGATGACGCCGAGCGCGGCCAGGTCCTGGGCGGTGAGCTTGAGGGCCTGCGCCGCCGTCTGTGCCTGCTCGCCGTCCCTCCACAGGATCGAGGCGCAGCCTTCGGGCGAGATCACCGAGTAGATGGCGTGCTCCAGCATCAGCACCCGGTCGGCCGTCGCCAGCGCCAGCGCGCCGCCGGACCCGCCCTCGCCGATGACGACGGCGATGAGCGGCACCGAGAGTGCCAGGCAGGTCTCGATCGAGCGCGCGATCGCCTCCGCCTGGCCCCGCTCCTCCGCATCGATGCCGGGATAGGCGCCGGGCGTATCGACGAACGCCACCACCGGCAGGCGGAAGCGCTCGGCCAGCCGCATCAGCCGCTGCGCCTTGCGGTAGCCTTCCGGCCGCGGCATGCCGAAGTTGTGCTTCACCCGGGTCTCGGTATCGACGCCCTTCTCCTGGCCGAGGACGACGCAGGCGCGGCCCCCGATCCGCCCCAGCCCGCCCACCATCGCCGCGTCCTCGCCGAACGCCCGGTCGCCCGCCAGCGGCGTGAATTCCGTGACCAGTCGGCCGATGTAGGCCAGCGTGTGCGGCCGGTCGATGTGCCGGGCGACAAGCGTCTTCTGCCAGGCGGTGAGCTTGCCGTAGGTCTGCTTCAGCTGGGCGTCCAGCTTCGCCTGCAGGCGGCCGATCTCGTCGGCGATGTTGATCTCGCTGGTGCTGCCCAGGTGGCGCAGCTCGGCGATCTTGCCTTCCAGTTCGGCGATCGGCTTTTCAAAATCCAGGAACGTGCGCATGGGAGCCTCTGCCGTTGACCCGCCGCCGACCGGCCGCTCAGGCCGGTGCCGCGGCGGCGATCGCGTCCGCCTTGCGGACCAGCACCTCTGCCTGCCGGATCGAGGCGACGTCGATCATCCGCCCGTCGAGCGTGACCGCACCCGCACCCGCCGCCTGCGCCCCGGCCATCGCCTCCAGGATGCGCCGGGCGCGCGCCACCTCGTCGGCGGACGGGGTGAAGATCTCGTTCGCCGCCGCCACCTGGTCCGGGTGGATCACCCACTTGCCGTCGCATCCCAGCACTGCCGCCCGCATCGCCGCCGCCCGGAACCCCTCGCGGTCGCGGAAATCGGCGAAGGGACCGTCGACCGGCCGCAGCCCGCGCGCACGCGCGGCGACGATCAGCCGGCAGTGGACGTAGTGGAACAGGTCGTTCCAGTGCATCCGGCGCCGGCCGTCGGCGTCGGCGTCGGTCAGCACGCCGTAGCCCGGGTGCGGGCCGCCGATGCTGAGCGTGCGCGCGCCGATCGACGCGCAGTAGTCCCCCGGTCCCAGGTGCAGCGATTCGATCCGGTCGCTGGCCGCAGCGATGGCATCGATGTGGGTCAGGCCCAGCGCGGACTCCACCAGCACCTCGATGCCGATCCGCCGCGGCCGGCCCAGTGCCGCTTCGATCTGCGACAGCAACACGTCCACCGTGTAGACATCGCCGGCGTTGCCCACCTTCGGCACCATGATCAGGTCGAGCCGGGCTCCCGCCTGTTCCGCCACCTCGATCAGGTCCCGGTACATCCAGGGCGTATCCAGGCCGTTGATCCGCACCGAAAGCGTGCGTGTGCCCCAGTCCAGACCGTTGATCGCCTCGATGACGGTGCGGCGCGCCGCCTCCTTCTCGTCCGGTGCGACGGCGTCTTCCAGGTCGAACATGACGATGTCGGCGGGGACGGCGCGGGCCTTGTCGATGAAGCGGCGGCTGGAGCCGGGAACGGCGAGCTGCGAGCGGTTGAGGCGGGGGTGCTGCGCTGCTGGGGAGGTGAGGCTCACGGTCGGGCTCCCGATGGCGGCGGTGCCGGGCCCGGCGGCGGCTGTGCGCGCCGGACCGGGGTCCGGGCGGTTGCTCCGGACGAGCGGGTTATAAACGAGGCGGCGCGCCACAGGAAGCGTGGCCGCCCCGCCCGGGATTACCGACGGATCATCAGCGGCCGATCATCGGTCCGTCCCGGGGAGGCCGCTGGCCGGATCCCCGCTGGCCGGATCCCCGCCGGGCGTTTCCTCTGCGGGCGGGTCCCCGTCCTCGCCCCGGCTCAGCACTCCGTCCGTCGCCGGCCGGGCATGGGCGAGAGGGTGGGCGGTCTCGACCAGCTCGCGCAGCCGGGCGTCGAGGATGTGGGTATAGATCTGCGTCGTGCCGATGTCGGCGTGGCCCAGCATCTGCTGCACGCTGCGCAGGTCGGCGCCGTGCGCCAGCAGGTGGCTGGCGAACGAGTGCCGCAGGACGTGCGGCGAGACGCAGGCCGGCGGGATGCCCGCCGCGATCGCGATCTCCTTCAGCAACTGGCCGAAGCGCACCCGGGTCAGGTGGCCGGTGCTGGAGCGGGAGGGGAACAGCCACCCCGGCGACGGTGTCCGCCGCCGCGGGTTGGCGCGGGGCGCGAACCGGTCGCGGACCATCAGGTAGACCTGCAGCGCGTCGGTGGCGGGCTCGGTGAGCGGCACGATCCGCTCCTTGTCCCCCTTGCCACGCACCAGCATGGCGCGTCCGTCGCGGCTGATGGCGCTGAGCGGCAGGCCAACCAGTTCGGAGACACGCAGCCCCGTCGCGTAGAGGATTTCCAGCAGCGCCGTGGCCCGGGCGCCTTCCGGTCCCGGCCGGCCGGCGGCGGCGGCGAGCAGCCGGTCCACCTCCTCCTCGCTCAGGTACTTGGGCAGGGACCGGCCCTGCTTCGGCCGGTCGAGGGCCAGCGTCGGATTGTCGGTGCGAAAGCCCTCGGCAAACAGGAACTGGAAGAACTGGCGCAGCGCCGAGAGACGCCGCGCACCGGTGCGCGGCGACAGGCCGGCCGCCGCCTGCGCCTGCATGAAGTCGCGCAGCGCCCCGGCGTCGGCGGCGCACGGGTCCAGGCCCCGGCCGGCGGCGTGCGCGAAGAATCCGACCAGGTCGCGGCGGTAGGCATCGAGGGTGTTGCGCGCCGCCCCCCGCTCCGCCGCCAGCATCTCCAGGAACGCCTCCAGATGCCGGCCGGACGAACCGGTGGACGGAGCGGCGGACGGAGCGGCGGCAGGTGCGACTGCCGTCTCGCCCTGCGGCGGGTGACCCGAGCGGGCGTTCATCGCGCCGCCGCCATCGCCTCGACGGCGATCGCCCGGCCGTCGCTCTCCAGCCCGGCAGTCCGCAGACTGTCGACGACCGCCTCCAGGCCCGCCGGATCGACCGCCTCGGGACCGTCGGACCCCAGAGCGATCAGCGCCAGCAGCGCCGTCTGGCCGATCCGCTTGGCGCGCGCCGCGCGCATCATCTGGGTGCGGAAAGCCGGATCGATGGCTGTCCCCGGCTGCTGCGCCGGACCGTCGAGCAGGCCCGTCCACACCTCGTCCGGCACGGTTTCGCCCGTCGCGCGCAGCAGCACGAACAGGCGCACCGCCCGCTGCCGGCCGCCGGGCCGGCTGCGCTCCGCCTGCCACCAGGGGAACAGGCTGTCGGGCTGCCAGTCGGCCGCCTGCGGCAGCTTCGCCAGCCGCGCCAGCGGCATCAGCAGCTCCGTCGCCGCATCCGCCACCGGCGAAAGGGGTGCCTGCTTGCCGAGCCAGCTCATCCACGCCGCGGCCAGCGCGCGTTCGCCCATGGCGAGCATGGCCGGCACCAAGTGCTGGGCATATCCCGCAAGCTCCGGCCCGGGGCCATAGGCGGCGAGTTCCGGCGTCAGGGCCCGGGCGGTGGCGAGATACCGGCCGCTCCGTCGCCCCGCGTCCAGTGCCAGCACCGTCGCCTCGGCGCGCGCCATCGGCCCTTCGGACCCGAACGCCCGTCGGACGAACGGCTGCTCGGATGTTTCGGGGGTCTCGCCACGATTTCCGCCGCGTGCCGTGTTCTGGGCCGGCTTTGCGGGCGGGACGCGCTGGAAGAGCGGGCGCAACCGGCCTGCCGGCAGAACACCGGCCGCCACCGCCCGCTCGGTCGCCGCCAGCCGCAGGGTGTCCTGAAATTCCGGGCTCTCGGCAATACCGAGCGCGAGCGGCAGTTCCTCCTCGGCAGCGGCCTCCGGAGCCGGCGAGCCCTTCGCGGCGCGCAGCATGGCGATGTCCAGCGGCGACGGATCCGGCAGCTTCGGCAGGGTACTGCCGGTGCCGGTGATCGCCCCGATCAGCGCCGCGTAGGCACGGACGTCCTCGCCGCGATCGACCAGCAAGGCCACGGCGAGTTCGGCGTCTTCCACCTCGCCGCCCTGCGCATGGCAGAAGCCCTGCAGCCGCTGCCAGAAGGAGTCCTGGTCCTCACCGATCTGCGCCTGCGCCAGGCGGCAGGCGGCAGGCCCGTCACCCAAGATCAGCCGCGCTTCCGCTTCCAGCCGGACCAGCCAGGCCGACCGGCGGTCGGCGGGCACCGCAGCGATCAACCGCAGCAGGCCCTCCAGATCGCCCATCCGCCACAGCATCCAGGCCCGTTCGCCGAGCAGCCTCCCGGCCGCCCCATCCCCGGCCGGCGGGGCGGCGGCGCTCAGCAGCAGGCGGCGCATCAGGCTGCGCATCGCCGGCGACGGAGTGGCGACCGGCAGCCGCGGCAGCAGGGCCGCGACAAGCGAGCGCGGCGTCCCCCGCCACATGTCGGGCGGCAGGCCTCCCTCCGCCTCGGTCAGCGCGCCGGCGGCATCAGGGGTGATCGCACCCAGAGCATCGGTTTCGATCCGGCTCGAGGGTGCCGCCGGCTCCGGCGCCGCCGCCGAGGAGGCACTCCAGCCGCCCAGCAGCACCAGCACGGTTGCCACCAGCGCCGCCGTGCAACCCGTCGAACCGCCGCCCCGAACGGCCGGCAGCCTGAACCGGCATGCGATCACCGCCGTCTACCGCGGCTCGAAGCGGTCGTTGGGGATCGTCTTTTCGATCCGCTGCATCGGTGGCTGCAGGTCTACCGTGGTGAGCAGCACGACACCGACGATCAATACGAGCAGAACGACGGCAAGGACGATACGCAGCAGCGAGAACATGGGACCGGAAACCTCTGGGTGCGGGCGCGGGGGCCGACCGGAACTGCGGCAGCCGGCCTCGACGCACGGCATTGGGCCATCGCGACAGGCCGGGGGAATTCTGATAGCGTGCGACAATGACCAACGGCGAGACTGTATCGGCGCTGCCGCGGGCTTTCAACGCCGCAGGCCGGCGCAAGCGGGTACTCAAGCGAAGATGACGGCACCTGTGTCGCTTCGCAACCGAACGATTGTGCTGGTCGGCCTGATGGGAGCCGGCAAGACCTGCATCGGGCGCCGGCTGGCACGACGCCTCGGGTTGCCGTTCGTCGATGCCGACGACGAGATCGTCAAGGCGGCCGGCACGGACATTCCGGAGATCTTCCGCCGGCTGGGAGAGGCGGCATTCCGCGACGGCGAGCGCCGGGTGATCGCCCGGCTGCTGCAGGGGCCGGCCCACGTACTGGCCACCGGTGGTGGCGCCTTCGTCCACCCGGCAACGCGATCGCTGATCCGGCAGCGGGCCGTTTCGGTCTGGCTGCGCGCCGATCTGGACGTGCTCGACCGGCGGACCCGCGGCCGGAGCGGCCGCCCGCTCCTGGAAGGCGGCGACCCGCGGGCGACGCTGGCGGCACTGATGGCGGCGCGGGCCCCGTTCTACGGCGAGGCCGACGTGACCGTCGAGAGCGACGACGTGCCGCCGGAGAAGATGGTCGACCGGGTGCTGCAGGCCCTGGCTGCCCTGGCGGCGCGCCCGGCCACGCCAGGTGCGGCGGCACCGGCCGCGACATCGGGTGCGGCCGTGGATGCGACACCGATGGCGACGCCGCCGGCACAGGCCGCCGACCGGGCAGCGGCGGTGCGGCCGTGACCCCCGCCCCCCCCACCGCGCCGCCGGGCGCCGGCTGCCCCCCGGAAGCCGAGCGGATCTGCGTCGACCTGGGCGAGCGGGCCTACGACATCGTCGTCGGCCACGGCCTGCTGGCGTCGGCCGGCGCGCATCTGCGGGCCATCGGTGCACCTTCGCGGGTCACGGTGGTGAGCGACGAGACGGTGGCGGCGCTGCACCTGCCGACGCTGGCGAGCGCCCTGCAGGCGGCGGGGATCGAACCGCTGCCGGTGATCCTGCCACCCGGCGAACCCAGCAAGGACTTCGCCCACCTGCAGCAGCTGTGCGAGCGCCTGCTCGAGCTGCGGATGGAGCGCGGCTCGCTGCTGCTGGCGTTCGGCGGCGGGGTGATCGGCGACCTCGCCGGCTTCGCCGCCGGCATCCTGCTGCGCGGTATCGACTTCGTGCAGCTGCCCACGACCCTGCTGGCACAGGTGGACAGCTCGGTCGGCGGCAAGACCGGGATCAACACGCCGCAGGGCAAGAACCTGGTGGGCCTGTTCCACCAGCCTCGCCTGGTCCTGGCGGACGTGGGTGTACTCGCCACCCTGGATGACCGCCAGCGCCGCGCCGGCTACGCCGAGGTGGTCAAGTACGGCCTGATCGACGACCCGGACTTCTTCGCCTGGCTGGAGGAGAACGGCCCGCGCGTGCTCGCAGGCGACGGGGACGCGCTGCGCCGGGCCGTCGCGGTGAGCTGCCGGGCGAAGGCCCGCGTCGTTGCGGCCGACGAGCGCGAGGCGGGACTGCGCGCCCTGCTCAACCTGGGCCACACGTTCGGCCATGCGCTGGAGGCGGAAGCCGGCTTTTCCGACGCGCTGCTGCACGGCGAGGCGGTGGCGATCGGCATGGTCCTCGCCTTCGAGCTGTCGGTGCGCCTGGGCCTCGCCCCGGCGGAGGACGCCCGGCGCCTGCGCCGGCATCTGGCGGACTGCGGGCTGCCCACCGGTCTCGATCACGGGGCGCTGCGCGGGGCCACGGCGGAGCGGCTGATCGCGCACATGTGGAGCGACAAGAAGGTCGCCTCGGGCCGGCTGACGTTCATCCTCGCCCGCGGCATCGGCGCGTCGTTCGTCTGCCGCGACGTTCCGTTGGCCGCCCTGGGCGTGCTGCTCGAAGACGCCTGTGCATCCGGGTCCCGGGAACACGGCGGCGCCGGGTGTGTGCCGTGATCGACCACATCCTGGCCTTGACCCTCGCCGCCATCCTGGTGCTGCTGCTGCTCTCGGCGTTCTTCTCGGGGTCCGAGACGGCACTCACGGCCGCGTCGCGGCCGCTGATGCATCAGCTGGAGCAGTCCGGCGACCGGCGCGCGAAGCTGGTCAACCGGCTGCACGCGCGCACCGACCGCCTGCTGGGCACCATCCTGCTCGGCAACAACGCGGTCAACATCCTGTCGTCGGCACTGGCGACCAGCGCCCTGATCACGCTGTTCGGGGAAGCGGGCGTCATCTACGCCACCATCGGTGTCACCCTGCTGGTGCTGCTGTTCGGCGAGATCCTGCCGAAGACGATCGCATTTCGCCGCGCCAACCGGGCAGCCCTGCTGGTGGCCCCCCTGGTCAGCGCGCTCGTGCTCGTGCTGTCACCGGTGACCCGGACCCTCGAACTGCTGGTTCGACCGCTGACGCGGGCTCTGAGCGGCAACGACGACCACGCCGGGATCGGCCCGTCGGCCGACGAATTGCGCGGCGCCATCGAGCTGCATGCGGAGGACGGCAACACCGCCGTCCGCCAGGAACGCGCCATGCTGCACAGCATCCTCGACCTGGGCGAGGTGACGCTGGAAGAAGTGATGACCCACCGCCGCAGCGTGGCGATGATCGACGCCGACGAGACGCCGGCGACGATCGTCGCCCAGGTGCTGGCCAGCCCGTACACCCGCATCCCGCTGTGGCGGGAGGAGCCGGACAACATCGTGGGCGTGATCCACGCCAAGGCGCTGTTCCGCGCCGTCCAGAGCCGGGAAGGCAGCCTCGCGGGACTGGACGTGGTGGCGCTCTCGGCGAAGCCGTGGTTCGTACCCGATTCCCGGACGCTGATGGACCAGCTGCAGGCGTTCCGGCGGCGGCGCGAGCATTTCGCCCTGGTGGTGGACGAGTACGGCACGCTGATGGGCATCGTCACGCTGGAAGACATCCTGGAGGAGATCGTCGGCGACATCGCCGACGAGCACGACATCGCGGTGCCGGGCGTCATCCGCCAGCCGGACGGCAGCTACGTGGTGCAGGGACGGGTGACGATCCGCGACCTCAATCGCGAGCTCGACTGGGCGCTTCCCGACGAGGAGGCGGTGACCATCGCGGGGCTGGTGCTGCACGAAGCGCGGCGTATTCCGGAGGTGGGCCAGGCGTTCCTGTTCCACGGCATCCGCTTCGAGATCCTGCGCCGCCACCGCAACCAGATCACCGCCATCCGCGTCATGCCGCCGGCCCCGACCAAACCGGAACAGACATGAACCCCCGATCCGCCCGCGAGCGAACGCCATGCCGCTGAGCCGCCCGACGCGCCGCGAGCACGTCCACAGCCGGGAAATCCGCTGCCGCGGCTTCCGCCGCGAGGACGGGATGTGGGACATCGAGGGGCAGCTGGAAGACACCAAGACCTATTCGTTCGCCAACCGGGACCGGGGCGGCATCGTCGCCGGCGAGCCGATCCACCGGATGCTGATCCGGCTGACGGTGGACGACGACCTGCTCGTCCACGCCGCGGAAGCGGCGACGGACTCCGGCCCCTTCGGCCTGTGCGGCGCGATCGCCCCGGTGTTCGAGGAACTCGTGGGCATGCGCATCGGCCCCGGCTGGCGCAAGGCGGTGCTGGCGAAGATGGCGGGCGTGAAAGGGTGCACGCACCTGACCGACCTGCTGCTGGGGCCGGTGACGACGACGGCGCTGCAGACCATCGCCGCGGCGCGCAGTCGCCGCCAGGAGGCAGCAGGCGACGAGCGCCCGCCGCCGATCCTGGACACCTGCCACGCACTCGCCCGAACCAGCGACGTCGTCCGCGACCACTGGCCCGAGTGGCACCTGGACAAGAGGTAGCGGCACTCTCCGGGACCGCTCGCTCCCGGCACCCGCTCCCGCCGCTCGCTCCCGCCGGCCGTCACCGCTGGCAAAGGCGAACATCTTCCGGCACAATAATCGTACAGGGTGAGACCCGGGGCGCAGTCTCGCCCGACGGAAGCGAAGGAGATGCGCCCGGGAGGACGGGCTTTGAAGATCGTCAAGGACCTGATGGTCCCGCTCAACGAGTACACTCGCGTTTTCGAGGATGCATCCCTGTTCGAGGCGATGAAGGCGCTGGAGCGCGCGATGCTGGCGCCTGGCGCCGATCCGGCGCGTCCGAAGGACCGGGCGGTGCTGGTACAGGGCGCCGACGGCCGCGTGCTGGGCAAGCTCTCGATGTGGGATCTGCTGCGCGGGCTCGAACCCCGCTACGCGATGCCGTTCGAAACGCAGATGCTGGTCGACGAGTATTTCACCTGGACCCATTCGATGTTCGCCAACCTCGGCGAAAAGTCGCGGTCGATCACGGTCAGGGAGCTGCTGCGTGAGCACGGCCGGGACGAGCTGATCGACGAGACCGCGCCTCTCGACCTGGCGGTTCACCAGCTGGTGCACGGCCGGCTGCAGTCGCTACTGGCGACGCGCGCCGGCACGATTACCGGGGTGTTGCGCCTCAGCGACGTATTCCGGACGGTGAGCGAGATGATCGGCACCGAGAAGGTGCGGGCCTCGCCGGTGGCGTGACCGGAAGTCGCCGGATGCGGGCAGAGGCGAGACGCGTGGAGCGCGACGCACTCCGCGCCGGGGGACCTATGCGCACCGCGCGCGCTTCTGCGTCCCGGATCCGCCGCCGAAGGCATCGATGACCGGGCTGGACAGCCAGGTTTCGCGCACCTCCTCCGCCGACGCCGGCTTGCCCAGCAGGTAGCCCTGACCGATGTCGCACTCGAGCGATCGCAGGACGGCCAGCTGCTGAACATTCTCCAGCCCCTCGGCGGTGATGCGCATGCCGAGCGCGTGGCCCAGGTCGACGATGCCCTTGACGATGCCGGTGGCCGACTCGCAGACACCCAGCCCCTCGACGAAGGACCGGTCGATCTTCAGTTCCCGGAACGGCAGGTGCCTCAGGCAGCCCATCGACGAGAAGCCGGTGCCGAAGTCGTCGAGGGACAGTTCAAACCCCAGCGCGCCGAGGCGGTTGATGTTGTCGAGCAGCGGCTGATTGTCCGGGTCGGCGAACACGCTCTCCGTCAACTCGATCATCAGGTGGCGCGGCTGGATGCCGAAGTCCTCGACGATCCTCTCGACGTCGTCGGCAAAGCCCGGCCGGCGAAGCTGCAGCGCCGAGACGTTGACGGAGACGCCGGGAACGGGAAACCGTGCCAGCGTCCACTGCCGATATTGACGGCAGCTCTCGCGGATCACCCACAACCCGAGGTCGTGGATCAGACCGGAGGCTTCGGCGATGGGAATGAACTCGGCCGGCGCGATGCTGCCGGTCGATCCGTTCCAGCGGCAAAGCGCCTCCAGCGACGACAGGCTGCCGTCGTCGAGGCGATACTTGGGCTGAAAGGCCAGTACGAGCGCCTCCTCGGCGATGGCCCGGCGCAGCTCGGTTTCGATCGCCTTGCGGCGCATGATCGCCGTCGTCAGCGACGGGTCGAAGAAGCTGAAGGTGCCGCTGCGCTGCGACTTGGCGCGATACATGGAGATGTCTGCGTGCTTCAGCAGGTCTTCGGGCCGCGTCCCGTGGTCCGGGATCATGGCGATGCCGACGCTGGCGCCGACGTGCACCTCCTCGCCGCAGACCTGCATCGTCTCCTGCAGCGCCGCGATCAGCCGCGAGGCGAGCGCGCCGGCCGCGTCCGGGCCCGACACCTCGGCGAGCAGCAGTGCGAACTCGTCACCGCCGAGACGAGCCACCAGGTCGCCTTCGCGAACCACCCGCATCAGCGCCTTGCCGGCGATGCGGAGCACCTCGTCGCCGGCGTCGTGACCCAGCGTGTCGTTGATTTCCTTGAAACGGTCCAGATCGATGAGCAGCAGCGCCCCGCGCGTACCGCGGGCGATGGTCGCCGCCAGCAGATGCTCCAGCGCCCGATGAAAGTTCGCGCGGTTGGCGAGGCCGGTGAGGCGATCGAAATAGGCCTGCTCGTTGAGCTGTCGCGCCGTATCCCGGAAGACCTCCAGAGCGGACGCGATCGATCCCACCTCGTCCTGGCGATCGAGGCAGGGGATCGGACGATCCAGGTGACCGTCGGCGAACGCCACCGTCGTGGTGACGATATCGGCCAGCGGCGTGGCGATGGCGCGGCCGATGAACCGTGCGCTGGCAAACACGGCGGCGACGAGCGCCACCGCACCCAGCAGGCACAACCCCAGGAACACGTCCCTCGTGTCCGCGGCATTTTCCCGCAGCCGGGCGGCCCGTTCGGTGATCGCCTGGGACAGCTCCCGGATCCGACGGTTGGCCTCGTCGAACTGGATATCGGCATTGCTCAGGAACATCGCCGCCAGGAAGGGCTCGACGGCGATCGCTTCCTGCACCCGATCGATGCTCTGCCGGTATCCGGCCATCGCCGCGATGATGGCATCGCCGCCGGTTGCGCCTTCGTCGACCCGCCGAATCGCCCGATCGATCAGTTTCACGCCGTCGGCGACGCTGGCCCCCACCACCTCGGGGTCGACGCGGGCGTTCAGCCAGGCGACGCCACGGAAGATGCTCGCGTGTCCGCCCGCGAGATCGGCGCGCGCAGCCTCGATTTCGGCCAACTGCCGGGTCATCTCGGTCGCCTGCTGCTCGTACTCACCCTGGAACAGGTTCGCCAGCAGGAACAGGGTGGCGACCATCATGATCGCCGCCGCTCCAAGACCCGGTCCGATCAGCAACTTTCGGACGATCGATGTGTTGGAGAGCATGTCGGGCAAATGCAACCTCACTCACCACGTCGATCGCGACGGTCGACCGTTCAAGCACTGGTCGTCTTACACGCGCCATTCCTAAGGGAGCGTTAAGGAGTTCGGCGGTAACCTGTCCGCGCCGAACGAGAACTCATCGAAGCACCTCGTACCAGGGCTCCCACGTCGATCGGGAAGCGATGCCGATGCCAGTCACACGCAGAGTGCCGTCCCTTGCACTGGGCTGCTTGCTGCTGATCCTCGCGGCCGGTGCGCCGGGCGCAGAGCCCCGGGCGACGCCGGCAGAGGCGCGCGCGATGGCGGAGCGCGCCGCCGCAGCCATCGAATGTCAGGGACGGGATCGTGCCTTCGCCGCCTTCGAGGATCGCCGCGGCGGGTTCGTCGACCGGGAAATGTTCGTGGTTGCGATGGACCGGACGGGCCGGGTGCTGGCACACGGCGCCCGGCCGTCCTACGTGGGCATGAACATGTCAGACTTGACCGACGTCAGGGGCGACCGGTTCGTCGAGCGCATGCTGACCCTGCCGGAGGACGGCTTCCTCGAATACTTCTGGCAGAATCCGCTGACCGAGAAGATCGAGCACAAGACCAGCTACGTCGTCGTCAGGCCCGACCACGTGCTGTTCGTGGGCGCTTACGCATCGCACCCGTAGTTTCAGACCGCTGCCCCCGTGCCCGATCCGGTTTTCCTCAGGTGCGGCGCGGCATCAGCACCGTGTAGTCGAAGTCCAGCACCACCGACGGGTCGTAGTTGCCGTCGGCGCCCTTGAACGGGAACCCTGCGCACGGCTGGTCCTTGGTTGCGATCGTACGCAGCCTCAGGGCGCCCACGTCCGGACGGCCAGGCAGCTCCATCTTCGCCAGCACCTCCGACCAGGCATAGATCGTGTGACCGGCAAAGGTGGGGGAGACGTGCCGGCCGCCGTTGATCGCCACCACCTTGAAGGCGTTGGCGAGCCCGTTGAACGACAGCGAACGCGCCAGGCTGATGATGTGGCCGCCGTAGATCAGCCTGCGGCCGAAGCGGCTCTCCTTCTGCATCAGCGCATCGAAGTGCACCTTCGCGGTGTTCTGGTAGAGCCTCGTCGCGATCATGTGCTCGGCTTCCTCGATCGTCATGCCGTCCACATGGTCGATCTTCTCGCCTTCGGCGTAGTCGTCCCAGAAGTGCGGGCTGCCGGCGAGCGTGGTGTCGTAGTGGCGCAGATCCAGGTTGGCCGGCACCATGAGGTCTTCCGCCGCGACCGCATCGGCCAGTTCGGGCACTACGCCGTCCGGCGCAGGTGCGGCTTCGTCGCGCTTGCGCACCATCACCCAGCGGCAATAGTCGAGCACCGTCTCCTTGAGCTGGTTGCTGCCGACCGAACGGACGTAGACGACACCCGTCTTGCCGTCCTTGTTCTGCCGCAGGCCGATTACCGTCGAGACCGTGCTCAGCGTGTCGCCGGCATAGACCGGCGCCAGGAACCGGCCCTGCGCATAGCCCAGGTTGGCGACCGCGTTCAGCGAGATGTCCGGCACCGTCTTGCCGAACACCATGTGGAACGCCAGGATGTCGTCCAGCGGCGCGCGCGGCAGACCCACCCGGCGGGCGAAGTCGACCGAAGAATTGAGTGCAAAGCGCACTCCATAGAGCCCGGTGTAAAGGGCCACGTCGCCGTCGGTCACCGTGCGCGGCGTCGCGTGCCGGATCTCCTGGCCCATGCGGAAATCTTCGAAGAAATTGCCCGGATTGGTCTTGTCGCTCATTGCAGCGCTTCCCCTCACCCACTCTTGATTTTTGGAGCGTTCACATTTCTGCACCCAGCTCCCGCCCTCTTCCGCGCGGGAAGAGGGCCGGGATGAGGGCGTGCGGCCCCTGTCTTCAGAACTGGCCTGTCTTCAGAACTGATAGGCGGCGGCCAGTTCCGGATCCTTCTGCGCCACCAGCCGGGCGAGATCGACGATCACCTTCGCCTGCTTCCAGGTGGCGTCGTCCTGCATCTTGCCATCCAGCATGGCCACGCCCGACCCGGTGGGCAGCGCTTCCAGGATGCGCTTGGCGAACAGCACCTCGTCCACCTGCGGGCTGAACACCCGCTTGGCGATGCCGATTTGGTTCGGTGCCAGCGACCACGCACCGGTGCAGCCCATCAGGAAGGCGTTGCGGAACTGCGCCTCGCACGCCGCCTCGTCCTTGATGTCGCCGAACGGACCGTAGAAGGCGCGCAGGCCATTCGACTGGCAGGCGTCCACCATCTTGGCGACGGTGTAGTGCCACAGATCCTGCTGCGAGAATGCGCGCTCCGCCTTCCCCTCGATCGGATCGGCGAGCACACCGTAGAGCGGATGGCCGCCGCCGACCCGCGTCGTCTTCATCCCGCGCGAGGCGGCGAGGTCGGCCGGCCCGAGGCTGAAGCCGTGCATGCGCGGGCTGGCGCACGCGATCTCCTCGATGTTCTTCACCCCCTGTGCGGTTTCCAGCAGCGCATGGATCAGGATCGGCTTCTTGACGCCATACTGCGCTTCGAGCAGGGCGAGGTATTGATCGACGAAGTGGATGTCCCACGACCCCTCCACTTTCGGGATCATCATGACGTCCAGCTTGTCGCCGATCTCCTTGACGATCTCGCGGATGTCGTCGAGCACCCAGGGGCTGTTCAGCGCGTTGACCCGCGTCCACAGCGCGGTGTCGCCGAAGTCGGTGGCCTTCGCCACTTCGATGAAGCCGGCGCGCGCCGCTTCCTTGGCGTCCGCCGGGATCGCGTCCTCCAGGTTGCCGAGCAGCACGTCCACCTGCCTGGCCATCTCCGGCACCCGGGCGCGGATCTTCTCCAGGTGCGGCGGGAAGAAGTGGATCATCCGCTCCGGCCGGACCGGCAGTTCGCGCACCGGCATCGGCGCACCCGCGGCCAACGGCTTGTAGAATTGCGACGGCAACTTCATGGCGCCCTCTCCCCTGTTTTGTTCGCTCATGCAGCATGGCTTGCCGCAACCACGTACACCGAACGCACGGGTGCGTCAAATGGCGCGCGGGCCGCACGGCGACGATCGGCGCCGGGGGCCGCGCCAGCAACCGTTGGTCGATGCGACTACGCCTGGGTGTTCGGCTTTGACGATCCGGGTGCCGCCCACTTCACCACGCCGCAGGCGATGCGGGGTCCGCCGCCGCCGAGCGGCTCCGGAGCGTCGGAGTAGGTGTCGCCGCCGGCGTGGATCATCAGCGCGGGGTTTTCACCGGCTTGCCGTCCTTCGGCCCCGGCTGGCAGGACGGATGTTCGTGAACGTGAATCCCCCGTTCGCCCGGCGGCAGGTCGGTCAGATCGGGCGTCAGGCGCAGTCACTCGCCCGTGTCCTCGGCGCGGATGACGCCGATCGGCGCACCGATACCCTCGGGCGTAATCAGGTTCATCGGAACGGTGGTGGATTTCGCGTTCGCCGCTTGCGGCGCGAAGCCCGCGGGCAGCCCCGCCAGCAGAAATACATGCCACCTCCTGCGCCTTGACTACCTCATTCCGTACTTCACCGTGCCCGTTGCGAGTTCGCTCCTGTCTCTGCCCGATTTCGGGCCTGCTACAATCGTCAAACGCGCATAACCGCCAACGATTCCTGAATAATTCTGCAACATCCGGCCGTGGGTCCGCTTGAGAATGCTTCGCGGAAGTAGTCGGTCGCGATCGAGCCTGTCCTTTCATGGCAATGTCACTTGCGAGAACTCGCAGCAACGGCCTTACATTCTTTACGGATTTTTCGTTCGGTTGTGGCGCTGGGTATTCAGGACGTACTGGCGCGATCAGAGGCCGACGTCCGGTCCGCCGTTAGAAACTTTCCAAATAGGGGAGACGGAAGGATGATGACCAGCAGGCGCAGCGTCACCTGGCTCGGCGCGTGTGCGCTGGGCTTGGTGGCCGTGACCGGCGCACAGGCGACGGAAGGCTCGACGCTCAGCGACCGGGAGCATCTCGGCAAGGCGCTGTTCTTCGACAAGGCGCTGTCCTTCAACGGCAACCAAGCCTGCGCCACCTGCCACGCACCGGCGGCCGGCTGGACGGGTCCGAAGACCCGGATAAACGCCGCCGGCGGCGTCTACGAAGGCTCGATCCTCGGCCGCTTCGGTAACCGCAAGCCGCCGAGTGCGGCCTATGCGACGCCGGCGCCGGTCTTCCACATGGAGACCGAGGACGGCGCCGCCCTGTTCGTCGGCGGCAATTTCTTCGATGGACGGGCGACCGGCGAAAAGCTGGGCAACCCGGCGGCCGATCAGGCACAGGGCCCGTTCCTCAACAAGGTGGAACAGGCGCTGAGCGATCCGGCCTGTGTCGTCTGGAAGGCCTGCGGCCGGCCCTACGCCTGGCTGCTGAAGCGGGAGGTCCCCGGGGCCTGTGACGTGGCCTGGCCGGCCCGCATCGAGCATCAGTGCACCGCCGGCAAGACGGTGCCGTTGCCCGCAGCCCAGCGTGCGAAGGTTTCCTCGACGTACGACGCCATCGCGCTCGCGATCGCTGCCTACGAGGCGTCTTCCGAGGTCAACGCGTACTCGTCGAAATTCGACGCCTGGCAGGCCGGCAAGGTCCGGTTCACGCCGCTCGAGCGGGCCGGCTTCGACGTGTTCGAGGGCAAGGCACAGTGTGCCGCCTGCCATCCGGTGGAGCGCGGCGCCAACGGCGAGCCGCCGCTGCTGACCGACTTCACCTTCGACAACCTGGGTGTTCCCCGCAACCCGGACAACCCCTGGTACACGCGGCCGTTCAATCCGGACGGGACGGCCTGGGTCGACGCCGGCCTGGGCGGCTTCCTGGTGCAGCGCGCCGACTACCAAGCGTACGCCGCCGAGAGCAGCGGCAAACATAAAGTGCCGACCCTGCGGAACGTCGACAAGCGACCCAGCCGTCGCTTCGTCAAGGCATTCATGCACAACGGCTATTTCAAGACGCTGGAGGGCGTGGTCGACTTCTACAACAGCCGTGACGTCAAGCCGCGCTGCGCCGATCCGCTGACCACCGAGGCCGATGCCCTGGCACAGGGCTGCTGGCCGGAGGCGGAAGTGGCGGAGAACGTCAACGTCGACGAACTCGGCAACCTGGGCCTCACCGCCTACGAACAGCGAGCCCTGGTCGCGTTCCTGAAGACGCTGTCCGACGGCTGGACACCGGCGCCCTGAGAGCACGGTTTGATTTTTTGGCGCAAGTCAGTCCGATCAAGCGATTCCGCTTGATCGGATAATTGCCCTAGGCGCCGCCCGGGACGGGTGGCGGCGGCCCCCGCCGTTCCGCCCGTCCCGATCCCCGATCCCCGATCCCCGATCCCCGGTCCCCGGTGCAGTGCGGTGCGGTGCGGTGCGGAGGATCAGCGGGCGTCACCGCCGATCGGTCCGGTGACCACGATCCCCCCGCCGGCGACGCGCCGCGCCACCGCGTGTGCCGCCAGCCGCCCGGTCTGGGCGGCGCCGTTCATGAAGCCGTAGAACGCGTCGCTCAGATGCTCGCCCGCGAACAGCAGGTTGCCGAACGACGATTCCTGCGTTTCCGCCGGCGTCTCGCCCTCGATCCAGAACCAGGGCGCGAAGCGGGTGAGCTGCCCCGGCCGATAGTTGGAATAGGCGCCCAGGCAGAACGGATCGCGCGTCCACTTGGAGCGGAACCAGCGGCCGCCCGCCGCGGCCGCCACGCCCGGCAACGCCTGATCGAGCTCAGCCACGAAGCGCTTGCCTGCGCTCTCGGCGCTGCGGCCGACGACCGCGTCGACCTGGCTGCCCCCGACGAAGAAGGTGAGCGCGCCATCGTCACGGCCCGGCTGACGCTGGCTCTCCTCCCAGACCTCGGAAAACCCGAGATCGGTCCAACACTCGCCGACGAAGCCGTCGTCGCGCCGCCAGGCCTTGGCGTCGAAGCCTGCGAACACCTTCTCGTTGCGGCCCAGATCGACCTCGAAGATGAAGCGCACCAGATCCCGGGGCAATGGCGGCAGCTCCACCTGGCGCAGTACGGTGAACGGGATCGCCACGATGACGTAGTCGGCCTCCACTTCCGTCTCGAACGGCGCTCCCGCCGGCAGATGGGTGGATACGGTCAGGTCCGGGTCCTCCTCGGAGAGGGGATCGTGCCACAGCGGCGCCGGCTGCGCGTGGAACGTCAGTCGGAAGCCGCTTCCTTGCCGCGCCACCCGCACCAGTCGCTGGCCCAGCTGGATCTGGCCCCGCAGCCGGGCGGCGAAGTCGGCGGCGAAGGCGCCGGTGCCGGCGCGGACCATGAACTGCTCGTCGCTGTTGCCCAGCAGCTCGACCGCCCGGCCATCCACCGTCGGCAGGTTGAACAGCAGCTGCAGCGCCGAGGACTCCGCCGGCTCGACGCCGTACTCGGTGCGGATGCCGGCCTCGACCAGCGCCCGCACGAAGGGCTGGGAGATGGCATCCGCGTGCCGGTCCAGGTACTGCGCCACCGACAGGCGATCGAACAGCGGCCCGTAGCGGTCGAAGTCGGCATCGAGCCGCTCGGCATCGGCGGCGATCCGCGCCGCCAGCGGCCGCAGCCCGTCCGCCACCTCGGTCTCGCTGCGGACGCGGCCACCGGCGATATAGCCGGTGAGCGGGAACGGCCGACGCTCGCCGTCGGCGATGCGGTCGAACAGCGGCAGGTCGAAGCGGCGCGCCAGATCGAGGATGTCCTCGTGGTCGGAATTGATCAGCGAGCCGCCCACGTCGAGGATCAGCCCAGTGGCGAGCGCGCGCCGCGCCGAGACGGTGCGGCCGCCGAGCCGCTGCCGTGCCTCGTAGACGGTCGCCTGCAGGCCGCGGCGCTTCAGGTGCAGGGCTGCGTTGAGCCCGGCGATCCCGCCGCCGACGATGGCGATGCGCGGCGGACGTCCCGCGGGCGTCGCGGCGGCCGGCGGCGCACCGGCGAGGCTGGCAGCCCCCGCGCCTGCGGCGATCGCGGCCGCGCGCAGGAAGCGGCGGCGCGTCCAGCCCGGCCGCGGCTCCCCGACCGGCGCCGGGACGCCGCTCGCCGCGCGCTCGTCCCGCCGCGCCTGCTGCAGCGCCTGCAGCAGGGCGCGAAACAGCGGAGAATGTGTCATGGCAGCGCGGCCCCTCTCCTCGCCGTGTATGTCCCTGGACCGGCACACATTCGGCCTGTCTCTCCCCCGTCGATCAGTGTGCCTCGCGGGGCGGCAGGCGTCACCTCATGATTTGGTGACCGCACGGGCGCGCCGTCCGGCTGCGGCATCGGACCGGCCTCACACCTTCCCTCCTGCCCGCCGGTACTCGGCGAGTGCCCCCGGCATCAGCTGCTGCAGGCGCTCGATGCGCGAGCCGGGCGACGGGTGGGTGGAGAGGAACTCGACGCCGGCCCCGGCGCCTGCCTTCTCCATGTTCTGCCACAGCACGACCGCCTGGCGCGGGTCGTAGCCGGCCCGCGCCGTGTACAGCAGGCCGATCTCGTCCGCCTCCGATTCCTGCGTGCGCGAGTAAGGCAACGTGAGCGCCACGGTGACGGCTGCGGCCGCCGCCTGGGCGAGCATCGGGTTGCCGGTGGTGGCGCCCAGCACCTGCAGGCCACCCTGCTGCAGCATCTGCTGGCTGACCCGCTCGGCGCCGTGCCGCGCCCGGTCGTGCGCCACCTCGTGGCCGAGGACGGCCGCAAGCTGGTCGTCGTTCTGCACCACCTTGAACAGGCCGGTGTGCACCGCCACCTTGCCGCCCGGCAGCACGAAGGCGTTCGGGCTGTCATCGCGGATGACGGTGAATTCCCACGGCTGGTTGGCGGGCGCGCCGCTGACGGCGGCGATCCGACGGCCCACCGTTTCCACCCGGCGCTGCAGCTCCGGATCGCGGGCCACGCCCTGCTTCGCCACCACCTGCCGGTAGGCCTGCGCGCCCGCCTGGTTCATCTCCTGATCGGAAACCAGGATCAGCTGCGACCGGCCGGTGACCGGCGCCTGCGCGCAACCTGCCGCCAGCGCTGCGGCACCGCAGCCGCACAGGAACGTCCGTCGATGCATTCAAAACCCCCTTGATGGTCCGTCGCGGAAAGAGATAGTCGCCGACATCGGCACCGGGAAGTGGCTGGGCAAACGGCGGGAACGCCCCTCTCCCGGGCGTCAGCCGTCCCGCCGCAGCGAGAACTCGACCGGCTCGTGGGCCGAGAAGCCCCCTTCGGTGATCAGCATCAACGCGATGGTCCCGCCCTGTCGCTCGCCGAAATAGCGCCGGATCGCCTCCCTCTCCTCGCCTCCCGCCTGCTCGCGGGTGCGGGTGACGAAGCGGATCGATGCCTCGTCGATCTCGCCTTCGGCGATCGGGCGGGGCACGCCGAGGAAGCCGGCGGTGCCGGTGAGCGTCCGGCCGAAGGTGCGGAAGGTGAATGTTTCGGTGCGCCGGACGCCCCAGGGATAGGCCACATCGCCCTGCCAGCGGCCGTCGATCCTCTCCAGCGTCGGCCGGGACGCCGCCTGTGCCGGAGCGGGCGGTGCCGGAGCGGGCGGTGCCGCGGCTTCACCGTCCAGCAGCCGGGCCACGTCGGCCAGCAGCCGCAGCAGGCCGGAATGCTCGGGCGCACCGTCCCAGCCGGAGAGGTCGGCGGCGTTGATCCGACGCAGGCCCAGCGGCAGATCGACCGGCGCCAGCAGCGCGGGCAGCAGCACCCCCCGGGCGGCGGCGGCCGCCGCCTCGTCCACCACCCAGGCGGAGACGACCGCGTGCCGCGACCACAGCGCCACCACCGCGCGCGCTTCGGTCAGGCGCTCGGCGATGAACGTGTCGTAGCGGACGCCGATCGGAATGCGACGGTCCCAGAAGACAGTCCACCCCCTGCCCTCCAGCACGGCCGCCAGCCGCTCGGTGGTGCCCGCGTCCTCGCGGGCATAGCTGATGAAGATGTCGCTCATTCTATCCCCGCCTGCGCCGCCCGATCACCGACCCCCTCAGACGGCGATCACCTCTACTCCGACACGCTCGGCCGCACGGCACAGGTCACGGTCCTTGCTGGCCAGCGGCGAGCCGGTGCGCATCGCCAGATCCAGGTACGCGGCGTCGTAGGCGGTGAGGGCGTGCTCCTGCGCCAGTGCCCGGACTTCGTGCCAGGCGCGCGCGGACATCGACTCGTCGATGCGGATCGGCAACGTTTCCAGCAAGGCGACGAACTCGGCCACCTGCGCCGCCTTCAGGCGGGCGCGCCGCTCACCGATCGAAAGCGCGTTCGCCACTTCCAGATGCCAGAGTGCCGGCACGATCGCGCCGTGTTCGCTCACATGATCGAGCAGTCGATCTGCTGCGTCGCTAGCCTCGTCGAGGAAGCGCCATGTCATCACGACCGAACAATCGAGCACGACCGGCATCAATACTTCCGCCCTTCGTCGCGCAGTTCCTTCCATGAAATGCCCCCCAACGTCGTCTCCTTACGGATCTCCTTCAATTTCTCGACCACTTCGCGGAGATCGCGCCGGCTGCCGGCTTCGACCGGCACCAGCTTCGCCACCGGCGTGCCGTGGCGGGTAATCGTGATCTCCTCGCCCTTCGCCACCCGGTCGAGCAGCTCGGAGAGATGCGTCTTCGCTTCGAACGTGCCCACGACGGCGGACATGGTCCGGCTCCCGATGATCTAGAGCGCGGTTTGATCAGATCGAACCGATCTGATCAAACGGTCGTGCTCTAACTGTTTGATTCTTTGAGCAAGTCAATCCGATCAAGCGGAATCGCTTGGTCGGATTGACTTGCGCTAGTCTACGACTAGTTTAACTGCCCCGGCCCGGTCCGGCAACAGCGGCAGCCAGAAACGGAACGAGGGGGCCGAAGCCCCCTCGCCGTAGTCCTCAGCGGAGCAACAGATTACGCGGTGGTGCTGACCAGCCCGGTCTCCATCGCCGCATGCGCTGCCGCCAGACGGGCGATCGGCACCCGGTAGGGCGAGCAGGACACGTAGTTCAGCCCGACGCTGTGGCAGAAGTGGACGGACGACGGCTCGCCGCCATGCTCACCGCAGATGCCGAGCTTGATGTCCGGCCGGGTCTTGCGGCCGCGTTCCGCCGCCAGCTGCACCAGCTGGCCAACGCCCTCCTGGTCGAGAACCTGGAACGGATCGTTCGGGATCACGCCCAGGTCCTGGTACTGGACGAGGAACGGACCCGCGTCGTCGCGCGACAGACCGAAGGTGGTCTGCGTCAGGTCGTTGGTACCGAAGCTGAAGAACTGCGCACCCTCGGCAATCTTGTCGGCGATGAGCGCCGCGCGCGGCAGCTCGATCATGGTGCCGACCATGTACTCGAAGGTGGTACCGCTCTTCTCCATCGTCTCCTTGGCGACGCGGTCGACCATCTCCTTCAGCTTGTCGAACTCAGCCTTCAGGGCCACCAGCGGGATCATCACCTCCGGCAGCACCGTCTCGCCCTTCTTCTTCACGTCCACGACGGCCTGGAAGATCGCCCGGCACTGCATCTCGTAGATCTCGGGATACGTGATGCCCAGGCGGCAGCCGCGGTGACCCAGCATCGGGTTGGCTTCGTGCAGCTGCGCAGCCTTGGCCTTCACGTCCTCGACCGTCTTGCCGGAGGCCTTCGCCACTTCCGCCATGTCGGCGTCGGTGTGCGGCAGGAACTCGTGCAGCGGCGGATCGAGCAGGCGGATGGTCACCGGCAGGCCGGCCATGATCGTGAACAGCTGGATGAAGTCGTCCCGCTGATACGGCAGCAACTTGTCGAGCGCCGTGCGCCGCTCGGCCTCGGTGTTGGCCACGATCATTTCACGGACGTGGATGATGCGCTGCGGGTCGAAGAACATGTGCTCGGTACGGCACAGGCCGATGCCTTCGCAGCCGAACTTGCGCGCCGTCGACGCGTCGAGCGGCGTTTCGGCGTTGGCGCGGACCTTCAGCTTGCGGATCTCGTCGACCCACTCCATCAGCTTGCCGAAGGTGCCGGTCAGCTCCGGCAGGATCTTCGGCACATCACCGTTGAGAATGGCGCCGGTGGAGCCGTCGATGGTGATGACGTCGCCTTCCTTCAGCACCACGCTGCCGGCGGTGATCGTCTTCGCCTTGTAATCGATGCGCAGCTCACCGGCACCGGCAACGCACGGCGTGCCCATGCCCCGGGCCACCACCGCCGCGTGGCTGGTCATGCCACCACGCGTGGTCAGAATTCCCTGGGCCACGTGCATGCCGCCGATATCTTCCGGCGACGTCTCGACGCGCACCAGCATCACCTTCTTGCCCGCCTTCGCCCACTCTTCGGCCTCCTCGGCGGTGAACACGATCTGGCCCGAGGCCGCACCCGGCGACGCCGGCAGGCCCTTGCCGAGGACGTCCTTCTTCGCCTTCGGGTCGATCATCGGGTGCAGCAGCTGGTCGAGCTGGGCGGGATCGACCCGCTTAACCGCTTCCCGCTTGTCGATGACACCCTCTTCGCACATCTCGACCGCGATCCGCAGCGAGGCAGCGGCGGTGCGCTTGCCGTTACGGGTCTGCAGCATCCAGAGCTTACCCTTCTGGATGGTAAACTCCATGTCCTGCATGTCGTGGTAGTGGGCTTCCAGCCGGTTCCGGAAGGTAACCAGCTCCTGGTACAGCGGCGGCAGCACCTCTTCCATCGCCGGCAGGTCGGAGTTGATCGCCTTCTTCTCGGCGAGGCTCAGCGGCTGCGGGGTGCGGATGCCGGCGACCACGTCTTCGCCCTGCGCGTTGACCAGATATTCGCCGTAGAACAGGTTCTCGCCGGTGGACGGATTGCGCGAGAAGCAGACGCCCGTCGCCGAGTCCTCGCCCATGTTGCCGAACACCATCGCCTGCACATTGACGGCCGTGCCCCAGTGATCGGGGATGTTGTTCAGCCTGCGATAGGTATTCGCGCGCTTGTTCATCCACGAGCCGAAGACGGCGCCGATCGCGCCATAAAGCTGCTCATACGGATCCTGCGGGAACTGCTTGCCGATCGCCTTCTGGACTTCGGCCTTGTATTGCTCGATCAGGGCCTTCCAGTCGTCGGCGCTCATGTCGACGTCGTAGACCTTGTTGACCTTTTCCTTGTAGTGATCGATCAGCACCTCGAACTCGTGCTTGCCGACACCCAGCACCACGTCCGAATACATCTGGATGAAGCGGCGATAGCTGTCGTAGGCGAACCGCTCGTCGCCGGTCAGCTTCACCAGGTTCAGCACCGTCTTGTCGTTCAGGCCGAGGTTCAGGACCGTGTCCATCATGCCCGGCATCGAGGCGCGCGCACCCGAGCGGACCGAAACCAGGACCAGCGGGCCCTCGGTCGCGCCAAACTTGCCGTCCATGATCTTTTCGATATGCGCGATGCCGGCCTCGACCTGACCCTTGAGATCGGAGGGATAGGTCTGACCGTTCGCGTAAAAATAGGTGCAGACTTCCGTGGAGATGGTGAAGCCGGCCGGCACCGGAATGCCCAGGCTGCTCATCTCGGCCAGGTTGGCTCCCTTGCCGCCGAGCAGGTTCTTGTCCTTCGCACCACCCTCGGCCTTGCCGTCCCCGAACGTGTATACCCATTTTGTCATGGCTTGCTTCCTACCCCTCGATTTGTGAAAAGTCTGCAACCCCGCCGAGCGCCGAGCGGATCTGCGACAGGAGCTTGAGCCGGTTTTCTCTCCGATCCGGATCCGGGCAGTTCACTTGGACGTGGTCGAAAAAGCCGTCCACGGGCAAGCGGAGCCCGGCCAGGATGGTCATTGCCTCGCTGAACCGTTCTCCCGCCAGTGCCGTGTCGATTCCGGCGCGTGCACCGGTCAGCGAGCGGTGCAGGTCGTTTTCTTGTGGTTCCGCAAGGAGCCTCTCGTCCGCCTCTCCCTCGTACCGACGGTTATCCTTGGCTTCTTCGATACGGACGATGTTGCTCGCCCGGCGATACGCGACCAGAAGGTTAGCACCGTCGTCCGTATCGAGAAAAGCTCTTAACGCGTCCACCCGGGCCAGCAGGCGGACGATGTCGTCCTCGCCGCCGTCGGCGAGCACGGCGGCGATCAGGTCGTGCCGCACGCCCTGCTCGCGCAGGTGCACCTTGAGCCGGTCGGCGAGGAAGGCGAGGAGGTCGTCCTTCAGGCGACGTCGATCGGCGACGCCGATCAGGGACCCGTACCCGTCGAACGCCGCCTCGAAAATCGGCTGCAGCGGCAGCCGCAGGCGGCCCTCGACGACGATCCGCAGCACGCCCAGCGCCGCCCGCCGCAGCGCGAAGGGATCCTTCGAACCGGTCGGCTTCTCGCCGATGGCAAAGAACCCCACCAGCGTGTCCAGCTTGTCGGCGAGCGCCGTTGCCGTGCTCACCGGCGCGGTCGGGCAGCGGTCGGACGGACCCTGCGGCGCGTAGTGCTCGGCGATCGCGTCCGCGACCTCCGCCGGCTCGCCATCGTTGAGCGCATAGTAGCGGCCCATGATCCCCTGCAGCTCAGGGAACTCGCCGACCATGGCGCTCATCAGGTCGGCCTTGCACAGCCCCGCGGCGCGTTCGGCGAGGTCGGGATCGGCGCCGCAGGAAGGCGCCAGCGCACACGCGAGGGCGGCCAGCCGCCCGGTGCGCTGCAGGTCGCTTCCCAGCTTGGCGTGGAACACCCGCTCGGTGAGCCGGAGGACGCGGCTTTCGAGCGTCTTCTTGCGGTCCTCGTCCCAGAAGAACTTGGCATCCGAGAGCCGGGCGCGAAGCACGCGCTCGTTGCCGGCGACGATCGCCGCCCCGCCGTCGGTGGCCTCCGTATTGGCGACCAGCACGAAGCGCGGTGCGAGTTTGCCGTCGGCGTCCAGCAGCGAGAAGTACTTCTGGTGCGCCCGCATCGCCGTGATCAGCACCTCGGGCGGCACATCCATGAAGCGGGGGTCGATCGAACCCAGCATCGGCACCGGCCATTCGACCAGCCCGGTCACCTCGTCCAGCAACGCCTCGTCGGCGCGGACCCTGAGCCCCTCGGCCGCCGCCAACGCCGCGGCACGCTCGGCGATCAGTGCCCGGCGCTCGGCCGGATCGAGCATGACCTTCGCCGAACGGAGCTTCCCGCGGTAGTCGGCGAAGTCGCCCGTCTCGAACCAGTCGGGTGCCAGGAAGCGGTGGCCGCGGCTGCGCGCGTTCGCCGCCACCTCGCCCGCGTCATCGCCCAGGCGCAGGGTGAACGGAACCGGCCGGCCGTCGAACAGCGCCAGGATGTTCTGCAGCGGGCGGACCCAGCGGAAGCTGCTCGTGCCCCACCGCATCGACTTGGGCCACGGCAGCGCCGGCAGCACCTCTGCCAGCAGGCCGCCCAGCACCTGGGCGGTATCGGCACCGGGCTTCTCGCGGACCGCAAAATAGAAGGCGCCCTTGTCGGTCTCCCGCACCTCCGCCTGCTCCAGCGTGGTGAGGCCGGCGGCGCGCAGGAACCCCTGCACCGCCCCTTCGGCGGCGCCGACGCGGGGGCCTTTGCGCTCCTCCCGCACATCCGGCTGGCGCTCCGGCAGCCCGTCCACGACCAGCGCCAGCCGGCGGGGGGTGACGAAGGCGTCGGCGCGGGAATACGCGAGCTGCGCTTTGTTCAGCCGCTCGCAGACCAGCCGCTTCAGGTCGTCGGCGGCGCGCGTCTGCATGCGCGCAGGGATTTCTTCGGAGAGCAGTTCGAGCAGGAGTTCGGGCATTGCCGGATTTTCGCCCCCTCAGCCCGCGTGGCCGCGACTGGCGAGCCATGCTTCGCAGCAGGCCTTGGCGAGAGCGCGTACCCGGCCGATGTAGGCGGCCCGCTCGGTCACGCCGATGACGCCGCGGGCGTCCAGCAGGTTGAAGCGATGGCTCGCCTTGATGCACTGGTCGTAGGCGGGCAGCACGAGGGGCTTCGGCAGCGTCAGCAGCGCCTGGCACTCGGCCTCGGCATCGGCGAAGTGGCGGAACAGCTGCTCGGTGTTGGCGTACTCGAAGTTATAGGCCGAGCCTTCCCGTTCGTTCTGCAGGAAGACGTCGCCGTAGCTGGTCCCGCAGCCGTCCCAGTCCAGGTCGTAGACGTTCTCGACCCCCTGGATGTACATCGCCAGCCGCTCCAGGCCGTAGGTCAATTCGACCGCGACCGGCGCGCACTCGATGCCGCCCACCTGCTGGAAGTAGGTGAACTGGGTGACCTCCATCCCGTCGCACCAAACCTCCCAGCCGAGCCCCCAGGCGCCCAGCGTCGGGCTCTCCCAGTCGTCCTCGACGAAGCGGATGTCGTGCACCGCGGGATCGATGCCCAGATGGTAGAGGCTCTGCAGGTAGAGGTCCTGCGAGTCCGGCGGCGAGGGCTTCAGCAGCACCTGGTACTGGTAGTAGTGCTGCAGCCGGTTCGGGTTTTCACCATAGCGGCCGTCGGTCGGCCGGCGCGACGGCTGCACGTAGGCGCACTTCCACGGCTCGGGCCCCAGTGCGCGCAGCGTCGTCGCCGGATGGAAGGTGCCGGCGCCCACTTCCATGTCGAACGGCTGCAGCACGACGCAGCCACGCTCCGCCCAGAACGTCTGCAGCGACAGGATCAGCGACTGGAACGACGGGCGCCTGGAGACCATCGGGGGACCGGACTGCGGTTGCGAGCTTTTCGCGCTTTTTTCGGAGCCGGGACCATACTGCCGGCCCCGCAAGCAGGTCAAGGCGACGACGCGGGGGAGCGGTCATGCGCAGAAAACGTGCTCGATTGCCCGGATGTGCGTCCTCCGGAAGCAGCGGCGCCGGCCAGGGGGCAATCGGGTGCCGCGCACCCTCGGGCTTCCGCGGCGACGAAATACGTGCTGCAGGCGGGACACCACACCAGCGGTCGGGCCTCGGCGCGGGGGGAGTGCCGGCCAGTCCCGCGGGAAGCCCGCTCGACAGCGGGATCGCCGCCGTCGTCGTCGCCTGCACCCTGGCGTCGGGACTGCAGCCGCCGCCACAGTCCGGCGCCGGCCCAGCCGGCAGCGGCGGCGGCGATTCCCACGGCGATCAGCGGCAGCGCAGGCAGCATGGCCCGAGCGTGCGCCCGGCCGCGGCACGGGTCAAGCGGCAGGCGGGCGCCTCAGGCCGGCGAAGGCCGGGCCGCGGCGGCGCACGCCGACAACGACGTCTGCTGGCGGCCGCCGGCGTCGAAGTTGTCCGCCGCCAGCCAGCGGTCGTAGGCGCTGCGCACCGCCGGCCATTCCTCGGCCAGGATCGCGTACCAGGCGGTGTCCCGGTTGCGGCCCTTGACGATCATGTGCCGGTAGAAGATGCCCTCGAAGCGCAGGCCCAGCCGCAGCGCTGCCCGGCGCGAGGGCGCGTTGCGGGCGTCGCACTTCCATTCCACCCGCCGGCAGCCCAGGTCGTCGAAGGCATGGCGGATCATCAGCGTCAGCGACTCGGTCGAAGCGGTCGTCCGCTGCAGCGACGGCGCGAACCAGATGTGGCCGATCTCCAGCACCCCGTCCCTGGGTGCCATGCGCAGGTATGAGGCCATGCCGCGGGCCTGCCCGCTGGCCCCGTCGCGGATGGCGAAGAAGATGGGGTCCGCGGCCACGGCGCACTCCTGCAGCCAGGCCATGAACGCCGCCTCGTCGCCGTAGGGCCCTTGCCACAGGTAGGTCCAGACGGCTCGCGCCGCGTCGTCGGCGTGGGACGCGGCGTAAAGCTCGCGGCCGTGCGCCGCCCAATCGAGCGGCTCGAGCCGCACCGTGCGACCCTGGAGCACGGCGCGCTGTGGGAGGCGGCCGGACGGCAGCGGCGATACCTCAGCGCCCGAGATCAGGCTCTCCGGCCGCAGCCCCTCCGGCTGCAAACTCTCCGGGCGAAGCCCCTCCGGGCGAAGCGCTGCGGGGCTCACAGGCCGTACCGGTTCCACATCAGCCGCTCCTCCACCCCCGCCAGCAACCGCTCCGGCATCTCGTCCAGTCCCGACGGCGCCGAGCCGAATGCACGGATCCGGCGACGCCACCACGGGCGGCCGTCCGCGATCTTGTGCAGCTTCACCTTCTTGCCGAACTTCTCGCGCATCACCGAGCGAAGGTCGCCCAGCCCGTCGATCAGCCCCAGACCGAGGGCGGCCCGGCCGGACCAGAAGCGCCCCGAGAACAGCTCGTCCTCGCCCGCCTTCAGCCGACCCGCCCGGCGCTCGCGCACTTGGCGGCGGAAGGCTTCGTGCACGTCCTCCTGCACGGTTCTCAGGTGCGCGATCTCCTCGGCGTCCTCCTCGCGGAACGGATCGAGTGCACCCTTGTGCGCTCCGGATGCGTAGACGCGGCGCTCCACGCCCAGGCGTTTCAGCGCGTCGGGAAAGCCGAAGCCGGCGGAGATGACGCCGATCGAGCCCACGATCGAGCTGTCATCGGCCCAGATTTCGTCGCCGGCCGTGAGCAGCCAGTAGCCGCCCGAGGCGGCCACGTCCTCGGCGAAGGCATAGACCGGGCGCTCGTGCTCTGCTGCCAGCGCCCGGATGCGGCCGGCGATCAGCGCCGACTGCACCGGCGAGCCGCCGGGCGAGTTGACCAGCAGCGCCACCGCCTTGACACCGTCCAGCTTGAACGCCCGCTCCAGGACGCCGGCCACGCTCTCCAGCGTCAGGCCGCGGCGGAGCACCCCCACGCCGCCGATGATGCCCGCGAGCGGCACCACCGCGACGATCGGCGGCGGATTGCGGAACCGTTCGATGGGCAGGCGGGCAAGCAGGGATCGCAGTCGCATCGGCGTGAGATGGGTCGGCGGCGGTGGCGATCAAGCGGTGCCGGCGTCTCGAGCCGCGCTCAGGTGATCAGCGGCAACGCCGCGCCGGCGCGCAGGATGGCGTCGGCTTCGGTGGTGTAGCTGCCGTCCGGCCGGTGCAGCACCAGGCCCGGGCGCAGTGACAGCGGCGCTCCCGAGCCCTTGCGGCCGGCGACCAGCACACGCTTGGCCGGCTTCCCTTCGCCCGGCCACAGCGGGAAGACCACGAGGCCGCCGAGCCGGCCGGACAGACCCGCCAGCACTTCGGCCAGCCGGTCGGCCCGCTGGATCACCGTCACCGTGCCACCGGACTTGACCATCTTCAGGCAGAAGTCGAGCCAGCCGGCGAGCCGGACCTCCCCTTCCACCATCGCCCGGGCGCGGGCCGGATCGGCCGGCACCCGGCCACTGCCCTCGGCGGCGAACGGCGGGTTGGCCATCACGTGGTCGAACGAGGCGGGCGACAGGCGCACCGGCGGCGACGCCAGGTCGCCCAGATAGAACCGCGCCCGCGCCGCCACGCCGGTCGCCTCGGCATTGTCGGCGGCGAGCCGCACCAGGGTGCGATCGGAATCGATGCCGGTGACCATGGCGCCCTCGGCGCGGACGGCGAGGCACAGTGCCGCCGCACCGGCACCCGAGCCCACGTCGAGCACGGCGTCGCCCGCATCCGCCGACACGGCGGCGGCCAGCAGGACGGAATCGATCGCCGCCCGGAAGCCGGTCGCCGGCTGGCGCAGGTTCACCCGGCCGTCCAGCAGCCGGTCGTCGGTCAGCGGCTCAGCCATCGCGCTCCCTCTCCGCTTCCTGCAGCAGCCGGCGGGCGGCCGGCAGGTCGTCGTCGTCCACCATCACCCGGCGCAGCACCGCACCCAGCGCGCCGCCGTACGCACCGCTGGTATAGGCGTCGAGGACGTGGGCCTTGATGCCCGCCCGGGCGAGGCGCATCTCCAGCCAGGAGGCAAAGACCACGTCTTCGGTTCGCGTCAATTCCATCATCGCGGGTGACAGCACCGGCAGTTACGCGTATTTGTTTCGGTCGCACGGGAACGGCGGCGGGCTTGACCCCGACCGGCCGGGATTCTTATGCTCTTTGCTCAAGAAGCGGCCGTCAAGCGGCCGATCGCAGCAAGTGGAGGACGCGCGCGTGGGCATGGCCGTGGGCATTGACGGCACGTACGATCGGCAGCCGTCGCTCGACGCCCTGAGCGGCCTCGTCTCCGACGACCTGCGCGCGGTCAACGAATTGATCGTGCAGCGGATGCAGAGCCCGGTGCCGCTGATCCCGCAGCTTGCGGGCCACGTGGTGGCGGCCGGCGGCAAGCGGCTGCGGCCGATGCTGACGCTGGCGTCGGCACGGCTGTGCGGGTACGCGGGCACCCGCCACATCGGGCTCGCCACCTGCGTCGAGTTCATCCACACCGCCACCCTGCTGCACGACGACGTGGTCGACGATTCGGCGCTGCGGCGGGGGCTGGCCTCGGCGAACACGGTCTGGGGGAACAAGCCCAGCGTCCTGGTCGGCGATTTCCTGTTCAGCCGCGCCTTCGAGCTGATGGTGGAGGATGGCTCGCTGGAGGTGCTGGGGATCCTCTCGCGCGCGTCTTCGATCATCGCCGAGGGCGAGGTGATGCAGCTGGTCACCACCAGCGACATCGAAACCGACGAGGAGGCCTACCTCGCGGTCATCCGGTCGAAGACCGCGGAACTGTTCGCCGCCGCCTGCCGGATCGGCGCCGTCGTCGCCGACCGGCCGCGCGGCGAGGCGGACGCCCTCTACGCATTCGGGATGAACCTGGGCGTCGCCTTCCAGCTGATCGACGACGTTCTCGACTACTCGGCCAAGCAGGTGACGCTGGGCAAGACCATCGGCGACGACTTCCGCGAAGGCAAGATGACGCTGCCGATCGTGCTCGCCCTGCTCCGGGGCGACGAGGTGGAGCACCGGTTCTGGCAGCGGACGATCGAGCAGCTGGAGCAGGACGAAGGCGACCTGCAGCAGGCGATCGCCATCCTGACGGCCCGCCGGGCGCTGGCGGATACGGTCGAGCGCGCCCGCGGCTACATCGCCGCCGCCGGCAAGTCGCTGGCCCCGTTCCCCGACGGCGCCGCGAAGAGCGCGCTCCTCGACGTCGCCGACTTCTGCATCGAGCGCGCCTACTGAGCCCAGGGCGGTCAGGTCGGCCGCTGCAGCCGGTACCAGACGCCCTCGCGCGACGACCAGATGGCCGTGTAGCGCGCTTCGATGAAATCCAGAACCTGCGGGCTGCGACGCGCGATCATCCGGCGCAGTTCCGGATCGACGAAAATGTATACCGGCTCGCGATCGCGCAGGTCGTCGGGCAGGCGTTCCCAGAGCGGCTCGACGAACATCTCCCAGCTCCAGCCGTGCACCGGCAGCGCCTGCCTGCGGCCGGTGAACAGATAGATGAGCGGATTGCCGAAGACGTAGATGTCTCCCGCCAGGGCGTCCGGCGCGCCGATCGCTTCGGCCACAGGTGCCAGCCGAAGGTACATTTCGTCGGCGTTCTGCTGGTAGCGTGCGATTCGCAAAGGCTTCGGGTCAGCTCCGTCAAAGACCCGCTTCACCTTCGGAAACTGGTCGGCGGCGGTCGCCGCCGACGCGGCGGCCGCCGGAAAGATCAGGAACATCACCGTCGCCGCGACCGCACGTCGCGCCGACAGCCCCAGGGACGCGAGGATGGTGAGCAGAGCGTCGAGACCGCGCGCCGCCAGTACCGACATCGGTACGAACAGCAGCGTCATGTGGTAGGCCCACCAGGAAAATCGCTGCAGCAGGATCACCCCCAAACCGCCCGCGAGCCACACCAGCATCATCCGAAGGAGCGCGGATCCGCGGTGTCGAAGGCAACAGGCGACGCCGACGCCTGCAAACGGCAGCCAGGGCGCGAACACTCCCAGCCACCAGCCCAGGCTGTTGAACAGGCGCGTGAACGGCGCCGCCGTGACCAGCCCCTCGGCGATTTCCGGCATCACCAGCTCGGGGTAGATGAAGGTCGTCCACAGCAGCGCGTCAAGGGTCCCGCGGCTGGCGAAGATCAGGACGATCGCTCCGAGCACGGCTGCGACGCCGGCCGTGTACGCAGCCCACATCCCCGCAACGAAGGCAATCCGGGCGGTCGGCCGGCAGCGTCGGACCTGCTCGACCGTCGCCACCAGCACGAACACGACGAACAGCGGGGCGAACACCAGCTTGAAGGCGACGGCGACCGCCGCCGCCACGCCCGCCAGCGCGCAGCTGACGAACTTGCCCCCTGACGACGACCACTCCCGCGTCAGCAGCCACGCCGATACGAAGGTGGGGAAGCCGACAAGCGCTTCCACCTGCATCAGCGTCTGCGAATCCGATCGGAACCAGTAGGTCGTCAGGAACACCAGTGGCGGCACGGCCGACAGCCAGCGCCCGTGCAGGCAGGAGCGCAACACGGCGAACATCACCACGGCAAACGCCAGCATCCAGCACAGCTCGAACAGATGCACCCCGAAACTGGTGAAGCCGAACAGCCTGCCTGCGACGTAATAGAACACGTAGACGCCCGGGGGCTTGTTGTCCCAGAAATCGACGTAGAGCAGGTCTCCGCGGTCCATCGCTTCCGCGCCGAGCAGGAACAACGCGGTGTCCCCATGCAGCGGCCGGTAGAGATTGAGGACGCCGGCCCCGGCGATCAGCAGCAGAACCGCTAGGTACCAGAGGGATTCGACCCAGCTGACGCTGCGCAGCAGCGAGAAGGCGCCGCTTTCGGAGGGCAACGTCGTACCCGGGTTAACCGCAGCAGTCTCCGTGTCCACGGTCGCTCTCCTCTGGGGAAGTGGCGTGCTCCGGCTCGCGGCCGCGTGCGGCCTAACAGAAATCGCTCGTGCCGACAATAACAGGGATCGCACTCGCACAATCCGGGCGGAAACCGGGCGGATGCCCCCGACGCGGACGCCCGGTCGGGGAGAGTGGCTTGCCCTCGGCTGGGGCCGGGTCTATATAGCGCTCGGCGACCCATCGGAGTGTAGCTCAGCCTGGTAGAGCACTGTCTTCGGGAGGCAGGGGTCGGAGGTTCGAATCCTCTCACTCCGACCATTAGCCGGCCCCACACCGCCGACGCGCCGTCCCCCGCTCCCCGTGCACGGCGTGTCGTCCGACGTCCGGTCCCCGCGATGAAGCGCGTCCGGCACCGGCTGCTGTCCCTGCTTGCCCCCTTCGGCCTCTGCCTGCTGCTTCTCGCCGGCCCCGGCCCGACGCGTGCCGAAACCGCCGAAACACCGGAGCGCCTGCTGCAGTCCCTGGCGCCGCTGCTGTCTGCGGGCGCCGATCTGTGGCGCGAGGTACAGGCCGCCGGGCGCGAGACCGGGGCAGACGCCGGCGCGCCGCTGCTCGCCCGCTGGATCGAGACCGCGCGGTCCGACGCCGTCACCGCCGGCACCCGGCCGATTCCACCGGAGATCAGGGCACAGCTGATCGGATTCGTGTCCCCGAGCCTGATGGACCGGGTGCGCTATCGCATCGGCTGGCCGGAGCACCGCGCGCTGTCGGGCGGGGTGTTCCGCCGGCTGCGGATCCGTGCGGTCGCTCTCGGCGACGTCCTGGTTTTCCGCGACCCGGCGATCGCCGCCGACGCCGCAATCTGGGTTCACGAGCTGGTGCATGTCCGGCAGTACGAGCGCTGGGGCACCGCCGGATTCGCCCGACGCTACCTTCGTGAAACGGACGACGTCGAGGCCGAAGCCTGGGATGCGACCGCCCGTTATCGTATGTGGGCGCTCGAAGGTCGTCCGGCGGAGCACGGCGGGCTGGACGGCCGCGGATGAATGGCGCCACGGGCACGGCCACGTCCGCTGCGCGGTCCACCTTCGCAACGCTCTGCCATCCCGCCGGCGCGGCGTGCGAAGCGCTGGACCGGTCGGGCAACATCGGCGCAATGGAGGACTGACGCAGCGACATGCGTCGGCTGCAAGAATTTTGCTGCACAAGTTCACGAGATGCGGCACTTTATCAGCATCCTGAAGACGGGGATGCCCCTACACCCCCCACAAGGGGCAGCCACGCAAACCGCTTCAGGAGCCGGGCCGCGCCACTCACCCCCCACAGGCGCGGCCCGGCAGCACTAACTTGCTGACCTCCGGCCCCGCCAGAAACCGACACATCCGAACTCGAAGCCATCTTCGCGCCAGGCTGCGTGCTGCGCTATCCGGTGGCCGAAAAAATCGTGACCGTGCGCATTCTGGACAATTGCCCCCCTGAACCCTGTCGCAAGCCCTATCGGACAGCCACCGGACCCGTGCCGGACGGCGTTTCGACCTGAAGTCGAACGCAAAGTGCAGGCCTTCGACGGATGATGACCGTCATTGTACCCTATTTGGGGCAATCGCCTCGGTTCGTCTGAGTGGATCGAACCGCCCGGTTGCTTCAGAGCATGTGGGGCGCGGCGAGGTCGGTGGCGACCTGGACATCGGCAGGAGGTTCGCAGTCGGACACCGAATCGAGCCCGGGTTCCATCCCGTCGATGGCCAGTCGCGGCCGCCCGGCGGCGGCCGGCGGCTGGTTGCGGCGAATCCGGCGCGCCGTCAACGTCCGGGACGGCGTCTCTCCATAGGCGGCGGCATAGGCGGCAGCGAATCGCCCGAGATGCAGCAGGCCGCAATCGAACGCCGCCTGCGTCACCGTCACCGCCGCGCCGCCGGTGAGCAGCAGTTCCCGCGCCGCGGCGAGGCGGCGCTTCTGGATCGCCTGCTGCGGCGTATGGCCGCGGGTGCGCCGGAACGTGGCCTGCAGGGCGCGCACGCTGACGCCGGCGACCCGCGCGAGGTCTTCGACCCCGATCTGCCGGGCAAAGTTGGCGTCAAGCCACGCGTCGACCCGCGCCAGCTGCGCTTCGCCGACCTGGGCGACGTTCCGCTCGACCGACGGCAGATCCGCCGTCAGCGCATCGACGAACAGCGTGGCCAGCATCCGCTCCAGACCTGCCTGCGCCGCCGGTGAGACGAGCAGCTGCGAGCCTTCCTGATCGAGCTCCATCGCCGCCCAGCGGCAGAGCGAGCGCAGGGTCGCGACGGCGGGAAGGTGCACCGGCAGGACGGACGGCCACTCGCCGCCGGCGAATGCCCGGGGATTGCGCCGCCGCAGCAGGTTCTCGGCATAGTCGGCATCGAAGGAGAGCAGCAGGGCCTCGAACGGCTCCAGGTCGAGCTGAAGATCCTCGCCCGGGCGGTGGATGATCATGGTGTCGGGCGACGCCACGGTTTCTTGACCCCGAATGCGATGCACGGCGCCGCCGCTCTCGCAGAAAGTCAGGTGGTACTTGGTGCCGACGGTGCCATCGACCCGCAGGCGGCTCGAGTTGGCGATGAAGCTCAACGAGGCGTGCTGCAGGGGAGCCTGATGCCAGCGCACGGCATACGTCCGACCGCCGATGAGTTCGGAATTGTGTCGTTCCCAGAGGCGACCAACGCGGGCGCGCGCTTCATCCAGGTCATGCGTCGCCAAACGGCAGTGGGAGAGGAGGTATTGACGGCTCATCGCGCTTCACGTCCCGCGCCGCTTGAGGGCGACACTCTCTTATTTGCCGAAACCGCTCACCCCACGGTGATGCTAAACGAACGGTAATCGAATGGCTATAGCTGATGCGCGTCAGCGTAGACAATGCGCCCGTTGGAGTTGTAGTGCGGATCAGGCTAAACACTCGGCAACTGCCGTTGCTTTGAGCATATTGCCCACAGCGCCTGGATCGCCGAACAGTTTTGCGCCCTATTTGCAAGTTCTCGCTAAACGTGCCGGTGCAAGAGCCGGCGCAGGGGCAGCTGGACTCGGAACGTGGTCCCGTCGCTCCCCGTCTCGACCAGGTTCAGCGAGCCGCCGTGTGCGGTCACAATTTCGTGAGCGATCGCCAGACCGAGGCCGGTGCCGCCGCCTTTGCGATTGCCGGCGGCAAACGGCAGGAACAGGCGCTCGCGCAGCGCGGGCGGGATCCCCGGGCCGTCGTCACGGACATCGATCTCGATCCGGCCGTCCTGGGCGCGGCCGGAGACCTGCACCCGGCCAGCGCCGGCCTGTCGGGCGTTGAGCACGATGTTCTGGAACACCCGGAACAACTGTTGGCGGTCGGCGGTCACTTCGGCATCGGGCAAGCCGTCCACATCGACTCGCAGGCTGGTCCCCTCCCCGCCCGGCGACAGCGAGTCCGCCACGTCGGTCAGCAGCTCCCGCAGCATGAACCGGGACTCCTGCAGCGGCGGGGGCTCGTCGCGAACGAAATCGAGCGTCCGGCTGGTCAGACCGACCGCCCGGTCGATGGCCTGATAAAGGCGCGGCGCGAGGCGCTGCACCTGCGGATCGTCGATATCCGCGAGGCCGTCCGACGCCAGCACGGCGCTCGCCAGGGTGTTGCGCAGGTCGTGGTGGATGCGGGCCATCGCCCCGCCCAAGGCCGCGAGACGCGCCTTCTGGCGCAGGGCGGCCCGCACCTGTCCCTGCATTGCCGCCAGTTCGGTCTCGGCGATCCCGATCTCGTCCCCACGCCTGCGGGGTACGATGGTCGACCGCTCGTCCTCCGGGTTGTCGCGGAAGTGCACCATGCTTTCGGTGAGGCGGACGATCGGTCGAACCATCCAGACCTGCAGGACCAGGTAGACGAGGCCGGCCGTCACCAGCGAGATGATGATCGACACCTGCAGGATCCGCCAGGAGAAGGCGTAGAGGGCCAGCCTGAGCGGCGTCTCGTCCAGCAGCACCTCGATCGTTCCGTTCGGATCGCCCGGTGTCGCGTCGATCACCCGCAGCACCCGGTTCTGGTCCTGCACGAGCGTGGATACGGCGATGCCGATCCAGTCGAACCAGGACTGAAGGCGCAGGTCGATGCCGGCGTCGATGACCGGCGGCATCCCCTCGGAGAGCATCAGCATCCTGCGCTCCGGGGCGCGCAGGACGATGGCGTGCGCACCCGCATGCAGCAGCAGATCCATGCGCAGCGGCTCCGCGGCGACACCGTCCGGGCTGGCCTGCATCGCCAGCGCCGCCAGGTTCGCCTTGGCGATCTGGTCCTCCAGATAGGTCCGGCAGTAGCGGGCGGCCGACGGCAGGTAGATCAGCACTTCCGCCAGCATGACGAAGCAGATGGTCAACGCCAGCAGGCGGCCCGACAGGCCGGTCAGGAAGCGGGGGCGGAAGGATCGCGGTTGCATCATCGGAACGGGAGTATATCGCAGCCGCGCCGTGTGTACCGTTCCGGGCCGATCCGGACCACTCAGCCCAGCCGGGCGAGCGCTCGCACCAGCCGGCGAACCCGCGGAGAGAACAGCTTCTCCGCATAGAACTGCCCGGCCGCGCGCTTGTTCGCCTCGCCCAGCGTCGGATACGGCGCGATCATGCCGGCCAGCGCCCCCACCCGCAGGCGCTGCTGCATCGCCAGAACCCACACCTGGATCAACTCGCCGGCCTGCGCTCCGGCGATGCCGGCTCCAAGGATTCGGCCGCGCCGGTCCACGACCACCTTTACCAGTCCCTCGGTGGTGCGCTCCGCACGGGCCCGGTCGTTCTCCCCGAACGGCGCGCGCAGCACCCGGCACTCCCCGCCCTCGCCGCGCACCTCGGCCTCGGTGCGCCCCACCTGTGCCAGTTCGGGATGGGTGTAGGTCACCCGGGGCACCGCGCCGTAGTCGATCGCCGCCGGCAGACGGAACAGCGCGTTGCGCAGCACGATCCCGGCCTGGTACCCCGCCACGTGCGTGAACTGCGGTCCGCCGGCGACGTCGCCGACGGCGAAGACGCGCCGATTGCTGGTGCGCAGCCGGCGGTCGACGGTGATGCCGCGGCTGGTGCAGGCAATGCCCGCCGCCGCCAGTTCGAGGCCGTCGAGGACCGGGGCGCGGCCGGCGGCGACCAGCAGGTGCGAAACCTCCAGCCGGCTGACGGCGCCGGCGCGCGTCACCTCCACCCGAATGCCGCCCGGAGCGGGCGCGACGCCGGCCACCACCGCCCCTTCGTGCACGACGACCCCCTGCTCGGCCAACCGGGCGCGCACCACGGCGACCAGATCCGGGTCCTCCCGGGAGAGGATCGTCGCCTGTTCGACGACGGTGACCAGAGCGCCCAGGGCGCGGAACGCCTGCCCCAGCTCGATGCCGATCGGCCCGCCGCCGATCACCACCAGGTGGCTCGGCACCTGCTGCAGGTCGAAGACGGTCTCGTTGGTCAGCGCCGGCACCCTCTCCAGGCCCGGGATCGGCGGCAGCAGCGGCCGCGAGCCGGTCGCGACCACGTAGCGGCGGGCGCGGACGGGCCGACCACCCGCGTCCACCTCGTCCGGCCCGATGAAGCGCGCCGGCGCGCGCACGACGTCGACCCCCAGCGCGCTGAAGCGCGCCTCCGAATCGTGCGGCGCGATCGCCGCGATCACGTCGTGGATGTGAGTGTGCACGTCCCGACCGTCGATCCCCCGAACATCGGCGAGAATGCCGAACCGGGCGCTGTCGCGTACCGCGTCCGCCGCGCGGGCCGCCGCCAGCAGCGACTTCGATGGCACGCAGCCGGAGTTCAGGCAGTCGCCCCCCATCCGGTCACGCTCGATGAGCACCACCGCCGCACCCATCTGCGCCGCGCCGGCGGCGACGGTGAGGCCGCCCGGGCCGCCGCCGATGACGCACAGGTCGACCCGTGGCGGCGCCGTCATCCCCGTTCGTCCCCCGCCCCGGCTCCGTCCCCCGCCCCGGCTCCGCCCTCGGTCCCGCGCCCAACTCCGTTCCGGCCCGCGCGGCCGACCCGCCCCCGCGCCTTCCACTGGCGGTAGACCACAGGCAGGATCGACAGCACGGCGAGGCCGACCAGCCCGCCGACGATCTGCGGCGTCAGCACGCCGTGCAGCGAGATCGTCTCGTTGCGGTCGAGCACGTCGCCGAGGCCGGCCCCGAAGACGGCGAACACCGCCGTGCCAGGGATGATGCCGACGACGGTACCGAGGACGAAGGTGCGCAGGGGCACCGGCAGGAAGGCCGGCGCCAGGTTGACCAGCCAGAAGGGGAACACGGGTATCAGCCGCAGCACCAGCATGTAGCTGAGCGCGTTGTCGCGAAAGCCGGGCTGCATGCGGCGGACTGCGGATGCGACCCGCCGGCGCAGCCGCTCGCCGGCAAGAAATCGCGCGGCGAGGAACACCAGCGTCGCTCCCAGGGTGGCGCCGACAACGACCGTCACGGTGCCGAGGACGGCACCGAACAGGAAGCCGCCCACGACCGTCATCACCGTGCCCGACGGCGGGACGACCACGACCGCCAGCGCGTATGCGCCGGCGAAGACGATCGGGGCCAGCCACGGCCGGTGCTCGACCCAGGCCACCAGCATCGCCCGGTGCTCGCGCAGCGCCTGCAGGCCGAGGTGGTGGTGCAGATCGAACACGAAGACGATCGCGATCCCGCCCAGCAGCAGCACACCCAGCAGCCCCAGCCGCCCGTGCGGCCGAGGGTGTCCGGGACGCTCCGGGTGTCCGGGACGTTCCGGCGCCGGTTCCGTTGCGGCGTCCCCGGACGCCCCGGAGGCATCCTCGGATCCGAATGCTTCGCTGCTCAACGATCGACCGCCTCTGCCCGCAGGACGCGAGCGGGCAGGCTCCACGACCGGCGGCGTTGACTTCGTGTCGGTCAAACCTTATACACCGGGGCCTTCCAGATGGAGAGGTTTCGTGAAGCGGACGTACCAGCCGAGCAAGATCGTTCGCAAGCGTCGCCATGGCTTCCGGCAACGGATGTCGACGGTCGGCGGTCGCCGGGTTCTGGCCGCTCGGCGCAAGCGGGGGCGCAAGCGCCTGTCCGCCTGACCCGTTCATGCCTGGCGGTGTCCCACACCTCAAGCGTCGGTCGGAGTTCGTGCGGGTCGCACGCGACGGGCGGTCATGGGCGACGCCCGGTCTTGTTCTGCAGGTGTGGCGTCGAGACAACCGGAGCGACATGCAGCAGCAGGCGCCCCCGATCCGCGTCGGGTTCACCACCAGCCGCAAGGTCGGCAATGCCGTGGCGCGCAATCGCGCCCGTCGGCGGCTGCGCGAAGCGGCGCGCCTGGTGCTGCCGGTCGACGCGGCCGGTGGCCGGGATTACGTGCTGATCGGCCGGCCGGCGACTGTCAGCCGCCCGTTTCCGCTCCTGCTCGACGACCTGCGGACGGCGCTGCGCCGGCTGAAGTCCGCCTGCGGCGACGACCGCCGCCCCGGGAATGGAGGCGGAAACGGCGGCGCGAACGGTTCGGGGACCCGCGGCGGATGAACCTGCCCGCGGCGCTGCTGTCCGGTCTCGTCCTCGTCTACCGCGGGCTGATCTCACCGGTATTGCCGGGGTGCTGCCGCTTCCAGCCGACCTGCTCCGCGTATGCCCTCGAGGCGCTGCAGAGGTTCGGCGCGCTACGCGGCGGCTGGCTCACGGCCCGTCGCATCGCCCGCTGCCATCCCTTCGGCGGCTCCGGTATCGATCCGGTGCCGGAGTCTCCCGAAGCGGATGGCCCGATGATCCCCGTGACCAGGGTCCCGGTGTGCTGCACCGGCGTCTCCCGCTCCGCCCCGCCCTCCCCTCACCCTTGAAGCGCCGCCGCGTCGGAACCTGAGCATGCTCGAAAACAAGAACCTCCTCCTCGCGGTCGTGCTCTCGGTGGCGATCCTGTTCGCCTTCCATTTCCTGGGCCAGACGCTCAATCCACCGGCCTCGAAGCCGGCGTTGACCACGGAGGCGCCCGCCACGGCGGCCGGGGCGACGCCGTCCGCCCAACCGGCGCCGGCAGGCGGGACGGCTCCCGGCAGCGGCATCGTTCCCTCCGTGCCCGGGGACGGTGCCGCGCCCGGAGCCGTTCCCGGAGCCGTTCCGGGTGCCGCCCCGGCTACCGGCAGCCTGCCACCGCAGGCCGGCCTGGGTCAGACGCGCCAGCAGGTGCTGGGCCAGGTGCCTCGGGTGCGCATCGACACGCCCCGGCTGCACGGCTCGATCGCACTGGTCGGAGGGCGCATCGACGACGTCACGCTCGCTTCCTATCGGGAGACCCTCGACCCGGACAGCCCGGAAATCGTGCTGTTCTCGCCACCGGGCACCGCCGAGCCGTACTTCGCCGAGACCGGCTGGGTGGCGGCGGGCGGCGCGATGGCGGTTCCCGGCCCCACCACCGTCTGGACGGCGGACGGCAACACCCTGAGCCCGACGCAGCCGGTGACGCTCAGCTGGGACAACGGCGAGGGGCTGACCTTCCGACGCACCTTCGCAGTGGACGAAAACTACATGTTCACTGTCCGCCAGAGCGTCGAGAGCCGGCGTTCGGATGCGGTCACCCTGCTGCCGTACTCGCTCGTCTCCCGCTGGGGAACACCGCCCACCTCCGGTTACTTCATCCTGTTCGAAGGACCGCTCGGCGTCTTCGACGGCACCCTGAACGAGGTCAAGTACAAGGACCTGCAGGAAAAGGGCGTCATCACCGAGAAGACCACCGGCGGCTGGATCGGCATCAGCGACAAGTACTGGCTCTCGGCGCTGGTTCCGAACCAGGAACAGCCGATTACGGCACGCTTCGTCTTCCAGCGCGTGCATGACGTCAATCAGTATCAGGTCGATTACGTCGCGCCGGCGCAATTGCTGGAACCGGGTGGCAAAATCGAACAGGAAAGCCGGCTGTTCGCCGGCGCCAAGGTCGTCACGCTCATCGACAAGTACGAAGAGCAGTACAACATCAAGCGCTTCGACCTGGCGATCGACTGGGGCTGGTTCTACTTCCTGACCCGGCCGATGTTCTACGCCCTGAACTTCCTGCACGGGCTGGTCGGCAACTTCGGCATCGCCATCCTGTTGCTGACCGTCGGCATCAAGCTGCTGTTCTTCCCGCTCGCCAACAAGTCGTACCGGGCGATGAGCCAGATGCGCAAGCTGCAGCCGGAAATGCTGAAGCTGAAGGAACGCTTCGGCGACGACCGGGCGCGGATGAACCAGGAGATGATGGCGCTCTACAAGCGGGAGAAGGTCAACCCCGCGTCCGGCTGCCTGCCGATCCTGATCCAGATCCCGGTATTCTTCTCCCTCTACAAGGTGCTGTTCGTCACCATCGAGATGCGGCACGCGCCGTTCTTCGGCTGGATTCAGGACCTCTCGGCACCCGATCCCACCACCGTCTTCAACCTGTTCGGCCTGATCCCGTGGGACCCGCCGCAGTTCCTGATGATCGGCGCCTGGCCGCTGATCATGGGCGTGACCATGTGGATGCAGCAGAAGCTGAACCCGCAGCCGCCCGACCCGGTGCAGGCGAAGCTGTTCATGATCCTGCCGCTGGTGTTTACCTTCATGCTGGCGCAGTTCCCGGCGGGACTGGTGATCTACTGGACCTGGAACAACATCTTGTCGATCATCCAGCAGTGGGTGATCATGAAGCGGATGGGGGTGAAGATCTGAGCGGAACCGAAGACGTCGAGATGAATGTCGGGCGACGCGGAGCGTTGCCCGGATTCCGCCGTCGCCGATGACCGCTCTTACGGACTCCCCCGAGGATGTTGCCATCGACGAGACGGGCGCGCGGCTGGAGCGCGGGCGCTGGCTGTTCGCGCAGGAATGCCGATTCGTCGCCGGCGCGGCGAAGCTGGAGCAGATTCCGCCCGACAGCCTGCCCGAAGTGGCCTTCGCCGGCCGCTCCAACGTCGGCAAGTCCAGCCTGGTCAACGCGCTGACCGCGCGGCGGACGCTCGCCAAGGTCTCGCACACGCCGGGCCGCACCCGGCAGCTCAATTTCTTCGATCTGGGCGGCCGGCTGATGCTGACCGACCTGCCGGGCTACGGCTACGCCCAGGCGGCGAAGGACCAGGTGGCGGCTTGGACGAAGGTGGTCGAGCGCTACCTGCTGGGCCGCGCCTCGCTGCGCCGCACGCTGCTGCTGATCGACGCCCGGCATGGCCCGAAGGATGTGGACCGCCACATGATGGGGCTGCTGGACAAGGCCGGCGTCTCCTACCAGGCGGTGCTGACCAAGGCCGACCAGTTGAAGCCTGCGGCACTGGCGGCACGCCTGCAGGCGACCCGGGACGAGCTCACCAAGCACACCGCCGCCCATCCCGAGATCGCAGCGACCAGCGCCGCCTCCGGTGCCGGGATTCCGGAGCTCCGCGCCGCGCTCGCGGCGCTGATCGACTGGGGGGCGGAGCGCCACCCCGATCCGGCGCCCTGATCCCCCTCCCGCCCCGCGACCGGCCGCAGCTCCCACAGTTGCGCGCGCGCCCGCACCGGGGATCGGGGCGAAATTGCGCTGGCAATCGGTGCCCCGGCCTCTAAAGTCGCGCGCCAACGGCTCGGGAACACAGGCGAGACATGAGCGATCAGGGGACCATCACCCAGGAGGAATGGCTGGCCAAGGCACGCACGCTGTCGGAAGCCTTGCCGTTCATGCGCCGCTACGCGGGCGCCACCTTCGTGATCAAGTACGGCGGCCACGCCATGGGCGAGACGGACCTGTTCCGGCTGTTCGCCCGCGACGTGGTGCTGCTGCGCCAGGTGGGCATCAATCCGGTGGTGGTGCACGGCGGCGGGCCGCAGATCGGCCGCATGCTGGACCGGCTGAAGATCAAGAGCGAATTCGTCGACGGGCTGAGGGTCACCGACAAGGACACCGTCGACGTGGTCGAGATGGTCCTCGCCGGCTCGATCAACAAGGAGATCGTCCAGGCGATCAACGCCGCCGGCGGCTTCGCGGTGGGTCTGTCCGGCAAGGACGGCAACCTGATGCAGGCGCAACGGCTGCGGCGCACCAAGCGCGACCCGAACTCGAACATCGAGCGGATTCTCGACCTGGGGCTGGTCGGCGAGCCGAGCGAGATCAACCCGCACATCCTCGACTTCTACGAGCGCTCGGACATCACGCCGGTCATCGCGCCCATCGGGGTCGGCGCCTCGGGCGAGACGCTGAACATCAACGCCGACACGGCCGCCGGCGCCATCGCGTCCGCGGTAGGCGCCAAGCGGCTGCTGATGCTGACCGACATCGAGGGCGTGCTGGACAAGAACGGCACCCTGATCTCCGAGATCACCACGTCGCAGGCGCGGCGCTACATCGCCGACGGCACCATCCGCGGTGGCATGATCCCGAAGATCGAAACCTGCATCGACGCGGTCGGCTGCGGCGTCGAGGCGGCGGTAATCATCGACGGGCGGGTTCCGCACGCCCTGCTGCTGGAACTGTTCACCGAGCACGGCGCCGGCACGCTGATCAAGGCCGACTGAGCCGCGCGGCTTCCGAAGCCGCGGTCAGCGGCGCCGGGCGGATCCGAGCGCGACCGCCTTCGGTGCGCCGGGACTGGAGAAGCTGCGGATGTCGGAGGACGGCCTGCCGAACAGGAAGCCCTGGACGTAGGTGACGTTGCATTCCCGGGCGACGGCGTAGAGTTCCGGCGTCTCCACCATTTCGGCGACGGTGGCGATGTCCAGCTCCCCGCACAGGTTGACGAACGCCTTCAGGAACGCCTTGCCCTTCTTCGCCTTCAGCGCATCGCGGAAGGCATACCCGTCCAGCTTGACGATATCGACCTCCAGGCTGGACAGGTACTGGAAGTTGGCGGCGCCGGCGCCGAAGTCGTCGAGGCACACCTTCACGCCCTGGTGGCGCAGCCGCTGCACGAACGCGTTCGCCGCCTTGAGGTCCTCGATGCGTGCGGATTCGGTGATCTCGAACAGCAGCCGGCCGTCCAGCCAGCGGTTCTCGCTCAGCAGCCGCTCCAGGTTGGCCAGGTAGGTCATCGAGTTGATCGAGTGGCCGGAGACGTTGACGGCGACGCTCACCCGGCTCCGCTGCCCCGTCTCCCGCCGCATCCAGTCGATCGCCTTGCGCGCCATCGCCAGATCCAGGTCGACGATCATGCCGGTGAACTCGGCGAAGGAGATGTGCTGGCCCAGATCACCCAGGGGCGAATCGGCGGGAAAGCGGACCAGCGCCTCGTAATGGTGGGGAACCTGGGTGACGGTATCGACAATCGGCTGCAGCAGCATTTGCATGCTGTCGTTGGCGAGGAGGCGCTGCAGTTGTTCGGCCGCCTCCACCGCCTGCCGGGCCAGCCGCGAGATGCTGGAGACGCCGTCGCCTCCCGGCGCCACCCCGTCGGCATTCCGTTCGAGCTGGTTGATCGTGTACGCGATGACGCGGTTCAGTTCCTCCTCCGGCAGCGCCGCATCGTCCATGGCGAGCGTCGTCGCCCGAACGCTCACCCCCTGGCGCAGCGGATCGGCCTCGCGGGTGAGCGCGGCGATGTCCTGGCTCAGCCGCGGGAGGTCGAGATCGGGGCCGTGCATCAGCCCGTACTGGTTGGTGCCGAGGCGCCCGGCGGCATCGCCGGACAGCGAATGCTGCCGCAGACAGGCCCCCAGATTGGCGATCAGCCTCAGCTCCGAGGTTTCCTCCAGGCGATGCCGCAACTCCTCGTAGCCGGGCAGCACGAGCAGCGACAGGGACGAGGTATCTGCCTCGCCCGCACCCAGGTGGCGGCTCAGCGAGGCAACGAACGCATCGCCGGTCTGCAGCCGGGTCTCGTCGGGCTGCCCCCCCCCCGAACTCCGGGCGCCGGCCTGGCAATTGCGGAGCGCCACGAAGTAGTGGCCTCCCAGTTCCGGCAACTGGTAGCCGCTGATCGCCAGCCGCGGCGACTCACCGTTCGGGCCAGTCAGGTGGACGAGCGCTTCTTCGGTCCGCTCCCGGCTTTCCGCTCGCAGCAGCAGCGAACGCACCGCCGTGCGATCGTTCGGCGCCACCAGATCCAGGAACGAGCGGCCCAGCAGGTCCTTCTCGCGACGCCCCACGTACGCCTCGACGGCTCCCGCCGCAAACGTGATCCGCGCCTTGTCGTCGAGTTCGAACAGCAGATCGGCCCAGGAGAAGGCCAGCGCTACGAACCGGTCGCGCTCGTTGCGAAGGGCGGCAAGCGACGGGGATAACCTTTTCGGCAAAGCATCGCTCATCGGATATGTCAGCTCGCTGGCGGATTCCACCGTAGATTAGCCGGCAGGTGTTGACGGCGGATTAACCCGGTCGCTCGAACATGGCGACGCCCTTGCCTTCGCCGCCGCGAGGGGGCACAACTGCCGTCGATGGCCGATCCCGAGACCGGTTCCGATCCTTCCCCCGCGGCACAGCGCCGCGGCATGGCGCGGCTGCGCGACGCGGAAACCTGGATCTTCGATCTGGACAACACGCTCTATCCGGCAGCGATCGACCTGTTCGGGCAGATCGACGAGCGGATGCGGGCGTTTATCGCCGAGTTCCTCGGTCTCGACCTGGACGCCGCCTACGCACTGCAGAAGCAGTACTTCCACCACTACGGCACCTCGATGCGCGGGCTGATGGACCGGCACGGCATGGACCCGGCGGCCTTCCTCGCCCACGTGCACGACATCGACGTCAGCGTCCTCGATCCCTCACCGCTGCTGGACGAGGCGCTGACCGCGCTGCCCGGGCGCAAGCTCGTGTTCACCAACGCGTCGGTGGCGCACGCCGAGCGGGTGCTGAACCGGCTGGGCGTCACCCACCACTTCGCCGACATCTTCGACATCGTGGCCGCCGAGTACCGCCCGAAGCCCGAGCCGCACATCTACCGGCAGCTGATCGACCTGCACCAGGTCGATCCCCATCGCTCGGTGATGGTGGAGGACATGGCGCGCAACCTCGCTCCGGCCGCGGCCCTGGGGATGACCACGGTGTGGGTCCGCACCGGCTCCGACTGGGGTGCTCACGGCGCCGACGCCGGCCACGTCCACCATGTGGTCGACGACCTGCCGGCGTGGCTGGCGGAGGTGGCCCGAGGCAATCTCTGACCGGGCGTCCTCCAGCCCCCGTCCCGATGAACTCCGAGTAAGCGATCGTGGGATTGGATGTCGCGCAACGGACATGCGGGATGTCGACCCCGAAGTCGGCGACGATACTGCGCAACCTCTCCCTGCCGCCGATGCAGTAGTCGCTGCAGAAATCAGCACGTTGCCGCGGGCCGCCGTTGTCCACGGGCACACTCCGATAGGTGCCGACGCGTCCCGTCGACAGGTCGATGGCAATGCTGCCGTCGATACCCGCGCATGCACGTCGCCGACGAGGGCGCTCGCGTCTTCATCGGAGGACCACCGATTTCCTCCGCCTGACCCGCTTCACCAACGCGCTGACCCTGCAGCAGTTGGTCGTCACGGGAACCCTCCTGCTCCGAGACCCGCCGTCCGGAGCGGGGATCGCCACAGAGACCTGCGGAAGACGGCGGGGAGTCTACTCCGCCGCTTCCCGCGTCTGCCGGCGCAGGTCGACATCGATCATCAGATCGTCCGCCGACACGGGCCGGCCGTAGAGGAAGCCCTGCACCTCCTGGCATCCCTCTTCCAGCAGCCGCTTTGCCTGCTCGTCCGTCTCCACGCCCTCGGCGTTCGCCCGGATGCCGAGGCTGCGGCTGAGTGCCACCACCGCCCGTACGATCGCCGCGGCGTCGGCCGACGAGCCGAGATCGCGCACGAACGCGCGATCGATCTTCACCTTGTCGAAGGGAAACTGGCGAAGGTAGTTGAGGCTGGAATAACCGGTTCCGAAATCGTCCATGGCGATGTGCACCCCCATCGCCTTGATCGCACGCAGCGTCCCCAGCACCGCGTCGGTGTCCTGCAGTAGCACGCCCTCGGTAATCTCGAGTTCCAGGCGCTCCGGATCGAAGCTCGTCTCCCGGAGAACCCGGGCGACGAGGGCGACCAGATTTCCCTGTCGGAACTGCGCCGGCGACACGTTCACCGCGACGTGCACCTCTCCCCAGCCGCGCGCCTCCTCGCAGGCCCGGCGCAGCACCCATTCGCCGATCGGGCCGATGAGCCCGGTCTCCTCGCAGACGCCGATGAATGCACCGGGATCGACAACGCCGCGCTCCGGATGAAACCACCGGAGCAATGCCTCGACGCCGACGATGCGGTTGGAGCCGAGATCCACCTGCGGCTGATAGAACAACCGGAACTCGTTGCCTTCGAGTGCGCGACGGAGATCCCGTTCGAGTGCCTTGCGCTCCAGCAGGCGGCGGTTCATCTCGACGTCGAAGAAGCGGTAGGTGGCGCGACCATCCGCCTTCGCCCGATAGAGCGCGAGATCGGCCTTCCGCAGCAGTTCCTTCGAACTCGCCTCGCCGGAGGTCGCGGCGGTGGCGTCCCCCACGGAAATGCCGATGCTGCAGCCGATGAGGACGTCGTGCCCATCCAGATGGAACGGCTCCTGAATGACCTCGATGACCCGCTGGGCGAGCGTCGACGCCTGTTCGGACGTCTTCAGATGCGTCTCCAGGATGGCGAATTCGTCGCCGCCGAAGCGGGCCAGGGTATCGGTCTTGCGCAGGCACCCCGACAACCGTTCGACGACCTTCTTCAACAGGAGGTCGCCGGCCGGGTGACCCAGAGTGTCGTTGACGTCCTTGAAGTGGTCGAGATCGATGAACAGGACCGCCGCCGTTTCGCTCGTTCTGGAGAACCCGGCCAGGGTCTGCTCCAGACGATCGGTGAACAGGGCGCGGTTGGGGAGCCCGGTCAGTGCATCGTGATTGGCGAGATGAGACGCGCGCTGCACGGCGCGGCGGAGCGCGCGCAGAGGCATGATCCGCAACCCGAAGAATGCTGCGAACCCGAGCAGCGAGGAGAACGAGGCGATCAGGCAGGTCTGGTACACCAGATCGCGCACCGACACCTGACCGACGATCGTACCGGCGAGGCGTCCGGATTCGTAGATGGGCACGGCATGGGAGATGACCGGTGCCTCGAGTTCAGGCATTTCTGCCGAACGGACGACGATTTCGCCCGCGGCGTCCCTGACTTCGTGCAGGTCGTCATGCTCTTCCTTCAGACCACGCTGCAGGATCGACTGAATGCGCAGCGTCTCGAACCGCCACATCTCCGGATTGCGCGCGACGATCTGGCTGATCAGCGACGCCTGCACCTCCAGTTCGGAGTCCAGACGCCCTCTCTGGTAGCGCCAGTCGAACATGTACCAGGCCGCCGGCAGGGCAATAGTGAGGGTCAACGCGACCGCCGCCGCGATCCCAGTCGTTACCCGGACGACCTGGGCGTCCGTGCGCTGCATCGGTCAGTGCCCCGGCTGCGGGCCTTGGGCCCAGAATCCTTGTTGCTGCAAGATCGGCCGCGCCGCCGGCGACAGTACGAAGGCTGCGAATTCGCGAACCACCGGCGGCGCGTCGTTCCGCACCACCATGTAGAAGGCCTTGATCAGCGGGTAGCGACCCGCCGCGGCGGCGGCCGGCGTCGGTTCGATGCCGTCGAGGGTCAGCACCTGCAGGGCGCGCCTCTCGGCGACGATCTGCCCCAATGTCGAGGTGCCGATCGAACCGGGGATGGCCTCCAGCGCCTCGGCGTTGTCCTGGTCGGTCTGAGCTTCGATCACTCCGGGCCGCGCGAACGCCGTGTCGATCGCCCTGGACATGTCCTCGGAGATGTCGCGAAGGATCTGGATGTCGCTTTCGGTCTTCGGTCGCAGCACCATCCGCATCGCCGTCCCGTCCGGCCATGCCGTGGTCTCGCCTGCATAAATGCGGACCAGCTCCGCCCGGCTGAAACCGCCGGCCGCCATCCCGGAAGTCGCAAAGACGAGCGGCGAACGCGCATACTCGGCGGCCGTCGCACCCGCGCAGCGTTCCTCGTCCTTGAGGCGTCGCGCGCTCACCGAAACGTCGAGGGCGCCGGCCAGCAACGCCTTGATACCGCCACTCGAACCCAGGCTCGGCACCGCCTTCACCGTGAGCTCCGGACGGGTGGCGGCGAAGGTCTCCGCCAGTCGCTGGATGTTGGCGAGGGCTGCACCGGTTCCACCCAGCCGAAGCTCGTCGGCCGTGGCGCTCGACGGCGACATGACGCCGGCAATCACCGTTGCCGCAACCACCACGGCGAGCTTGGAGACGAGCGGTCTCCGGGATTTCTCGAGGAAGGTTGTTCGCATCCCGCTGCCCTGCCAGGGTACGCCGACGGCGATGGCGCCGCTCGGACGGAATTATTCCCCCGGAGCACAGTGTCAGGCAGCGATGATTAACGTTCGGTAAGCGGCCGCCGCTGTCATCGATCGCAAGTGGACATGTAACTTCAGGCGATCAGACGCACGGGCGGTATCACCTGAGGAGGCGTGCGGCACCCGCCGCCGACAGCATGCCCGAGGGGTTCGGGCATGCCGCGATCGGCTTTGGGAAGGTGACCGAGGGGCCTATTCGGCCGCTTCCCGGGCGATGGTGTCGGCTTCGCGGTAGTAGCTCTCGATACACTTCACCTCCTCGGACGAGCCGAGGATGACGCTGCAGCGCTGGTGCAGTTCGGTGGGCTGCATCTCCAGGATGCGGCCACGGCCGGTGGACGCGGCACCGCCCGCCTGCTCGACGATGAAGGCCATCGGGTTGGCCTCGTACATCAGCCGCAGCTTGCCGCCCTTCTTCGCGTTCTCGGCGTCGGCCGGATAGAGGAAGACGCCGCCGCGGCAGACGATCCGGTGCAGGTCGGCGACCATCGATCCGACCCAGCGCATGTTGAAGTTCTTCTTGCGGGGCCCGTCCTTGCCGGCGTTGCACTCGCCCATATAGCGGCACATGGCGGCGTCCCAGTGCCGGGAGCGCGACGCGTTGACCGAGTACTCGTTGGTTTCGGCCGGGATCCGCATGTCCGGGTGGGTGAGGATGAACTCGCCCACGTTCTGGTCCAGGGTGAAGCCGTTGACGCCGCGCCCGGTGGTCATCACCAGCATGGTGGACGAACCGTAGATGGCGTAGCCGGCCGCCACCTGGCGCACGCCCGGCTGCAGGAAGTCGGCCGCCGTCGGATGATCGACGCCGGCGGGTGCGCGCAGCACCGAGAAGATGGTGCCGACGCCGATGTTGACGTCGATGTTCGACGAGCCGTCGAGCGGATCGAACAGCAGCAGATAGTCGTTGCTCACCCCTTCGGAGATGACGTGCACGTCGTCGATCTCCTCCGACGCCATGCCGACGTAGTTGCCGCCGAAGGTGTTCAGATGCATGAACAGATCGTTGGCGAGCACGTCCAGCTTCTTCTGGTCCTCACCCTGCACGTTCTCGCTGCCGGCGAGCCCGAGGTTGCCCGCGAGAGCGCCGCGGTTGACCTCGTGCGAGATCATCTTGCAGGCGGTGACGATGTCACTGACCAGAGTGGTGAAGTGCCCCGTCCGATTGAGCCGGCGCTGTTCGGAAATCAGGAAGTGGGTGATGGTGATCCGGTTCGGCATGGAGGACGTCCCCTGGAGGCAGGATGGCGGATCTGGCGCGGGGTGTCCCCGCACTGGCGTTATAGTTTACTCATATTGCATTCGCAGGTGCAAAGTCGTGCTTTCGACGCATGCCGCACCTGCGTGATCGGCGCTGGCGGAGCGCCCGGCAACGTCGCACCGCCCCGACGGTCTCCCAGGAGACAGGGGCAATTGACAGCGCGCGGCGGGTTGCGCATGGTCCGGCCCCCGGCGGGCGTGCGCGACCGTCGTGATTCGGGAGATCAACGCCGATGACCGCAGACCTGCAAGCCGCCATCGATGCCGCCTGGGAGGAGCGCGAACGGATCGGTGCCACCACCGGTGGTGCGGTGCGCGAAGCGGTCGGCGCGGCACTCGCCCTGCTGGACGGGGGCCGGGCGCGGGTCGCCGAGCCCGTGGCCGATGGCTGGCGGGTGAACCAGTGGCTGAAGAAGGCGGTGCTGCTGTCGTTCCGGCTGAACGATTCGGTGCCGGTGGACGGCGGCCCCGGCGGTGCCCGCTGGTTCGACAAGGTGCCGGCGAAGTTCCAGGGCTGGGACGCGGCGCGCTTCCAGGCGGCCGGCTTCCGCGCCGTGCCCGGCTGCGTCGTCCGCCACTCCGCCTACGTCGCACCGGGCGTGGTGCTGATGCCCTGCTTTCTCAACGTCGGCGCCTTTGTGGACGAGGGCAGCATGATCGACACCTGGGCCACCGTCGGCTCGTGTGCCCAGATCGGCAAGCGCTGCCACATCTCCGGCGGCACCGGCATCGGCGGTGTCCTGGAGCCGCTGCAGGCGGGTCCGGTGATCATCGAGGACGACTGCTTCATCGGCGCCCGGGCGGAAGTGGCGGAAGGCGTGCGTGTCGGCCGCGGTTCGGTGCTCTCGATGGGCGTCTACATCGGCGCGTCGACCCGCATCGTCGACCGGGTCACCGGCGAGGTGCACTACGGCGCGGTGCCGCCCTACTCCGTCGTCGTCTCCGGCACCATGCCGGGCAAGCCGCTGCCGGACGGCAGCCCCGGGCCCGGCCTCTACTGTGCGGTGATCGTCAAGCGGGTGGACGAGAAGACGCGCTCGAAGACTTCGATCAACGAGCTGCTGCGCGACTGAGCACCCGCTGCGGCTGCTCAGCGGGTGGCGAGCCCGTTGGCGATCGAGACCAGGGTCGTTTCCAGGGCGACCTGCTGTTCGTTGACGCACAGGGCGTAGCCGGACGAATTGCCGGAAAGGCCCAGCGACCGGCAGCGCTGCTCGAAACCGGCGCATCCGGCGAGGACACCCACGAGGCTGATGATGCACACTGCCCGGACCACGGTGCCCTCCCCGATGCGATCGATCTCGCCCATCCTCCGCCCCGGGTGGTAAAGACCGGACTAACGTTTTCAGCGCGGCCTGCCATGTCCCTCCGTATCGACGCCCTCGACCTCGCCCGCGCGCTGATCCGCTGCCCCAGCGTCACACCCCGGGACGAAGGCGCGCTGGATACCCTGGAGGCAGCGCTGCGGCCGCTGGGTTTCGATTGCCGGCGGATGCGATTCCAGGCGCCCGACACGGCGCCGGTGGACAACCTCTATGCCCGCATCGGCACCGCCGGGCCCAACTTCTGCTTCGCCGGGCACACCGACGTGGTGCCACCGGGCGACATCGCCGGCTGGACGGTCGATCCGTTCGCAGCCGAGGTGCGCGACGGCCGGCTGTGGGGCCGCGGCGCCTCGGACATGAAGGCGGCGGTCGCGTGTTTCGCAGCGGCCGCTGCCGGGTTTCTGGCGAGCCACGGCGACCGCATGCCGGGTGGATCGATCAGCCTGCTGATCACCGGCGACGAGGAGGGGCCGGGGATCAACGGTACCCAGGCCGCCCTGCGGGCCCTGGCGGCCGACGGCGAGCGGCTGGACGCGTGTCTGGTCGGCGAGCCCACCAATCCCACGGCGCTGGGCGAGATGATCAAGATCGGCCGGCGCGGCAGCCTGAACGCGACGATCACCGTCGACGGCGTGCAGGGGCACAGCGCCTACCCGCACCTCGCCCGCAACCCGATACCGCCGCTGGTGCGGATGCTGGCGGCGATCGACGCCACGCCGCTGGACGACGGCAGCGCCCACTTCCAGCCGTCGACCGTGGCCTTCACGTCGGTGGACGTGGGCAACCCGGCCACCAACGTCATTCCGGGCCGCGCCCGGGCGCGCCTGAACGTTCGCTTCAACGACCGGCACCGGGGTCGGGACGTGGTGGACTGGCTGCACGCCCGCTGCGCCGAAACGGGCAGCCCGTATGCGCTCGAAGCCGAGATTTCCGGCGAACCGTTCCTCTGCCCGCCGGGTGCGCTGGTCGACGTGGTGGCGGACGCGGTGCGCCGAACGACCGGCCGCGAACCGGAGCTCAGCACCACCGGCGGCACGTCCGATGCCCGCTTCATCCGCGACGTGTGCCCGGTGTGCGAATTCGGGATGCCGGGGGAGACGGCGCACAAGGTGGACGAGAACGTCCGCGTCGCCGATGTGGAGCTTCTCACCCGCGTGTACGCCGCCGTACTCGACGGCTGGTTCAGCCGGACCGGAGCCTAGCGGCCGGTGCTGCCGAACTGGCGGGAGGTGGTCGTCTCGCTCTACGGCGCCTGGCGCCTGACCCACATGGACGCCCGTGGCCACGGCTTCTTCGATGCCACGCCGGACGGCGCCCGCCGTTCGTTCTTCGCCGCGGTGCTGGTCGCCCCCCTGTACGCGCTGATGCTGGCGGCGGTGCTGCCGGCGGACGCGCCGGCCGATCCCGTGCGGTTCCTGCTGGTCGAAGGCATCGGCTACGTGACCACCTGGGTCGCCTATCCGGTGGTGGTCGAGGGGCTGAGCCGACACCTGGGATGCCGGCCGCGCTTCGAGGGCTACCTCGTAGCCTACAACTGGTCGATGGTGCTGCAGTACGCGGTGATCGTGCCGATCAGCATCCTGACGGGCACCGGCGTGATCCCGCCGGAGCTGGGGCGGTTCGTCTGGCTGGTGGCGTTCTCGCTGATCCTCGCCTACCTGTGGTTCATCGCCCGCAGCGCACTCACGGTCCCGCCGGTCACCGCGGCCGGATTCGTGCTGTTGGACGTGCTGCTCAGCGCGCTGATCGACGGCATCGCCGCCGGCATGGCGTGAACGCGGCGGAGAACCCGCCTCGTTCAGAGTCGGGCCAGCAGTTCCGCCTTCTTTGCCGCGAATTCCTCCTCGGAGAGGATGCCCTTGCCGCGCAGGTCGGCGAGGCGTTCGATCTTGGCGAAGATGTCGCCATCCGACGCTGGCGGTGCGCCGGGAACCGGCTGCGGAGTGACGGCCTCCGCCGGAGCCGGGGCCGGGGCCGGGGCCGGGGCCGGGACAGGCGCGGGCGCGGGCGCCGATGCTGCGACGGGCGCGGGGGTGGGTGCGGTTGCGGCTTCGGGTGCCGGTCCGCCACCGGGTTCCACCACCGGCAGGTCGCTCACCCGCACCAGTCCCCACTGGCTGGTGAAGGTCACCGATGCGTCGCCGCTCTGCTGCTGCGAAACGCCGCCGATCTGGTGATCCAGGGTGTCGTAGACGGTCGTCCGACCGCCGATCTGCACCGCGAGCCGGCGGGTGGACGGAAAGAAGGCATAGCGGATGTCGTTCTGCGAGCCGGTGGACGACGGCATCCCCAGCCCGTCCGGCCACCAATGCCCGCTTCCGCCGCCGGCCTGCGGCACGAACAGGCTCACGCCCGCGCCGTAGCCGGCCCCCGCGCCGGCGAAGCCGCCGCCCTGGCTCTGGCTCTGCGACTGGAAGCTCTGCGGGCGTACCAGCAGCGGCTCACGGCCCAGAATGGCGGACAGCTCGGCGCACAGCCCGTCCACCTTCGCCTTCAGGGCGTTGTTGAACATGTCGCCGACCATGGTCATGCCGCCCTGCGACCACTGGCCCATGCCGCCCAGGTCCGGATGGCTGAATTGCGCCATCGTGCCGCCACCGGCGATCAGGCTGTGCAGCAGCGTGATCACCGCATCCACGCTCACGCCATAGCGCTGCGCCAAGTCCTCGGTGATTCGCTGTCCTTCCGCCGTCAACTGAGCCATCGTCCCGTTTTCTCTGATCGTTGATCGTCGTCGGCACACTGCGCCTGATCCGCCACGCTGTCGAGGTTTACGGTCACGCTGGAGAACTCCCGCCGCGGCGCGTGCTTCAATAGCCGACGGCGAGCAGGCACAGGCCGCACGCCGGTGCCGTCGGCCCGCCGCGGGTGCGATCGCGAGCGGCGAGCGCGCGCGCCACGTCGGCCGGGGTCCACGCCCCCTCCCCCACCCGCTTCAGCGTCCCGGCCAGGATGCGAACCTGGTTGTGGAGGAAGGAGCGGGCCCGGGCATCGATGCGGATCTCGACGCCGTCGGTCGTCACGTCGAGGGCGTCCAGCGTCTTCACCGGGCTCTCCGCCTGGCACATGGTCGACCGGAAGCTGGTGAAGTCGTGATGCCCGACGAGCAGCGCCGCCGCCTCCGCCATCGCCGCCGAGTCGAGCGGCACCGGCACCCACCAGACGCGGCCCCGGTCGAGGGCCGGCGGCGCCGGCCGGGCCAGGATCCGATAGCGGTAGCGCCGCAGCCGCGCCGAGAAGCGGGCGTGGAAGTCCGGCGCGGCCGGTTCCGCCGCCAGCACCGCGATCGGTGCCGGCTTGAGATGGAAGTTCAGCGCGTCGCGCACCGTCGCCGGCGCCCACGCGCGCTGCAGGTCCAGGTGCGCCACCTGCCCCGCGGCATGCACGCCTGCATCCGTCCGCCCGGCGCCATGGACCGTCGCACGCTCGCCGCAGAACCGGAACACGGCGTCCTCGAGCGCCTGCTGCACCGAGAAGCCGTTATCCTGCCGTTGCCAGCCGACGAAAGGCGCGCCGTCGTATTCGATCGTTAACCGATAGCGTGGCACCCTGTCGTCTCCGGGATTCCGTTGATCGGCCTCAAACGGAGTATGTTAAGTACGCTTATCGCGGCAATGCGCCGGTAAAGGCTGTATAACGTAACAGGTGGAAATGGCCGAGGCTCGTACGCCGACCGCACCGAACAGGGTTACGCTTCATGGCTGACCACAGCGAAGATGGCATCAGCGACGTCGATCGCGACTCTCTCTACATTCTTCCGCTCAGCATCATTCCGCTGGAAACACCGTCGCTGCGTCGCGCCCGCATGATCAAGAACGTCCGGCTCGACAGCATCGTCGAGCTGTTCGAGGACAAGAAGTCGGGGTCCGGACAGATCGAGGTCGAGGACCTGCCGCACGAATTCAACTGGCGCGACGTGCCGCTGCACCCCGACCTGCTGGTGATGCGCAAGCTGGCCATGCTGCCCAGCTTCGATGTCTACAGCCTGCGGGTGCTGCTGCGCCAGCACAACATCCCGGTCAACGACTTCGCTTCGCTGCGCCTGTCGAAGAAAAAGAACCACGAACTCACCTCCTACATGATGGCGTTTACCCGGCCGCTGATCGTCAACATCTACGGCGACGCCGACGTCTCGATCCAGACGTTCGAGGACATCATCGGGCTGTTCCGCGCCCCGGACGTGCGTCGGGCGCTGGACAAGCTGCGCGTGATGGCGGCGAAGCTGGAAATACGGCTGGAGGAAATCCCGACATTCCTGGAGGACTACGGCGACATCTTCCTCTCCCTGTCCTACTACCGCCAGTGCCTGGACCATATCGAGCCGCTGGTCAGCAACTACCTGGAATGGATGAAGGAGCTGCACGACAGTTGGCCGGCGCAGCGGGAGCCGAACCTGCTCGCCGCCTGCAAGATGATCGAGGAAACGCTGAACGCGACCATGCTGGCGATCACCGGGCGCTTCGAGAGCTTCGACCGGGGCACCAAGGATTTGTGGGAACATGTCTCCGCGGAGCGCTTCCGCAAGGTCGAGTCACTGATCAAGAGCTACCACACCACCATCGGCGGCGTGCTGTGTGCGCTGACGGTGAAGATGGAGGCGTGGGTGCGCACCTTCGCGCACAAGAAGGCGGGCGGACCGGCCAAGCGGTCCGAGTTCATCATGACCGGCATGCGCCAGGGGATCGAGAAGATCCAGCATATCGAAACGTCCGCGCCGGTGCTCGCCGCCCTGCGCTGACGCGTCGCGCCTTCCCGCCCGATCCTGCGACACCGCAACGAAACAGGGCTTGCGCGGCGCCGTCAAATGGGTGACATGTTGCACTGCGAGACGAAGGGAGGGAGGCTGTCGATGCCGGATGTTGGGCGCTGGGTGGTCGGCTTGATGGTGGCGGTGATCGGCGTCTTCGCGCTCTATCTCGCCTCGCGGGCAACCGATCCGGTCATGTACTACACCGGTATAGGATTCTTCGTTGCCGGCGTGCTGTTCAATTTCTATCAGATCAAACAAGTCTACGACGAGAAATCCCATCACTGAGCTCGCTGCATCCGAGCGGGACCAGGACCACTGGAGCCCGCAGGTCTACCGCACGTTCGCCTGGGAACGGCTGCGACCGGCGATTGATTTGCTCAATCGCGTCGATCTCTCGGTCCCGAACGTTGTCTATGATCTCGGGTGCGGTGCCGGGCACATCACGCGCCGCCTGTGCTCCCGCTGGCCGGGGGCGCGGGTCAGCGGCGTCGATGCCTCGCCTGCGATGCTGGCGGAAGCCTCGAGTGCGCCCAGCAGCATCACCTGGATCGAGTCGGACATCGCCACCTGGGAGCCGGAGGAACCGGCAGACCTGCTGTTCTCGAACGCGGCCCTGCAGTGGCTCGACGATCACCGGACACTGCTGCCGCGGCTTATGTCATATCTGCGGCCGGGCGGCGTGCTGGCGATGCAGATGCCGCGCAACCACGGCGAGCCGTCGCACACGGCGATCGTCGAGACGGTGGAGGACGGCCCGTGGCGGGACCGGCTGCAGCCGCTGCTGCGACGCCAGCCGGTGGCGCCGCCGGAGCACTACGCCGACCTGCTGCTGCCACTCGTTCGAACCCTCGACGTCTGGGAAAGCATCTACCTCCACATCCTGCCGGGCGACAACCCGGTGGTGGAGTGGACCAGCGGCACCGGCCTGCGGCCGCTGATGAGCGCGCTCGACGGCCGCGAGCGGAGCAAGTTCCTCGCCGACTACGGTGCGCGGGTTTCCCGCGCCTACCCGCAGCGCCCCGACGGCCTGACGGTCTTCCCCTTCCGCCGCCTGTTCATCGCGGCGACGCGGTAGGAGCGCGTTCGGGGCCCGCACAGCCTGCGCTGTCGTCTGAGGGGCACGGCGAGGTCGCCGCGCTGCACGGGCAGCGTCGTCACGGCATTGGAATGCTCGACCTGCGCCTCGCCATGACCAGCGGAGCGCAGAACAGGGCGCTGAAGTGACCTGAAGCCGCGCCGCCGCCGGACGGGCGGGCACGGCACCACCCGTCGCCTCAGATCGTGGCGACGAACGTCTCGATGTCGGCGGGGGTGGCGACCGAGGTGCCGGAGAGTTCCCGATCGATGCGCTTGGCGAGACCCGAGAGGACCTTGCCGGAGCCGATTTCCACCAGTTCCCGCACGCCCAGGCCCTTCATGTGGAGCACGCTCTCGCGCCAGCGGACCATGCCCGTCACCTGCCGGACGAGCAGCGTGCGGATCTCCGCCGGGTCACGGACTTCCTGGGCGGTGACGTTGGAAATCAGCGGCAGCGCGGGCGGCTGGATGTTCACACCGGCGAGCGCGTCCGCCATCACGTCCGCAACCGGTGCCATCAGCGGGCAGTGGAACGGGCCGGAGACCGGCAGCATGATGCTGCGCTTGGCGCCGCGCAGGGCCGCGATCTCGATGGCGCGGACGACCGCGGCGCGGCTGCCGCTGATCACCACCTGACCGGGCGCATTGTCGTTGGCGGCGACGCAGACCGAGCCGTCGTAGGTGTCGCGGGTCGCTTCCGCGGCGATCTCGTGCGCCGTCTCCAGATCCAGTCCCATCAGGGCCGCCATCGCCCCCTCACCCACCGGCACGGCCGTCTGCATGGCGAGGCCACGAATGCGCAGCAGGCGCGCCGCCTCGCCGACGGTGAAGCTGCCGGCGGCGGTGAGCGCGGTGTACTCGCCCAGCGAATGGCCGGCGACGCAGCGCCCCAGGCGGCCGATCTCAATCCCATGGACCTGGCGCAGCACCGCAAGCACCGCCATGCTGACCGCCATCAGCGCCGGCTGGGCATTCTCGGTCAGTGTCAGCTCGCTCTCCGGCCCTTCGGCCATCAGCCGCGACAGATGCTGGTCCAGCGCCGCGTCCACTTCCTCGAACACCAGGCGCGCTTCCGCAAATCGCTCCGCCAACTCGCGACCCATCCCGACCGCCTGCGATCCCTGGCCCGGGAAAACCAGCGCCCGCCGGTCGGCAACCGAGACGGTCGCGGGTTGGCGGTCGGCAACGGACAGCGCGCCGGCATCGGTCATCGCCATGGACAATCTCCTACCATCGGGTGGATTTCGCAGCCGCAATATGGAGTGGTGTTGGTGAGTGCCCTGTTCATCCAAGCTAACGCCTTGGTATTGAAAGGCTGTTTCGCTCGCGAGATGGCATCGGGCCTCAACGCTCTTCAGGATCGTTCGCGGTTGCGAAGGACATAAAGATGTCAGGACCGCCGCGCAACAGAAAATTCTCAGAGAAGTGTGCCTTGTGCGGGTGCAATCGACAACATGTTGTGCCGTGGTTCCCGCTCCGGACGGGTCGTCCGGTGCGAATGCCGGGCGCGTGTGATGATCGTGCGACAGGGGCGTGCCGGCGCGGCCCGAAACGCCCCTCCTCTGTTTCTGGTTGCGGTAGCGGGCGGCGGAAGCGGCCCGTGCCCCCCGACCCGGCGTGCCCGAGGTGCCCAGTGTGCCCGGTGTACCCGGCGCTCCGCCTCCCCGACGCCCGAATCGCCGTTCGTCCCAGGCCGTTCGTCCCAGGCCGCTCGCCTCAGTCCAGCTGCAGGGTCACCGACTTGAGGTAGGCGGATTCCGGCAGGTGGGTGTGGACCGGGTGGTCGGCTGCGGCGCGCCCGTCGCGCAGGATGCGCCCGCTGCGTCCAGCGCCGGCGACGCCGCGCACCACCGCGTCGAGAAGGGCCGCCGGCTCGACGTTGTGCGAACAGGACGCCACGAACAGGAAGCCTCCCGGCTCGACCACCGCGGCGGCGAGCCGTGCCAGCTTCCGGTAGCCGCGCAGCCCGCTGCCCAGGTCCTTGCGCGACTTGACGAACGCCGGCGGATCGCAGACCACCGTCCGCCACCGGCGGGAGCCCGTTGAAAGCCGCTGCAGTTCCTCGAACGCATCGGCGCGATGGAACTCGACACCGGCCGCGAGGCCGTTGACGAGGGCCGCCCGATGCGCCAGCGCCAGGGCCGGCTCGGACGAATCGACCCCGTCCACGTGCGTCGCACCGGCCCGCGCCGCCGCCAGGGCGAAGCCGCCGGTATGGCAATAGACATCGAGCGCGGCGCCACCGACGGCGAGCCGGGCGAGGAAGGCGCGGCTGTCGCGCTGGTCGAAGAACCAGCCGGTCTTCTGTCCGGCCAACACATCGGCGAAGAACACCAGCCCGCCCTCGCGCACCTCGACGGGGCCGTCCACCACCCCCTTCGCCACCACCACCTCCGGCGGCAGCCCCTCTAGCCCGCGCGCCGGCGCATCGTTGCGCAGTACGATCGCCCGCGGCGCCAACAGTCGGTCCAGGGCGGGGAGCAGCATCGGCGCCAGTGCCTGCATGCCGGCGGTGTTGAGCTGCAGGACGAGGACGTCGCCGAGCCGGTCGCAGATCAGCCCAGGCAGGCCGTCCGCCTCCGCATGCACCAGCCGGTAGTATGGCTCCTCGAACAGACGCTCGCGCAGCGCCAGCGCCCGGGCGAGCCGGCCGTGCAGGAAAGCCTCGTCGATCGGCCGCCGAGCGTCCGTATCGAACATCCGGAAGGCGATCAGCGTGTGCGGATTGAAGCTGCCGACGCCCAGCGGCTTGCCGTCGGTCCGATGCAGGGCGGCGATCGTCCCCGGCGCCAGCGCCTTGGCGGCGGCATCCATGCGAATTTCGTTGGAGTAGGCCCAGGGGTGGCCATCGGCGATCCGCCGATCGTGGCCGGATTGCAGGAAGACGCGGGCGGGCGCGGGGGCGATTTCGGCAGCGGTGTCGTTCATCGGCGGCACTGTGGCCCGCCGGCCCCGCCTCCGCAAGCCATACGGGCGCGCCCGGTGGATCGGGCTCCCTACGGTGCGAGGCCGATCACGGCTCCGTCCCGCCGGCCGTCGGCCGCGCCCCAGGCCCGCCCGGTATGGGGATCGAGGACCACCGCCTGCACCGAGCCGATCACCCTCGGGCGGAACCGGTAGCCGAGGACGACGAGGCGATCGAGGACGCTGGGATCGAACCCGTCCTCGACCAGCGTCGTCGCGTCGTCGGCGGGACTGGACAGGGAGATCCGCGGCCGGTCCACCGCGTCCTGCACCGGCAGGCGATGGTCGATCAGGTTCAGCGTCATGTTCAGCAGCGTGTTGATGATCGTCGAGCCGCCGGGCGAGCCGTAGGCCGCCACCGGCCGGTCGCCGTCGGGACCGCGCACGAACAGCATCGTGGGTGCCATGCTGGAGCGGGGCCGCTTGCCGGGCGCCGGGTCGTTGGCACCGGGATCGAAGTCCGCGTCGCCCGGCAAGCCCCGGCGGCGGGGCTGGAGATTGAAGTCGGTGAGCTCGTTGTTGAGCAGGAAGCCGTGCCCCGCGACCATCAGCCCGCTTCCCCACGGCGCCTCGATCGTCGTCGTGTAGCTGACGATGTTGCCCCAGCGATCGGTGATCGTCAGGTGCGTCGTATGCTCGCCCTCCGGGCCGGCGGGCAGCGGCGCCGCGGCGGCCGGACGCCCGGTGCGCACCGGATCGCCGAGCGCGTCGTCGAACGGACGGGGATCGCCGGCGCGCACGCCCGCCAGCCGGTCGCCGGCGCGCAGGCAGTAGCGGGCCGCGACCGAGTCACCCCGGGGGCAGGTGGCGGCGCGGCGGGCCAGGTAGTCCTCGTCGATCAGCCCGCGCAGTGGCAGGCCGGCGACCGCGTCCGGATCGCCGACCCACATCGCCCGGTCGGCGAAGGCGAGCCGCATCGCGTCCTGCATGACGTCGAGCGTGTCGGCCGTCCCGAAGCCGAAGCCGGCGGCGGCCTCGCCCAGCGGCAGGCGCTGCAGCATCGCCAGCATCTGGACCAGCGCCAGCCCACCCGACGAGGGCGCCGGCATCGAGCGGACGACGATGCCGCGATAGATGCCCTCGACCGGCTGGCGCAGCACCGGCCGGTAGGCGGCCAGGTCGGCGCAGGTCATCCGGCCGCGGCCGGCGGGCGCGATCGCCGCCCGCTGGGCGTGCTGTGTCGCCACCAGGGCACGGGCGATGCCGGAGGGGTGGGCGCAGTCGTAGAAGGCGGGCAGGCCATCGGCGGCGATCGCCCGGAAGGTGGCGGCGAGTTCCGGCTGCCGCAGCCAATCGCCCGGCTGCAGGGCCCGGCCGCCGGGTGCGAACACCGCCCGCGCCGCCTCGTAGGCCCCGTCGCCGGCCTCGCTGGCGAGACGACCGCCGGGCGCGAGGCCTTCCGCCAGGCTTTCGGCGAGGTGCGGGCGGACGGCGATGCCGTCCGCCGCCGCGATCGCCGGCGCCATCGCCGCGGCGAGCGGGATCGTCCCCCACCGGCCGAGTGCCAGGTCGATGCAGTGCAGGGTGCCGGGGACACCTACCGCGAGCCCGCTGGTGGAGACCGCCGCCGCCGGCAGCGGCGCCCCCGTCCCGGGATCGAGGAACATGTCCGCCGTCGCCGCCGCCGGCGCGGTCTCCCGGCAGTCGAGCGCGAACAGCGTCCGGCTGGCGGCGAGCCAGACGAGCATGAACCCGCCGCCGCCGATCCCCGAGGACTGGGGCTCGGCGACGTTGAGCACGAACTGGGCCACCGCCGCCGCGTCGATGGCATTGCCGCCGGCGGCGAGCACGGCGGCTGCCGCTTCCGCCGACAGGGGCTCGGACGTGGCGACGACCCCGCCCGTGGAACCGGCAGCGCCGGCGGGAATGCCGATGGCCCCGGCCGGCGTGCCGGTCACCGGCTGCCGGGGCCTGCCGTCGGCGGCACTGCAGGCGGCGAGAACGCACAGGCAGCCGGCGCCGATAATCGGACGCCCATGCGTCCGGCCTCCGGCACACGCACCGACTGCGGACCGGCGCAGTCCCCGCAGAGTGGAGGCGATGGCGGAACGGGCGGGGCGGGTGGCGACGATGCTGTCGCGCACGATCCTGAAAATGAAAGCCATTCTCAAATTCGTTGCGTGGGGGGAGGCGAACTTTCGTTTATTTGCATTTATCTTCTACGTCAACAGAGTAACGACAGTTTTTGATGTTCTTCAAGTCGCTCCGCGGTTGACACCCTGCATCCCCACTCCTACGATGGCGGCCTGCCTGTCGATGCCGAATCGTCCATAACGATTCGGATTTCGGTTCTGTTCGTGATCGTAAGCGCCGAATGATCCAATGCTTGCGTACATCATCGGCACGTATTGGGGTCGAGGCGAAATCGATCCATTGCCACAGACAACCATAGGTCTGACCAAGCGTCGGCGGCGGTTCCTGCTGCGGTCGTCCGCCGTTATCGTGTACGGGAGTGGGTAATGAGTGTAGCGATTGCAGCCAACGAGGCGCTTCGGGTGCCGATCGAATATGACGAAGCGACCATCAAGAAGTTCACCATCGCAACGGTGTTCTGGGGCGTCATCGGTTTCCTGGCGGGTGCCTTCATCGCCTGGCAGCTGGCGTTCCCGGTCCTCAACCTGGATTTGGAGTGGACCACCTTCGGTCGCCTGCGACCGGTGCATACATCGGCGGTGATCTTCGCCTTCGGCGGCAACGCGCTGTTCGCCACCTCGCTGTACGTGGTGCAGCGCACCTGCCGGGCACCGTTGTTCGGCGGCCGGGGGATGGGCGATTTCCTGTTCTGGGGCTATCAGCTGTTCATCGTCATGGCCGCGTCCGGCTACGTGCTGGGCATCACCCAGAGCAAGGAGTACGCGGAGCCGGAATGGTATGTGGACCTGTGGCTGACCATCGTCTGGGTCGCCTACCTGGTCGCCTTCGTCGGCACGATCATGCGCCGGCGGGAGCCGCATATCTACGTGGCGAACTGGTTCTATCTGGCGTTCATCGTCACCATCGCCATGCTGCACATCGGCAACAACATGGCGCTGCCCGTCTCCCTCTCCGGCACGAAGAGCTACATCGTCTGGGCCGGCGTCCAGGACGCGATGACGCAGTGGTGGTACGGCCATAATGCGGTGGGCTTCTTCCTCACCGCCGGCTTCCTCGGGATCATGTACTACTTCATCCCGAAGCAGGCGGAGCGGCCGGTCTACTCGTACCGGCTGTCGATCGTCCATTTCTGGACGCTGATCTTCCTCTACATCTGGGCAGGCCCGCACCACCTGCACTACACGGCACTGCCGGATTGGGCGCAGACGCTGGGCATGATCTTCTCGATCATGCTGTGGATGCCGTCCTGGGGCGGGATGATCAACGGCATCATGACGCTGTCGGGCGCCTGGGACAAACTGCGCACCGATCCGATCCTGCGCTTCCTGGTCGTCTCGGTCGCCTTCTACGGCATGAGCACGTTCGAAGGCCCGATGATGTCGATCAAGGCGGTGAACAGCCTCAGCCACTTCACCGACTGGACGATCGGCCACGTGCACTCGGGTGCGCTCGGCTGGGTCGCCTTCGTCAGCTTCGGCGCTGTCTACTATCTGGTTCCGCGCCTGTGGAAGCGGGAACGGCTCTACAGCCTGCGGCTGGTCACCTACCACTTCTGGATCGCCACCATCGGCATCGTCCTCTACATCACCGCGATGTGGATCTCCGGGATCATGCAGGGCCTGATGTGGCGGGCCTACGACCAGCTGGGCTTCCTGCAGTACTCCTTCATCGAGACGGTGGAAGCGATGCACCCGTACTACGTGATCCGCGCCGGCGGCGGGACCCTGTTCCTGCTGGGTTCGCTGATCATGGTCTACAACCTGTGGATGACGGGGAAGGGCCGTATCCGCACCGAGCAGGCGTTCGAGCGGCCGATCCCGGTCGCCGTCCGCGCCGCCGAATAGGGAGGGCCGGACGATGCGACTGAGTCACGCGCTGTTCGAAAAGAACGTCATCATCCTGATCGTCGGCATCCTCGTCACCATCTCGATCGGCGGGCTGGTGCAGCTCGTCCCGCTGTTCACCATGGAACAGACGATCGAGAAGGTGGAGGGGGTCCGCCCCTATTCGCCGCTCGAACTGGCGGGGCGCAACATCTACGTCCGCGAGGGCTGCTACACCTGCCACAGCCAGATGGTGCGGCCCTTCCGCGACGAGGCGGAACGCTACGGTCATTACAGCCTCGCCGCGGAGAGCATGTACGACCATCCCTTCCAGTGGGGCTCGAAGCGAACCGGCCCCGATCTGGCACGGGTCGGTGGCAAGTACTCCAACGACTGGCACACGGCGCACCTGATCAACCCGCGCAGCGTAGTGCCGGAATCGATCATGCCGCCGTACGGCTTCCTCGCCCATAGGGAGCTCGAGTTCAGCGACGTGGCCGAGCATTTGAAGACGCTGCGGGCGGTGGGGGTGCCCTACACCGACGAGCAGATCGCTCAGGCGAAAGTCGATCTGGCCGCGCAAGGCGACGCCGACAGCAAGGAGGCCGCTGCCCTCCAGGCACGCTATCCGAAAGCGGTGCTCGGCGATTTCGACGGTGATCCTTCGCGCCTGACCGAGATGGATGCGGTGGTCGCCTACCTGCAGATGCTGGGAACGCTGGTCGACTTCAAGGACTATCGTCCGGAAGTGGACTACCGCTAGCAGAACGGATGAATGCGATGGACGTGTCCGAGTTCATGCAGATGCTTCGCTCCCTGTGGCTGGTGTGGCTCGTCCTGGCATTCGTCGGCATCGTCTGGTGGGCATACCGGCCGAAGAACAAGCAACGCTTCGAGGAAGATGCCCGCATCCCGTTCAAGGATGGGAACGGAGGATAAAAACAATGGCGAACAAGGAAGTCGATACCATTACCGGAATCGAGACCACCGGTCACGAGTGGGACGGTATCAAGGAACTGAATACACCGTTGCCGAAGTGGTGGCTGTACGTCTTCTACGCCTGCATCGTCTGGGCGATGGTCTACAGTGTGGCCTTCCCGAGCTGGCCCTGGCTCAGCGGCTACACGCAGGGGCTGCTCGGCTATTCCTCGCGCGAGGAGCTCAACGAGCGGATGGCGGCCCTGGAGACCAGCCGGGCGGTGTGGGCGGACCGGATCGCCGCCGCATCGCTGCAGGAGATCAACGACAATCCGGACCTGCTGCAGATCGCCACTGCCGGCGGCAAGGTGATCTTCGCCAACAACTGCGCGCCGTGCCACGGCACCGGCGCCACCGGCCGGCCCGGCGGCTTCCCGGCGCTGGTCGACGACGACTGGATCTGGGGCGGCACGCTCGACGACATCCATACGACGATCGTGCACGGCATCCGCAACGCCCAGGACCCGGATGCGCGCATCTCGCAGATGCCGGCGTTCGGTGCCGACGGCACCCTGACCGCGGCGCAGATCAACGCGGTCGCCGACCACGTGCTGGCGATTTCCGGGCAGGGACCGGACAATGCCGAGGGTGCGACCATCTTCGCCGACAACTGCGCCGCCTGCCACGGCGACCTCGGTCGTGGCGATCCCGCGTTGGGTGCCCCCGACCTCACCGACCAGATCTGGCTCTACGGCGGCAGCAAGCAGGCCCTGGTCAGCCAGATCACCCGGCCGAAGCAAGGGGTGATGCCGTCGTGGAACACCCGCCTGTCGGACGTCGAGATCAAGCAGGCGACCGTTTACGTGCACTCGCTGGGCGGTGGCCAGTAGGCCGCCATCCGCGATCGACCGACGTGATCCGAAAACCGGATCACCGGAACGCGAAGGCGGACATGCGGGACCGGACAGCCGGCCCGCGCACCGCCCGATAGACGCCAAGGGATGAGAAAACGGCCTGGGAGGGCGGCCCGTACTGATGGTGGGATAGGACCAGGATGAGCAACGGAGAAGCGGCGGTCGCCGAGCGCATGGTCAGCGGTGACCCCAGCCTGTCAGGCGCCCCGCAGCCGGCGGAACCGGGTGCGCCGAATCAGAAGCTGTTCGCCGAACACGTCAAAATCTATCCGCGGGCAGTCTCCGGTTTCTGGCGCAAGGTGAAGTGGTGGGTGGTCGGCACCCTGCTCACCGCCTACTACATTGGTCCCTGGATCCGCTGGGACCGGGGGCCGGGAGCTCCGGACCAGGCCCTGCTGATCGACATGGCCGGCCGCCGCGGCTACTTCTTCACCGTCGAGATCTGGCCGCAGGAGGTCTACTACCTGACCGGCCTGCTGATCCTGGGTGCCGTCGGGCTGTTCCTGGTCACCGCATGGTTCGGCCGCGTCTGGTGCGGGTTCACCTGCCCGCAGACCGTGTGGACCGACCTGTTCCTGTGGGTGGAGCGGAAGATCGAAGGCGATCGCTACGCCCGCATCCGTCTGGACAAGGGCCCGGTGACCCTGAGCAAGGTCGGCAGGAAGGTGGCCAAGCACACCGTCTGGCTGCTGATCGCCGTCGCCACCGGCGGCGCCTGGATCATGTACTTCAACGACGCCCCCACGCTCGTCCGACAGTTGTTCACCGGCGAGGCGGGCTCCGGCGTCTACGGCTTCCTGTTCCTGTTCACCGCCACCACCTACGTGCTGGCCGGCTGGGCGCGCGAGCAGGTGTGTATCTTCATGTGCCCGTGGCCGCGCTTCCAGGGAGCGATGTTCGACGAGGATTCGCTGATCGTCACCTACGAGGAGTGGCGGGGCGAGCCGCGCGGCGGCGCGCGCAAGGGACAGTCGTTCGAGGGCCGCGGCCACTGTGTCGACTGCGGCATGTGCTGGCAGGTCTGCCCCACGGGCGTCGACATCCGCAAGGGCCAGCAGATGGCGTGCATCGGCTGCGGCCTGTGCATCGACGCCTGCAACGGCATCATGGGCCGCTTCGGCCTGCCGGGGGAGCTGATCACCTACGACTCGATCAACAACCAGATCGCCCGCTCCCAAGGGCAGAAGACCCGCGTCCGCCTGATCCGCCCACGCACGATTGCCTACGCCGGGGTGCTCGCCATCGTCGCGACGGTGATGGCGGTCAGTCTCACCACCCGCTCCCGGCTGGAGGTGAACGTCATCCCCGACCGCCAGCCGCTGTTCGTCAAGCTCTCCGACGGCTCGATCCGCAACGGCTACACGTTCAAGATCCTGAACATGCAGCGGGAACCGAAGACCTATCTGCTGGCGACCGACGGCCTGATCGGCGCCGAGATCAGCGTGCTCGGCAAGCACCACGATCCGGGGCCCTACGTGGAGCTGTCCGTGGCCCCCGACGACATCGGCGCCTTCAAGCTGTTCGTAAAGGCCCCGATGGCCAGTCTCACCGGCAAGAGCACGCCGCTCGGCTTCTATCTGATCGACCTCGACACCCGGGAGTCCCTGACCTACGAGGCGGTGTTCAACGGCCCGGCCGGACACGAATCGCCCGGCGACAAGCCGTCGCTGCTCAGCGGCACCGGGAGCTGATCGATGGCGCGTCGTCGCCCGGACGGGTGGTGGTATCCGTGGACCTTCGTCGCCGGCATGCTGGTGGTGGTCGCGGTCAACGGGGTGTTGGTCGCGTATGCCATCGGCACCTTCCCCGGCCTGGAAACCGAGGACGCCTACCGGAAGGGCCTCGCCTACAACAGCACGATGGCGGCGGCGCGCGAGCAGGAGGCTCGCGGCTGGCAGGCGGACGTCCGCTTTCAGGCCGCCGCACAGCCGGGGACGCAGCCGGATCAAGGGCGGGGGGGCGAGCTGACGGTCTCGCTGACCGATCGCGACGGCACGCCGCTTCCCGGCCTGACGGTATCCGCCATCCTGCTCCGACCGACGCACCGGGCCGATGACGTACACGTCACCCTCGATGCCAGGGGCGCCGGCCGTTACGCGGGCGCCGTCGCGGTGCCGCTCGCCGGGCAATGGGATGCCTGGGTGCACGCCAGCGGCCCCGGAGGCGAGTTTCAGACGACGCAGCGGATTTTCATTCCGTGAACGCTCCTGCCCGCGCTGCTCCGCCGGAGCGGCGCCGGCCGGACGCGGATGCTCCGCTCGCCCTCCCGCCGGCCGGAGCACCCCTGTCCACTCCCTCCTGCCGACACTGCGGATCGGCGGTCCCCGTCGGCACCGACTTCTGCTGCGCCGGTTGCGAAGCGGCGTTCGCGGCGGTCCACGGCCTCGGCCTCGACGGCTATTACCGGCGGCGGACGATCGATCCCGGCCAGCGGCCGCTGAAACCGGACGACGATGCGCCGGCCGTCGAGTACGACACGTTCACCCGCGACGGGCCCGACGGCACGCGGGCGATCGACCTGCTGGTCGATGGACTGCACTGCGCTGCCTGCGTCTGGCTGATCGAATCCGTCCTGGCGCGCCAGCCGGGGATCGCCGCCGCCCGCCTGAACATGACCACCCGCAGGCTCGCCCTGCGCTGGCATCCGCAGCAGACGAGCCTGCCGCGACTGGTCGCGAGCGTCGCCCGGCTCGGCTACCGGCTGATTCCGTTCGATACCCGCTGCCTGGGCGGCGCCGACGAACGGGAGGAGAAGGCGCTGCTCCGGGCGATGGCGGTGGCGGGCTTCGCCGCCGGCAACGTCATGCTGCTGTCGGTCTCGATCTGGGCCGGGCACGGCGAGGGCATGGGTCCCGCCACCCGGACGTTCCTGCACTGGGTCTCGGCGCTGGTCGCGCTGCCGGCGATCGCGTACGCCGGACGGCCGTTCTTCCGCGGCGCGCTGGGGGCACTCGCCGCCCGCCGGGTGACCATGGACGTGCCGATCTCGCTGGGGGTCCTGCTGGCCGCGGCGATGAGCCTGTACGAGACGATCACGGGCGGCACGCACGCCTACTTCGATGCGGCGATCGGCCTGCTGTTCTTCCTGCTGGTCGGCCGCTACCTGGACCGCCGCGCCCGCGGCCGGGCGCGGTCGGCAGCGACGCAGCTCCTGGCGCTGGCGGCGACCGCGGTCACCGTCGTCGAGCCGGACGGACAGAAGCGGGTCCTGCCGCCGGCCCGGGTGCAGCCGGGAATGCGGGTGCTGGCGGCGGCGGGTGAGCGGATCGGCGTCGACGGCCGGATCGTCGAGGGTGAGGGTGCCGTCGATACCAGCCTGATCGACGGCGAGACCACGCCCCGGCCGGCGGGACCGGGCACACTGGTCTTCGCCGGGTCGCTGAACCAGCAGGCGCCGCTGCTGATCGAGGTGACCGCGACCGGCGACCGGACCCTGCTGGCCGAGATCACCCGCCAGGTGGAGGTGGGCGAGCAGCAGCGCAGCCGCTACGTGGCACTGGCCGACCGGGTGGCGCGGCTTTACGCGCCGGTGGTGCACACCGCCGCCGCCGCCACCTTCCTTTTGTGGTGGGGCGTGCTCGGAGCCGCCTGGCAGGTCGCCCTGATGAACGCGATCGCGGTGCTGATCATCACCTGCCCCTGCGCGCTCGGCCTCGCCGTGCCGGCGGTGAGCGTGGCGGCCAGCAGCCGGCTGCTGCGCAGCGGCATCCTGCTCAAGTCCACCACCGCGCTGGAGCGCCTGGCATCCGTCGACTGCATCGTCTTCGACAAGACCGGCACGCTCACCGAGGGTCGCCCGGTGCTGCTGGCGGCCGATCGCGTCGATGCTGCCTCCCTGGTCGCGGCCGTCCGCCTTGCGGCTGCCAGCCGGCATCCGCTGGCCCGGGCGCTGGTCCGTGCGTGCGAGGCACGCGGCCTGCCGGTGGCCGTCGCCGCCGGAGTGCGCGAGGTGGCCGGCCGGGGACTGGAGCTGGCATCCGCCACCGGGCCGGTGCGGCTCGGCAGCCGCGCCTTCTGCGGCATCGCAGCCGACGCGGCCGCCATGCCCCCGGGTGACGCCACCGGCGGGGCTCCAGGCGACCAAGCCGCCCGTGCCAAAGGCGCCGACGGGGCGATGGAACTGTGGCTGATCCGACCGTCCGCCGCACCGGTGCGCTTCGCCTTCAGCGATCCGCCGCGCAGCGACGCGGCCCAGGTGGTCGCCCGGCTCGCCGCGCAAGGATACGATCTGCAGGTTCTCTCCGGCGACCGGCCGGCGGCGGTCGAACCGGTGGCGGATGCGGTCGGCATCGCCGATCGCCGGGCGGGCCTGCGGCCGGAGGACAAGGTGGCGGCGCTGGCCCGGCTGGCGGCGGAGGGTCGGCGTCCGCTGATGGTGGGCGACGGGCTGAACGACGCCCCGGCGCTGGCCACCGCGCATGCGTCGATGTCGCCGTCCTCGGGCATCGACGTCAGCCAGACCGCCGCCGACGTGGTGTTCCAGGGAACCCGCCTCGCCCCGGTGGCGGACGCGCTCGCCGTGGCACGGCGGGCACGCGCTCTCGTGCGGCAGAACCTGGTGCTGTCGCTGGCCTACAACGGTTTAGCCCTGCCGCTCGCCATCGCCGGCCAGGTGACGCCGCTCATCGCGGCCGTCGTGATGTCGTCCTCCTCGATTATCGTCATCGCCAACGCCCTCCGCCTGCACGGAGCGCGCCTGTACAGGACATCCAAGCACCGGGGAGGCCGCTGATGGACGTGTTGCTGTGGCTGATCCCGGTGGCGCTCGGCCTCGGGCTGATCGGGCTGATCGCCTTTCTGTGGTCGCTCAAGTCCGGCCAGTTCGACGATCTCGACGGCGCCGCCCACCGAATCCTCTTCGACGACGACGACGAGAACCCGCGCAAAGAAAGGCCCCGGCCGGAGAACCGGCCGGGGCATCGAGGCTGAGGGACGGACGAGACGGGTCGATCGGATCGGCCGCGTGCTCACTGGACGACGACGAATTCGATCCGTCGGTTCTGGTAGCGGCCGTCGGCCGTGGCATTGCTGGCGACCGGCTTCGAGTCGCCGTAGCCCTGGGCCGTGAGGATCGCCGGATCGACGCCCAGCTCCACCAGCGTGACCCGCACCGCTTCCGCCCGCTGCTGCGAGAGCTGCATGTTCGCCTGGGAATCGCCGGTGGAATCCGTGTGCCCGCCGATGCCGATCTTCGTTCCCGCCGGCGCGCCCTTGATGGCGGCGGCCGCCTTTTCCAGCAGCTCCCGGCTGTCGGCGCTGATCTGCGCGCTGCCACTCTCGAAGTTGATGATCGCAAGGTTCAGCGCCTTGACCAGATCCGAGCCGCTGAAGCCGGGCTGCAGCGCCGCCAGCGCCGCCAGGGTCCGCATCTTCGCATCGGCGAACCAGCCGGCCGCCCGGTCGGCGAGCGTGCCGACGGAGAACCCCTCGCCGAACAGGCCGGCGATGGACGCCTTCAGCGCGTCCAGGTCCGCCTGCGGGATGAGCCCGCCGAGGCTGATCCGGTTGCCTTCGAACAGGGCGTCGACGCCCGGGATCCTGAGCTTCTGCAGCACCGCCTCCAGCTTGCCGAGCCAGGGGGCCGGTGCGACCTTCGGATCGACGGCGATGGTGCCGGAGACGTTGCCGGCGCCGAAGACCCGCTCCAGCGCCGCCACGACGCCGGTTCGCGTCTGCTCGTCGCCGACGATGCCCTCGACGTGGACCTTGTCGCCGGAACTGGACAACGACAGTTTCGCCGGCACGGAGGGCATCGGCTGCACCGCCGGAGGCGGCGTGGTCGCCACCTGATCGGCGGGCCTGCTCACGAACCAGGCGAGTCCACCCAGCACCAGCAGGCCGATCAGCGCCCACAGCCAGGAGCTGACGCCCTTCTTCTTCACGTCTTGACGCCGGGCCGAAGGCGGTACCGCGGCACCGCCGGTGCCGGCGAGAAACGCGCTGACAGGCGCCGGCATTCCCTGCGGCACGGCGCCGTCCGGGGTGAGAAGATCGACCAGTTTCGGTACCAGAAAGGCCAGTGGCGCCGCCGTCGCGGCCGGCGACAGGCCGACCTTGCGCCCGACCGCCTCGATGCTGCCCGCACCGATGGCGTTCTCCAACTGGCCGGCGGTGATCGGCGCGTTCTCCGCCTTTCCCAGCCACGAGGACACCAGGCCGCTCAGTCCGGCGTTGCGGAACTTGTCGAGAAAGCCGCCGATTCCTCCCGGCGTACCGGTGATCAGGCGCACGGCCTCCTTCACGAGGGCGGCCGCCTGCGGTCCGAGGTTGAAACGACCGGCCACGTCGCGGACCAGATCATCGAAAATGGACATTCTGCAATTCTCCCCGCCCCGCGACTGCCTGTGCGTCTCACACGCGTCGCAGCCGGCGTCCCGTTTTGCGCTCTAGCCGAGTTATTCCCTCAGCGCGTTTCTACTTGGGGGAGGATGGCAGAAATAAGGCGCGGGAGAAATTGCAAAGGTGAATTTCTCGTGTCACGCACCACGAGGCGAGCGATCACTCCCGGCGGAACTGCTTCGCCAGCTGCAGCCCCTGGCGCTGGTAGGAGGAGCCGATGCCGGCGCCGTACAGCTTGTCGGGAGCGGCGGTCAGCCGCTCGTAGACGAGGCGCCCGACAAGCTGGCCGTGGCGCAACGCGAATGGAACCTCGAACGACCGGATTTCGAGAACCGCCCGCGAGCCGCTGCCGCCGGTCCCGGCATAGCCGAAGCCGGGATCGAAGAACCCGGCATAATGCACCCGGAACTCGCCCACGCGCGTGTCGTACGGCCGCATCTCCGCCGCATGATCCGGCGGCACGGTCACCGCCTCACTCGACGCCAGGATGTAGAAGTCGCCGGGATTGAGGACGACGCTGCCGCCCGCATCCGGAAACACCGGCTCCCAGTAGTCGTCCCGCCGGTAGTGGTCGACCAGCGCCAGATCGATCAGATCCGTGTGCCGGCGCGCCCGCCAGCCGGCAGGAGCACCCGTCCCGCCGGGCTGCAGATCGACGGTGACCGCAATCCCCTCGTCGATGTCGGCGACCGTCTCGCCCCGCGCGCCCACTCCCCCCCCGGCCCCCGGCCCCGCAACGCTCTCCTCGCCACCCCCGGTGCCGGAGGCGACGAGGGGCACCACCCGGTGCAGACGGCGCAGTGCGGTATCGGAGGCGGTCGGATTGCCGCGGCGGAGGCGCAACTGGCCGAGCCGGCTGCCGCTTCGGACGACGACGCTGAAGGTGCGCGGGCTGATCTCGGCGTACAGCGGCCCCTTGTAGCCCGGCGCCACCTGGTCGAACATGGACGCGTGATCGGTGATCAGGCGGGTGAAGACGTCGAGCCGGCCGGTCGAGCTCTTCGGGTTGGCGATCCCCGACGTCCGGTGGCGCAGCGCCAGGCTCTCCTGCAACGGAACGATATAGACGCATCCCTTCTCCAGAACCGCCGATCCGGCCAGGTCGATGCGATGCATCCCGAAGGCTTCGATCCGCTCGCGGACGGTGGCATTCGGGCCGGGCAGGAAACTGGCGCGAACCCGGAACGCTTCGTCCCCCAGCCGCAGGTCCAGGCTCGCCGGCTGGATCTGATCCTCGCCGATGCCGTCGGGCGCCCGGATTTCCTGCGATGCGATCAGCGCCCGGATTTCCTGCGACGGCAGCAGTCCCGTCGATCGGGCGGGGGATGGCGTCACCGCGCCCCCGTCCGCATCGCCGTCAACCAGCCGGTCCGATTCGTCACCACCCGCCACGATTCCCTCCGCTCGCCCCCGTCCTGTCGTATCAGGCCGCGCGGTTCCCGACAATCGACCGGCTCGGCCGCAGGAATTAGCAACCCTTGAGTTTCCCCACGCGGGTAATTCGCCTCACGATTGCGTGATCCACGGTTGATTTCCGGTTGTCGCCTATCGTTTTGCAGCAGTCTAGGATATGAAGAAGCGCCCTCTCGCGAGTAGTGAGCCGTGGAGCCGCGGGGATTACTCCAAATAAGGCAAATGAATGCACCAAACAGGTGCAATTCTCGCAGTTGAAAGTGGGGGACATGATGAGCGATTGCCGTTGCCTCGACCCGGCCCTGGCGGCACGGGATGCTGCGCGCCAAGCGGAAATGCGGTTTCTTTGTGTCGCCCACGACGTTGTGGATGAACAGGAATCATGCGATCTCCTGCAGGCGGAGGCTGCGTGGCTGAACGCAAACGATCGATTTGCCCAAGCCGTACCGACCACGTGTGCCGGTGCTATCGCGAAACTTCAGGCGGTCGAAGATCTTCTTTCCGACGTGCCGATGCCGGAGAGCAGCCCCGAGGTGCGGCATCTCCGCGCCGTGGTGCAATTCCTCGAACACCAGCAGCCCCAATGGCTCGGGGAGGGTCGAACCCGTTCCCGGCCGGTGAACGATTCCCACCCGGCCGCGTCCGAGGAACCGCACTCCGGGCGCTGAGCCACCGGATCGACACGGCGATACGCCCGGGGGCACGTCGCCGTGCAGGCCGGGAACACCCGCTCACGCTGCGCCTGCCCCCCTTCCGTGCCGGGGTAATCGGGCTTTCCTGCAGCCCCGTCCGGCATTACAGTCCGGCGGCTGTTCGGGAGAAGCGATCGTGAGCGTCGAGGGCCGGCAGAAGCGGATCACCGTGCCGCAGATCACGGCGATGAAGGGCGGCACACCGGTGGTGTGCCTGACCGCGTACACGTCGCTGACCGCGGTGCTGCTCGACGATGCGGTCGATCTGCTGCTGGTGGGCGATTCCCTCGGCATGGTGCTCTACGGCATGGAGAGCACGCTCGGCGTGACGCTGGAGATGATGATCGCGCACGGCCAGGCGGTGATGCGCGGCTCGAAACGCTCCTGCGTGATCGTCGACCTGCCGTTCGGAACCTACCAGGAATCGAAGGAGTGCGCGTTCCGCAACGCCGCACGCGTGATGAAGGAAGTGGGCTGCGCCGGCGTCAAACTGGAGGGCGGCACCGAGATGGCGGAGACGATCCGCTTCCTCGTCGAGCGCGGCATCCCGGTGCTGGGACACGTGGGCCTGCTGCCGCAGTCGGTAAACACCGCCGGCGGCTTCCGGTCCCTGGGACGGGGCGAGAAGGAGGCCGCGGACATCATCGAGGATGCAAAGGCGGTGGACGAGGCCGGCGCGTTTGCCATGGTGATCGAGGGCACCGTCGAGCCGCTGGCCCGCCAGATCACCCAGGTGGTGACGGTGCCGACCATCGGCATCGGCGCCTCGCCTGCCTGCGACGGCCAGATCCTCGTCACCGAGGACCTGACCGGCCTGTTCTCCGACTTCAAGCCGAAGTTCGTCAAGCGCTACGCCGAACTGGGCCAGGGCATCGCCGAGGCGGGCCGCGAGTATGCCGCGGAAGTCCGGGCGCGGCGCTTCCCGACCCTCGACCACTGCTTCGGCACCAAGCCCGCGAAGCGCGAGCCGGCCTGAGGCGGCAGACGACGTCGATGGACGCACCGGCCGGCATCACCGTCGTGCGCACCGTGGCCGAGCTGCGGACGCGGGTGCGCGCCTGGCGGGACGCCGGCGAGACGGTCGCCCTCGTCCCGACCATGGGCGCGCTGCACGCAGGCCACTTGCAGCTGGTCCGGCACGCGCAGTCGATCGCCCGGCGTGCCGTCGTCTCCCTGTTCGTCAATCCCACCCAGTTCGGCCCGAACGAGGACTTCGCGGTCTACCCGCGGGACGAGGACGGCGATTGCAGCAAGCTGGCCGGGCTCGGCTGCGACCTGCTGTTCGCGCCCTCGGTGGAGGAGATGTATCCGCCGAACTCGCTGACCCGGGTCGCGGTGCCGAGCCTGGGCGACCTGCTGGAAGGAGAGTACCGGCCGGGCTTCTTCACCGGCGTCGCCACCGTCGTCTGCAAGCTGTTGCTGCAGGCGCTGCCGGATGTGGCCGTCTTCGGCGAGAAGGACTACCAGCAGCTGCTGGTCATCCGCCGCATGGTCACGGATCTCTGGATTCCCGCCCGCATCGAGGGCGCGCCCACGGTGCGTGAGCCCGACGGCCTGGCTCTCTCCTCCCGCAACGCGTACTTGTCGGCGGATGAACGGCGGGTCGCGCCGGCCCTCAACCGCGTCCTGCGGGCGGTGGCTGCTGGCGTTCTGGCCGGCGCCGATCCGATCGTCCGCGCCGAGCTGGGAGCGGCGGAACTGCTGCGCGAGGGCTTCACGTCCGTGGACTACGTCGCGGTGCGCGACGCCGAGACGCTGCTTCCGTGGCCCGGCCCCACCCGCCCCGGGCGCGTGCTGGCGGCTGCACGCCTCGGCAAGACGCGGCTGATCGACAACATCCCGCTGGCCTGAAGCGCGGTGCCGGTGCCTGTGGCCGGCAGAGGACCGTTCATCGCCTGCCCCGTAGCGGCGCCGTCCGTAAGTCAATCCTTCGTCGGCATTGCCTTGGCGTTGTGCCCGAAAATTTCCGTGGTTCCGGGGGCAAGCTCCGGGCGCAAGGAACATTTTCGGTTCCGCCTCAATGAAAACCCACGTATCGTTTCGAATAGGCTGCAAATGGGCTGGGACTTCTCGTCCGCACCAGCCTTACCTTGGTGACCATCCAAATATCAAGTCGGCCGTTGATGCTATTTATTTTGCTGCCCTGAAAACATAACACAACTCGGAGGAAGTCAATGAATCTTGAAGACACTCTCGTTAAGCAACTCACCTACGTCTTACCCGATTATTACGGAGAGGCCGCCCCGGGCACCACGCAAGCGGCAAGCGTCGCGATCAAGCTGCGCTATCGAATTTTCCAGAATCTCCCGCAGTACGGTGGCCGCAATGGCATCCTGATCGCCCTCTTTCCCGAAGCGAAAGGCACTGAGGGATCCTTCGTTCAGGCATCGCCAACCGGCAAGATGATGATGGACACCTACTGGAGCAAGTATTGGTTTACCGAGAGTGTCGACGTCACAATGCAGGATTACGTCGGTTCCGGACATAAGGCCGGGACGACTTTAATTTACGATGGGCCTGCGAACACGCCGACGAGCCAGACGCTGACCAGCGCGATCAGTGTCGCTGGCGGCTTCTCCGGAAACGGCCCGAACCTGAGCGGTGGTTACAACAGCACTGACGCGACCACTATCGTGGATTTCAAGCTGCAGAACACGACTTCGAACGACATCGTTAAACACAGATATCAAATGGCGGCGACGCCAAGCGGTGGAGTGTACAACGATCCGGACGACATATTCAGCGGTTTCCCCGTCGGCGCCCCATACGACCCACCGGCAATAAGTGTGGATAATCTTCCGCTGGTCAGTCAGGCATTCTGGATATGCCAGCCGGGCTTTCACGGAACATCATACTTCTGCGTGGAAGTCGACCACACCTTGATGGCCCTCCATTGCAACGCGAATGGGGGCAAGTATAAATTCCAGCGTTGCATCCATCAGTTGTCGGTGCCGCTCTTCGACTGGTCCTCGATCAAGGCGCCGACCTGATCGATCGACCTGATGATCGGCCACTCCGCCCCGCGGGTCGTGGAGCGGCCGCCGCCTCGCACAGGCAAGCGGGCCTGGCTTCGCTGGTTAGGCCCGGCAACGCGCCTGCTCTCAGATCGGCCACTGGGGTGCGAGGCGGCCGCCGACGCGCAAGGGGGCCACGTGCCGGGCGAGACCGGTTGCGTCGTCGGTCTCGATGAAGACGGCGCAGAGCGTGCCGTCGCCGTCCGCCGGCTCCAGCCGACCGGTGGGCATCTTCGAGACGAAGCGCGCGATCGCCGTCGCCTTCTCCATGCCGATGACGGAGTCGTAGTCGCCGCACATGCCGATGTCGGTGATGTAGCCGGTGCCGTTGCGCAGGATGTGCGCATCCGCCGTCGGCACGTGGCTGTGGGTGCCGACCACCAGGCTCACCCGGCCGTCCAGCGTGTGCCCCAGCGCCATCTTCTCGCTGGTGGCTTCGGCATGGATGTCGGCGACGATGCAGTCCACGGAATGGCCCAACCGGTGGTTCTGCAGCGCGCGCTCGACCGCCGCGAACGGATCGTCGAGCGGGTCCATGAACAGGCGGCCCATCACCTGCATCACCATCACCCGCCTGCCGCCGTTGGCGGCATAGACCGCCGATCCCTGGCCCGGGGTGCCTTCCGGATAGTTGAGCGGCCGCAGCAGCCGGTCGTCCCGGGCGATGTAGTCGATGATCTCGCGCCGGTCCCAGACGTGGTTGCCGGTCGTCACCACGTCCACGCCGGCGTCATAGAACTCGCGGCAGATCTCCGGGCTGACGCCGAAGCCGTGCGCGGCGTTCTCGCCGTTGACGATGACGAAGTCCAGCTCCAGGTGACGGCGCAGCTGGCGCATGCGCCCGCACACCGCCTGCCGGCCGGACCGGCCGACGACATCGCCGCAGTAAAGCAACCTCATTGGCTCACCCGCCCGGTCTGCGCCTTTTCGAGGCTCTCCGGCGTGAGGATCCAGTCCATCGGCTGGTCCTCGGGACCGGCCGGCACCCGGGCGAGGCGCTGTACGTGGAAGCCGACGCCGATCGCCGTCGGGTCGCCGCTGCTGCGCAGGGCCGCCAGCGTCCGGTCGTACCAGCCCTTGCCCTGACCCAGCCGGCGACCGGCGCCGTCCACCGCCAGCAGCGGCACGAACAGGGCATCCGGCACCACCTCGGGCGCCGAAGGGGGTGGCTGGCGGGTGTCCAGCGGCGCTTCCACCAGATCCTCGGTCAGCCGCCAGCGGCGGAAGACGAGCACGTCGCGGCCGGGCTCGATCGCCGGCAAGGCGCAGACGACGCCCCGCGCCTCCAGCCGGGCGAGCAGCGGGCGGATGTCGAGTTCGGTGATGATCGGCCAGTAGCCGGCGACGATGCGCCCGGGAAGCAGGCCGAGGTCATCGAGACCGGGCAGCGCCCGGCGGATGACGGCGAGGCCGGCTTCGGGCCCCTCCTTCTGGTCGGCGACCAGCCGCAGCGCCCGCATCCGCTTGCGCAGGCGGCGCTTGTCTTCGGCAAGGCTCGTAGGATCGGCGGCGGCGCTGGTCATGCTGCGGCGGGCACCATCGGATACGGACTTCCTGCAGCTCTTGACGGCGGCGGGTTCGGGCGGCGCCGCGAAGGTCGTTGGTCGTGTGATCCTCTCTGGCCTGCTGACGCAGGTGGGTGCCGTGTACCGGGCCCACGAGCCCGACAGGGACAGCTCCCTGGAGTCCACTATTGGCCGGAGGGATTTGGGGACCTGACGGGCCCCGCAGCAACCGCCCGCCCTAACGTAGGGTGTTTGCTCCGCCGCGGCAATGAATTGCGCCACACCCCGGACGGAGATCGGCGCCTTCCGCCCCGCTTCGCCGGCCGGGCAGCCGGCCTGCGGGCCGTCATCAAGACCGTCCGTCAGCCGACGTCGGCCGGCCCCAGCCGCCCGACCGCCGCCTCGATCCGCGCTGCCAGCGCTTCGATCCGCTCGCACAGCGCGTCGTCCTCGCCGCTGCCGGCAGGAGCGGGCGCGGCTCCGTCCGGCGACGGACGGCCAACTGGTCGCACCTGCTCCAGTTCGTGCGCCATCAGCAGGCCCGCCATCACCAGCAGGCGCGCCTCGCCCACCTGGCCGACCGCCGCCGCCATCCCGCCCACCCGCCGGTCGAGCTCGGCGCCGAGGCGGCGCACGTCGTCCTCCTGGCCGTCGTCGCAGCCGATGTCGTAGCGCCGTCCGTTGACGGAGACCGTAACGTGTGCCATCGCCGTCAGTCGCCCACACCGGACTTCAGCCGGGCGATCGCCGCGTCCAGCCGGTCGGACAGCAGGTGCTGCAGCGACCGCAGCGCTTCCGCCTCGGCGCGCATCCCGGACGACCGGTCGCCCTCGTCCGGCAGCCGCTGCTCGTGCGCATCCACCGCCTGTTCCAGCCGATCGACCGCGCGCTCCAGGCGCAACACTGCCGCAGCCGTTCGCCCGCCTGCCGGCTGCGCCCCTTCGCCTTCGCCCGGTACGTCCATGCCCTCTCCCTCCACCCGGCGGCGGACTTCGTCGCGGCCGCGCCTGCGCTCCTTCCCGCCGGCCACAGGCAGGCCGGGCTTCAATCTCGCCAGGGCAGGATAGGGGCGGGTTTTCCGCTCCGTCAACGCCCGGGAGCCGGGAAAAATCGTTGACGGGGCCGTTCGATCCGTCGATTGTGCGGCCGGAAACCAACAACGACGCCTCTCCGACGAAGGCGGGGACGCTGCGGCCGACATGTCGGGCTGCCCGGAAGTTTACCTCGAAAAACCAAGTACTTGAGGGCGGGGCGTCGCGTTCATCGCAAGGAGGTTACGAATGGCGGTTCGAGTTGGCATCAACGGTTTTGGACGCATCGGCCGACTGGTCCTGCGCGCCGCGATGGAGCAAGGTCGCAACGACGTCGAGTTCGTCGCCATCAACGACCTCGGCGACGTCAAGACCAACGCCCATCTGCTCAAGTACGACTCGGTGCACGGCACCTTCCCCGGTGAAGTGTCGGCCGACGACTCCAGCATCACCGTGAACGGCCACAAGGTCCAGGTGATGGCGCAGCGCGATCCCACGAAGCTGCCCTGGAAGGACCTGGGCGTCGACATGGTGTTCGAGTGCACCGGCATCTTCAGCGACCGCGACAAGGCGAAGGTTCACCTGGACGCCGGCGCACCGAAGGTCCTGGTGTCGGCCCCGTCGAAGGACGCGGACAACACGGTCGTCTTCGGCGTCAACGACAAGACGCTGACGCAGGCGCAGAAGGTCGTCTCCAACGCGTCGTGCACCACCAACTGCCTCGCCCCGCCGGCCTACGTGCTGGACAAGGGGATTGGTATCGAGCGTGGCTACATGACGACGATCCACTCCTACACCGGCGACCAGCGCATCGTCGACACGCTGCACAAGGACCTGCGCCGCGCCCGTGGTGCCGCCCTGTCGATGATCCCGACCTCCACCGGCGCCGCCAAGGCCGTCGGACTGGTGCTGCCGCACCTGAAGGGCAAGCTGGACGGCTCCGCCATCCGCGTGCCGACCCCGAACGTCTCGGTCGTGGACCTGGTGTTCATTTCCAAGAAGTCGACCACCGCGGCCGAGGTCAACGGGCTGATCAAGGAAGCCACCGAGGGCGAGCTCAAGGGCATCATGTCCTATGTGACCGAGCCGCTGGTGTCCATCGACTTCAACCACGATGGTCACAGCTCGAACTTCGATGCGACGCAGACGCAGGTCATCGACGGCACGATGGTCCGCATCATCGCCTGGTACGACAACGAGTGGGGCTTCTCCAATCGGATGTGCGACACGGCGAATGCCTGGATGGCCGCGAAGTAGTCTTTAGTACCTGTCCGGAGCGGGGCGCGCACGCGTCCCGCTCCGTCTCGGCCTGTCCGCAGGGCCCTCCGGGGCACACAGCTTCATGCAGCCGGAGCACGCCGCTCCATGCAGAAAGCCGCCACCGTACCCGTCTACAGTCTGGATGAGGCCGCCACAGCCGGGCGCGCGGCTGCAGAGTACGGGACTGCGGTGCGACCGGTCTTTCCGGTGGCGGTGTCGACGTCCCTCGCTCCGGACGTTCTCCACGAAATCATCGAACAGACGCGAGCCGGTTACCCGGACGCCGACGTCGAGTGGCTGGTCGAATGTGGCGATCAGCCCGGGCTGACGTGCGCCATGCTTCGCGCCGGCATCCCGGGGTTGCGGGTCCACGGGATCGGGTTGCCTGGGCCGGAAGCGCGGCGGTGCGCCCTCGACGATGTTGCCCAACCTTATGCATCGGTTCACGAACCGCTGTTCGCCCCGACGAAGCCGGAGACGAAGCCGGTGACAGGGGCCGGTCTGCCGGTCTGCCCCCGCGGGCGACCGCTGTGAGGAGGAGGCCGGGCGGCGTACGGACGATGTAGGAGCGTGGTTTTCACCTCGCCGTTGCTGCCCGGAAACACGCAAAAAGAGCCCAAAACGGGCAAAATAGGCCCGCGTTGCCAAGCTCCGGCGGGTCGTGTATCTCAACTCATGCGTTATCCGGAAGAATGGGGAGACCGAAACATGAAGGTGACACAGAAGGTCAGGAAGATCCTGCAGAACTACGAGAGCGATAACCCGGCGGTCAAGGCGAACCTCGCGCGCATGCTCTGCACCGGCCGCCTCGGCGGCACCGGCAAGATGGTCATCCTGCCGGTGGACCAGGGCTTCGAGCACGGCCCGGTCCGCAGCTTCGGGCCGAACCCGGCCGGTTACGACCCGGAGTATCATGCGCAATTGGCGATTGATGCCGGCCTGAACGCGTACGCGTCGGCGCTGGGGATGATCGAACAGGTTGCGGATACGTTCGCCGGACAGATCCCGTTCATCCTGAAAATGAACAGCTCCAACACGCTCTATCGCAGCAAGGAAGCGCCGAGCCAGGCGATCACTGCCTCGGTGGACGATGCGGTCCGCCTGGGCTGTGCGGCGATCGGCTATACCATCTATCCGGGCTCGGACATGGCGTTCGACATGATGAACGACCTGAGGGAGCTGATCCGGGAAGCCAAGTCGAAGGGGCTGGCCAGTGTCGTCTGGTCCTATCCGCGCGGCGGCGAGCTGTCGAAGAACGGCGAACTCGCGATCGACATCAGCTGCTATGCGGCGCACATCGCGGCCCTGATGGGTGCGCACATCATCAAGGTGAAGCTGCCGTCCGACTTCATCGAGCAGGGTGAAGCGAAGAAGGTGTACGAGAAGGAAGGCATCGACGTGTCGACGCAGGCGGCGCGGGTGAAGCACGTGATGCAGGCGGCGTTCGCCGGCCGGCGCATCGTCGTCTTCTCCGGCGGCGCGATGAAGGGCGCCGATTCCGTCTACCAGGACGCCCAGGACATCCTGGACGGCGGCGGCAACGGCCAGATCATCGGCCGCAACACCTTCCAACGGCCGCGCGAGCAGGCGCTCGAGATGCTGGACCGGATCATCAACATCTTCCTCGGCAAGGTCCGCCACGGGCAGGTTGCCCAGGCCGCGCAGTGATCGCACCGCGGTCCTGTCGTCTGTACCTGATCACGCCGCCGCGCCTCGACGCGGCGGCGTTTTCGCCCTTGCTGGAAGCGGCGCTGGATGCGGGCGACGTGGCCTGCGTGCAGCTCCGCCTGAAGGAAGTGGATGACGACACGATCTGCCGCACCGTGGATGTCCTGCGGCCGGTCGCCCAGTCCCGCGACGTGGCGTTCCTGCTCAACGACCGCCCCGACCTCGCCGCGCGCACGGGCTGCGACGGCGTGCACGTGGGTCAGGAGGACGCGTCTTACACAGAAGCACGGCGCCGGGTCGGCAAGGACGGGATCGTCGGCGTCACCTGCCACGACTCGCGCCATCTGGCGATGGAGGCCGCTGAGGCGGGAGCGGATTATGTCGCCTTCGGCGCCTTCTTCCCGACGGCGACCAAGGACCCCGCAGCGCGCGCGGAAGCGGAACTCCTCGCCTGGTGGAGCGAGCTGATGACCGTTCCCTGCGTGGCCATCGGCGGCATCACGCCTGTCAACGCCGCGCCGCTGATCGCCGCCGGCGCCGATTTCCTCGCCGTCTGCGCCGGCGTCTGGGAGCATCCCGAAGGTCCGGCGGCCGCCGTCCGGACGTTCGACGCACTGATCGCCGCCACGGCGCGCTCGCCGCGCACCGCCTAGAGCAATATCCGATCAGGCGGAATCGCCTGATCGGATTGACCTGCTCGAAAAATCAGACCGTTCGAGCACGATCGTTTGATCAGGTCGGTTCGATCTGATCAAACCGTGCTCGAGCGGCATCAAGCCGCACCGAAGGAGACAGGCATGCAGATCCGCCGACTCTCGCTGGCCGAAGGGGCCGCCGCCGCCCGGGGCACGGCGGTGATCATCGACGTCTTCCGGGCGTTCACCTGCGAGCCACTGATGCTGCACCTGGGCGCACGCCGCATCCTGCTGGAGGGCGACCCGGCTGCCGCTCTGGCCTTCCGGCAGACCGACGATCCGGACGCGATTCTCGTGGGCGAGGTCGACGAGGCGCCGATCGAGGGTTTCGACCTCACCAATTCGCCGTCGCTGATTCTCGCCCGCGGCCGGGCGCTGTTCGACGGGCGCACGGTGATCCACCGCACCACGTCCGGCGTCACCGGCGCGCTGGAGGCCCTCGAAAACTGCAGCGAGGTGCTGCTCGCCTCCTACCCCACGGCGCAGGCCACCGCTGCGTACATCCGCGCCCGCCAGCCGGAGGTGGTGAGCATCGTCGCGATGGGCATCCGCCGGGAGGCGCCGGCACCGGAGGACGAGGCGTGCGGCGACTACATCGAAAGCCTGCTGGGCGGACGAGCCTACGACCACGTGGCGGCGCTGACCACGATTCTCGCCCACGAGACGGCGCAGAAGTTCCTGCGCGGCGACAAGCCCTACCTGCCGCGGGAGGACGTCACGTTCTGCCTGCAACGCGACCTGTTCGACTGGACGCTGCGCGCGGAGCGTCGAGGCGATCGCGTCGAGGCATCGGCCCTTGTTTTGCCCACATGAGGTCGGCGACTTCCGCCCGACAACGCTCCTGCGATTACCAGGGTCCGCAAAAACGCGTATCCAGGGTGCTTCAGCTTGCGCTTAAATATGCGTCTGCTTATATTGCACTGCACCATCGGGTAAACAACCCGTCCTGCTGCGCTCCGACACCTTGGGGATCGATCATGAGCACGTCCGCGCGTCGCATTCACCTTGCCGTCGCCCCGGCCAACGGCTGGCTGACCGAAGCCGAGCGCAACCGCCCGAGCCGCTTCCGCCAGACTGCCGCCGCATCGCCGCTCCCTGCAGAGGAAGTCGTCATGCCGACACCGCGTGGCGTGCGCTGGGGCCAGGGTCCGCTGCTGGATACGATCACCCTGCAGTGCGGCACCGACCCGCGCGACCTGCGCCGTCGCCGCCGGGGCTGAGGCCGCGGGGCGTCGGCCCGGCAAGCCGCCTCGCCTTCAGCGGGCCGCGAACCCGGGAGGTGCCGGCAGCGACGGATCGCAGACGGCGAGGGCCTTGAACAGCACCCCCATCCGACCCGGATGAACGAGCCTGCGGACGGCGCCGGCGATCGCATCTGCCGCCGGACCCGACCCCGCCCGGACCATCAGCGCTTCGGCGCGTGCAGCAATGCCGAGGCGGCCGAGGAACAGCCCCTGCGCCACCGGCCCCCACGGCCGGGCGCCGGCTGATGCAGCCGCGGCAGCCAGCCGCTGGAAGTCCACGTGCGCGGAGAGGTCCGCCTCGCCCACGTCGGACAGGGGATCGGCGGGACGATGATGGTGGATCGCCTGCAGCGTCTCGCCCAGTTCGCTGCGTGCCGGACCGTAGTCCACGAAGAGCGCCGCCCCGCCCCCTGCTCCTTCGGCGCCCGCCGCCAGCCGCCCCGCCAGTCGGGCTACCAGACCTTCCGCCTGGGGGCGACGCTCGACGATCTCCCCGTCCGCCGCCTCCGGCAGGTCGGCCAGATCGGGTCGCGCCCGGACGTCCACGGGCGGCCCCGGCACGAACGCAAACCCCGCGCCGCCCGCGGCCGGCCCTACCTGCCGCTGCCGCCAGATCCCCCCCTGGCGCACGTATTGCTCGACCGGCAACGCGTCCAGGAACTCGTTGGCCAGCAGCACCAACGGCCCCTCCGGCAGCGCGTCCGCCGTGTCGTGCCAGCAGGCGGGCGGTGGCGCCGGCAGGGCCTGCAGCGCCGCCCGCTGGCGCGCTGCGAGCGCGGCGCTCTGCTCCACCAGGTGCACCCGGGCGGCCGCCGTGAAGTCCGGCGCCACGGCGCCTGCCGCGCGCCACAGATCGGCCAGCAGCGTCCCCCGCCCCGGTCCGAGCTCCGCCAGCAGGACCGGCCGCGGCGCGCCCATCGCCTGCCACACCGCGACACACCATGCCGCCAGCAGCTCGCCGAACATCTGGCTGATCTCCGGCGCGGTGACGAAATCCCCCTCGCGCCCGAACGGATCCGCATCGGACGCTGCGGATCGCCGGTAGTAGCCGAACTCCGGATCGCCGAGGGCCGACGCCATGAACTCGTCGACCCCGATCGGGCCGCAGGATTCGATCCTGCGGCGGAGACGGCGGGCGAGCGGCGTCACCGGACGATCAAACGGGCGCCTGTCGGCCCCGCCGCAGCGCCCAGACGACGAAGCCTGCGCCCAGCAGGATCATCGGCAGCGACAGCAGCTGGCCCATCGTCAACCCCGGCAGGATGAACCCCAGGTGCGCGTCCGGCTCACGGAACAGCTCGGCGACCGAGCGGAAGGCTCCGTAGCCGATCAGGAAGATGCCGGTCAGCGTCCCCGGGCGCTCCCGGATCGGGCGCACCTGCCACAGCGCGAACATCAGCACGAACAGCACGAAGCCTTCCAGTGTCGCCTGGTAGAGCTGGCTCGGGTGTCGCGGCAGGGGGCCGTATCCGGGGAAGACCATCGCCCACGGCACGTCGGTGACGCGGCCCACCAGCTCGCCGTTGACGAAGTTGGCCAGCCGGCCGAGCCCGAGGCCGATCGGGGCGGCGCAGAAGATGATGTCGGCGAACGCCGCCGTCGGCAGCTTGCGCCGCCAGCAGAAGGTGACGCCGGCGATCACCACGCCCAGCAGGCCGCCATGGAACGCCATCCCGCCCTGCCACAGCTGCAGGGCCGCCAGCGGATGCTCGAGGTAGTAGCCGGGCTTGTAGAACAGCACGTATCCCAGCCGGCCGCCGAGCACCACGCCCAGCGTCGCCCAGACCAGGAAGTCGTCCACCGCCTGCTGCGGAATGTGCGCGGGCGACGCCTTCGCCAGCGTGCGCGCGTACCACCAGCCGAACAGCAGGCCCGTGAGGTAGGCCAGCGCGTACCAGCGGATGGCGAACGGCCCGATTTCGACCAGCACCGGGTCGATGGCGGGATAGGCGAGAGCGAAGGTCACGGCGAACGCTCCCGTCCCTGGAAGAGCGAGGCTGCAGGACGCGACAGGGTCCTGGCGACCGCGGCCCTTATACGGCCGCCCACCCTCCCCCGCAACCTCCCCCGCAAGCCGGTGCGGCCTCTGCTTGCTCCGCGCGCGGCAGGAGGCATAGATAACCGGTGATGACCGGCGATGTCGAACCACTGCCCATCACATCACCCGCGCCCGCTGGTCCGCGTCGCACGGACGGGTGACGGCGGGTGAGCGAACCCGCCCGCATCCGGAATCGCTGCCGGTCGGCGCCCTGCTGACGGCGCTGGTGGCGCTGGGGCAGATTTCGACGTCGATCTACATCCCGTCGATGCCGTCGATCGCGGCCGAATTCTCCTCCACGCCGGCGCATGTCAATCTGACCCTGTCCGGATTCCTGCTGGGATTCGCCGTCAGCCAGTTGCTGTTCGGCCCGGCCTCCGATCGGTTCGGCCGGCGGCCGGTGCTGTTCGCCGGCCTCGGCCTGTATCTGGCGGCGAGCGTGCTGTGCGCTCTCGCGTCCGGCATCGAGATGCTGATCGTCGGCCGCGTGCTGCAGGGGATGGCGGCCTGTGCCGGCCCGGTGCTGGGCCGGGCCATCGTCCGCGATGTCTACGGCGCGGAGCGGACGGCCGCGGCGATGGCCTGGATCGGCGCAGCACTCGCCGTCTCGCCGGCGGTGGCGCCGATCATCGGCGGCTATCTGCAGGAGTGGTTCGGCTGGCGGGCGTCGTTCGTGTTCCTGATGCTGGTCGGCATCGTCCTGTTCGCGGCCACGGGGTGGCTGCTGTCGGAGACCAGCCCGCGGCACGGCCCGGGCGGAGGCGCCCCGGAACTGCACCTCGCAGCGGACGGCTTTGCCACGACCTTCCTTCGGCTCCTCGCCGACCGGCGGTTCCTGGGATACACGCTCTGCGTCGCCTTCATCTTCGCCGGCCTGATGGCGTATGCCGCGGGTGGCCCGTTCGTGTTCATCACGCTGCTCGGCCTGTCGCCGTCCGGTTACGGGATGCTGGCCGTCTTTCCGGTTGCCGGCTACCTCGCGGGCTCGATCGCCGCCGGGAGGCTGAGCCGGCGGGTGCCGGTGGCGCGGCTGACCGCCGCCGGGCTCGCCATCTCGCTCTGCGGCGGCCTCGGCCTCGTCGTGCCTGCGGCAGTGGCCGAACCCTCGGTGGCGGCGGTGGTGGTGCCGATGATGCTGTTCACCGCCGGGCTCGGCATCGTCCTGCCGACGGGCATGGCGGGAGCGATGGCGCCGTGGCCGCGGGTCGCCGGCGCCGCCTCGGCCCTGCTGGGTTGCGTGCAGATGCTGGTGGCCGCCGGCGCCAGCCTCGCGGCCGGCCTGCTGCCCGCCGTCTCGGCGCTGCCGATGGCGGCGGTGATCACCGCCTCGGCCGGGCTCGCGGCGGCCGCCTTCATCGCCCTGGTTCGCTGCGGACCATCTCCGGGTCACTGACCGCCGCCAGCCGGCCGGCGGCGGTGCGCGCGAAGCGCAGCAGCAGGGCCCGCCGCCGGGCCGCGGCCAGTACCGCCACCGGCGCCGGTCGAACGATTGCACCGGCGTACCGGTCGGCGACGATCAGGCCCGCATCCTCAGGCAGCAGCGCCTGCGGAAAGTCGGGATCGACGGCGAAAAAGAACGCGTCGCACCACACGCGATAGTGCGGCCACTTGCCGTCGGCGCGGAAATCGGCCACCGACGACTTGACCTCGACGATGACGAACCCGCCGCGCGGATCGACGCCGGCGATGTCGGCGCGCCGCCCGTCGGGCAACGGGAACTCGCTGAGCGGCCGGTAGTCCAGGCTGGCCAGCAGGCGAACGACGCCGCGCACGATGCTGGCGGCACCCGCCGGCGGCTCCGCCGCTCCAACCGTCTCGCCCACCGCCATCCTCCCCGGCACGGCAGTCGCGTTCCATATCCGTTCCATTTTCAAACCTTATCCGGCCGCGGGAGCGCACGCAACCCGTCCGATCACAGCCGCCGCCGCTGCAGCCCGGGACGCCTCTCATCCCCGCAAGGAGCATTGCGGGCGAACGGTGCTCGCAGCTTGACAACCCAGGGTCGGACTGTCTCCATGCCGCGGATGACATGTTGCCCGGCTGGACGGGCAACGACGGAAAGAGGGCGAGGCATGCAGACACCCCTGACGGAGGGACCCTCGGCCACAGCGGAGGATCCGCCCCTGCACCTGCCGCAGGGCGGCGTCCTGCGGCAGGTGCAGGGGCGGATCTCGGTGCGCAGTCGTGGCCAGGGCCTGTATGACGTCACCCGGGACGTTGCCGCCTGGGTCGCCCACCAGCAGATGACGACGGGCCTGCTCACCGTCTTCTGCCGCCATACCAGCGCCTCGCTGATCATCCAGGAGAATGCCGACCCGGACGTGCAGCGTGACCTGCAGAGTTTCTTCCGCCGGCTGGTGCGCGAAGACCGGTCGCAGTATCGGCACACGCTGGAAGGCGACGACGACATGCCGGCGCATATTCGCAGCGCCCTGACCCTGGTGCAGGTCTCCATCCCGGTCGCAGGCGGCAAGCCGGCATTCGGAACCTGGCAGGGGCTTTACCTGTTCGAGCACCGCACGGCGCCGCAGGAACGGGAACTTCTTCTGCATTTGCTGGGTGCATGAACCCGACCGGCGACGGGAGCGGCCGGCCTTGCACCTGATTGTCACGATCATTGCAGGCTGCGGGGAATTCTGCCACGGTCGCTGGAACAGCCGGAACCTGGCGATGACCGACCGAACAGGCAGGGAGCTTCCCATCATGAAGGACCAAGGATTGGAGGACATTTTTATAACCGGGTATCGAGGCATCGACGGCGAACATCACCTGCAGATGGAGTTGCTGGACGCGTTCGTCCGCGCAGTGGCCGACGGGCGGGATCGCGGCACGATCGATGAAATCCTCGACCGGCTGATCGACTACACCAAGATGCACTTCTCGTCCGAGCAGCTGCTCATGCGGCTGTACCAGTACCCGCGCTTCCAGGATCACCTGGAAGATCACGACCAGACGATCGAGCGCCTGCAGGCGCTGCGGGAGGCCCATGCCGCCGGCGACCGGACGCTCGCCCTCGAAACGGCCGATGTCCTGAGCGAGGCCTTGCGCGCTCACATCCACAGTTCCGACCGGGCACTCGGCCACTTCCTCGTCCGCCTCGGCGTCGGCCCCGGCTGAACCGGGGAAGCGGCCATCGGATCGGGGATGCCGGGGCGGTCGCAACCTGCTGGCAAATTGCCGCCGCATGCGACATGATCACGCTTCCTGCGCGAAACCGGTCGATCGGCCGGAACGCCGGAGGGCAAGGAGACACGCGATGAGCGAAGTCGCACTCGAAAGTGCGGTGGTGGTTCGCGAGGCGGTCGGCGTCTTTCATCACTGGAACAATCTGCAGGCTGCCGTCGACGAGCTGCTTGCGAACGGCTTCGACCGGTCGGAACTCAGCCTGCTGGCCGGCGAGGACACGGTGCAGCAGAAGCTGGGCCATGTGTACACGAAGGTGAGCGAGCTGGAGGACAACCCGGAGGTTCCGCGGCTCTGCTTCGTCGGCCGCGACTCCCTGGTCGAAGGCAAGGCGTCGGCGATCGGCGCGCTGGGCTATGTGGGTGCGGTGGCGGCGGTGGGTGCGGTCGTCGCCTCCGGCGGCACGCTGGCCTGGGCCATTCTCGCCGGCGTGGCGGCAGGCGGTGGTGGCGCCGCGGTGGGATCGCTGCTCGCGCGCGCGCTCGGCCGCGGGCGGGCGAAGGATCTGGAAGCGCAGCTCGACAAGGGAGGCCTGCTGCTCTGGGTCTACACCCGCGATGCCGATCATGAAACCCGGGCGACGGCCGTCCTGCGGAAGCACGGTGCCGACGACGTGCATGTGCACGCGCTGCAACGGCCGAGCGAGCCGGCACACAACCCGCTGGGCGGTCTGCAGCCCGATCCGTTCCTGCCGCAGGCACGCGTCTAGTCAGCCGGCCACCCGGCCCCGCCCGCCTCCCGCCGACGGGACGGGCAGCGCGCCGGCCGGACGGCCGGTGGCGGCGTCGGTCAGACGCGCGCCGGACCTCCCTCCTCCGCGCCGGCCGCCAGCAGCAGGTCGCAGACTTCGCGCACCGCGCCCATCCCGCCGGCCGCCGACGTGATGATGCGGGCGACGCGCAGCGCCTCGGGGTGGCCGTCGGCCGGTGAGATCGGCACGCCGACCGCTGCCATGCAGGCGAGGTCGTTGACGTCGTTGCCGACGTAGGCGACGCGCGCCAGGTGGAGGCCCAGTTCGCCCACCAGCGCCGTGAGCACCGCCAGCTTGTCCTCGATGCCCTGCTCGCAGCGGATCTTCAGCTTGCGGCAGCGGGCGCCGACGACCGGGTTCGCTTCCTTCGAGATCACCGCCACCGGCATGCCGGCCTTGCGCAGCATCTCCAGCCCCAGGCCATCGCCGCGGTTGCAGACAGCCGCTTCGCGCCCGTCCTCCAGGACGATGACCCGGTTGTCGGTCATCACCCCGTCGAAGTCGAGGACCAGCAGTCGGACGCCCCGCAGCAGCGCCCGGGCATGTGCCGACCGGGCACCCCGGAGCAGCCCTTCGATCGCCGCCCAGTCCTCGCCGTCCTCGCCCAGGCGCAACGCCGCCAGCGGCGGAACCTCGTAGAGGACCACCCGTCCACAGGCGAGTTCCCCCGTCTGTTCGAACAGCCCGACCCGCACCACGGCGGCAATGCCGCTCTCCACGTAGCAGCGCTGCGCCGGCGCCTGGTCGAACGGCCGGGCCATCCCGCCTTCGTCCTGGACCCACAGGCCGTTGCGCAACGGCTGTACGCACAGCAGGGAGTCCGCCCCTACCCGCAGCAGGTGTTCGATGCCGCCGTCGATGGTTTCGGTGAGGTGCACGGGGAACGCCGGATCGAGGCTCACGGCCAGGGTGGGTGCGAGGCCTTCGCGACCAGCGAGGAGCTCGAGCGCGGCGCGCAGGGGGGCTGCCCGATCCTCGTCGGCGGGCGGCGCCACGACGTCCGCACCCTCCTCGGCAGCCAGCCGCGCCAGCAGCGGGTCGGCGGTGACCACGGCGACGCGGGTGATCCGGCGGGCGGCGCGTGCCTGTTCGAGGGCATGCAGCGCCAGGGGTCGGCCGGCGAACGGGCGGGCAGCGGCGGGACCGACAGCGGGAATGACGCAGAGAACGTCCATGGTTGGCTCCGGAGCGGGATGGAGCGTTGCTTTAGGACGCGCAGCGTGGGCCGTCAATTCATCGAATGCGCGTCGAATGCAATTTTCGGCTGCGCGCTTGCGCCTGCAAGGATATGAACGGAGGCATGGATGCCTCCTATCTCGCACTGTCGGCGTGGGTGGCGCTCGGCAGTGCCGTCGGCGGCGTGCTTCGCTTCTGGTGCTCCGGCGCGGTTGCGCGGTCGTTCGGCGAGACGTTCCCCTGGGGCACGCTGCTGGTCAACGTCAGCGGCTCGTTCCTGATCGGGCTGTTCGCGGTCGTCACCGGGCCGGACGGCCGCCTGCTGGTGGGACCGAGCGCCCGGCAGCTGGTGATGATCGGCATCTTCGGCGGCTTCACCACCTTCTCGTCGTTCAGCCTGCAGACACTTCTCCTGGCCCGCGACGGGGAGTGGGCCCTGGCGGCCGCCAACGTTCTGGGCTCCGTCGTCCTGTGTCTTCTGGGCGTCTGGCTCGGGTCGGGCGCCGGAAATCTGATCAATCGGTGAGGGCCTGACCATGCACTCCCCGCCCCGCGACGCCGTTCTGCTCCGCATCTTCATCGGCGAGGCCGACCGGACGGGCGGGCGGCCGCTTTACGAGGCCCTGGTGCTGAAGGCACGGGAACTGGGTCTGGCGGGTGCCACCGTGCTGCGCGGGCCGATGGGCTTCGGGCGCGGCTCCCGCCTGCACACGGCGAAGATCCTGCAACTCTCCAACGACCTGCCGATGGTGGTCGAGATCGTCGACGCGGAGGCCCGCATCCACGCGTTCCTGGACGCGGCCGACAGCATGCTCGGCTCGGCGCTGGTGACGCTGGAGAAGGCGACGGTGATCCGCTACGGCACCGGAGGCCCGGCAGACCCGGACATCCCATAGCCCCGGAATTGCGAAACACGGAAGGTCGACGCCCCTCCCCCCCCCCTCGTCCACCACAAACCACATGATAGAATGATATTGCGGCTTTATGCCGCCATGATGTGGTAGTCTTGCCGTGGGGTACAGAAAAGAGGCAACGGGAGGGTGTCATGACGACGATCGAGCTTGTGACGACGGCCGAACAACGGGTTCCGGTCCCGACGGACGCTCTCGACGACTTGCGCCCGCGGCTGCGCGGACCGGTGCTGCTTCCCGGCGAGATGGGCTACGACCAGGCGCGGACCGTCTGGAACGCGATGATCGACAAGCGGCCGGGGGCGATCGTGCGCTGCGCCGGTGCTGCCGACGTCATGGCGGCGATCCGCTTCGCGCGCCGGCACCGGTGCCTGATCGCCGTCAAGGGCGGCGGACACAACATTGCCGGCAGCGCCGTCTGCGACGACGGCCTGATGCTCGACCTGTCGGCGATGAAGTCGGTGCACGTCGATCCCTGGAGCCGCACCGTCAGGGTCGAGCCCGGCGTGACCCTGGGCGAACTGGACCGGGAGACCCAGGCGTTCGGGCTCGCCACGCCGCTCGGGATCAACTCGACCACGGGCGTGGCCGGGCTCGCCCTGGGCGGCGGGTTCGGCTGGCTCAGCCGCAGCTTCGGGCACTCCATCGACAACCTGATTTCGGCCGACGTGGTAACCGCACGCGGGGACCTGGTGCGCGCCAGCGAGCAGGAAAACCAGGACCTGTTCTGGGGAATTCGCGGTGGCGGTGGCAACCTGGGCGTGGTGACCTCGTTCACGTTCCGGCTTCACCGCCTGGGCCCGGACGTGCTGTCCGGCCTCATCGTCTATCCGTTCGAGGAGGCCGCGGATATTCTAAGGCGCTACCGGGCGTTCACCGCCCAGGCTCCGGACGCACTCACCGTCTGGACGGTCCTGCGCAAGGCGCCCCCACTGCCGTTCCTCCCCACCCATGTCCACGGCAAGGAGGTGGTGGTTTTCCCGCTGATGTACGCGGGCCGCGCCGATGAAGGGCGCCGGGCCATCGAACCACTGCGCACGTTCGGCAAGCCGGTCGGCGAGCACGTGGGTGTGCAACCCTTCACCGCCTGGCAGAGCGCATTCGATCCGCTGCTGACGCCCGGAGCGCGCAACTATTGGAAATCGCAGGACTTCGAAGCGCTTCCCGATGCCGCCATCGACCTGCTGGTGGCTTACGCCGGCAAGCTGCCGGGGCCGGAGTGCGAGATATTCCTCGCTCATCTGGACGGCGCGGCCGGCCGCGTTTCACCGGATGCGATGGCCTATCCGCATCGCGAGGCCGCGTACGTCCTCAACGTCCACGCCCGCTGGCGGGATGCTGACGACGACCACGCGTGCATCGACTGGGCGCGGCAATTCTTCGCCGCGACGGCGCCGCACGCCACCGGCGGTGTCTACGTGAATTTCATGACCGCCGACGAGCAGAACCGCATCTACTCCGCCTACGGGCTCAACTACACCCGGCTGGCGGCGCTCAAGGCCAGGTACGACCCGGACAACATGTTCCAGGTCAACCTCAACGTGCGGCCGGCGGCATAGGGGCCGCCCGCCCCACCCCGCGCCACATTATCGGGCTGCGGGCTGGGCGTGGCGTCGCGGCCCCTCATTCCTGCCGCTCAGCGCTTGATACGGGCCTGCCGCTCAGCGCTTGATACGGGTGTATTTCATGCCGCTGAACGACGCGTCGGCCATCAGTCCCTGCTGGCCGAACGTGAAGCCGACGACCGGCTCCTGCGACTTCAGAGTACCGGTCGATGCCGCGGCACCCTCGTCGATGGCGACCACCGAGCCGTCGACCCCCGCCTCCCAGCCCTTGCTGGCCTGGAACTTCCGCAGCGCGTCCGCGGTCATGAACATGATCACCTGCGAGAACGACTGCGCCCCCAGGGTCAGGCCGATCGAGCCGCTGCCGACGCTGTAGTAGCCTTTCGGCCTGCCGCCCACGTACAGGACGCCTTCGCCGTACGAGCCGCCGATGCCGATGCCGGCCTTGGTGATCTCCGGAAACACCAGAATGCCCTTCGCTCTCGCGGCGTATTGACGCGCGACCGGGTTCTGGTTGTAGAGGCGGGTCAGCGCCGGCTCGGCTTCGGCGGCGATCTCGCGCGCCGTGGCCGCCGCCGCCGGGATCGGCGCGCCGGTTCCCACCGCGACGCTGCCCAGCATGGCGGCCAGCGCCAGCGTCGTCAGACCGGTTCTGCTCATCGTTCCCTCCCTCAATCGCAATCCACGGGCAGCCTCTCCCCGGCTGACCGGCCGGGCGGCACCACCCTCCGGGACCGACAACGCCGACGGGCGCTGCCGGTTCCCGAACAGGAGAAATTACAGTCTGTGGCAGAAGCCTGTCGCAGCCCGCTCAGCGGAACAATCGCGCCGCGATCTCCGCCACGTGCCGGCCCTGGAAGCGGGCGGCGTCGAGTTCGTTGGCACTCGGCCGGCGCGAGCCGTCGCCGCCGGCGATGGTGGTCGCTCCGTAGGGCGAGCCGCCGGTGATCTCGTCGAGCGTGAGCTGCCCCTTGAAGCTGTAGGGCAGGCCGACGATGACGAAGCCCAGATGCAGCAGCACGGTGTGGAACGACAGGATCGTGCTCTCCTGACCACCATGCTGGGTGGCGGTAGACGTGAACACCGAGCCCACCTTGCCGACCAGTTTGTCCTGGAACCACAGGCCGCCGGTCTGGTCGATGAACTGCTTCATCTGCGCGGCCATGTTGCCGTAACGGGTCGGCGTGCCGAAGATGATTGCGTCGTACTCCGGCAGCTCCTGGACGCTCGCCACCGGCGCCGTCTGGTCGAGCTTGAAACCGGATTTCTTCGCCACATCCTCCGGTACCAGTTCGGGCACCCGCTTCACCACCGCCTCGGCACCGACGCTGCGCGCGCCCTCGGCGATCGCCGCCGCCATCTCCTCGATGTGGCCGTAGCTCGAGTAATAGAGCACCAGAACCTTCGTCATCGCATCTTCTCCCGTTTCCGATCCATCCGGCACATACGCCTGCGGATCATTCCCACCGAAGACGTGGGAGGCCATCCCCGGCGGCAACACCCTTTCCTTCGCAACACCGGCGTTCCACATGGACAACAGGGTGAGCCTGACGAGGTGTGGCGATGGTCGATCTGAATCGCATGGCACTGTTCGTCCGGGTGGTGCAGTCCGGCGGCTTCTCCGCCGCCGCCCGGGCGCTGTCGATACCCAAGTCCTCGGTCAGCCGCCAGGTGGCGGCCCTGGAACAGCGGCTGGGGGTGCCTCTGCTTCGCCGCAACACGCGCAGCCTCAGCCTCACGGAAGCGGGCGAGGCCTACTTCCGACGGGCGCACACGATCGTCGCCGAGGCGGAAGCAGCCGAAGCGGAGGCGATCGCCGGTACCGCCGAGCCGCGCGGCCTGCTGCGGATCACCGCCACAGTGGGGTTCGGCCAGGCAATCCTGCAACCGATCCTCGCCGAATATCTCGCCCGGTTCGCCGACGTGCGGATCGAGGCGCATCTGACCGACCAGCGGGTGAACCTGATCCGCGACGGCTTCGACCTCGCCATCCGCATGGGCACCCTCGACGATTCGGAACTCGCGGCGCGCCGGCTGGGATCGTTCCAGCGCGTTGTCTGCGCCAGCCCGGATTACCTGCGCCGCCGGGGAACGCCGCACGCTCCGGGCGATCTCGCCGCGCACGACTGTCTCGTGATCGAGCGCGCGCTTGCCTCCTGGCGGTTCGAGAGCCCTGCCGGCGACGTGCCGGTCCGCGTCCCCTGGCGCCTGTGCATCAACCACATCCAGGTGCTGCGGGCGGCCGCCCACGCCGGGCACGGCATCGCCAATCTGCCGCAGTACCTGGTGGAGGACGATCTGGCCGCCGGCACTCTGGTGGCGCTGCTGCCGGAATTTTCGCAGCCGCAGGTGGAGATCACCGCCGTCTATCCGGCGTCTCGCCCACCCAGCCCGCCGCTGCGCGCACTGATCGACCTGCTGGCGGAGCGGCTGCGGACGATGCGCGACTGACCCGCCCCCGGGTTGCCGATCCCGGCCGCCTACCCCATGTCTGCCGGGCCAGGGACAGGGGAAACCGATGCGCGCCGCCCTTCGCACGTCGTTTCAGCATTGCTTGCGGCGGATACCGTCAACACTGCGCATGTTTCTGGCGGCGTGGCTGCTGGCGCTTCCCACGGCCGGCCCGGTCGCCGCCCAGAGTCCCCTGCCGCTCCAGCTGCCGATCGACTGCGACATGGTGCGCACGTGCTCGATCCAGAAGCACTTCGACCTGGACCCGGGTCCGGAGCGCATGGACTACGCCTGCGGCCGCCTCAGCCTGGACGGCGACACCGGCACCGACTTCCGCCTGCCCGACTTCGTCGCCATGGACCGGGGCGTGGCGGTGCTGGCCGCCGCCCCGGGTGTGGTCAAGGCAATGCGGGACGGCATGGACGATGTGAGCGTCCGCCAGATCGGTCGTGAAGCGATCCGCAGGCGCGAGGCCGGCAACGGCTTGGTCATCGACCACGGCAATGGCTGGCAAACCCAGTACAACCACCTGAAGCGCGGCAGCATCCGGGTGAAGCTGGGCGATACGGTCGTGGCAGGCCAGCCCCTGGGGCTGGTCGGGCTCTCCGGCAACACCGAGTTTCCGCACGTCGAGATGATCGTCCGCTACCATGGGCGGCCGGTCGATCCGTTCGTGGGGCTGGCCGAGCACTTCGCCTGCGGCGATCCGCGCCAGCCGCTGTGGTCGGAGGCGACGCTGGCCCTGCTGCCCTATCGGCCGACCGGCGGGCTCATCGCCGGCTTCGCCGACGACCGACCGGACGCCGACGCAGCGCGCCACGGCCGGCTGGCGGTCGATCGCCTTTCACCGGATCCGCCGGCTCTCGTGTTCTGGGCGGACATCTGGGGCGCCATGGCGGGGGACCGCCAGCGCATCCGCATTACCGGCCCGGACGGCCGGACGGTGCACGAGAAGGAGCAGACACTGTCCGACAGCAACGTGAGCTGGTTTGCGTTCAGCGGCCTGCGCCGGCCCGACACCGGATGGCCGCAGGGACCGTACACCGGGGTCTACGAACTCTCGCGCAACGGGCTGGTGGTTGCGAAGCTGACCGCGCAGGCGACCATCGGCAGGCGATGAGGCGTCGGTCAGCCGGCCTGACGGGCGAAGATCGTGGCGTACGTCCGTTCCAGGTGAGCCATGTGCGCGTCGATCGTGGGCGGCCTTTGCCAGAAGTCGTCGTAGGCGGCGCGCGACATGCTGTCGAGAACCGCGTCGTCCTGCAGCATCGTGAGCTTGGCGGCCAGATCTTCGATGCTGGCACCGTTCATGTACAAGCCCGATGCACCGTCGCGGACGTAATCGCGGGCGGCCGAACGGTCGCCGACGATGGAAGGCACGCCCATCGACGCCGCCTCGACCACCGTCAGCCCCTGCATCTCGTACCAGATCGACGGGAAGACCAGCGCCCTCGCCCGCCTCAGTTCGTCGTACACCTTGTCGGGCAGCAGCCAGCCGGTGATCCTCGCATTGCCGTTGCGGCGCTGGATATCCTTGCGCTGCTCGCCGTCGCCGACGAAGACCGCCGGCACGCCGGCCAGCTTGGCCGCTTCCGCGAACAGATGACCGCCCTTTTCCTTCGACAGCCGGCCGACGAACACGAAATGCCGGTTGGCGGTGACGTCGACGCGCGGCAGCTGCGACGCCTGCACCGGGTTGGGCACGTAGTACCAGTTCAACGAGTCCGGCAAATGGCGGCTGAGAATGGCGCGGCTGAACTCGGAAACATAGATCACGTCGGTCAGTCGTCCGGAAGCCAGGAGCACCTGATTCTGGATCACCTGCCGAAATACCCGCCACACCTTGTGGCCGTAGTTGCGGGGATCGCAGTTACAAACGACGCATCCGACACTCAGCGGCTTTCGCTCGCAGATCTCGGTTTCCTTGTAGACCAGGAAGCCGCCGTTCGGGCAACTGATGAAATAGTCGTGCAGGGTGACGACGAAGCGGAAGCCGAGCCGGACGATGGTCTCGAAGATGCTGGGCGACAGCGCCTTGGTCCACTGATGCACATGGACGAGGCTTTCGCCCGGCGGAAACCGGCTCAGCAGCCGCTCGAATTTCTTCGCCGCCTGCCGGTTCCACAATCCTCTCTGCACGCCGACGATCCGGTTCGGTTCGTCCAGGGTCGACGGCTGGCCGAGGCAATGGACGCTCACCCCGGACGCGGCGAGCGCCTCCGCCACCGGTCCCACGACCGAAAAGTGGTGCGTATCATAGCCTCGCTCGGCGAGCGCAATCGCACTCATCATGGCCACCTTCGAGGCGCCGCCGATGACCCAGGCGTAATCTGTGATGATGATGACGTGCTTCGGTCGCTTCACCGGTGCTCCCGGGCGCATGAACTGACGGATGTGGGGGAGTTCTCGCGGTCCCCTGTGCGCGTCCTCGCGGTGGCAGGCGTCACGCACGTTCCGCGCGCACCGCTCGCGAACGTATACTCGACTTCGCCCGTCTTCAAGTCGCAGCGGCACGCCGGGCGCAAGGATGCCTGCCGACCGTCACCCGCTGCCCTTCCCGCGACCATCGGAGGATCCGAATGCGACGCCGCGACCTGCTGATCGGGTTGACCGCCTTTGCCGCCACCGCAACCGGCGGATCGCCGCCGGCGAGCCGCCGTGCCGGCGCTGCCGATCCCGCGCTTCCCGCGCCTGCACCCGCGCCCGCTTCAGGAAGCGCCCGGCCCCCGTTCTGGGGGATCAACACCAACATCAAGTACCGGCGCGACGATCCCGAGTACCGGGCGACGATGATTGCACTCGCCCGCGAACTGAACATGGAGTACGTGCGCGAGGCCGTCTTCGGGTCGGGCGGCACTGACGTGGACGTACCGTTCGACTGGCGCTGGCTCGACCGGACCATGGATGACCTGGAAGCAGCCGGCCTGGGCTGCGTACTCGCACTGCGCATCGAGGACTGCCGCAATCCGGACAGCTACGGGCTACTCTGGGAGCGCAACGTCCGCCATCGGGTGGGCACCGCCGCGAAGCGCTACGGACGGCGGATCCTGTGGTACACGCCCTGGAACGAACCCGACCACGAGGCCGTCGACCTGGAGATCGTGCTGCGCGCCCAGTCGATCGTCTTCGACGAGCTGAAGTCGGTGGACGAGGGCCTGCTGCTGGCGAGCGCGCCGCTGACGACCCCGCGCGGGGCGCACGACGCGATGTACCGGCTGTGCGAGGGCGGCATCACCCGTCACTGCGACTATCTCGCCTGCCATCTGCACCACGGCGTCCACGACGGATCACGCAACAGCCTGAAGCACGCCTGGCTCGCGCAGCAGCGGGCGAACGCGTCCCGCGGCCATCCGCTCCGGCCGGTGGTGCTGTCCGAGAACGGCTATCGGTGGACGGTGGTTCGCCATCCGGAACAGCAGCTCCTGCGCGCCCACTGGGCGCGGCTGAACCAGGTGCAGGTGAAGCGGTACGGCTATGACAAGGGGATCGTCTATTCGCTGGCGCTGTCCCGCTCCCAGCAGGGGACGTTCAACCTGGTCGATCCCGACGCCGGCTACGCCCGCTACCAGCCGACGTTCGATGCCTACCGGGAGGCCTACAACCCGGAGACATGGTCAATCGGCCGCGGTTTCAACGGCGGCTTCGAGGAGTCTCAGACGGACCCGACCCTCGGTTGGGTCGTACACTATGACCCGCTGAGCCTGAGCGGCAGCCGCGAGATCTTCGCCGAATGGGAGCGGGTATCGTTCCGCACCGACGGCGTCGGCGCACGAACCGGACAGGGCTACTGCCGGATGACCGCCGGCGACGAGAACAAGGTGCGCCGTCTGGTCGAGGGGCTGACCCGGGGCCGCCCGTACGAACTCGCCGCATGGGTGCGCCTGAGCGGCACGGGTGCCGGCGCGCAGCTGGCGGCGATGGGTCACAACCGCCTGAACGGCCTCGACGATCGGATCAGCAGCACCGGCGAGGGAGAGCGCTGGGTGGAGCTGCGCACCCGGTTCACGCCCAGCCACACCTGGGTGGTCATCGGCCTCGACCACAACGGCCGCGGCGAGGCGTTCTGGGACGACGTCACCCTGCAGCCGGCGTGAGACCGGCCGGTGGCCGCGCGCCGGTCCCGGGCGCGCGGCCCTACAAAACCTCCCGGTAGACGGCCCGGACCCTGTCGGCGATGATCGGCCAGTCGTAGGTGCGGCGCGCGAAATCGGCGCAGCGCTCGGCGCTCGGCAGCGAGGACGGTGCTCGCAGGGCGTGCGAGAGGCCGCGGGCGATGTCCGCCGGCCGGTGACCTTCGAGGATCAGGCCCGGATCCAGGTCCCGCACGACCTCCGGCAGACCGCCCACCGGTGTCACCAGCACCGGCGTGCCGGCCGCCAGCGCCTCGACGGCGGCGAGGCCGAAGCCCTCCAGCGCCAGGGTGGGCATGATCGTCAGGTCGCTGCCGCGATAGGCGAGCGGCAGCATGTCGTCGGCGACGAAGCCCAGGAAGCGGACGTGATCGGCCAGATCCAGGCTCGCCACCTGCGCTTCCAGCGCGGCCCGCTGCGAGCCCTTGCCGGCAATCAGCAGCAGCGCGTCCGGCACCTGCCGGCGCACCTCGGCCATCGCCTCGATCAGGTTGCCGAGGCCCATCCGCTGCGCCAGCCGCCGCGCCGTCAGCACGATCGGCCGGTCGCTTGGCCAGCCGAGCGCGGCGCGCGCTTCCGCGGGGCTCTCACGGCAGGCGAAGCGGCCGGCATCGACGCCGCCCGGGACGATGCGAACGCGATCCTCGCGCACATGGTAGTCGTCCACCAGGATGCGCCGAAACGCATCGGACAGGACGATGAACCGGCCGGCCTCACGGTAGACCACCGCCTCCATTGCCCGCTTGTACAGCACCGACAGCCGGCCCGCCCCTTCCACCCGCGCCTCCGCCGCCCAGGGGCCGTGGAAGTGCACGACGTAGGGGTAGCGGCGGATCAGGTCGATGGCCGGGAAGGCGAACATGGCGAAGTGCGAGGCGATCAGCTCCGGCTGGAGCTCATGGGTGAGCCGGCGCACATCCCGGCGCACCGCCCGCATGCGCCTCAGGAACGGGACGCCGTCGTCGGCAAAGGCGGTGATCCGCCCGTCGGTCTCGCGGGCGGCCGCCTGCGAGCCCAGCACCAGGCCGCGAACGTCCACGCCCATCGCCGCCAGTTCCGCCACCAGATGATAGTAGTAGCGCGCAGCACCGCCCGCGGTTTCGGTGAACCAGCGGATCCCCAGCTGCAGCATCCGATGCGGCGGGCCGATATCCGGTGCACCGGCCGCGCCGACGGCAGCCCCGGGCGTCGCGGAGGGGCGGGAGGCATCGGACGGATCCCGATCCAGGCGCGCCGTCGTATCGTGCATCGGACGTCTCCCCGGTTGCCGGCGCCGGACCGCGCCGCCGGTTTATAGGCGGCGGGGCCGGTGGCGACAATTCGGAAAACCGCCGCCGCGGCGCGGAAAGGCGCAGGACAGGGCGGCAATGCTTCCCGTGATTACATTTCGTGTGCGACACACATGCTCCTGGACTCGCCGCGAGGCCTTCAGCATAGTGCGGCCCGCACGCGGCACCGTGATCCCTGTCATTGCTGGCGGAGCCGCGAGGCGCCACTGTCAGTACGTTCTCACGCTAGTGAAGCAATGTCCGACGAGCGCAGAGTCATCCTCGTGACCGGCTGCCCCCGGTCCGGCACAACGCCGGTCGGGACCAATCTCTCCCTGGCGGCGGGTGCCCGGTACCTTTACGAGCCGTTCAATCCGAATTTCGGGTTGCGCACCATCTCCCGTTTCTACGAGGTTCCGGGCGCCAACGACTTCCCGGACGCCCGCTTCGACGCCTGCGTCGACGCCATCCGCCGGGTCCGTCTCGACCTCAAGCGTTTCGACTATCCCCGCGAGCGCGGGCTGCGTCGCATCGTCAAGCGGGTGATCGGCAGCCGCTCGCACATGGCGTACCGGCTCTGTCGGCTGGACTGGACCCTGCGCACCGTGATCTGGAAGGACCCGACGGCGTGCTTCGCCAGCGCCGCCGCAGTCGACCGACACGGCATCCCGGTTGTCGTCACCGTCCGCCCGGCTGCGGCGGTGGCCGCCAGCTACAAGCGGATGCAGTGGGACAGCAGCGTGTCGCAGGTGCTCGACAGCCTGGCGCAGATCGGCATCACCTATCCGCACCTTGTGGCCGAGTTCGGCCCCCACCAGGGGAACCAAGCGGTCGGCGCGGCGATGTTGTGGTGGGTCGTCTACACCACCCTGCTGGACTGGGCGGAGAGCCGGCCGCAGATGTACTTCTTTGACCTTCAGCGCAGCATCGAGCGGCCGGAGGACTCCTACCGGGCGCTCTACGACCGGCTCGGCTTGGCGTTCACGGATGCGGTGGGGGAGAAGCTGCGCCGAACCTACGCGTCGGATGGCCACAAGCCGGCCTCGCCGGCGGAAAAGCTGCCGCAGCGCGCGCATGTGACCGATCGCAGCCTCAGCGATGTCAACACCTACGGGCGCAAACTGCTGAGCGCGGAAGAAGCGGATCTGATCGAGGCGATGACCGCCGCCCTGTGGCGGCGCCTGCAATCCGCGTGTATTTCGGCCGAGGCCGCCGCCCCGGCGGCGGACGATGCGGCGCGCGCGGTGGGCGCCTCCATGCCAACCCTCGCCCACTGACGGCCCCCAGATGCCCTTCTCGTTCCTGACCCGGAAGCTGGGGCAGAAGGTCGGCGTCCGACCCGCGGTGATGCGGGTGATCGAGACGGTGTTCACCACCGGCCTCGTCATCGCGATCAATCTCGTGACCGGCGTCCTCGCCGCCCGAATGCTGGCTCCGGAGGGCCGCGGCGAGCTGGCGTCGATCCTGATCGGCCTGCAGGTCGCGAGTCAGCTGTCGATCGTCGGCCTTCCGGCGGCAGCCATCTACAACATCCGGAAAACGCCTGCCCGGACGCCGGAGTTCGTGGGCGCGGTGTTCACGCTGGCCGCCGGTTCCTCGCTGGTCGCGAGCCTGCTGGGCATGCTGATCATTCCCTATTGGCTCGACAACTACACGCCGCCAATCATCCATACGGCGCAGATGACGATCCTGGCGTCGGTGTTCTGGGCCGCATTGCAGGTGGCGACGCCGGTGCTGCGGGCCCGCGACGAGTTCTTCATCTTCAACGGCATTCGGCTGCTGCCCCCGACGACGACGATGCTGTGCCTGATCGCGATGATGTTCAGCGGCGTCGACTCGCCGGAACTGGTGGCGATCCCCTATGCCCTCTCCACCTGCATCTTCGTCTTCTGGCCGCTATTTTGGATCTGGCGCACCTGCAAGCCCCGGTTTCTAGGCATCGGTCGCGAGATCCGGGAGTTGCTGTCCTATGGCTCCCGGTCGCTGGCGGTGGACGTGGTGCAGACCATGAGCCGCTTCCTCGACCGCATCCTGCTGGTCTACCTGCTGGCCCCGGCCGCGGTCGGCCTCTACGTGGTGGCAGTGAGCATGGCCCGGCCGCTGCAGGAGATGGGGAGCGCCATCGCTCTCGTGCTGTTCCCGAAGGCCTCGGGCTACCGGGACGAGGCGGCGATCGCGGTCACCGGGCTCGCGGGGCGGGTCGGCCTGTTCTGCATGCTGCTGATCGGGCTGCCGATGCTGCTGGTCGCGCCGCTGCTGCTCGGCGTGTTGTTCGGCAAGGAGTTCCTCCCGGCGGTGCCGGTGTTCCGGCTGCTGCTGATCGCGGTGGTGCTGGCCAGCACCGCCGACATCCTGTCGCAGGCGTTCCTCGCCACGGGCAAGCCCGGGACCGCCAGCATCCTGCGCTGCGTCGAGATGGTGACGCTGGTCGGCCTCCTGTTCTATCGGGTGCCGCAGGACGGCATGCTCGGAGCGGCTGAGGCGATCCTCGCCGCGGCGATCGTCCGCTTTGTCGGCACAGTCGCGTGCTATCCGCTGGTGCTCGGCCACAAGTTGCCGCGGTTCTATATCAACCGTGCCGACGTGCAGCAGATCCGCAGCGCCCGCCGCGGGCCTGCCCCGGCGGCGCCGACACAGGAATAGCCGGAGTGACGACCGTGCACCGGTGCAGCATCACGGCGGCGCCGGACTACGTTGGTCACTGCCGCTTGTGGTATACTTGCAAGGCGGTCGAAGTCATGAAGCGCGAGCAGGCATAGGCTAGAACGACGATGCCGACCCTCCCTCAGCGAGCCCCTGCCATCGCCTTGGCGTCCCGACTCTCGTATCCGCAACTGGTGGCAAAAAGCGCCATCATCATCTTCACGCTCGCCTTCGGAATGTTGTTGACCGTGGGTGCACCGACGCTGGTGCGGCCGCTTTACCCGGCGGTTGCGTTGGTCACCGCCATGGCACTTTTTGCCATCCATCGCGGCCAGTACGTGTCCTTCGTCATCTGGCTGTTCATGATCACCCCGTTTGTCCGCCGGGTCGCCGATTACCAGGCTGGCTATCAGGCCACGAGCATGATCCAGCTGGCGCCGCTGCTCGCGGCGTCCGTTTCGGCAGTGCTGCTGGTGAAGAAGCTGCCGCTGCTCTACTCGATCCCCTTCCTGCCGTTCCTCATCATCCTGGTCGGGCTGCTGTACGCGTACTTCGTGGGCATCGTCAACTCCGGCCCGATCCCCGCATCGTACGACCTGCTGCTTTGGGTCGTGCCGCTGGCGTTCGGCTTTTCCATCGCCTCGGACTGGCGATCCTTTCCAATGTACCGGGACGCCATTTTCCGCACGTTTCTGTGGGGCGGAGCCATCCTGGGCGCCTACGGCATCTATCAGTACTTCGTCCTGCCGGCGTGGGACGCATATTGGATGCGCAACGCCCTCGAATCCGGCTTCACGTCGATCGGATATCCCTTTCCGATGCGGGTGCGCGTCTTCGGGACGATGAACGGCCCAACCGCCTATGGCGCGATGCTCCTGCCGGCCTTGCTGATCGTGCTTGTCGCCAACAGCTGGATGCGGATCCCGACCGCGATCCTCGGGCTGGGCGGCATCGCGCTCAGCATCGTGCGAACCGCCTGGCTGGGATGGGGCCTGGGCGTCGCGATCCTGATGGTGACGCTACGGGGCGGCAAGCGGCTGAAGCTGGTCGTGGCGCTGATGGCGATGGCCCTGCTGGCGGTGCCGGTGGTGACCACCGGCGACATCGGCGAGCGTTTCCTCGATCGTCTGGAAACGTTCGGCGATATCGAGGGGGACAAGAGCTATCAGGTCCGGCAGAAGCTCTACGCTGCGGTGACCGAACTGGCGCTGACCAACGTCGTCGGAACCGGCGTCGGTGCGCTGGGCGTCGCCACCAAGCTGTCGTCCAGCCGCGGCGAGGTGCAGATGAACTTCGACAGCGGACTGCTGTTCGTGCCCTACACGCTGGGATGGCCGGGCGCACTGATGATGCTGATCGGCATCGCCACCCTGCTGATACGACCCCCCGGAATCATCGACCGACGGAACGATGCGGCCGTGCAGGTGGCGACCGCCATCTGCCTGGTGCTGATCGCGATGATGGTGTCCTACAACAGCATGTATGGAGTCGGCGGCATGATCTTCTGGACCTTCATGGGTCTCAGGCTCTGCGGTCGCCTCTGGTCTGCCAACCACTAGCGGAGACGTGGAACGGGGGCCGGCCCAAGCCCGGTCGCAAGTCGAGTCGATCCGCGAGGGAAGCGGCGTTCGTCGCCTGGCACCGCCGGCACAACTCGCGGCGGGGAAGGAATGCCCGATCCGCTGGACCCGTTCCGAGGCGTTCGAACCTCGCCGAACCGTGCCCGGGGCGATCTGCTGGCCGGACCGGAGGACAGTCCGGAAGTCGCGCACGAAATAAGATTGAACGAGGCCAAGACATGAACATCGTCGAGACCGGCAAGCAGGTTCAGGCGTGGCTGACGGAGAAGTTCTCCGGGCACCCCGTCGTCTTCCATCATGTGCCGAAGTGTGCCGGCACCTCGGTTGCCCGGGCGTTGCGATTGCGCTATCTGGCATCGCAGACGGGCATCTTTTCCGGTGCCAGCTTCTACGCTGCGAGTGCCTTCCATCCGAACCGGACGACCCTGCAGGTGTGGCCGCAGGTGCTCGATCTGCGCGAGCAGATCCTGGTCTATCACATGTACAGCCGATTCCGCTGCATCGCAGCACACGTACAGTTCAGTGAATGCGCCTACGAGCGCTTCGCCAATACCTACAAATTCATCACCGTCCTGCGTGAACCCGTGTCGCGATACATTTCCCATTACTTCTGGGATCTCAACGGGATCGAGGAATGGGCACGGATCACGGTCGGTATCGATGCGTTCATCGAGAGCGAGATGGGCGCTCGATATGGCACCCTGTTCGGCGAGTTCTTCTCCGGCCTGCCGTCGGACAGCGACTTCGGGTCGCCGCAGGCGGTGGAGGCAGCGAAACGGAACCTGGACAAGTTCGCGGTCGTAGGCTTCCTCGACGACATGCCGCGTTTCGAGCAGGACCTGAAGCGGGAACTCGGCGTCTCGATCGCGATCCGGCACCAGAACAAGAGCAAGGTGCAGGACCAGACGAAGAAGAAGCTCGTCACCCAGGAAATCCGCCAGCGGATCACCGAGTTGTGCGCGCCGGACATCGAGATCTACAACTACGCCAAGGCCAAGTTCGCCGCCCGTTGACGGCCAACCGGTGCCGGGACCACGAGGGGACATCCTGCCATGGCGATGAAGAGCGACCGGATGAGCCGCCGGCGCATACTGGGGGGTGCGGTCGGGCTGGCCGGGCTGGTGGCGGCCGGTTGGCCACGGCGGGCGCATGCGCGCCGTGCCGACGCGACGTCGCCCGCCGGCCGTCTCCTCGAAATCTTCCGTGATACCGCCGCCGCCGCCGCCGTCGGCCGAGCATACCTGCTGAACCGACCGGAAGAACAGGATCGCGACCGCCTCGTTGCCCTGCTGATGTCCCGTGCGGCCGGCGGCCCCGATGGGGCGGCGACGGCTCCGGGTGCCGCGGCGGTGGCGGCGCCGGACCATCGGACGCTGCACGAGCGGCTGCGTCGCTGCACCCGCGAGGATTTCGCCTGCGGGCGGACGGTCTGGGTTCAGGGAGTTCTGCTGGCTCGCACCGAGGCACGGCTGTACGCGCTGGCCGCTGTCGCCTGAGCACCCTCGCCCTCGAACACCCCGGGCCTCCCGGATACCCCGAGCACATGCCTTCTCCAAGGGACGCTGCACCGTGATCGAAGACGCCCGCTCCATCGCCGACGGCACGACCCTCAACGCCGACCTCTGCATCGTCGGTGGCGGCGCAGCCGGCATCACCATCGCCCGCCAGTTCGCCGGCCAGAAGACGTCGGTGCTGCTGCTGGAGAGCGGCGGGCTGGACTTCGACGAACGCACCCAGGCGCTCTACGCCGGCAGCGTCAGCCCGGGCCTCTACGACCTGGAGATCTCGCGGCTGCGATACTTGGGCGGCTCCACCAATCACTGGGGCGGCGTCTGCCGGCCGCTGGATGCGGACGACTTCGCCGTGCGCCCCGGCGTCCCGCACAGCGGCTGGCCGATCGCTGCCGCGGACCTGCAGCCCTACTACGAGCGGGCCTGCGACGTGGTGCAGCTTTCCGGCAAGCAGTGGGACACGGCCGCCTGGAAGGACAGGCTGGCCGAATTCTACCGGCTGCCCTTCATGGGCAAACGGATCGCCGGAGCGGTGTTCCAGTTGAGCCCGCCCACCCGCTTCGGCGAGGTCTACCGGGAAGCGCTGCAGGCGGCCCCGAACATCCGCACCCTCCTCAACGCCAACGCCGTCGAGGTCGTCGCCGACGCCAGCGGACGCACGGTGGAGGGCGTGCGCTGCGCCTGCCTGACGCGCTCCCGGTTCCGCGTCGTAGCGAAGGTCTATGTGCTCGCCGCGAGCCCGGTGGAGACCGCCCGCCTGTTGCTCGCCTCGACCGGAAGCCAGCCGGCAGGGCTCGGCAACGCCAACGACGTCGTCGGCCGCTACTACGGCAACCATCCTGGCTTCTATGCCGGCGACATCGTCCTGTCCCAGCCGAAGGACGTCCTGGCACGG
>Ga0209573_1000301_pt1 | contig 114183 bp, 116 predicted proteins | sample TNRBio252014_DNA_FD_185870 | JGI IMG/M metagenome (GOLD analysis project Ga0209573, IMG submission 185870) | Wastewater treatment Type I Accumulibacter community from EBPR Bioreactor in Madison, WI, USA - TNR Reactor_6/25/2014_ DNA (SPAdes)... | ecosystem: Engineered > Bioreactor > EBPR >...
TTTAACCTTGTCGGTAGCTTCAGTCCAGATTTCAATTTCTTTACGTCGACGCTCTTCGTCAGTGATGATACCGCGGTCGTATTGTTGTTCAACCTTGGTAGCTTCACCTTCATAGTGGTTAAGTAATTCTTTTTTGTCTTTTGGAGTTGTAACATCCATGATCGCAACTGTAAGACCAGCTTGTGTTGCATATTTGAAACCTGCATCTTTCAAGTTATCAAGTGAATCAGCAACAGCTTTGCGCTCATAGTTTTCTACAAGAACCGAACAAATTTCTGTTAAGTCTTTTTTCTTCACCGTTAAGTTTTGGAATGGGAAAGACTCGGGGAAACAGTTATTGAAAACTATTCGTCCCAAAGTTGTTTCAACCATAACTCTTTCAGGCAATGAATCTGTAGCTTCGTAGCGCTTAAGCACGATGGCCTCTTTATTAGATTCATCTCTGGTTGGAAATAGTTCTTCAGGGAAACGATTTGCTGGCATTCGAACTTTGATCTTCGCGTGAAGGTTCAATCGTTCTTTACCATCTTCTGAGTTACCTGGGTTTGTTCCCAACAAAGCTCGCGTAGCACCACCAGCTTGAAGACGATCATCATAAGCTAAGAATGCTTCGTTTACGCTTGAGAAAACTCTTCCTTGTCCCATCGCGCCATCACGGTGTTCAGTTAAGTAGTAAACACCAATGATCATGTCTTGCGTAGGCAATGAAAGTGGTTTTCCAGAAGCAGGAGACAAAACGTTGTGTGAAGACAACATGAGAAGTCGAGCTTCAGCCATACCTTCTGAACTAAGTGGAACGTGAACAGCCATTTGGTCACCGTCGAAGTCAGCGTTGAAAGCAACACAAACAAGAGGGTGCAGCTGAATAGCTTTTCCTTCGATAAGTGTTGGCTCAAAAGCTTGAATTCCTAAACGGTGCAATGTCGGAGCACGGTTCAAGAAAACAGGGTGTTCCTTGATTGTCTCTTCCAATACGTCCCAAACTTGTGGACGAGCACGTTCTACCATTCGCTTTGCGCTCTTGATATTTTGAGCAAGTTCAAGGTCTACCAATCGCTTCATTACGAAAGGCTTGAATAATTCGAGGGCCATTTTCTTAGGCAAACCACATTGGTGAAGCTTCAGTTGAGGACCGGAAATAATAACTGATCGACCAGAGTAGTCAACACGCTTACCAAGAAGGTTTTGACGGAATCGACCTTGCTTACCTTTAAGCATGTCACTCAAAGATTTCAATGCACGTCCACCAGGACCTGCAACAGGACGACCACGACGACCATTGTCGAATAGTGCGTCGACTGCTTCTTGAAGCATTCGCTTTTCATTGTTGATAATGATTTCCGGTGCTTCTAAATCGAGCAATCGTTGCAAACGATTGTTACGGTTAATAACACGACGATACAAGTCGTTGAGGTCAGAAGTAGCAAAACGTCCACCATCAAGTTGAACCATTGGTCGCAAATCTGGAGGAATAACAGGAACTACTTGAAGGATCATTCCATCAGGAGAATTCAAACGGTCACCGTTTGCATCACGCTTGTTGAATGAAGCTACAACTTTAAGTCGCTTAATAGCTCGAGCTTTTCTTTGACCTTTTCCAGTAAGAATAGTTTCTTTTAGGAACTCTTCTTCTTCTTCGAGGTTCATTCCATCAATAAATTGACGAACAGCTTCTGCACCCATTCCGCCAACAAAATAGTCAGCAAATCGGTCGCGAAGTTCGCGCCAAACTGGACCATCTTCAACCAATTGACGAGGAGCAAGAGAACGGAACAAGTCCCAAACTTCTTTAAGGCCATCAAGTTCAACGTCGTAACGTTCGCGAAGGTCTTCGATTTCTTTTTCAGCAATTCGACGAAGTTTGTCGAGCTCAGCTTTTTTCGCTCCACGCTTTTCTGCTGCATTTACATCTGTTTCAAGTTCTTTGAAACGTGCCTCAATAGCAACATCGCGTTCTTGTTCTAATTCTTTTCGCTCTTCGTTGAGTTCTGTTTCCAAAGATTCAAGGTCGTTGTGACGCTTGTCTTCATCAACGCTAACAATTAAGTGAGACGCAAAGTAAATAACTTTCTCAAGAGATTTTGGAGCAACATCAATAAGGTAACCAAGGCGAGAAGGAACACCTTTGAAGTACCAAATGTGAGTTACAGGAGCTGCAAGTTCAATGTGACCCATTCGTTCACGACGTACTTTTGAACGAGTTACTTCAACTCCACAGCGTTCACAAATAATTCCCTTAAATCGGACGCGCTTGTACTTTCCACATGCACATTCCCAGTCTTTGGTTGGACCAAAGATTTTCTCACAGAAAAGACCGTCTTTCTCAGGCTTTAATGTTCGGTAGTTAATTGTTTCAGGCTTCTTCACTTCACCTGTTGACCAGGATCGGATCTGCTCTGCTGTTGCAAGAGATATGGTTAGCCGTTGTGACTCGTTTACGTCAATCACGTGATTGGTCTCCTTCTATAGAGAAATTTTGCAAGACTGCTCGGAACTTTTAGCTTCGAGCAGTTGCGGGAGTTCGAACATCATCTTCATCTTCGCCTTTTTCATGGCGAGACAAGTTAATGCCCAAAATTTCTTGTGCACGGTATGCTTCTTCGTCTGTGTCAGCGACACGGATTTCAGCACCTTCACCATTGAGGACTTTGACATCCAAACATAGTGACTGCATTTCTTTAATAAGAACCTTGAAGCTCTCTGGAATTCCTGGTTCAGGAATATTCTCACCCTTAACAATTGCTTCGTACACTTTCACGCGACCAAGCACATCATCAGATTTAATCGTAAGAATTTCTTGAAGTGCATATGCAGCACCATAAGCTTCCAAAGCCCAAACTTCCATCTCACCAAATCGCTGCCCACCGAATTGTGCTTTACCACCAAGCGGTTGTTGCGTGATCATTGAGTATGGTCCAGTTGAACGTGCGTGAATCTTGTCATCGATCATGTGGGAAAGTTTCAAGATGTACATCACACCAACTGTTGTTGGGTTATCAAATCTCTCACCGGTAGTACCGTCATACAACCATGCTTTACCGTCTGAACCAACTAGGCGTTCGCCGTGTTGTCCATCTGGGTGCATGTTGTCATAGAGTTCCTTGATTGTAAGTTCGTCTTTTTGCGAGTCTTCTTCATCCCAGTGCGCTCCATCGAAAACAGGAGTTGCAACATAAGTTGCAGGATCTGCAACTGGACGGGTCTTCCGCAAGTTTTTCTCTCGAGGGTCAATACCTTTCCAACCATGAAGAGCAACGTAACCTAAGTGACACTCAAGTACCTGTCCGATGTTCATTCGAGATGGAACACCTAGCGGATTCAAAACAACATCGACTGTTGTTCCATCTGCAAGGAATGGCATGTCACTTTCAGGCAAAATCTTTGCGATAATACCTTTGTTTCCGTGACGTCCAGCAAGCTTGTCTCCAACTTGGATCTTTCTACGTTGTGCAACATACACACGCACAAGTTGGTTTACACCAGGAGGAAGTTCGTCACCGTTGTCGCGGCTAAACACCTTAACGTCGATAACTTTTCCGCTTTCACCGTGAGGAACCTTCAATGAAGTATCGCGAACTTCGCGAGCTTTTTCACCGAAGATCGCTCGAAGCAATCTTTCTTCAGGTGTAAGTTCAGTTTCACCCTTAGGTGTAACTTTTCCAACCAAAATATCGCCGGCATTAACTTCTGCACCAACGCGGACAATTCCACGTTCATCGAGGTCACGCATAACGTCATCTGCAAGGTTAGGAATATCACGAGTGATTTCTTCTGAACCAAGTTTTGTATCACGAGCATCAATTTCGTGCTCGTCAATGTGGATCGATGTAAGTACGTCATCTTTTACAAGACGTTCGCTAAGTACAATCGCGTCCTCAAAGTTGCAACCATTCCAAATCATGAAAGCAACAACAAGGTTCTTACCCAAAGCAAGTTCACCTTGGTCTGTTGAAGATCCATCAGCCAATACTTGGCCTTTTTTGATTTGTTGACCAATATTTACAATTGGTTTTTGGTTAATACAAGTACCTTGATTAGATCGACGGAACTTAAACAATTGATGTGTCTTACGTCCCGCAGTTGAATAATCAATACTAATAACTGAACCCGAAACGTCAATTACTGTTCCGTCATCTTCTGCTAAGAGAACGTCACCAGCATCTTGTGCACAACGATCTTCAATACCAGTTCCAACAATAGGAGCATCAGCATGAATCAAAGGTACAGCTTGACGTTGCATGTTTGCACCCATCAAAGCACGGTTTGCATCATCATGCTCAAGGAAAGGAATTAAAGCAGTAGCAATAGATACCATCTGACGTGGTGAAACGTCCATGTATTCAATTTCGCTTGGTGGAACGAAAGCAACTTCACCACGGCCCGCACGTACAAGAATACGAGGTTCGATGAACTTTCCGGTTTCGTCGATCTTTGCGTTTGCCTGAGCAATAACGTAACGATCTTCTGAGTCAGCAGCTAAGTAGTCAATTTTTTTAGTAACTACACCATCTTTAACTTGACGATATGGCGATTCAATAAATCCGAACGAGTTAATTCGCGCGAATGAAGCGAGATATCCGATAAGACCAATGTTTGGACCTTCTGGAGTTTCAATAGGACACATACGTCCATAGTGAGATGAGTGAACGTCTCGAACTTCGAAACCTGCACGCTCTCGAGATAGACCACCAGGTCCAAGCGCAGATAAACGACGCTTGTGGGTCAAACCAGAAATTGGGTTTGTTTGGTCCATGAACTGTGAAAGTTGTGAAGAACCAAAGAACTCTTTGATTGCTGCAACAACAGGTCGAATGTTGATAAGCGTCTGAGGTGTAATTGCTTCAGAATCTTGAGTTGTCATTCGTTCACGAACAACGCGTTCCATACGAGATAGACCAACACGAACTTGGTTCATGATCAATTCACCAACAGAACGAACACGACGGTTACCGAAGTGGTCGATGTCATCTGGGAAATATCCAGGGTGCTTTGGATCAGCAGGCATTTCGTTTGCATGAAGTCGCACTAAGTAAGAAATCGTTGCAAGAATGTCAGCTTTAGTCAAAGTGTATTCTTCGTAACCTTCTGCAGGTTCTGCAATTGGTTCTTCTAATCCCATTTTCTTAATGTTAAGAACACGGTATTCGTCACCAAGTTTTTTAGAAACCTTGTGTCGACCAACACGAGCCATGTCGTATCGTTTTGAGTTGAAGAACAATGCATCGATAAGACTCTTTGAACCTTCAACAGTTGGTGGCTCACCTGGTCGCAATTTTTTGTAGAGGTCTAAATATGCCTCTTCTAGAGTTTCAGTGTTGTCTTTTGCCAAAGTATTTTCGATAACTTCGTAAGGGTTCCCAGTAATTGGATCTACGAACAAGTTACGAATCTCTTCGTCAGTTTCTCCAAAGCCAAGAGCTTTTAGGAAAATAGTAACTGGAGTTTTACGTTTTCGGTCTACACGAACGTGCGCAACACCTTTTTTATCAATTTCGAATTCGAGCCATGCTCCTCGAGAAGGAATGATCTTCGCATCGAAAACAATGTTGTCTGGGTTTGTCTTGTCGACGTTCATTCCGAAGTAAACACCTGGTGAACGCACAAGCTGTGAAACAACAATACGTTCTGTACCGTTAACAATAAATGTTCCTCGAGGTGTCATCATCGGGAAGTCACCCATGAAAACTGTTTGTTCTTTAATTTCACCGGTTCCAGCATTTAGGAATCGAGCAGTAACGAAAAGTGGACGCGCATAGGTCATGTCACGTTCACGACATTCGTCTTCAGTGTATTTCGGTGGATCGAAAACATGATCTGACAATTCGAGTCGGAGTTGACCTGAGAAATCTTCGATTGGAGAAATGTCTCGCAATACTTGGCCAACACCGTGATCGATAAACCATCGATAACTTTCGGTTTGTATGTCTAAGAGATTTGGAAGTGGAAGTACTTCTTCGATCTGAGAAAATGAATAACGTTCACGAGTGGATAAACCTGGCAAAATATGACTCCTTGGCCGTTCGCGTTGTTAGTAATGTAACCAATGAAACAAAAATCCAACACATTATTTAGCTGACAAATCAACTAACAGAATCACAAAAAGTGAGAATGTTACTCTATTTATTAATGCTGAAACAGTGTGGCTTGAAACAGGGGTTACAAACATCGTACTTCGTACGTGCTTAGCAGGGCAAACGCAAGCAGCGATCGCCGAGCTTTTTTGGAGACCTCAACTTCAATATACGCATTTCGGACATTCGCGAAATGTCCCCTGCGTAAAGGCGAGGTCTCCTAAATAAACTATTTAAGTTCTACTGTTGCGCCAGCAGCTTCGAGTGCTTCTTTAGCCTTGTTAGCGTCATCTGGTTTTGCGCCTTCAAGAACAGGCTTTGGAGCAGCTTCAACTAAGTCTTTTGCTTCTTTCAAGCCAAGACCTGTGATTGTGCGTACTTCTTTAATAACAGCAATCTTGTTTGCGCCAGCAGCAGCTAGAACAACGTCGAAAGAGTCTTTCTCTTCAGCAGCAGCGCCACCAGCGTCTCCGCCTGCAGGTGCAGCCATTACAGCAGCAGGAGCAGCAGCAGTTACGTCGAATCGCTCTTCGAAAGCTTTAAGAAATTCTGATAGTTCTAGAACAGTCATCTTCTCGAATGTTTCAAGTAGATCGTCTTTTGTTGGAGTTGCCATTTAATTTTCCCTTTCCTTTGGAAATTTGTTGTCGCGGGTATTACCGATGCGAATTTATTGTTACCTATGCAGCTTCGTCAGCTGACTTTTTATCTGCAAGTGCTTTAAAGGCGTATGCAGCATTTCTTGTGAACGCTTGGAAGAGTCCAGCAGACTTTGTAAGTGGGCTTTGGATTGTTCCAGCGATTTGAGCAAGAAGAACTTCTCGTGATGGAAGTTTTGCTAAAGCAACAATGTCCTCTGTTGACATTACTGTCTCGCCGAGCACTCCACCCTTTAAAATAAGGTCTTTATTAGTTCCTGCAAAGTCGTTTAACGCTTTTGCTGTACCAACTGCATCTGTTTTTGCAAACGCGATTGCTACAGGACCAATCAAAGTATCGTCGAATGATAACCCTGCTTCTTTTGCAGCAATTCGAACAAGAGTATTTTTGTAAACCTTGTATGTTGCATCTGCTTGACGCAAGCTATCTCGAAGTTCTTTAAGCTGTGCAACTGTTAATCCTCTATATTCTGTGAATACAGAAGCTTTCGAGTTAACAAATAATTCTTTGATTTCTTTAACGGTTGCTTGTTTATCTTCACGAGGATATTTAGCACTTCGTCGCAGTGTTGCGCTATCAGTCATTTAGCTTCCTAACATTTATCGAAATTTATGTACAAAGAAATATGAGCGCAAGAGGCAAAGTAAAAGAAGCAAAGTTAGAAGAAAGTTCCTCTAGATTCAACCTCTTTTGGCCAAAACCTAAGTTTTGATTACCGCTATTGCGACCAAATGTCTTTGGTGTAGAGATACATTCTAAAAGGAACGCGTCTAAATAGACAAATTCAAAGATTTATTAATGTAATGACTTACATTACTTGTAATGTTTAGCGTCCGACAATATCTATATCTGGAGGGTTAATCCAGGTAGGTTCGACAGCCAAAGGAGCTGGCCTGTTGACAGGGATTTTGCTATCTACTTCTTTGATGCCGAATTCTGGACCCGGAAGAATGCTTCCTTCAAGAGGGTCACGAGACCCCTTTTCTGCATCATTACCCAAGAATTCATCTAATTCTTCTTCAAAGACAACTTGTGTTTCAGGTTCCGGGATCCTAACATCGTCAAAATACTGGTTCGGCTGCAAAGGATTAGTTCGATCATCGATAATACCTTTTCTAATTTCAGAAAAAGCTACGCCTGAGTGTCTACCCATCTCATGAGCCTGAATATCTAAAGCCTTGGCCAAAGCGAGATCAGTTTGCCCAGTAGCGTAATAAAGAGCCCACTCAGCAGTGTCTGCTGCTCGTCGAAAAATGCTTCGCTGATCTAATTTTGTTGTCATGCCAATCCTTTGTGTCTAAATTATTATCAATCAATTATGTATAAAAGTAAACAAATATCTAACGAATATTACCAATAGGTTGTTTTTATAAACTAAATATGGGACGACATGACAGCAGTACCCTATACCTCTTGGTTCGAATCACACTGGAAAGTTCTAACGGATTAGAGTGCGGCCAAAGTCATTAACTTCATGCGTCAGACCAGGTACTCGAGTTCCAGGGCCGTTCACAGACGCTACCACTGTAGGAATACCGTTTCTAGCTTCACGATTTCGATGTGCAGCTTGCGATCTTGCGCTGATTTGAGCTTTCCTGCTGGAATCTCCACCAATTCTCTTGCTAACACCAAAAGATGTGTTTTTAATTTCAAACTCTGGATTAATTTCAGATACACCTGAACCTATTTCGACAGGAGCTTGAGATTCGATTTGAGCATTTGCAAGATTTGCAAACATTTGGCCAATCTCTGCTTGAGTCTTACCGTTCTTAAGTTGTTCATCAACAAAGTTGTAAAACTGACCTTGTCTAGCAACAAGGTTTGCCATCATTGTTTCTATCTGCTCTTCAGTTTTGCCGCTTTCTAATTGTTCCGCTGCCCAACCAATAAATTTAAGCTCGGGTTCAGTAAATGGCCTATTAGTATTAGGGTTTATCGCTACATCTTGTTGGGCGGATGGAACTCCCGTTGCTCTCGGTATAGAAGTTTCAGGAATAGACGATTCAGGATCTAGGACATCAGCAGCTTGATCTGTTCTGTCTTGTTCTGGCTGGTCAGATTCGGAACCACATGCCTGAACCCCTATTGCAAGGCCGGCCACACCTACAGCTCCGGCAACTGCAATTGCTGCTGCTCTTCTAAAAGAAAACTTTGTTTTATAAAATCGTTCCCTTACAGCTTCAAAACCAGCACCAATAGCATCATCTATTCGAGTTTTCATTTTCGAAGCTCGACCGCTCAATCGCGCTAGAGAGACTCCAAGGCCATCCGGTTTATAAGGCTTGTATTCAAACTCCAAAGGCACAGCCGACTGATCTGTATTCCCAAAAATACCATTCTTTTTCGTTTCGCCAATCGAAGTTTCCAACACCGCTTCGAATCTCTTTAAAAATTCGAGATGATTTTCTGGCAATGTAACAAATACTTTTTTCGCATTTTCTGCCCATAGCTCGCTGAAATCAGAATCAGCCTTGACTCCGAGATCTGCGTGGACTTTGGCTACAAGTGCAATTAGTTGTTCATCAGTTTGAGCTGCAGTTCCGATCAACTTAACAAACTCGTCGTGCTTGACTTTGCGTTCTTCCAGGCGAGCTTGCAATATTCGAGTTAGGTCTGAATGCATTGCAGTCAGTTCTGGATTAATTGCATTTGAACCTTGATTGAATAAACGATTAACTTTTCGTTGAAGCATTTCGAAAGTAACCAAGGCATACTTGGAAGTTTCGACAAACTCTTCAATGGTGGAGAGAAATTCATTCTGTGCTGCTTGATCTGGCGACTCTACCAATTGCACAAGTAGTTCACGAAGACTGTCTTGCGAATTGTCAACTTGTTCGCAAAGCTCCGACAATCTTCCATTTAATAATCCGGCGACATCTTGAATGCCTAATTTCGGATTGCTCGCATTAATTGCAGCTAGTTCATCAGACTGAGTATCGTTAAATCTTGAGCCGAGAACAATATCGTCCGTACTGTCTGTCGTAAACGGACTGCGAAGGTCTGGGAAGTGATCTTCGACAGGTTGATCATCTCGAGCTGAGCCCGAAACTGTATCTGCATCGAAAAATCCATTTGGTAGTGCCATATTTCCTCCTGAGCTATAAATGCTACTAAAGAAGATGAAATAGGACAAATCCCCACATCAAGATGGCAAACAAAAAGCGTTGGGCTAATTTTTTACCATATAAGGTGGAAAATAAGCCCAACGCGAGGTTAGTTGTTAGTTAATGGTTGTTATGCGCTGATATCAATCTTGATTCCAGGTCCCATCGTGGTGGAAGCTGAAATGTTCTTGATGTAACGACCCTTTGAAGAAGCAGGCTTGCTTCGTTGGATCTCGTCAAGGACTGAACTGAAGTTTTCTGCCAACTTTGCAGGCTCGAAACTTGCTTTACCAATTCGAATATGAACATTTCCATCACGGTCAGTTCTGTATTCAACTTTTCCAGACTTGAAGTCTGAAACAGCTTTGGCAACATCAGGTGTGACTGTTCCAGTTTTAGGGTTTGGCATTAAACCACGTGGACCAAGTGCTCGACCAAGTCGACCAACTTTTGCCATCATATCGGGTGCGGCAATAACGAGATCGAAATCCATCATTCCCTTTTCAACTTCAGCAACAAGTTCATCGGCACCAACGTGATCTGCACCAGCTTCTTTTGCAGCTGTTGCTGCTTCACCTTGTGCAAAAACTGCAATGCGAATTGTTTTACCAGTTCCATTTGGAAGTGCAACAGAACCACGAATCATTTGGTCAGCTTTCTTAGGGTCAATTCCCAATCGGAAAACAACATCAACGGATTCGTCAAAGCTTCGTTTTGTTGATTCTTTTGAAGTTGTAGTCAAAAGAGCAAATGCTTCCTCAACTTGGTACTTACGTTCTGGATCTACTTTAGTTTGTGCTTCTTTAATCTTTTTTCCAAGTGCCATGTTTAACCCTCCACAACTTCTACGCCCATGGAACGACATGTTCCTTGGATCTGCAACATTGCAGCTTCAATGTCATTTGCATTTAGGTCAGGCATTTTCTCTTCTGCAATTGCTCGCACTTGAGACTTAGTAATTTTGCCAACCTTAGTTGTACGTGGATTATCTGTTCCTTTCTCTAATTTCGCAGCTTGCAAAATTAACTTAGGAGCAGGAGGAGTTTTTAATTTGAAATCAAAAGATCGATCTTCATAAATTGAAATTTCAACAGGGATAACATTTCCCTTTTTGTCAGAAGTCTGATCGTTATATGCTTTGCAGAAATCCATGATATTCACACCGGTAGGTCCGAGTGCTGTACCAACTGGAGGAGCAGGAGTTGCTGCACCAGCTTGGATCTGCAACTTCACAATTTGAGTTACTTTTTTCGCCATTAGGCTCCCTCACTTTCTTTAATTCCGATTGACCAGAAAATTACCGGCCATCGTGCACACCGAGGTGATGTGTACAAGGCTAAATATCCTAGTTTAAGGTGCTTGTTTTCTCACAATTGAGGAGTTTTGAAGCTATGGAACCGAATGAAGTTATTTGTTCAAAGACTTTTTTCCAGCTTTTTCTTCTGTTAAGGAAATAGCCTTACTAACACCAATTTTAGCAACCGATTTCGCCTTATCTGCTGAGAGGTCAATGATGTCATTTGCTCGCTCTTGCAATTTTCCATCCTCATTTAATTTGCGGATCAAAATTGCTCCACCTTTTGTTGCCCCAGCGATTATTGCGCTACGAATAGACAACTTCATTAATTTTCCAATTACTTTTTTCAATGTTTTAACCTTTTAAGCTTGAACGCTGCGTTTACCAAGTGAAACAGCTTTGACGGCAATTCCAGCAATTACTGCGTAGATGACAAGTGCGAAGAGAGTTTCGAAATCAAACCTGCTTTTACCTTGCCCATATGCAAAATCGTTATTGAAAACGCCATAGAACGGAGAAACAAGTGGCTCTGACAAAGAATAAATGAAATCGACAAAACCATTCGATTCATTGGCACTCAAAAGCACAAGTGCAAACCTCAATAGTAAAAGTGCGGTAATGATGGACATCACGAAATAAATAATTTGCACGGCTAAATTTCTCCACGAAGAGTTCGCGCCTTTTTCGTTAGATTCATTCATTTTCAATACCTCTGTTTTCTATTGCTAGGAACATCTACTTTAACAGATCTCAAATTCCCCATAGATTAGGGAAAATCATTGTTGTGACTTTCATCCAAGTATTCGATAGCTTTGTTTCCAATGAGAACAGTTGTCATTTATTTAGGTGGCCAAGGTCCAAATACTGCTCCTGCACTTGATGGAGAGATCGTTGCAACCATTGCCGCGGATTCGGGACTACATCTAGCCGACCAACATGATAGCCAAGTTGATTTAATTGTTGGCGACATGGATAGCGTTGATTCAAAACTTTTGTCTAAATATGAAAATAATGGAACAATTGTTTCGCGTTTCTCTCATGAAAAGAATGAGACAGATTTTGAACTTGCCATCATGGCATCGAAAAATTATGTAGCAGACTCTCTAGTAGTCGTTGGCGGCGGCGGCGACCGTCTAGATCATCTGCTTTCGAATGTGTCTGTAATGGCCGGTTCACAAACTGAATCGTTGTTAGTTGAAGCGCATTTGGGCGAATCGATTGTAAGAATTTGCAGACCAATCCAACCTGTTGTTTGGAGCGGAAACATTGGTGACGAGGTTTCAATTATTCCGATCGGCTCTAATGCACATGGTGTAACAACAAAAGGGCTCAAGTGGGAGTTAAACGATTCAACTCTAAAAGTCGGAGAATCTCTAGGAATAAGTAATATTCAAACTGCCAACGAAATAGATGTCAAATGTACATCAGGTTCTCTAGCCGTCCTGAGATCTACTTGACAACTTTTCAATAACAATATCGAGTCGTTCAATTATCATGACCGCGAGTTTCAAAGGGACATAAGCAAGTGGAATGAAAAATATTGATGCAATCAAGTAGAAAATTGAACCGGTGACAACAACGAACAATAAGCCGAAAACTACAAAAATAATTCCTAGATAAAGATAGATTAATTTATTTGGATTCATATCCAAATCTTAGAGCTATTTCAACCTAAGCAAGAGGACATGTTTCACTTTCGCGATGCTGTGCGACTAAAACCATTCAAAATGAACAATAAAATCACGGCCCCGAAAACAGAGACTACGACGCTCCAAATATTAAAGCCAGTTATTCCTTCGCCGCCAACTCCAGAAACTATAAATCCCCCAACAAGGGCACCAATTAAACCAACAAAAATATTTACTAAAAGACCCCGACCTCTACCTTCAACAATTTTTCCAGCGACGAAACCTGAAAAGGCTCCAAGAACTATCCAAGCAATGATTCCCATTGTTCCCCCTTAATTAGTTTTGAATGTTTTTAGATTTCAATACGAATTGAACAGCAAAATATACAGCTGCAACGATTACAACAACTGCAAAAACAGCCAAGGTATTGTTAAACAAAAAATATGTCAAAGCAGCTAAGGATGGTGCTAGTAAAAGAAACACAACCAAAATTGCTGTTGATTTAGTAATTGTATTTGACATTGTTTCCCCTATCGAAAATTTGGTCTAAAGTTTTGCTACTTGACCAAATTCTAGTTCTACAGGCGTTTCTCGACCGAAGATATCTACTAAAACTTTTAGCTTGCTTCGATCCACGTCGATTTCACTAATTGCACCATTGAAATCTGCAAAAGGTCCACTGGTAACACGAACTTGTTCTCCAACTTCAAAGTCGAGTCGAGGACGCGACTTTGTTGCAACAGCCGGTTGACCTTTCTCGCCAGTTTCGCCAGTACCAAGAATATTTTCTACTTCTTTTTTTGTTAATGGGTTTGGTTTTTGGCCAGCACCAACAAAACCCGTAACACCAGGAGTATTTCGAATCACATACCAAGTGTCATCGTCTAAATCCATACGAATCAAAACATAACCTGGAAAAACTTTTTTCTTAACGACGGTTTTCTTGCCGCCCTTAAATTCAATTACATCTTCCATCGGAACAACGATTTCATGAATTCGTTCTTCAACATTCATTGACCTCATACGAGTTTCGATGTTTTGCTGCACTCGGTTTTCGTATCCAGCATACGAATGAAGAACATACCATTTGCCTGGTTTATTGAATGGTGAAACGACAATTTCGTCTTCATCATCATCTTCTTCGGCTTCGTCGATAACGTCAACAAGTTCAGCTGAATCATCAATCTTGGCATCTTCTTGTGGCTTTTGTGCAAGTACAGCTGCAATAGCCTCCTGCGTTAAACGCTCTGTCTCATCAAAAGCCATTTCGGATGCGTCGCCCTGAAGTTGAGCAACATTCTCAGGATCTGCTGCTTCTTCAAAAATGTCTGTAGTTGTCTCTTCCATATTCCTATCTCATCTGTTTCTATAAGATTTCTTTAAAATCGTTAAGTTCCTAGGCCTATGAATAGACCAAATCTGCTAAACGCTCGGCACCATAATCTACACCGAGTATTAATAGCGTAACAACTAAGAGGCATACAAGTACAACGATGGTCGAATTTAGTACTTCTTTTTTGGTTGGCCAAGAGACTTTTTTCAGTTCTCGCCAAGCTTCTTTAAAGAAAGTGATGATTTTCACGAAGATAGACACCCTAGGCCCGGAGCTAGCTGGCTTGCGAGATTTGGTTGCAGCTTTTTTAGTTTGAGCCCTCTGATTTTCCGGGTCATAACCCATTTTCGAGGACATTCGCCGCTGCTCACGGTTCATTTGGTTGTCTTGAGGTGGTTGCGTCATAAGTGCTTCTAATTTACTCGCTATTGCCTACAAATAGCATGTTATAGAACAGAAACGCTCTAAGACTTATATTGGCTTGGATCTCTAGGCGCTCCAATTGATTCAGAATCTAGTACCTTTTCAATTTGACCTGTTTCGGATACTAAAAATGAGACTCTGTTTGAACAACCTAATTCTTCATTGAAAACACCGAATTTTTTAGAAATCTCGCCGTGAGGGTAGAAATCTGATATCCAAGCGCCTTTGTAGCCGAGTTCGGCTGCCCAAGCTTTTTGAGAATGTGAAGCATCACAAGTGATGAACACATAATTCAAACCTGGTTCGCTATATTTTTCACTGTTATCTCTCATGTCGCAAATTTCGGATGTACAGGTTCCAGAAAATGCAAAAGGGAAAAATACCACCCAAGTTTTTTCTCCATCACTTACGATATTTTTAGTTTCACCTTCAGCAGTTACATAACTTAAATCAGGTGATTGTTTACCTGCTTCTAACATCTTGATACCTTTCGATGAATTTATTTATACACACAAAATTCAATATATGAACTTTACTTCATATATTTTCAATTTTATCAATCCAGGAAATCGTTGCTTTTCGTAGAGCCCTGCGAAACCAACCCTGCCCAAAGAGAAATAATGAAACAAAAACTTGCCCTATTCGCTGTGAGCACTCTTGCAATAATTGCAGTGATGGCTCCAACAGCAGCTAGTGCGAACGCACCAGCCCAACAAACAAAATCAACAAATTTCAAATCTGCTTTCTGTAAATTTATTGATCGTCAACAAGCAAATTCATTTTCACGATACAGCCAAGATCGCTACTTCCAAAATGCGTGGCTTAATTTCTTGCAAGCATCAGAAAACAAGCAAAACTGTCCTGTTACTCAAAACACAGTGCAGACACTTGTGAACAATGGTAACTTCAAAACCCTAGTAGCTGCAGCTACAGCTGCTGGTTTGGGAGAAACTCTTTCTACAGCAAACCTAACTTTATTTGCACCAACCGATCAAGCTTTCGCGAAGCTTCCAGCCGGAACAGTTGAAGCATTGTTAGCAGATATCCCAACACTTACGAACATTCTTACCTATCACGCTGTAGGTGGAACAGTACCGTCAAGTGTTGCAAAAACGTTGACATCAGCAACGATGGTAAACGGAGACAATGTAACAATCACCATTAAAAAAGGACAGTTGTTCGTAAATGACAGCTGAGTTGTTTTGACAGATATTAAAACAACGAACGGAGTAATCCACGTAATCGATGCTGTTCTTATTCCGTAATACGTTCAATCGTCGGACCCCTATCGAGCTGAGCCTTCGGGCTCAGCTTTTTTATTGGAGATGCAAGAGGGACCTCGAAAAACTCATTGCCCCAACAGGTTGGGGGTTCACTAAATGAAATCACAGGGAGCGATCAGAGGAGCGACCGCGAGCATCGACGGGCTTGGCCCGCGATGCGAATTAAATACAGTGCAGGGCAGGAGGGACCTCGAAAAACTCAGTGCCCCAACAGGTTGGGGGTTCAAAAATAAAAACACTCTGCAGGGCAGGAGGGACTCGAACCCCCAACCGCCGGATTTGGAATCCGATGCGCTACCAATTGCGCCACTGCCCTATTGCGCTATTAACGCTGGTTGATTGCCTGTTGGCTTTCAGCCATTTAGATACTAGCAAATCGGCCCGAGAAATTTATCTCGAGCCGATTTTTATGGGGGGAATACTTATATAAACAGTGAAAGTCTTTTTTTATTCCTTTACTTCGTGTTTTTCATCAGTTTTAGTGCCGTTCTTTCGAACTCTCTTGAAAAGGAAGATACCAATTACTGCAACTACCAGCAGAGGCAACAGTGAAGTGAAGACAATCATGATTCCACTCAAACTTGTAAGCATTGCACCAACCGAAGTCGTCCAAGACTTTCCAAGAATAGATTCTTTTTTCTCTTCCTTTTTCTTAACTCCGTCTTCACTAATTGTGATTGTCAAAGTAGAAAGTGCAACTTGTTCGTCTAGAACAGACTTCAAACCTTGAGTAGATTCGATCTCTCCTCGAAGTTGAAATATTTGTTCTTGAATGTTTGCTGCTTCGCCTGCAGTAGCGGCTTTCTTTAGAAGTTCATTTAGAACCGCTTCACGTTCTCTCATTATTTTTAATCGAGAGTCGTAATCAATCGAATCATATGTACGATCTACAGAATCAATCGACTCATTAGTGATCGTTCCGAGCTTGCGAAGCTCAACTAATGTTTCGTCTAGTTGCTCTGAGGGTATACGAACCGTAACAGTAGAAGTTCTGCGAGTAGATTGACTTGCTTCTATATATCCACCTTCAGGAATTAAATCTACAATGTCATCATATTTTTCCGTGACGCTTCCTCGTTCAATAGTTATTTCAACGGTTCCGGTCTTGATTATTTTTGATCCCTTAGGGTTGCCAATAATTGGACCAGGAGTCGGACTCGGCATTCCGATGTCAGGTTCAACCACATCGTTCGATTTTCCAACTTCATATGATGATCTGACATTCGAATATCCATCCGACGATGAACCTGATTTAGAGTTCGCATCCAATTGATTGCCGTAGGGATCTTCGACCGCTGGACTTGTTCCGTTATACGAAGATTTCGTACCAGCATTTTGCGATTGAACCTGCCCCACGATGTAACCTGCAATAAGCACGAAACATACTGAGAGTATCAATAGTGTCTTTTTCATAATGGCTCCTAGTCCTTTAGAATTTTCGTTATTCATTAGGACGACACATGTTTCAGATAAGTTCCATATTGTGGAGAAATTCATGAATTGCTAGAATTTACGGTTCAAGGATTGATCTATGAGCACAAACACACCAATCATCTCGAAGTCAAAGACGGCCATAGCTGACCATATTGGTTGGGCAGACGTCCATTTAGATGAACTTCGAAAAGTACTAGGTGAAATTTCAAACTCTGATTTTCACGAGAGATGCAGTGACATCTTTAGAGAATTAGTTGCTACTCTGCCCTACTTCACTTCACTTTGCAAAAGAACACTTCGGACTCACCATGAACTTCCAAGTTATGGGAATTTAAAGTTCGAACAAGTTGCGATTGCAGATTTCGTAGATCCATCTCTGCAAGATTGGGTTAATGAAAACTTAGGTTCTGTTGAACGCGTCGCAAAAGAAACATTTTCATTTATTCGCGACCGAGATGGAGTTGAAGTAAAACCTGAACTTAGAAGAAAATTCCCTGCAGCTTGGATGCAACAAAGCGAGAGGCCTCCAGTGGGTTTGCACATACCAGGACAAACTTTAGAAGTTGGAGAAGCTTACGCTCCTGTCATCAGAGTGATTGAATAAAATAGCGTTTCAATATTTGGTAGCGGGGACGGGACCTCTGTAAACACGAGCCCCAGGGTTCAAGTCAAAACTACAACACAATTTCTATTTGGTAGCGGGGGCGGGACCTCTGTAAACACGAGCCCCAGGGTTCAAGTCAAAAATCCAACTCTATTTCTATTTGGTAGCGGGGGCGGGACTTGAACCCGCGACCTCACGATTATGAGCCGTGCGCTCTCACCAACTGAGCTACCCCGCCGCTGTCGCTAATCCTAGTAGCGAAGGTAATTCATTTTACGATTGCATTTGCAGCAAGCGAGGAGACCTTAGGCTCCGAGCGTTCTGGCGTGAGCCAGATGCGAAACAGCAATCGTAAAATGAATTACCGAGCCTCCTACCAGAATCGAACTGGTGACCTCATCCTTACCATGGATGCGCTCTACCGACTGAGCCAAGGAGGCGTATTAACGAGTCCATATGCTACCCAATACCATCGGCAATTTAAAACTTTAAGCTGAACTGCTAACATAGGATTCTCTAATCCAAGAACTACCAAGGACGCAGATGGTTTCCAGGGCACGAAAGATCGCAGTTGGCGCAGTTGTACCAATAAGCCATGCGCTTATGGGTTTAGCTGGTGGTTTTGGAGCAGTGGCTATAGTTCAGCCAACTCAAGAGTTTCGCGCAGGGCCCATAGTTCTTCAACAAACAGTCGAAGTCGGAAGTGTTTCAACTTTTTCAGGCGAAGAATTATTTCATGCTCCTCCTTTTAAAGTCGACGTCGATCTAAAAATCATCGATAAGGCTGATACCCCAAAAGCTATTCAAGATATTAAGGAAATATATACATCTGAAGATGGCACTCCCACCTCCGAAGATGTTCAAGCATCGATCAATTCCAAATTTAAAGATCCATTCGAAAATCAACTTCGCAAACTTGCTATTCAAACAGCTCTTGTTTTCGCTGGTGGCGCTGCTTTGGCCATGAGGACGAAAAAACAAATTTGGGAACTCGTTAAACGAGGAGCATTTCATACCGCAAATGCAGGTATCCATACGTATAACTGGATTGCTCGAAAAATAAACGGCGACCAAAACGTCATAAAACTTTGCAATGAAATTGAAATACCGAGTTTAAATGGCGAGAAATTAAAGTACCGAGGATTCTTTGCAGGGGTCGGTAGAGATTTGGCACTAGGTCTCGCTATGAGCGGAATGGTTCTATTTGCAAGTGGAGTTCAGATCAATCTAGAAGAAGTGAAACCTCGAGTTGAAGAGATCGCATCGCAGCCTGTCCAAGAATACCTACTAACTGGGACTTCGAAAATGGTTCCAAATTTTAAATCAATAAATGATGCTCTCGCGCTGCAACTCGATCGCTTCACGGGGATAGGCACTGCCATTGAAAACGGTTCTCAAGCTTTAATCGTTCCTCCTTCGGACGTAATCGAATCAAAAACTTACTTAATAGTTTCTGACCCGCATAACCTACCAACAGCTCCTCAACTGATCGAGGCAGTAGCTAGGGCGGGAGCAGTCGATGGAATAATTATTCTTGGTGACTTCCTTAACACAGGGGCTCAATTCGAACTTGATTCTCTAGCAGGATATTCAATTGGAGAAACTAATTTCCAAGGATTCGACGATATTAAAACGTGCGTCGCATATATTGCAGATGGTTGCAAAGAAGAAGGCGACCCATTCGAAATTTTTGCACTTTCAGCAAACCACGACACGAGAACTTTGATGGATGCTTTAGCGGAACTAGGAATCCGAAGCCTAGAAGCTGACCCTCCTGACTTCCTTAAAGGTCAAATAGCGATGAACGATGCTTGTTTCGTTGAAGAGACAACATGTCAAGGCGGCATATATAAAGAAGTCAATGCACAGGCAGGAGCAGAGGTTAGAGACTCAATAGATTTTTCGGACGACAACATCAACAAACCAACTGTTGGATTTTTTGCAAGCGACTCAGCTGCTCGAGAATTTCAAGGTTCTCTCGAAACAATAATTTTTGGTGGTGGGCACAGATTTAGCTATGGAGATGAAAACGGTACAGAAGCTATCGAAGTAGGCGCTGTAGGAGCAGGATTTCCTAGAGTAGCTGAATACTCAAACGTTGTAATTGCAACTTTCGACAGACGACCAAATGGAATAGATCTATCGGGCTGTCTACAAGCTCAGTGGGACCCGTTCGAGGCTACAGCAGGCTTAACAGAACTCACAGCCTGCGACAAATGAAATCCTGATCTTGATTTCACATTTCGAATAGTCTTGTCTGCAACCATAAGGGAGCAAGCATGACCGAGATTAATTCTGAAAGCGCAAACGAACTCGAAGAATAAGATCGTCAAGCAACGGTTCTAGAACTTTTCCTCGATCTAGCATTTGTCTTTTCTATAGCTCAAATCACTTCTTTCATTGCTGAAAATTTATACCTGACAGGAATCCTGAAAGGTGTGTTACTGGCTTGGCTTGTCTGGTGGCTCTGGACTGCATTCACCTGGGCAGGTTGCAGCCGTTGACTTTCAAAACAGCACCAAGCATCGAGTATTTGTTCTCACAATGATTCCTGCAATTGTCCTCATGGCGATCATGCTGCCGAACGCCTTTACAGATCAGGCACTATGGTTCGCTGTTTCGTATTTGGTAGTGCAAGTCTGGATAACTGTTTTGCAAGGACTGGACGCCTGGAAAACTCAGGCGACTCGAAAAACTTGGCTATCTTACGGACCTATTGCGCTTATAGCACCTGTTGTTTTAGTAATTGGAAGTTTATTTGAAGGTAATACAAGAATAATTATTTGGATTGGCGCTGTGGTAATTAATATTGTTGCTGCGCTTAGTGCAGCTAAAGGTTCTAAAGAAAAGAATTCAGGCAGAATTTGGTCTATTAATGCATCTCACTTCACAGAGCGCCATTCTCTATTTTTGATAATTGTATTAGGCGAAATTATTGTTGCGATAGGACTCAAATCCAATGCACTTTCAGAAAAGTACGGAATGAGTTTTGAGCTTGCCGGCAGTGCAGCTCTCGCCATTTCCGTTGCTTGCATGTATTGGTGGTCTTACTTTGCTTATATACCAAAAGTAACTGAACATAAATTGAAAACTGCTGAACCACACTTAAAAGGTAGATACGCAAGAGACATATTTAGTTTTGGGTTGTTCCTACTTGTCGTATCCATTATTTTCTTTGCAGTAGTTGGAAAGCATTTCCTCGAGCACCCAGCAGACCCACTAGTTACAAATGATTTAGTACTTCTAGGTATATCTGGATGTGGATTTTTAGGTGCAGTGATGTTCAGTCAATTTTATATTGCCAGACACTTTTCAATCGAGCGCAGTATTGGAATTATTGCACTTGCAACTATCTGCTTCTCAGGACAATTCATTCCCGCTTGGGTAACAATTTTACTTTTCAGTTTGACCCTTTTAATAGTTGCTTATGTCATTTGGGGAAATTTCAAAAAAACCGAAATCTACAAAGAAATTTGGGATTCTTGAATCATTCTGGCCTAAATCACTGCGTCAGCAAAGTTAGAACTAAAACGTTTACACCAAATAACAACGTGATTGTATTCTTCAATATTTACATCGGCAGGAATTAAATAGTTTGCATCACCCTTGTTGGCTTTAAGTTCTCCTAAATCAATGAAATCTATTGGAGAATTATCACTACTCATACTTTTTGCAATATAGACCTTTAAATCTGGCCCATTATCTGTAGCTAAGTTTTCAAAACGAACATATCGATTTCCATTTTCATCAGCAGTTAAGAAAACTTCACCCGTTGTTTGGTGATCTCTTGAAATCCATTGCGATTTAGCAGGAGCTGCGGTTTCTTCTTCCACTACTTCACTTGATTCATCAGTCTCATTTGACGTTGGTGGTTGAGTTTTAGAAATTATTTGACCCTGTTGAGTTTCAGAAGATTTCTTATCAACCAATAGCGCTTGTGGTTCAAAGTAGACGAGAACAAACACTATGAGTGCGACAACTATTGGGGATGCGATGAGAAGGATTTTTTTCTTATTCATAGACCAACTACGCTATCGCTTTGCAGTCTGGATTGTGTTGAATGTCCGCAAAATAACAGATTCGGCTGTTTTCCCAGGTAAAACTTAGTTTTATCTACCGTCGAAAAAAGGCAACGACAGTAATTATCAACAAAACCAACGTTAGAAAACCGTTAATAAACAATGCCGGAATCGCAAATTTCTGCGATTTCTTAAATCCATAATATGCGATCGTAATCGCCAAAGCTCCAGCGATCGTAGCAACCAGAAAAGCTAGATAAAGATTTTCTAGGCCTCTTAGATCAACACAATCAGGCTGTCCTTTACATGACAAATCTTCTCGAGAGTTTTCACCGACAATGCCCCAAATGCGCAAACAAACGAGAGTGAAAGGAATTACAATGAACGAAAATATTGGTAAATTACTTTTAATTTTTTCCATACATTCGAACCTAGTGGTGTTCTAGCACAGAACACTGTTCTTAAAGATGGAAAATGGTGGGCCGGGAAGGATTCGAACCTTCGTAGCTCTCGCAGCAGATTTACAGTCTGCCCCCTTTGGCCGCTCGGGTACCGACCCCCGTGAGAAGATCTAGGTTAGCAAAATTAGGTCTCCAAATTTCGATTTCAGTGCCATTTGGGTAGACTCTTCAACCAGGAACAAACATATAGGGGGCAAATATGCCAAGTTTTGACGTTGTTAGCGAAGTAGACACGCAAGAAGTAAGAAACGCCGTAGATCAAACTGCACGTGAAGTCGGCACTCGTTTTGATTTCAAAGGCACTGAATCCGTTATTGAATTTGATGGCAAACTGAAAATTAATATCAATTCGGCAACTGAAGACCGTGTTAAAGCAATTATCAATGTACTTGAAGAAAAATTTGTCAAGCGACAACTCTCCCTTAAATCTCTAGACCACGGTAAAGGTGAAGAAGCAGCTGGAGCTCGCTACAAGCAAGAACTAACTTTAAAAGTTGGACTTACTACTGAAAAAGCTAAAGAAATTGGCAAGTACATCAAGGAAAATGGACCAAAAGGAATGCAACACCAAATACAAGGTGATCAACTTAGAATTTCAGGCAAAAAACGCGATGATCTACAAAATGTTATTGCATTGTTGAAAGACAAAGATTTTGGAATTCCATTGCAGTTCGAAAACTTCAGAGACTAACGGTTTTATATTTCTCTTTTAGCAGTTATTACTGTAAATGCTCCAAGGCCTGTTGTTTCAGTTAAAATATCTCGCTCTTTAGTGAAGTCTTGCTCTCTTGCACTCCCGGAATCACTATCTACCCAGGTTTTTAATAAATCATAGCTACTTGCACTTCTTGCAGATTCACCGCACCAAGCGTCAACGCCTTGGCCTGTTAACCATTGAGATTGATTTTCAAATTTTATCCTTGAAAATCCCTCAATATCTAATATGACATGAAGGTCTTCTTTTATTATGTCAGTCGTAATATCTCCAACAATTCCAGCTCTTAATGCATCTAATACTTCATCGATTCCAACTATACGTTTATTATTTGCATACAGTCGAAGCCAATTCCCGTCTTCAAAATCCTGGACACTTTTCATATAATCAAAGAACAGAAGCGACAATGAACTTACATTACTTGTAGCTATGCTTAATTCTTCGAACCATTGCGCAATTCCAGTATGCAAAGGGATTAAAAAATGTCCTATGTCTAGCGGAACATTTGCTCTGCTTAGATTGTCGATATTTTTGAAAACTCCAAAATGCGCGTATGCATCCATTCCTAATAAAACAGAGTCGATTTCATCTGGCTTGAAAGTCATGTAGGTTTCGTCTGCATAACCAATGTTGAATACAAGATTGTCTAACAATTCATTTGCTATAACGAGAGTTGGTAATTCACATTCTGGAATTTTGGAATGCAAAGACCAAGTAAATTCTGTAGTCATAGCACTGAGACGTTCTTCGCATGTTTTCAGATGAACAGGAGAACGGTCTACAAGTAGATAGTTAATCATCGTTGCGTTTTTCATATTCGATCTTGCAACTGAAGCTGCTAGGGCTCCCGGTCCACATCCAGCATCAATAACTAATGCGGGTTGATCTGTTTCGAGATTGTCATACCAGTTATCTATATAGCTAGCGACGACACGACCAAATAGATCTCCAACTTCCGGAGAGGTTAAGTAGTCGCGCGATCTGCCTGCTCCTCCACCGAGCGTATAAAAACCTTGTTCGCCATATAGCGATTCCTCCATGAATTGTGAAAAGGTTTCGTTGGTGAACGTCATCGAGATTCGAAAAATTCTTTGTCTCGATTAAACAGCCAAGGATCTCTTACTCCGGCTTTATGTATTTGTATATCTCTCCATACGTCGCCAACAACGTAGGGTTCTGTCTCCAAGTATTCATTAAGCTCGTCTTCGTCTTTAAAATCCATGAAGTACATCGAGCCCTTCATCGTTCCATCGTCATGGAATAGTGCTGATGCATACCAAAGATTTCCCGATTCCATAAGTTTGTCGCCATTTGCAATGTGGTCGGGTCGAGCAGCCATTCGACGGTCCATAGCTCCTGGATCTGTGCCGTCTAAACCTATAATTAAAAAATTCATACTGACAACTTTACTATTGCGTTGTTGTAAAAATAATTAAAATATGGAACAAAATCGGCCCAACGCGGGAGGCGGGCGTTGCCCAACGCGGGAAGTGTGGAGCTATGAGACTGATGTGACAAGCTCTCCGACCTTGGCGATGATTCCTGGCAAAACTCCAAGCACAACTGTAGCTATTGCACACAGAACAATTGCTAGCTTTACTGCGGGAGCGACAGTTACATCGGTGCGGGACTTAATTAACAGTCCACCTTCGCTTGCAGCTTTTTCCGCTATTTCTTCTTGCGCGGCCGGTTCTTCAAGCCACATTCGTTTCACAACATTTGCGTAGTAAACAAAAGCCACTACTGAAGCTACACCAGCAATAACCGCCAAGATAACGGCAGGAGCTGTTCCGACATCGAGTGCAGATCTAAACATTACGAACTTTGCAAACCAACCTGCGAATGGTGGAATACCAGCCAACGAGAATAAAAAGATAGACAAACATATAGCTAAAAACGGATCGCGTTTTCCTAGTCCAGCATAAGAAGAAATGTCTCCACTTCGAGTTCGTTTCGAAATTGCAATCACACAAGCAAAAGCGCCAATGTTCGCCAACAAATAAATGCTCAAATAAATAATTGTAGATTCAAGTGCCGAAGCTCTTGGCAGCAGGGTTTCTGTTCCAAGGAATGTCAAAGGTAAAAGTATAAATCCGCCTTGGGCAATTGATGAGTATGACAACATTCTCACAATGTTGGTTTGTTTTAATGCGGTGAAGTTACCTACAACCAAAGAGGCAACTACCATTGCGTAAACAACGACGCTCCAAATATCGCTATCTGGCAAGAAGCCAAATTGCAACAAGATAATCAATCCCACAAATCCAGCTGCTTTAGAAAGCACGCTTAGAAATGCTGTTACTGGGGTTGGCGCTCCTTCATATGTGTCCGGAGCCCATTGGTGAAAGGGCACAGCAGAAATTTTGAATGCGAAACCAATGATTGTCAGAATGATTGCAACACTCGCAAGAGCCGGAACATCATTTTGAGAAAAGTACTGTTCAATATCGCTCAAAAGTGTTGAGCCAGACATACCTGCAATGAAAGACATTCCATAAAGCATTACGGCCGAGCTCATCACACCAATTAAATAGTATTTCATTGCGGCTTCGTTGCTCTTGAGATTTCTTCTGGCCCAGCCAGCCATCACAAATGTAGGTATAGTCACGGTTTCGAGTGCAACGAATATAGAAATCAAATCTCTTGAAGATGAAATCGCGCTCATACCTAAAACTGAAACCAAAAGTAAGAACCAGAATTCGCTTTGGAAATAATCGCCTTCACGAATGTAATCTGCGCCAATCAGAACAACCAAGTAAGCACCAATAATAAAGAATGCTTTAAATGCGAGTGCAAAATTATCTACAACATATGCCCCACCAAATAAAGAGCGATTAGTTCCATCAATTGCGAGAGTTATTACTGGAATCAAAGCTGCAAGAATTCCAATTGCGGCGAATTTACTTGTTCGCCAGGACGACGACTTCTTCAAAAACAAGTCGAAGACAAGTACGAGAATAGCTACACAGGCAAGCGTAATTTCTGGCGCGAGTGCGTGCCAGTCAATTAAAGGTGCTTTGTCAGCAATAGCTAGTACCATTTTTATGCTCCAAACAATGCAGAAACAGGCGCTGCGAAATATCTAAATAGAATGTCCGGGTAAACACCAAGTACAACTATCAAGGCAAGAATCGGTGTCCATGCGAGCCATTCTGTCATGTGTACATCATGGATGTGCTTGTCTTTGAATTCTTCTTTAACTTCACCAAACGCAACGCGTTGGAACATCCACAATAGATATCCTGCAGCTAGAACAGTACCGATTGCAGCAATAACCATATACACGCGGAATAGTTCTACGCTTTGACCTTCAGCAGGATTAAATGCTGAAAGAACTGCAGGGAACTCTCCCCAGAATCCAGCTAGTCCTGGAAGTCCAAGTGATGCCATAGCGCTAAATCCTAGAATCCATCCAAGTCGAGGAGTAGTCGTCAAAAGACCACCAAGGCGAGAAATTTCGCGAGTATCAAATCTATGTTGAATTGATCCTGCACAGAAGAAAAGCATTCCAGTAATTAGACCGTGAGCAACCATTCCGAAAAGAGCTGCATTCATACCGAACTCTGTACGAGTAGAAATACCAAGCATCACAAATCCCATGTGAGCCACAGAAGAAAATGCAATCAAGCGTTTCACGTCGGTTTGAGCCAAACAGCAAAGTGAACCGTATATAATTCCGATTACCGCGAGACCACCAATGTAGGGGGCCCAAGTTTGACTAGCTTCTGGCAAAATCGGCATAGCGATTTTTACGAAACCATAGGTTCCAAGTTTCAGCAAAATCGCTGCCAACAACACAGAACCTTGTGTTGGGGCTTCAGTGTGCGCATCTGGAAGCCAAGTGTGGAATGGGAACATTGGCACTTTGATAGCAAATCCCAAGAACAAGCCGCCGAATATCCAGAGCGCAGTTGTCTTATCAATATTAAGAGTTCCATCTTGAGCCATGGCCGTTAAACCAGTAATTGAGAATGTATTTGCGTCGGACAAGAAGAACAAGGCAAGAAAACCTAGCAACATTAAAGCTGAACCGAAAAGTGTAAACAAGAAGAACTTCAAGGAAGCATACTTTCTATTTGGTCCACCCCAAACACCAATCATAAAGAACATTGGAAGCAATACGATTTCAAAGAAGATAAAGAAGAGAATCAAATCCTGCGAAACGAAAGTTCCATTCATTCCAACTGCGAGCAGCAGCATCAAAGCCAAAAATCCTTTTGGATTGTGTGGTTCTGGAAAGTGATCCCAAGAGTAGATAATCACTAAAACAGTTGTGAACATAGAAAGAAGTAACAATGGCAAACCAATTCCATCAACTCCAATGTCGTAACGCGCATTAATAAGAGGTATCCACTGCTTTGATACTCCAAGTTGTGTTGCAGAGTTGCTCCAGTCGAATCGAGTGACGATGACTACACCCACGATCAGCGTCAAAACTGCCGAACCGAGTGCAATTGATTTTTGTGCGAGCTCTGCACGCTTTGGAGTTAACAAAACTCCAACCATTCCAACTAACGGTAAAAATACCGCTAGCGAAAGTGCCCAATCTTCAAATGTGTCCACGTATCTCTACCTTTCGTTGACCCTTTAGATCTAACCCTTGTTTACAAATACTGCGATAAATCCAAGGGCTATTACACCCATGAATAAAAATGCCGCATACTTTTGTATTTTTCCACTTTGCAATAATCGAAGACCTGAACCGCTCGCCTGAGATGTACTTCCTAAACCATTGACAATTCCATCAATACCTTTTTGATCCAAGTATTTGTATGAAAAGTTCCCCAAAGATGCAGTGAGTTTTCCGGTCATGTTTACAACACCGTCGATAATGTTTTGGTTTACCCAATAGCAAGCGTTTGCCAATGATTTCTTAGTTGCTCCAACAATTATGTCTGTATATAAAACATCTAGATACAATTTATTAACTAACAATGTATGGATAGCTTTCGCAGCCTTATTCTTTTCAGTAAGACCAATCAGGCCAATCTTTTTCCAATAGAAAAGGTAGGCAATTCCAATACCCGACAGTGCAATTATGGTTGCAATAATTGCCTTTGTAACACTGAACGGCGCATGCTTGATATAAGCCCCACCTTCAGCAACCAAGTTTTCAAATGGGAATGCACCCTTTGGCTCAACCCATTCTTTAAATTTTTCAATGTGGAATGGAACTGCGTTCAAGAAACCAACAGTTGCTGAAAGTACAGCCAAAATTATCAAAGGCACTGTGATTAATTTATTTGATTCATGTGGCTTGTGATGTCCTCGATATTCTCCAAAGAATGTGAGGTAGACACAGCGGGTCATATAAGCAGCTGTCATAAATGCGCCGATAAAACCAAGAACCATGAATGTTTCATATCCACCTTTTCCTGCATTCGCCAAGATTTCGTCTTTCGACCAAAACCCAGCGAGCGGGAAAATACCGGCTAATGCAGCGGTACCAATCATGAAGGTCCAAAAAGTTACGGGCATGTGTTTTCTCAATCCACCCATATCTTTTTTCATGTCGAAAGAGTGATGTGATCCTGAGTGTGCAACTGAACCAGAGCCCAAGAACAAGAGTGCTTTAAACATTGCATGAGTGAAAAGGTGGAAAATAGCGGCTGTCCATGCTCCAGCACCTAGACCCATAACCATGAACCCAAGTTGTGAAATTGTTGAATACGCCAACACTTTCTTAATGTCATCTTGTACAAAGGCCAATGCAGCACCCACGAGAATTGTTATTCCGCCGATAAGAACCATTGGATTGAGCGCAGTTTCGCCAATATTAAAACCTTCCCAGAAAACTGGGTAGACACGAGCACCTAAATAAACACCTGCAACAACCATGGTTGCAGCGTGAATCAAGGCTGATACTGGAGTTGGACCGGCCATCGCGTCTGGCAACCAAGTGTGTAGAGGGAATTGACCCGATTTACCGATGATTCCGATCAACAATGCGAAGGCAGTTACGAATAACAACGTGTGGCCAACAGTTCCAGAAAGAGCTGCGTTATTTACGTCGAGAATGTTGAATGAACCAGTACCTGTTGCACGCTCAACAATGAAGAAGGTCATGATGACACCGGTTAACAAACCGACATCGCCAACACGTGTGGTAAAGAATGCTTTAAGCGCAGCATTGGAATTGTTTTTGTCTTCCCACCAGTGACCGATAAGCATGAAAGAGCACAAACCAACAAGTTCCCAACCGACAAGTAACTGCAAAGTATTGTTTGAAAGTACGAGCATCATCATTGAAGCCGTAAATAAAGACAAGGCTGCAAAATAATGCGTATAACGTATATCCCCGCGTAAGTATTCGATCGAATAAATATGGACGAGCGTTGAAATTATCGCAACGACTACAACCATCATCACGGCTAAACCGTCAACATGAGTTCCAACTCCTAGCTGTAGGTCACCGTTTCTCCACCAAGTAAATGTTTGACCAAAAACTTTGCCTTCAAATTCTTCTGCTCTTGTAATCCATTGAAATGCAAGCACAATTGCCATGAGACTGACAGATGCCATTGACACTAAACCAATTTCGTGGCCTTTTTTAGGAAGACGTTTCCCGAAGAAAAGAATCAAGAAATAAGAGATAGCAGGAATCACAAAAATCAACCAAGCATGATTCAGCATCCAAGGACCTTGGTCGGTCAATTTTGCAATCTGCTTGCCAACTTCGTGATGTTCTTCCCCTCCGACTTTTTCGTGCGACTCTTCTAAAATTCGTGATGCAGAATAAAGGATTTGAGAATATTGCATATCAATCAACCCTTCAACTGATCTAGTTTGTCGATATTAGGTGACTTCAAGTTTCTTGTTATCAGCAATACGAGACCAAGTCCCACGCCAATTTCAGCGGCGGCAATTGTGATGACAAATAAAGCGAATGCAAGTCCTTCAGGAGATTGATTGAACTGTGCGAAAGCAACCAAGTTCAAAGTCACAGCATTCAACATCAATTCAATGCTCATCAAAACCAAAATTCCATTTTTTCGAGTAATTACGCCATATATTCCAATTGAGAACAATATCGCTGCAAGGATTAAGTAATAGCTAAGTTGCATGTCAGTCCTTCCTCGCTAAAACTACAGCACCAATAAGTGCTCCGAGTAAAAGAACTCCGACTACTTCAAACGGAAATACATATGTATAGAAAAGAGTGGTGCTCATCGACGACATTTTTCCGTTGATCAAGGTCTGGAGACCTTCACTTCCGCCGAGAGCAATTTTGTCTACGCCGGTATATGCATCTGTGATCAAAGCAACGACAAGACCAAGCATTGCAAAAGCAACAAGTAAGCCAGGAAGTTTCGAATCGTTATCCAAATCTTCATTTTTACCCATTGGTGCTCGCGTGAGCATGATTCCAAACAAAAGCAATACCATAACTGCACCGATGTAAATAAGTACCTGAACCCAAGCAATAAATTCTGCTGCGATCAGCAAAAACAAACCTGCCGAACAAGCAAGAACAGTGACCAGGTACAAAGCCGCGTGAACAATATTGGAAGACCGAACAACTCCTATTGCACCAACAACCGAAATTGCAGCAAGGATAAAGAAGGCAATATTCTGAGCAACCATTATTTCTTCGCCTTTGGTTGAACTGCACCAGATTCTAAAGGCTCAACTTCTGGAACTGTTTCCATCCACTCACCTAGTTTGTCTTTGTCGTGCAAAAGATTCGCGATTCTAAATTCTGAGTATTCGAATTCTGGAGACCAGAACAATGCATCGAAAGGACAAACCTCGACACAAATTCCACAATACATGCACAGACCGTAATCAATGTCGAATCTGTCGAGAATATTTACACTTCGCTCTTTTCCACCTTCACGTCGAGGAGGAGCTTTAGTCTTGTGACCTTCAATATATATACACCAGTCAGGACAAGAACGTGAACACAACATGCAAGCTGTACAATTCTCTTCTTTTAGGGCAATAACTCCGCGAGTTCGAGGTGCGACTTCTTCTTTTTCATGCGGATACTGGACAGTGACAGTAGGTTGCATCATTGTTCGAAACGTAACGGACAAACCTTTAATGATACCCGGAAGTTTAAAGTTCATTTTTGCCATATCAATTACACCCAAACCATAAATGCGCCGGTTACTAAAATATTAACTACTGATAACGGAATCAGAAATTTCCACGCAAGTTTTTGCAGTTGATCTTCTCTGAAGCGAGGATAAGTAAATCTTGCCCAGAACATCAAAAATGCGATCAACATTACTTTTGTGAACAAAACAATTGGTCCAACGACCTTCATGTATTCGGCATCCATGTCGAGTCCAGGCAATGTCCATCCGCCCAAAAACAAAGTTGCAGCTATTGCAGCGAAGGCGAAGGCGGTACCAAATTCACCCATGAAGAAAAACAAAAATCTAAAACCTGTGTACTCGACCATGTGTCCACCGACCAATTCGGATTCAGCAACAGGCATATCGAAAGGTGGTTGCGTAAGTTCGGCTTGGCTAGCCACCATGAACAGCGCGAAACCAACAAATTGAGTAAGAATGAAAGGCAAACCAATTCCACCGAACCCGAAGATTTCACCATCTACTTGCGCTTGAACAATTCCATTCATGGAAGCTGTGCCAGCTTGCATTACAACACCAACAACAGCCAAGAGTAACGGCAATTCGTAAGCAATTAATTGCGCCGCCGCACGAAGTGCACCGAGAAGTGCAAACTTTGATGAGCTTGCCCAGCCCGCCATAAGCACACCAATAACGCTTAATGATGAAACTGCCAATGCATAAAAGATACCGACGTCTAAGTTTCGAACATAGAGTTCAGGACCAACAGGAATCACTACATAAACCGCAAATGTCGACATCAATACGACAATTGGAGCCATTGCAAAAACACGCTTGTCTGCAGCCTCTGGCATGATGTCCTCTTTTTGCAAGAACTTCATTCCATCGCCGACGAGTTGGAACCAACCATGGAAGCCACCTGAATCCATTGGACCAAGTCGGCTTTGCATGTGACTCATCATCTTCAACAAAAATACATAACCAAGAATCAATGCGCCGGCAGGAATTATCGCAAGAACGATTGCAGTTTTAATTGCGGTGGTTGCACCCCAACCAATATCGACAGCAAAAATTAGAGAACTCATCTGTCAATGTCCCCCAAAATGAAATACAAACTTGCCAAAACTGTCACGACGTCTGGAACGTAAATTCCTTGAAGCAACCAAGGGCAAATAGATACATTAGAAAAACTTGCTGTTCTAATTTTTGTTCTAAATGGTCCAGTTGAACCTTTAGAAACAACGTAGTAGCCCATTTGACCAAGAGGGTTTTCCGTTTCAACCCAAACTTCACCTTCTGGAACTTTAATAATTCGAGGAACTTTTGCCATTACAGGACCTGAAGGCATTTTGTCGAGAAGCTGGCGAACAATATTTATTGATTCGCGAGTTTCTTGAAGTCGAACCCAATATCTTGCAAATGAGTCGCCGTCAGGGTGTGTCCAAACTTTGAAATCAACATCTTTATATGAAAGGTATGGAGCGCCATCTCGACGTAAATCCCAGTCAACACCACTAGCGCGAATGTTTGAACCTGAAACTCCGTAACTCAATCCAACTTCTGGAGTGATGATTCCTACTCCTCTAGTTCGTTGTTGGAAAATTTCGTTTCCAACAACTAGACGATCGAAATCATCGCAAGATTTTGCACAAATATCTAGAACTCGTTTACATTCACCAGTCCAACCCCAAGGAAGGTCATCTTTAAGTCCACCAATTCGATTGAAGTTAGGGTGGAATCTTCCTCCGGTTGCTGATTCAATTAAGTTCAAAACATATTCGCGGTCTCGGAAACCATAAAAAGCTGGAGTAATAGCACCAACTTGTAGCCCCATTTCACCAAGGAAAAGTAGGAACGTAGAAATTCGAGAAAGCTCGGTCAAAATTGTTCGAATGTATTCTGCGCGATCAGGAGCTTGAACATCCATAAGTTTTTCTGCGCCATGGATGAAAGGAACTTCATTTGCGAAACTGCTCAACCAGTCGATTCGGTTAATCAAAGTTGTAATTTGAGGATAAGTTCTGTACTCAGTTAATTTTTCGTACCCTCTGTGCATGTAACCAATAATTGGATCAGCACTAAGAACTCGTTCACCATCAAGTCGAACAACCAATCGAAGTGTTCCGTGTGTTGCAGGGTGTTGAGGTCCCATGTTCAAAATCATGTCGCCATTATCGAGCTCAAGATTCATTTGTGAATCGGCCAACAAACTCATTGTTTGTGGATCGATATCGATGATAGGAGTATCAGCCATTATTCGCTCTCCTCATCTTCGCTACCATCGTCCCCTGGCATTGGTTCTACATCTACAAGTCCTGGCCAAGGTTTTACCACTCTTGCTAACAACGGGAAATCTTTTCGCAAAGGATACCCTTCGAATTCACCAGGCAAATAGAGTTTTCTAATTTCTGGATGACCAACGAAATCGATTCCGTACATTTCCCAGCATTCACGTTCATGCCAATCTGCACCAGGATAAACATCCACCCAACTTGCTACAGCTAATTCGTTTTCATCAACGTCGACTTTGATTGTTAGTCCAACGTGACGCGATGTTGATTGCACATGAGCAAAAACTTGGAAGCGTCCTGCAGATCCAGCAATACCAAAAGTCATTTCATTTGGTTGCGCTGGTTGAGAAGTGTCACCAGAACCTTCTTCAGATTCGGTTGGCATTGGCATCCAGTCGATTCCAGCGATGAAAGAAAGGTAGTCAAGATTCAAAACATCTTTACAAATCAATGCTGCTTTCCTGTAACCATCTTTAGTGACGCGAATAATCAAGTCACCATAATTTATTTCAGATTCAATTATGTCTTTACCAAATGCTTTTTCAACTTCTTTTTTAAAAGTCGACATGAGCTCGGAAACTTTTTCAGTTTCAACTATTTCATCAGCCATTTACTTCTTCTTTCGGCTTTGATGAAATAGCAATCGGAACATCTGGGTTGGTTGTAGAAATTCCAAATTCGTTTGACGTTGCAACAGGATATAACGGCTGACCCAAAGTAGGGTTACCTTCGAATCGAGCTTTTAGTTCGTCGTTTCCAATTCCCTCTTTTTGAATTCGTTCTTGCAACAAAGTCACTGCTTGAATAAGTGCTTCAGGTCTTGGCGGACAACCTGGAATGTAAATGTCTACAGGAATTATTTGGTCGATACCTTTAGTCACAGAATAAGAGTCCCAATATGGTCCTCCGCAGTTTGCACAACTTCCCATTGAAATAACGTACTTAGGATCTGGCATTTGTTCGTATAGTCTTCTGATCGCAGGAACCATTTTGTCTGTTACAGTTCCAGAAATAACAACTAAATCAGCTTGTCTTGGAGATGCCGGAAAAGGGATAACACCAATTCTCATCATGTCGTATCGAGGAGAGGCAAGCGCTGCACCCATTTCGATTGCGCAACAAGCCAATCCCCACTGAAACATCCACAAAGAGTATTTTCGGGAGTAGTTCAGTAACCAAGTAACTGGTTTTACTTTTTTGTTTTGAAGAAATCCATTTACAGCTAAGCCCATTGCAACAGTCCTTTTCGCCAGTCATAAGCAAGACCTATTAAAAGAACGATCAAAAAGATCGCCATTGCACTGAAACCAAATGCGCCAAGACCTTCAACATTTAGTGCCCAAGGAAAAATAAAAACTGCTTCAACATCGAAAATTACAAACAAAAGCGCGAAAATATAATAACGAATGTGGCTTTGGCCGAAACCACCAATTGGGTCTGAACCAGATTCATAAACCACATATTTTTCAGGCTGAGGATGGTTTGGTCTCAACAATTTACCTAGTGCCAAAATTCCGACACACATGGCAACAGCAGCAACTAAAAACACAAAAACTGCGATGTAATTTCGATAATATTCAGTCATTGGGCTCGTAGCGCCCAAATTGAGCATTTCATTAGTCTCGACTATTGAGCTATCTAAAAAAGTGTGCATATCCAGGAAAAAGTATATGCGTTCTTTGTCTCAAATATTGAAACTAGGTCAAAATTTTTTGTTAATAATTTCGATCACTGCTCGATATCGATTGTCTATACCTTTTGTCATGTTATGCACTTTTTTATTTTCATTTTCAGTCAAAATCTTGTTCGCTTAAACCGATTTCTCTTGATTTCTGGAAACCTAAATATACAATCACATTAACGAAAGGAATAAGTGCCAAATCGGTGACAACAAAACGGAATATACCAACAGATACAAAGACTCCAGAACAAAATACTGGCCCGCTTCCAATAGTAATTACGGGAACTCTCCCCCGAGATGAACATTCCTTAAAGTTAATATCGCGACTCAATGCACTGTCGACTGCAGGTCGCATCGAAGTCTTTTATTATCCTGAAAAAGATAACGAAGATGAACTTCATGTTTTGGTCGACCCAAAAAAATCAAGACTCGTTAATCCTGCTCGAGTACCAGAAGATTTAGCCGTTAGCGATTCTTGCAGTGGATCAACTGATGAAGTTTATTACGAAGCTGTTGATGCAAAACTTCGCAAAGATGGAACTCCAGCTCTGGTTCTTGCGTTCCCTGAAAAAATTTATCCATTTACAACAGAGATAGAAATAAGATTTAGTGGGACTTGGGATGACAGTAGAAATAACTTTAGTCGTGGAACTCTTGCGACGATACCGGTCCAGTTTATACAAACTCCTTCGTTCCTTGATCACGACCATACTTTGCGTCGAATTTCCGCAGCCAATATCGATACACTGATCGGACTAAGGGGACCAAAAACAAGTTTAAATATTGATAACGAAGCGACTCTAAAAATTTTAGAAGAACAACTATTTGAAGCAAGTGGACAAAAATATACTGGTGAATATCTATCAACTGTAATGTCTCACCTTAGAAGGTACTCACCAGATGTTACAGAAGGAATATCCACCACGGGAGTACTCTCACGATCAGGAGTTGAGTACTCTACGGCAACGTCGACTTCAGCTCTCACCAAAGAAGCGTTAGTTCTTATAGATAATCTGCTCGCACGAGATCCGGTTCTCGCACAAGCAGTTCAAACTGCTGAATCAATTTTGGCAGCGGCACAAGAAAAGGCCCAAAAAATTATTGACGACGCAAGAATTTCAGAAACCGAGACACTTGAGAGAGTCAGAGAGCTGGAACAAGAAACTGTTTCGCGTCTAAAAGAGCTGGAACGAGAAACGATAGACCGAGCTCAAGAACAAGCTGATGAATTGACAGACACTGCAATCGAGACCGCACGAATAGTTCCAGAGCTAACAGACATGCTTCGAGGTGGTCCGCTTGCTCTTATATCTGCACAAGCACAAAAGACTCTTGATACACAAAGATCAAATGAATTACGTCAGGCGCAAGAACGTCAGTTAGCTGTAAAAACTCAACTCGATATCATTGTGCAATCATTTCAAGCAATTGACTCAGCAAGAATAACTTCTTGGGGTGCGGGTTGGGGAACAGAATCGTATAAACGAAATGCTGAACAAATTAAGACTGCACTGAAAATTGCCAAAAATGATCGCGGCTTCGGCTTACCCAGGTTTGAGCAAATCGAAAAGTTGATCGACACCACAAATCTTGGACACGCGCCTATGACTCTAGAAGATGCGACTCTTGCTATTGGACTGCATTCATTTGTTCGTGAAACGAGAAAACTGGATGCATATATAAAATTGGCGCAATGGACTGATTCCGACAAATGGAGCCCTTATGGTTTGGAAAGTTGGGACATAGATCAGGTTCAAATGGACCGAGCCTTTCTAGAATCTATGCTTGCTCATTGTGAAAAAGGAGGCTTTAGTGAAGGCGATAGAAAGTTTTTAGAGACATGCGACCACATATTGGCAGGAGAAATTTCACAGTCGCTCAGACGTTCATTAGACACTCACTTAATGGAAAGGTCTATGGATGAAATAACTTCGAATGATCCGTTTTCTCAGAGTACTGACACTGCTGGGCTCTTAGACGAAGTTGAACACATATCTCGTCAAAAGTCTCTTGAGACAAGTTCTGGACATCAACCAGGATCCCTACGAGCAACTATGGAAGAAATAAACATCGCAGCGAGTCGAGCTACAGGTGAGCCAGCAGGTCAAGCTAACAGACCAACTCTTGCACCTGGAATAGAACCAGCAATGCAACAATCTGCAATGAGATCTGATGGAACTGTGGTTCAATTCCCCCAAAGGTAGTCTTTCTTTACATCAGATAAGTGCAAATCACTTAGAATAGATATCGTGAGCCCAAGAAGAGCATTTGTTTTATCTGGCGGAGCCAATATGGGCTGCGCGCAAGTCGGCATGCTCTTGGCGCTCTTTGAACATGACATTACTCCTGATTTGGTTGTTGGGACATCAGTTGGAGCTTTAAATGCTGCTGCGGTTGCAACTAATCCAACCGTCGAAGGTGTGAGCGAACTTGCTCATCTATGGCGCGAACTGACAAGTGCAGATATTTTTCCCGGAGGTAACCTCTCTCGTGCCTGGAATATTGCAAAACGAGGTACCTATCTCGTCGAAAATACTGGTCTGGCAAAAGTTATCGAAAGGGCAACATCAATTCGAGATCTTTCGAACCTACAACTGCCAATCCGAGTTGTAACTTGTGACCTAAAAACTGGCGAAGAGATAGTTTTTTCCAGAGGCCCAATCAAGGAAATACTTTTAGCATCGGCTGCCCTTCCTGGAGTTTTTCCTCCTATAAATCTTGATGGTCGCGTATTAGTAGACGGAGGCGTTGTTGATGCCGTACCAATTTGGCATGCGCTTAGCGACGAGATCGACGAAATATACGTTCTCAATGTATCAGGCGGTGGACTGTTAAGAAATCTTAAATCTCCACTCGATGTTATGACAAGAGCATTTTCGATATCTCGCAATTTACGTTTTGATGTGGAACTTCGCAATGCACAAAATAAAACAAAAATATATGTCTTACCCAGACCCACTGATCAACGCGAGATGTATGACTTCAACGATTCAGCTCGTCTCCTTGACGAAGCATATAAATTAACTTTTGCATACCTAGATGAAAACAGATTGCCGACACCAGAAAAAAACATTTCTCTCTGGAAATCAATATTTAAGTAAAATCCAACATCGTTTTGTTTTAGAGCACGTGGGTGAATCCGGTTACTAATGCCGGAAATACACCAACGAGAACTGTAACGACGACACAGATTCCAATTGCGATAGTCGTTGAATTTGAAACAACCAGAGGTTCTTTAGTTTCGTCAGCTGAATCTTCTCCAAAAGACTCAGAATAAATTGCCAAAACCATGCGAAGATAAAATGCAGCTGCGATCACTGTTGCAATTAATACGATAATGCCTGTGACATAAAACTCTTCTTCAAATGCAACACGAAACACGTCAAACTTAGCGATAAAGCCAGAAGTTAATGGAATACCTGCTTGTGCGAAAAGCAAAACAGTAAGCGAACCTGCCAACCACGGATTACGTTTGGCTAACCCTGACACCCCAGCAATTGAATCATTTTGTTCATTTGATCCGCTCAAAACCGAAACAACTGTGAAAGTTCCAGCAATAACGAAAGCATAAATCACCACATAAGTGATCACTGCTTGCAGCGATTGTGTCGACCCATCTTTAAGAGCAAGCAAAATATAGGCTGTGTGCGATATCGAAGAATATGCCAGAGCACGTTTTATATTCGATTGACGTAACGCAACAATAGAACCAAACAAAGCAGAAGCTATACAAGTTATTGTCAAAACTATGCGAGCCGCTGCGCCCGACTCTGAAGAATCAATTGCTCCGCCAGAAATAATTCGAACCAACGCAACAAACGCAACCAACTTGGTAATTGCTGACATGAAGACTGTTACTGGGGTTGGAGCTCCTTGGTATACGTCTGGGGACCAAAAATGAAATGGTACTGCAGCTACCTTGAAAAGCAATCCTGCAAGAATAAAAACTGTAGCTATGACACCAATCGATGTCGTTTCGGTTGGTGGGACAAGAGCTGTTGTTCCAGAAATACCATATTGAAGCGCTATTCCATAAAGGAAAACAGCTGACGAAGCTGCACCCATAATGAAATATTTAAACCCACCTTCTAGCGATCTAACACGCCTGCGGTCTAAAGCCGTCAACACATAAAGAGGAATTGAAAGAACTTCTAGTGCCACAAACATCGCAATAAAGTCATTCGCCATGACCATAGCAAACATGCCAACAATAGCGCATTGCAATAAAATGTAGAATTCAGCTGCCGGAAAATCTTCCCGTTCTTTCAAATAAGAAATAGCAACCAAACTTGCAACAATAGCTATTGCACAAATAACAATAATTGAAATTGCAGACGTTCTATCCGTACTAACTAATCCATTAAGAGTTGTTAAATCATTTTCACCAAGTTTTTTTATGTCAAACTGCCTCCACCTTATAACTTGCGATACAAGAACAACACCAGAAATAGAGATAGTAGAAAAAGCTCCAAAAAAACGATGTGAAGTGAAATCAGTTCTCGAAAGTGACTTGTACATAACCATTACGCACACCAAAAATGTAAATGCAATTAATGGGAAAAGCCCGTAAAAAGAAATGTCACCGATTTCCATTAGTGTCCACCTTCTTCCCCATGAGAACCTTCGTCACTATGAGGCTTTTCAACTTCATTTGAAGTTGAATCGACCGTGTCAGTTGTTTTTTGTCCTGAATAAGTTGAAATATGCTCAGTCAATTTTTCTACCGATGGATTAATTCTGTCGAGCATAAATTGTGGAGCAACTCCAAGATAGAAACTTAAAAGCAACATTGGGACAACACACATTAGCTCGCGTGGGGTGATGTCCTTCATCTTCTCGCTCTCTGCATTCGGCTCTCCTGTGAACACACGTTGAAAAGCCCACAACAAATAAAGCGCTGCAAAAATAACGCCAGTAGCAGCTACTCCAACATACCAACGGTGAGAATTGAAAGCCCCAAGCATGGTCAGAAATTCACCAACAAAACCAGAAAATCCTGGCAAGCCTATAGAGGCAAATACGGCAATCAAAAATACACCTGAAAGGACCGGCACGGATTTCATCAATCCTGAAAAAGCAGATATTTCTCGTGTATGTCGGCGATCATAAAGCATTCCAACGATCGCAAACAGCACGCCAGTGGTTAGACCATGGCTTACCATGGTGAAAACAGCCCCGCTTAAACCTTGTTGTGTGAGCGACGCAATTCCAAGAACAACAAAACCCAAGTGTGCTATAGATGAATATGCAATCAAGCGTTTCAAATCAGGTTGAACTGTTGCAACAATTGAACCATAAATGATTCCTATGACGCTGACAGCTAATAAAACCCAAATAAGTCGATGAGCTGCATAAGGGAAAAAGGCAATTGCAATTCTTATGAAACCGTACGTTCCTAGCTTTAAAAGCACACCCGCCAAAATAATTGATCCTGCAGTTGGTGCTTCTGTGTGCGCATCGGGAAGCCAAGTGTGTAAAGGAAACAACGGAACTTTTACTGCAAAGGCAATAGCAAAACCAGCGAACAACCACATAGAGGCAGCCGTTGAAATATCTTTGCTTGCATAAGTCATCAATGTATCGATTGCGAAAGTCCATGTACCTGTATCTTTTGCATGCATAGCGGTAAGCGCAAGCATCGACGCTAAGAAGAAAATTGATCCTCCCATAGTAAATAGGAAGAACTTAACTGCGACTTTCTTTGCATTTCCATGTCCAAAACCGGCAATCAGGAAATACATAGGAATCAGGACCAGTTCGAAACCGATGAAGAACAAAAACAAATCTCGCGCAACGAAAACTAAAAGTACTGCCGATTGCAAGACCAACAGCCAAGCCACAAAACTACGTTGATTATTCTTGACTGACTCAGAAATTAATATTGCAATCGGAAACAAGAATGCAGTCAATACAACTAAGAACAAGCTAATTCCATCTATTCCTAGTGAATATGAAATTCCTAGATCTTTAATCCAAGTGTGTTTTTCAATTGCTTGATAACCGGCGACGTTTCTGTCGAAAGAAAACATCAGCCAAAGCGCCAAACCAAAAACTGCAGAAGTTGTTACTAATCCGAGCGCTCGTGCAACCCAACTTTGGGATTTAGGTAATGCAGCAACAATTATTGACCCAACTAGGGGTATAAGAATCATTGCACTCAATATTGGGAAAGCCAGATTATCAGCCACCGATGAATTTGCAGCGAAAATCATTGTGCATTCCCCCAAAGAGCCAAAATTAACATTAGAAAAGTTCCAATAGAAATGTATAGAACGTATCTACGAACAAAACCTGACTGTACTTTTCGAATTGTCACACCAGACTCTTGCACCCCTTGGGCTAAACCAGAAGATGCTCCGTCAATTACTTTGTTATCCACAGTAAACGCCAGCCAATTCGCAAACTTAGTACCTGGACCCGAAACCAATTTTGAAATTCCAGAATTAATGTAAAAAGCATTCAGAGATAATGGCAGTAATGGTCCTATAGCTTTTAGCGGCTCGTCAGTCTCATCGGTTGGTCTTGTTTTATACACAATCGTTGCGATCACGATTCCAATTATTGCTATCACTAAAGAAACGCCCGCAAGAATCAAACCTTGCGCTCCATCAAACGTTGCGATTTTCGCGTTTTCGGCACCTTCAATTGCTGGATCCAAAAACTTTGTAAAGTCTTCTCTAGATTTGAGCGGAATATTTATTAGCCCAATTACAATTGCAAAAACGCTCAAGATAATCAATGGGATTGTCATTGTTTTTGGCGATTCGTGCGGCGTGTTTTCTGTTTCGCCGTATCTAGCTTTACCGTAGAAAACCATTCTCACTTGGCGAGTCATATAGAACGCGGTCAAAATTGCAGCTAGTAGCCCTACTGCCCATAAACCATAAGCTATAGCGCCACCTTTTAGGTATGTCGCTCCAAGGATTTCGTCTTTTGACCAGAAACCTGCAAACGGAAAAATTCCGACAATTGCAAGCCAACCAATTATGAAAGTTGCATAAGTAATTGGCATGAGTTTCTTAAGCCCGCCCATAAATCTCATATCTTGTTCATCGAAATGTTTTTCATGGCCAACTTTGTGCATCGAGTGGATTACTGAACCTGAACCTAAGAAAAGTAAAGCCTTAAAAAAGGCGTGAGTTACAACATGGAAGATGGCACCTGAGTATGCTCCCACTCCAATTGCTAGAAACGTGAATCCCAATTGAGAGATCGTTGAATACGCCAAAACTCGCTTAATATCATTTTGAGCAAGCGCGCATATGGCAGCGTATAAAGCGGTAATAACACCGACTATTGCAATTGTCGTCGAAGCTGCCGGTGTTGCTACTCCAATAAGCGGAGCCATTCTAAGCATCAAAAAGACTCCAGCTGTAACCATGGTTGCAGCGTGGATTAATGCGGAAACAGGAGTTGGTCCTTCCATTGCATCTGGGAGCCAAATGTGTAGTGGGAACTGTGCACTTTTACCCATGGCGCCAACGAACAAAAGCAAAATGATTGCAGTTGCCGTTACAGCTGGGACTGCACTTATTCGATCTTGAATATGAGCATAAGATAGAGAACCCAAGCTTGGAGTTACAACTATCAAAAACATCGCGAGAAGAAAACCAACATCTCCTACTCTGTTAGTTATAAATGCCTTCTTACCTGCTGTCGCTGCACTTGGTTTGTGGAACCAAAAAGAAATGAGTAGATAAGAACAAAGACCAACGCCTTCCCATCCGAGGAAAGTAACAAGAAGGTTTTCTCCGAGAACCAACACCAACATCGATGCTGCGAAAAGGTTTAAATAGGCGAAGAATCTTGAATAGCGAGGATCGCCTTTCATGTATCCAATTGAATAAATATGAATAAGAGTTGCAACAAACGTAATAAACCCAACCATGATGATTGAGAGTGGATCGACCATGAATCGAAGATCAACAGAAAAGTTTCCGATCTGCATCCAAGTGTAACCTTGGCTCGCCATCCTCCGAATTTCTTCACCTTCGATTGACCGCAGAGCAAAAAAGGATATAGCCCACATAACAAAGGTTGAACCCATAGCTAATGTTGCGATTATGCCTGCAACAATTGGTTTAAGTCTTTTGCCAAATAGAAGCAAGAATATTGCAGTAACAAAAGGTACCGCTGGCATTAGATATGAATATTCAAGTAGATCAGGAGACATTTGCTACCCCCGCAGATTTACCTTCAACCGATTTGTCGCGATGAGCTTCTGCCATGTTAGAAATTTCATCCGGTGATGTCTTATGTTTACGTTTGAATATTGCAACCATTAACGCCAAACCAACTGCAACTTCACCTGCAGCGACTACGAGAATAAAAAACACTGAGACTTGACCAGCTACATCATCAAGAGCTTTTGAATATGCAACAAAAGTTAAGCTGGCTGCATTTAACATTAGCTCTACGCTCATGAACATTACGAGAGCGTTCTTTCTTATAGAAACACCAGCAAGCCCAATACAAAAGATTATTGCGGCTAATACCAAATAGTGGGTTGTCGTGATTGTCACTTTCCCACCTCGTTTGCATCTATAACTTTGTCATTAGCATCTTCATCAATTAAGTCCATAGTTGTTGTGGCTCTTTTTGCTAAAACGACAGCGCCAATTACTGCGCCGACTAAGAGTATAGAAGTTAGTTCAAAAACGAATACGTATTTTGTAAATAATGTAGAAGCAACTACTTCCACATTAGTTAAATTATCTTTCTCAAGTGATCCCGTTACACTTCGCGCTCCCTGCGCCCATTTTGTTCCACCGACCAATAATAAAGTTGCGGCCATCAAAACTGAAACTGTTGTTGCAACAAGTCTTTGGTGATTAAGTTTGTCTTCTAGTTCGTCACGCTGATCTACTCCTAAGAGCATGATAACGAATAAGAACAGAATTACAACAGCACTTGCATAAACAATTACTTGCACAGCGGCGGCCAAGTCTGCTCCGAGTAAAACATAATTTACAGCCACGCTCATTAATGTCATAACTAAAAACATTGCACTATGAACAGGATTTCTTGCAGTTATAACGCCAACAGCACCAACGATCATTGTCAATGCAGCCAAATAGAAAATTACAGCGACCATTAACTATCCTCGCTTGCTTGTTTCGGTTCAGCGCTTCTAGTTCCAAATCCTCGTTCGTTACTCCAAGCAACTTCGCCTACATAATCTGCATTTCCGCTTGGAGAGGTAGCTCTCATCCAACCTGAAGATTTTTCATCCTCATGTCCGTGCCATAGCTCCCACGGCAATTGTTGTGCTCGACCATTTTCATCTACAACAAGTTCATTTTTTGTATAGATGGCATCGTTTCGATTCGTAAAAGAAAATTCGAACATCTTGCTTTCCGTAATAGCTTCAGTCGGACAAGCTTCTACACACAAATCACAGTGAATACATCGCAAGTAATTTATTTCGTAGGTGTAACCAAATCTCTCGCCTGGGGAAGTTGGGTTTTCGGGGTCGTTGTCTTTACCTCGCACATAGATACAATTAGCAGGGCATACACCAGCGCAAAGTTCGCAGCCTATGCATTTTTCCATTCCATCTTCATACTTGTTCAATATGTGACGTCCATGGAATCTTTCTGGTTTGTCGCGCTTTATTTTAGGGTACTTACCTGTAACTTTTTTCTTAAATACCTGAGCAAGAGTTATTTTAAATCCGGTGTACTGACCCATTAGACATCCACCTTTTCTTGGACTGGCGAATATTGAGAAACTTCTTCGTCATCTCCTGGTATGCATGCACGCAAAGTTGAGTAAATTCCAAACGCAACTGCTACTGCGCACGCCGCGACAAATATCGATGTGTAAAATCTCTCATCCAACTCCGGAATGATTAGAAACGCTCCAGTGCTAAAAGGTATAAAGTCCCACGAGTAGACATCAGAAGCTCGTAAAACAAGTACTATTCCAACCCACAAGAATGAAGCTTCGATCAAATACTTCCAACCAACCTGCATAAGTTGGTCGTAACGCAATCTTGGCAACGAAGCGCGAATCCAGACCGTGCCATAAAGCAATAAAAGCAATTTGGCCATGAAATAGAAAATAGGCATTACCCATGAATTAAGCCAACCATTTTCAGCTGCGAATCCCAGAGAAGGACCCGATGGTCCACCCAAGAACAAAGTAACAGCAATAGCGCTCATTGTAATTAGGTTCATGAATTCGGCTAAAAAGAAAATCGCGAACCTAATGCCTGTATATTCCGTATGGAATCCTCCAACCAATTCTTGTTCTGCTTCAACCAAATCGAAAGGCGGATGATTTGTTTCTGCAATTGCAGAAACAAGAAAAAAGACAAACGAAAATATGACTGGAAGTATGAACCATGTTCCTTCGGCTTGAAGATCGACAATAGTTCGAGTTGAAAGTGAACCAGATTGAATTATTACAGCGACAATTGCCAATCCTAATGTTGCTTCGTAGCTCAAAAGCTGCGCACTAGCTCGAACAGCACCAAGCAATGGATACTTAGAGCCAGATGACCAGCCGGCTAACAAAATTCCGTAAAGTCCAAGACCTGACATCATTAAGAGCCAGAGAATTCCCATCGGAACGTCTATTAATTGAAGATTTGTTTCTCTTCCTGCAATAACTACTGTTCCACCGATAGGAATAATTGCAAATGCAAGAAAGGCTGGCACCATCGCAAAATAGGGAGCAAGTCGAAACATTGCACGGTCTGCATTATCCGGAATCGATTGTTCTTTAAAGAAAAGTTTTGTTCCATCTGCAAGTGTCTGCAGTAATCCAAATGGCCCAGCACTTGCAGGCCCTACACGGTTTTGCATGTCAGCGATCACTTTACGCATGAACCATACATAGAACATTACGCCAACAAGAAGAATAACGAAAACGCCTACTGCTTTTCCTGCGATGATTAAAAATGCAGTCAGGTCAAGATCGCCTGAATCTAGTGGGTCAGCCGAAGCTAAGAACATGACATCAGTCATTCTAAATTGCCTCCAACTTAAGATCTGTAACCATTTCATCGACGTTTACTAATTTGCGAAGCGGATGTGAAGCGTCATCGCTTGCAACGATTGTGCCTCGAACAACAAATTTGTCAGGTATAACTCGAACTTGAACTGAACCCGAATCATTTCTAAGCGTTATCAGATTATCTTCCTTAACAGAGATTGATTCGATGTCTTTTGGATGAATCCTGACCATGTCTGCATTTGGATTAGAAACATTCGATAAAGCTTTTGACTCGTTTTCCAAAGTTCCTTCTGATCTATAGGAATCAACAAAAATTAATCGAAGAGCATATTGGTTCAAATGCTGAGAATGTGGAGTAGGTCGAGAAAATGGTTGTGTGATTATCTCCGGGAACAAAATATTCGCACTTGGATGATGCTCTTCTCGGTCTAGTTCTATAAGTGGATCTTCTGTTGAAGCTGCTCGCGAAACGATTGGTTCCCAGCTTGGAGTATCAACAAGAGGTGCTATAGAAGTTGCTAGAGCATCCTTATTTTCATCTACTGGGACAATCGCACCATCTCGAGCTCTACTAAGAACTCCAGTAGTTAGATGAGCAAAACTTGTCGCGGTACGCGCAATAGCATTTGTTACATCGTCTACAGTTTCGAAATCGCTTTGCCCACCCAATCGTTGGGCTATAAGATCTGCAATTTTCCAATCGTCATAAACATTTCCTTGGGGTGCAACAACTTGACTAACTCTTTGAACTCTTCCTTCGATATTTGTAACTGTTCCGTCTTTCTCATTCGCAACTGTTGAGGGGATAAAGACATCAGCATATTGACTTGATTCGTTTTCAAAACAATCAATCGAGATAACAGTTTCGCAGGCCTCGAGAGCATTTTGTGCAAATTCTATGTCACCAAAATGTCCGACAGGGTTGGCACCAAAAAGTAAAGCTACTTTTATTTTACCTTCGGACATGTTTTTCAACATGCTTGTCATATCGATTGAGTTCTCATTAGATTGTTTTGTCGCTTCACTTGCGACTTTTTGCCAATCTGCAAACTCATTTACAGAATTAATAGCAACTCGCCCAGGTAACAATCCTGGCGCCAAGCCCATTTCCCAGGCTCCGAGAACATTCGAAGTACTAACACTAGGTAATAAATAAACATCTTCATTTTCAAGTAAGGATTGAACAAGTTCAGTGTAGGAAGCATTGTTTTGTGCTGGACTTATATCTCCAGCAATTAAAACAATTTTGTTGTTTGACTTTTTATCAATTTTCGAAATACTGTCCAAAGCTTCAAGTATTGCTTTCTTCGAGTTAATTTCATCGCCTGGAACCAAATCTATTTTTTCGGAGCTCAAATCTCTTGTAGATGTATGGAAAGAGTTTGCTTCGATCAAAGAAATTGCATTTTCAGTAACAGCTTTTCGGAGACGTAAGAATAAAACAGGCAAACTATCTTTAATATCTGCGCCTAAAATAATTACGGCCTTTGCATCATCTAAATCGTCGATATGAGCTCTCTTTGAAGAAAGAACTAAATCTGCAGGCAAAGAATTTTTAACTTGAGCTTGCACTAAATCAGTTCCAATGACCCCTTTGGCCAATTTTGCAATCAGGTATGCATCTTCATTAGTCCCATGAGCACCACCGATTACACAAATCGATTCTGGACCATGTTGCTCTATAGCCTCAGTAATTTTCGCTGCAACCAAATCGATAGCTTCATTTAGATTAACTTCGCGTTTCTCGTCAGAAGTCTTTATGAATGGCTTACGAATTCGATTTTCCGAGTCCATGAAATCAAAACCGTAGCGGCCCTTGTCGCATAGCCATCCTTGGTTGACTGGTTCAGAATCAACACCTAAGAATCTAACCATTTCATTTCTTGATGTTTGCGCAACACCTTTGCAGCCGACCGAACACTTTGTGCAAGTTGTTTCTGTGCTCGTTAAATCCCAAGGCCTTGAGTTAAACCGATACGGTTTTGCTGTCAACGCACCTACAGGACATATTTGAACAATGTTTCCAGAAAAGTGAGAAGCAAAAGGATCTCCAGGGAAAGTGTTTACCTCTGTATGCCCACCGCGTTCAACGAAAGTAATTAATGGATCGCCAGCTACATCATCGGCGAATCGTGTGCAACGTGAACATTGAATACAGCGTTCTCTGTCGAGTAAAACGTGGTCAGAAATTTCAATCGGCTTTTCCCAATGTCTTTTCTCTTCAACGAAACGCGATTCTCCGGGTCCAAAACTCAAAGTTTGGTCTTGTAGAGGACATTCTCCACCGCGATCACATACAGGACAATCAAGTGGGTGGTTTATGAGAAGAAATTCAATAATTCCATCTTGTGCTTTTTCAACATTGTTCTCTTTGAAACGAACTTCCATACCTTCAGCTACTGGAGTTGTACAGGCCGGCGGTAATCCTCGCACACCTTCAATTTCAACCAAACACATGCGACACATGCCAACAGGCTTGAGCCGGTCATGATAACAAAATCTCGGAATAAATACTCCTGCTTTTTGCGCAGCCGTAATTAGCAGCTCACCTTTTTTGGCAACCACTTCTTTTCCATCGATAGTTAATCGAACGCTATCTTCATCTACTTTGCTTACTGGTTCCTGAGTTGATGTCATACAACTACCTCTTCATCAACTTTAGATTCAACCGAATTATTTTGAGTTTTAATGCGATTCATTACTTCTTCTCTAAAGAACTTATTAAGACTAACAACACATGAAACCGCGCTAGGACCTAAAGGACAAATCGTCGTTTGAGAGAAAGGCGCATTAAGTCCCGGAGAAATATTGTCGCCAACGTCTAACAACATATCGAGATCATTTTCTCTACCTTGTCCGTGAGACATCCGGTAAAGAACCTTTTCAAGCCAGCCTGTACCTTCACGACATGGTGTACATTTTCCGCAACTTTCATGAGCATAAAATTTAGCTAAGCGCCAAGCAACCAAAATTGGGTCAGTTGTCTGGTCATAAACCATAATTGCACCGGATCCAAGCATCACTCCAAAGCGCGTGCCAACCTCGTCCATATCTAATGGGCAATCAAGATGTTCGTCACTTCCAATTAGCCATTGCGAAGAACCGCCGCCAGGTATAAAAAACTTGACTTTGCCACTATTTTTTATTCCGCCCGCTAAATCATCAATTAATTGTCTAAACGTAATACCTAATTCAACTTCATAATTTCCTGGTTTATTTACATGTCCAGAAACTGAAAAAATTCTCGTACCAGTAGATTTATTTACACCAAGTTGAGCATATGCATCTCCACCCATTTCAATAATGTGAGGCACTGTAGAAATTGTCTCCACATTATTTACCACAGTTGGCTTTGCATATAATCCAGCAATCGCCGGGAAAGGTGGCCGTAATCGAGGCATTCCTCTTTCACCTTCAAGAGATTCAATCAGCGCTGTTTCTTCTCCGCAAATATATGCTCCTGCACCCCGGTGAATCACAATGTCTAAGTCGAAACCAGAGCCATCAATATCATTTCCAACTAAACCTTTTTCTTTGGCTTGAGCCAAAGCGGCGCTGAGTCGATCGTAAGCGAGAGCGAGTTCACCTCTCAAATAAATAAAAGCCTTGTTTGATTTAATTGCAAAAGCAGAACAAATTATTCCTTCAATCAATTGATGAGGATCTCGCACTATCAACATATGGTCTTTAAAAGTTGAAGGTTCTCCTTCATCTGCATTAATAACTAAATATCTTGGAAAAGAATCTGGAGGAAGGAAAGACCATTTCATTCCCGTTGGAAAACCTCCCCCACCTCGACCTCGCAAACCTGAAGTCTTTACAGACTCAACGATGTCGTCTGGGTTCATCCGAATGGTGCGTTTCGCAACTTCATAACCGCCAAGAGAAATATACGTATCAATATTGTGATTGTCATCACTTTCGTTCATGCGCTTTGTAATGATTCGAGTTTCTGTCACAGTCATTACTTTTCACCGACTTTTAATGTTCCAGAAATTGTACGAGCTTGTTTTGCTCCAGATTTATATTCTTCTACTACATCGATTGCTTCTTGAGGAGTGACATTTTCGACGAATTCATAATTAACTTGAAAACAAGGCGCCCCATCACATTTGGCCAAACACTCAACTTCTTCGACAGTCACTTCTTCATCCAAAGCATATTTTTTCGATAAAGTTTCATGAATTTCTGGTCCACCGACAACTAAACACGTAACATTCGTACAAACCGAAACAAGGTATTTACCTACTGGCTCTCGTTTGAACATCGTATAAAAGCTGCAAGTCCCATTTACCTCTGCTGGGGTTACTTGAACTAACTCAGCAATTTCTCGCATTGCATCTTCACTCAAATATCCATCTTGATCTTGAGCTAAGTGAGCCAAAGGTAAAATCGCAGATTTCGTATAAGGATACTGTGCGATTATCGCTAATGCTTTTTCCCGATTCTCTTGAGTAAATGCCATTATCGATCTACCTCTCCCATAATTGGGTCGACACTAGATATAACTGCGACAGCATCAGCGAAATATCTACCTTTCATCATTGGGACCATAGATTGAAGATTATAAAAACTTGGACCACGAACATGCATTCTCAGAGGTTTTGAACTTGAATCACTAACCATGTAACAGCCAATTTCGCCACGCGGGGATTCAACCGCCGCATAGGTTTCACCTGCAGGAACTTTGAATCCTTCAGTAAATAACTTGAAATGGTGAATCAATGCTTCCATCGACTCATCGATACGAGCTCGCGGTGGAGGAGTTACTTTTTTATCTTGAACTCTATAATCACCTTTTGGCATATTCTCTACACACTGTTTAACAATTTTTATCGATTCAAGAATTTCATAAAGTCGAATTCGATACCTGTCAAAAACATCACCATTGGAAGTAGTAATAACATCGAAGTCGACTTGGTCGTATGCCAAATATGGTTGTTCTTTTCGCAAGTCCCATGCATATCCTGTAGAACGCAATATAGGTCCAGTCGCACTTAACGACAACGCCTGTTCTGTTGAAAGAATTCCAACACCCACCATTCTTTCTTGAAATATTGGGTTGCCGGAAAGAAGTGAATCATATTGATGAACACCTTTTTCAACTTTGTCACATATCTCTAAAACGTCTTTCTTCCAACCTTCAGGAAGATCTGCTGCAATTCCACCGACTCGAATGTAGTTATGATTCATTCGCAGTCCAGTAATTTTTTCTAGCAATCGAAGTACTTCTTCGCGTTCTCGCCATCCGTAAATCATCATTGAAACAGCACCAACATCCATGCCATTAGTTGCTTGAAACAACAGGTGAGATGAAATTCGATTTAGTTCGACGAGCAACATTCGCGCCCAAGTAGCTCGTTCTGGAATTTCTATTCCCAATAGCTTTTCGGCTGCGAGAGAAAAAACTAGTTCATTAGAAAGCGGAGATGCGTAATCCATTCGAGTAACGTTCGTGCAACCTTGAACGTAAGTTAATTCTTCACCGGTTTTTTCCATTCCGGTGTGCAAATATCCGACTATGGGTTTTGCATCAACGACAATTTCTCCATCGAGTTCTACCATCAAACGCAAAACTCCATGCGTGGAAGGGTGTTGTGGCCCCATGTTAATGACCATTGTCTCGTCAGTCACGTCTTGCGGCCAAGGGCCTCCGGTAATTACAACTTCTTTTTTCTTGTAGCCTTGTGCTCCTTCATTAGTTTGATCAAAAAGTCGTTCGTTTTGGAATCTAGCATCGTCATTGCCGGCTGTTCCTTCAAGTGTTGTTACTGCATCATCTAGTTCGCTCATTGGAAGCTCTCCTCTGCGCTAGATATATCATCTGTAAAGTTAACTGGGATGCGTGCAGGTGAATCGTCTTTTCGAAGAGGATGTCCTTGCCATTCATCTGGCATAAGAATTCGGGTCATATCTGGATGTCCTTCGAATTCGATTCCAAACATATCGAACACTTCTCGTTCTGCAAAGTTAGCTCCTGGGAATACTGAGCAGATTGATGCAACTGTTGGGTGGTTTTCCTCTATTTCTACAATCAGTCGGACTCTCTCATTTCGCTTGTGAGAGATGAAGTTAGAAACAATTTCAAATCGCTCTAACTGAACGCCTTCAATAGCTTTCCTGTCATTGCAACCTAAGAAATCTACGGCCGTGACATCTATGCACATTGTTATTTCACATTCAGATTTTAGATATTGAACAGCGTCTAAATAATCTTCTTTAGAAAAATAGAGCACATCTTGACCAAGCGAATCAATATGAATTGAACTTTCAAATTTCTGCTTTAATTGTGTAGCTATAGAGTTCATGAAGTCACCTTCCGAACTCTTGGGTTAGGCATTAAAGTTCCAATCGCAGTTTGTCCATCTAATTGAGGAGCAACAATTCCTAAACCTTTTTTGTTTTCATCTCTACGCTTTAAAATATCAGTATTTGAAACTGCTTCATGGAGAGTCAAAATTCCGTGCATTAGTGTTTCTGGTCCTGGAGGACACCCCGGAACGTAAACATCTACTGGCACGATCTGATCTACACCTTGCACGATTGCATAATTGTTAAACATTCCACCAGAACTCGCGCAAACACCCATTGAAATAACCCATTTTGGTTCAGCCATCTGATCATAAACTTGTCGTAAAACCGGAGCCATCTTTTGGGATACTCGACCTGCAACAATCATCAAGTCGGCTTGGCGAGGGGAAGCTCTAAAAACTTCCATTCCATAGCGCGCTAAGTCGTAATGTGCTGCTCCTGAAGCCATCATCTCGATTGCACAACATGCCAAACCGAAAGATGCAGGCCACATTGAATTTTTACGCGACCATTGAACCATATCTTCAAGTCGGCCAGTAAGGAAGTTATGCGAAACTGATTCAAGACCCATTATTTGTCACCTTCATTCTTAGCGCTAATGGCATCTTCGTCTTCGAGAACGGTTTCGCGCTCTTCGAGACGCTCCGAGCCTGTAGTCTCGTCGCTCGCTGCAAATGTTCTCTCTGACGAATTGCCATTCAGACTTGCAACAAAACCTTCAGATCGCATAATGGGTGTGAGAAGGGAAGATGTCTTAGGAGTTTTTGGGCCAAAATTGAGCGCTCCGCTTGAAAGCAAATATGCGAAAGGCACCAAAAGAATTACTAAAAATACACCCATTACCGCCAGACCTGCAGGTCCGAGTCCAATAAATTGTTCGCCTTCTATAACTCGATCAACAAATACGGTTGCAAAAGGATAAAGAAAAATTATTTCTACGTCTAAAACAATGAAAGCAATCGCTAATAAATAGAACTTAACTCCGAATCGCTGCTGTTCGTCGTTTTCTGGAACTATTCCACACTCATAAGGAGCTGTTTTTGCCATTGTTCTTCGTCGCGGCGCCAAAAAAGTTGATGCGAAAAACGAAACACCCACAAAAAACAAGGCTATCCCTGCAAATATCACTATTGGCAAATATGAACGAAGCACTTATACGTCTCTTTTTATTTTTTGTCGTCTGAATCTTTATTATCAGAATTCTTTTTGATGCGGTCCATTGCAAACATGGCCAGTAAACATCCTGCCACAACTACGAATAGTAAGACGAAAGCAAAACCTCCGCCACCAGGCTGTGTACCTCCACCTTGATTTCCAGTTGAATCAACAATTACTCCACCTCTGTCATCACCGCAAGATGATAGAGCCAAAACAATTATAGAAATTCCTACAATTTTCGAAATCATGGACGATTTGAAGTTAGTTAAAGTATTTATCATTTAAGCATCAACCAATTCTTTTTCACTATCATCGTTATTTTCTTCACCATCATTTTCAGAATCCTCGTCCTGCGCCGCTTTCAGATCTTTGTCTCGCCAATGCAATGCCAACAAGAACAATGCAAACAAAACAGATGATCCAAAGAATAGGAACAATGGCGGTTGTCGCAATGATCCCAAGTCTTTTTCAAGAATTAGTACCCCAGAGTTAGCAGCAGCTTCAGGAGAAGTATCGCATGTATTTCTAAATGCAGTCTCTGCTTTCACTTTATCTAGTTGACAAAAATTTGCTGCTGCATATAGAGGAGTATGCGTGAACTCAAAATGTAGTGGATTCGGCTCAGAACCACCAATTGAATATATGTCAGTAACGATAACGTCAACAGCAGGAAGATCTTCAGAAATAGATTCAGGCTTAAGACCTTCTTCCCCTTCTTTAGGTGGAGCCAATAAAGTATCTGCTGCAGCTTTTACGCTTGCATATTCAGTTGACGATAATTTAACTCCGTCAGTTTCAATATTTCGAACTTTCTTAACATTAGAACTACCCGTATCTTGAACAATCTCAACTGCCTTCCATTCGACTTGTCGACCTTTGAAAACATTCAAAGGCGTCTGTGTAGTAACCCAAAGCAGAGAAAGTACAACTAAAAATCCTGCAACTATTGAACCGACAACTAGGAATCCAAGTCGAGCGCCTACGTTTGTTGCTAAAAGTAAATATGTTGAGCCGAAAAACATTCCGATTGCAGCAAGAACAACCAACCATCCAAGTGTTAATGGGTACCAGGTAGTTTTTTCCGCTACCGCGCTAGCTAAAACAAACATTTAGTTGCCTTCCGATTCTGTTTCAGAGATTTCTTCAGATCCAGGTATTCCGCCAGGACGTGATCCTGTTGTTACACCGGGAGGAGTACCTGATCCAAGATTTCGCACACCTAGAGAATTTTGTTTTCCTGCTGATAGCCCTACACGTTCATAGGTTACGATTGCATTAATTTGATCATCAGTCAATACTCGTCCAGCTGAACTATTGAATGCAGGCATTCGACCCGTTCCGACACCACGCTCTCCATATTGAGCTTGGAAAATTGAGCCTGCAGCTATGAAATTATATTGCGATTCGCTTGTAACAAATTGTCTGACAACTTCCCCATTTGCAAGGTTCGGCCCAAATGCACCTGTACCCTGTGGTGCAGGTAGTGGAACTCTTGCATTCTCTGGTGTGAAGTATGACCAACCTTTTGTGTGACATCTTGCACAGTTGTATTCGAAAAGCAATTCGCCTTCTGATGAACTTTGTAATTGAGCTAAACGAGCCTGAGCGTTCTTCAATCCTTCAGGCGCAAATACTCGTAACGTTGCATTTGCAGTTGCAAGTGCATCTCTAGTTTCTAGAAAGTTCTGAGCAATATTTTTTAGTCTTCTAACTTCCTGGAGCTCCTTATCAGCGACGATTTCTTTTTTCTTGTTCTTGGCAGCCTTTGCATCTTCAATGCGTTTCTCAATTTTGATCTCAGTTTGATCAGCTTCGAGTTTGTCTAAGTACTCTTGAGGGTTGCTAAAACCAGACAACGCACTTTCATTTCTATAAGCGGTTACCGCATTATTAAATTGTGCTTGTGCTGAAGCAACTATTGAAGGTGCTTCGTCTAATGCTTTTTGTGCAGTGTCTACTTGTTGTGCTGCTTTCGCTAAAGCAGCCTCTCGAATGTACTGAGTTTCTGTTTTGCTCTCAATAGCTTTTAAAGCAGCATTTTCTTGATCGAGAGCAGCTTGCGCATTTTTAACTTCTTCACTCGCATCAACTTCTTCTGGACTCGAGCCAGTTTCTAATGCTGCAGATCTTGCTTCTTTTAGAGCTTCTTTAGCTTCTGCTATTTTTTTCTTCTGTTTGATAATTTCACCTGAGCGAATGGGTTGTGCGGCTTCATCTGCAGGCAACTGGATTGAAGCTAAGAAAGAAATTAAGTCGTCAATCGCTTGTTCGTTTTTAGGTCCACCACCAGCAACACCCCAAGCAGGCATTGGTGTACCTGGTCGTCCATATACGAGAATGTCATAGACTTGGCTTCGACAGTTTGGCGTCGATCTCTGTTCTGCCAATCGACAAGAAGACTTCAAAGGTTGATCAGGCTCAGCTTTGCGAATTGGATATTTATAAAGAATTGTATTTAGTGCTGGTGCTTCCCATGAGACCGAAGTAGTTATACAGTCAGGATTAGTAAATTTAAGATCCCCCGCACATGCTTCATCAGTTTCTGGATCTTTAAGCGCTTTCAAAGTAAAAGTTGTAGAACCACCGTTTGCGTATCGTCCTGTTTCTGGGTCAAAACCGCCGTGACAGTTTGCGCAACCGAGAGACTGAACGTTGTCATAACCAAACATTCCCTCATTGGCATAGAAAGTTTGTCCTCGTCGAACACTTTTTGTGTCGAATGCTGTAGTCATCTTGGCTTGTCGTGTTGGTTCCCAAACATAATAAAGACCAATAGCTACTGCCACAACTGCGGCTGAAATTAAAGCTATAGCAAGAGTTCTTTCGAGTTTCTTTGTTTCGAGAACTTCGTCTTCATAAAAAGGATCTAGGTTCTGAGGCTTCTTTTCACCAAGTTTGCTCATCGCAAAATTGATAGCAATTCCAGTAACAACAAAAAGAACAATTATCGCACCGAATAATAGAAACGATTTAATAGTTAACGGATTTTCTAAACGCTCTACGAAAGCATTTCCTGCCAAGTAAAAATTAGTTAAACGCATAATGGACCCTCCGCTCCTTGACGGGTCGTATCAACACCTATTGGAGGACCCGCAACAACACTTGAAAGGTTGGTATTAATTACAATCTTTCCGCCGGCAACGTCAAATGGGAAACGATCCATTCCTCGAGGAGCTGGTCCACCGGTTTTTTCACCGACTCTGTTGAATTTTGAACCGTGACACGGACATTCAAACCATTGCGATGTATCGCACCAAGGAACTCGACAACCCAAGTGTGGGCATTTTTGGTATAACGCCACAATTCCTGAATCAACCATACCTTCAATAATTTTAGGATTTTTTGTGTAGTCAGGTGTCGCTTGAGCCGCTTCTACTGCTGCTCCGTTATCTTTTGGAAATTGTACAATGTATGCTCGGGCTTCAGGAATATAGAAAGGCTGTTTGGAAGAATTTATTTGGGATACGATGTCGTCAAGTGAAGTCGTCACATTTACCAATCCACCAAATCCACCCTTACCTGAGGGAATAAGGAAGGCTAAAAGGCTTGATGCAAATGGGACCGCAAAACCTAAACCGATTAACGCATACAATGAACGGTTCATGAATTTACGTCGAGAAATTCCAATTGTTTCTTCATCAGCTTTTTCTAAAGTCGTAACTTGAGCAGAAGATACCGAACCTTCAACTTCTTCTCTAGAAGTTTTACTAGCTTCACCACTAGTTAAATTTTCTTCCTCAGTGTTTGCACTTCCTGTTCGAGCTGCATTACGCCCCAGAAGCAAAACACTCGATGCAGCTACAATCAATACTCCAGCTAGAGCAAAAACGATTATCGTTGATTGATCCACTCTTTATTTCTCCTAATTCTTTCTGTTCTTTTCGTTATAGCTCGAAGAAAACTCCGTCTTTCATTGGGAAGACAAAGTTGAATCCTTGTCCTCTGAAAAACGAACCGATAATAACGAGCACTGCCCAAAAAATTAGAAATATAGTCATCATTGCAATGGCGTACTTTCTATTTTCTGGATTATTCGAAGGGTTTTTGTCGTAATAAGGTGTCAATGCGAGCAGCACTAACGCAACTCCAGGAATAGTCACACCAGCAACCATTGGGTGAAACATAGTTAATAGTTCTTGAAGACCCAAAAAGTACCAAGGTGCTTTAGAAGGGTTTGGTGTTTGGTTAATATCTGCTAATCCCAATAACGGAGCACGGACAAAAATTGAAAATATAAACAGTCCAGCTGCAACAATAAGCATTGCACCAAGTTCAACTGAAACCAAGTGTGGCCAAGTATGGACCTTGTCTTGTGCTTCCGCTTTTGTCTGCTGAATCGACCCAGACTTAACAACAGTTAAGAGTCGGTGAGTGTGTCCGTCTGGTCCTTGCATTGCGGGTGCGCCTGAAGGAGCTGCGCCCGCTGCAGGTGCGGCACCGCCAGCAGAACCTCCGCCAGATGCCGGGGCTTCACCGCTTAAAACTGCACGTCGATTTTTACTTCTTTGGAATAAGAACTCAGGAACTTTGGCTGCAATACCAGTGCGTACCGGAGCTTCTTCTTCTACGGGAGCCGGAGCAGGTGTAGCTACTTCCGCCGCCGCAGGTTGGCTAGCTGCGGCATCCGGTGCTGCATCTGCGCCACCATTTTTTTCAGCTTCAAGTTGAGCCTTGCGCTCTGCTGCTCTTTTTAATAAGTGTTCTGGAATTTCACCCATAACTGCCCTTTACAATGGTCCGGAAATTCCGCCATCTTTTCTGACTCGCCAGAAGTGGATAGCCATAAAGATAACGATTACGAACGGTAGCAAGAATACGTGCAGCACATACCAGCGCAGCAAAGTATCTCCTGAAATAACATTTCCACCAAGCAAAACAAACTGCACATTTGTTCTTAATACTGGAGAATAACCCATCATGTTGGTACCAACAGTTACAGCCCAAAGAGCGAGTTGATCCCAAGGAAGTAGATATCCTGTGAAACTTAAAAGAAGAGTCAAGGTTAAAAGAATGATTCCGATCACCCAGTTGAATTCTCGAGGAGCTTTGTATGCGCCGTGATAAAACACACGAGCCATGTGAAGGAACACACTGAGCACCATCAAGTGAGCAGCCCATCTATGCATGTTCCTAACAAAGCTTCCAAAGTAAACAGCTGTTTCTAAAGTTTGAATATCTGCCCATGCTTGTTCTGCAGTTGGTCGATAAAAGAACATCAAGAACACGCCAGTTACGGTTAGAACCATGAATAAAAAGAACGACAATCCACCAAGACAAAGAGTGTAAGAAACTTTCACCGCATGACGTTTAACTTTCACTGGGTGCAAGTGATATAAAACGTTGTTCATGATCACATATGATCGGTTACGAGGTGAATCTGTATACCCTTTTCTAAATACTGAACCCGGTCGAAAAATAGAATTCATCGCTTGTGAATCGTGCATGCGATTTCCAATGCGCTTGGCGACTTCTATTGGGTTTTTAGATTTCATATCTGTAGCCACGTTTTAATTCTCTCCTAATTCCTAAAACCGAACACCGTATGCGTATCCGTGTCTTTCCGTACGCATGTGCGGGTCTCCATCAGCTGTGTCTTGCGAAACTTTACCTAAAACAATAACGCCTGTAGGGCAACGATCTACACACAGAGCGCAACGAGTACAAACATCTTCATCAACAATGAAAGCAACATTGTCTCTTGGATCTTCGCCTGGCAAATCTGTTGATTGCGAATCAGTGATTGCGTTAACTGAAACCATGTGAATACATTTCCAAGGACAGATGTCGACGCAACCTTCGCACATGATGCATTCGCTTTGATCAATATGCAAAAACTGTTTTGGCTTAACTGAATTCAGAAGATACGAAGGGTCAACTTCAGCAACTAAATAGTCGCTGATGAACTCTGGCATCTCTGGGTTCGCATCAATCTTTACCATAACGTCACCACTTATGCCTTGGTAGCTTTCAAAGATTTAATTGGTCGACCGAACCGAGAAAGTTTGCTTGGCTTTGTATCAGCATCTTGAAATTCATCTTTAACGGGAATTGGTTCGTTGCGTTTTTGCCAAGCTGAAAAAAGTTTAATGTTTATCGTTGCACCAATTACATAAATTGCCATAGTGGCTTGATCCTGAAGTGCTTCAAAAGTTACTTGAAACGGAATAACTCTTGTTTCTTTTGTCCAAAAGTTACCTTCAAGCCAAGTGTTCAACACGAACTGTCCGCCAGAAGAAACTTTTGCATCTGCAGTGAATCCTAAATAACTAGTTGCAAATGTAATCCATTCATGTGGGATTATTGCGTAGATGAAAGTCATTAAAACAAAACTTGCCATCGCGCCTGCGATTGCTTCGGCCCAAGTTCCATCTTTAACTCTTTTCGGAAGCGCCCAAATGTAAACAGATATCGAAGCCAATAATGTAAATATTGCTAGCCATGCCATGAGTATTGAAATTGAATGAACAAATCCACCGACTACATAAAACGCCGCCATTAGAGCGAAGGTCAAACCAACGTGTTGAAGTTTTGAAACTGGCAATTTCAATTGCGAAGCGTTGATCGCCATGATCATTGTCCAAAGACCACATATGCCTGCAATCCAAGCAATGATGAAACCGTTAGGAACCAAAGTATCTCGAACGAGTTGAGTCTTCTCTAAAATTTTTCCCAGTATCACCATTGAAGCACCTGCTCCAACACCCAAAACAAAAATTGCAGCTCCAGTTTTCAACGATTTAACTGCAGGACGTTTCATCAAAAGCATCACCCATAAAAGACCTACGGTTAAGAAAAATATAGATAGAACAAGTCGACCTCCAGGTCGCACCCAACTAATGTCATAAAAGAATATTGAGCTCGGCAATAATTGCGGCACTTGATTTCCTTACTTTAAAAATACCCTTATCCAACTAACGTCCACACACAAGGAGTAGACGTCATTTATTCTACTGTCCACCAGCACGTAATACGGTCAAAGTGTACGCTTTGAGTGTAGACGAATAGATTGTGCCGACAAGAAACCATCGAAAAAATATTTTGATTTTTTTCTTGAGATTGAGTTTTCGAAATACGACCATTTCTTTGTCAGATCTATTAGAGGCCAGACGTCTAAGTTAAGTAATCTATACGTATAGAAGTTGACAATTATCTATTCGATTGAAGGTCTATTGATGTCTAAAACTTATCCCAATAGATATCCTTCTGGAGTTAGTCAACCCTTAGAAAATTCCAAATCCGAGTACGATGTTGTTGTTATAGGTGGCGGTCCCTCCGGTTCTTCTTGCGCTTACTGGCTTAGTTCTGCAGGATTCAAAGTTGCGGTTATAGAAAAGAAGACTTTTCCGAGAGAAAAAACTTGTGGAGACGGCCTTACCCCAAGAGCTGTATTCCAGCTTGAGAATATGGGTCTTAAGGAAGAATTGCGACAATTCCACCGCTACGACGGTTTGAGATCGATAGCATTTGGTCGCACACTGGAATTACCCTGGCCAGACCATGAAAAGTTCCCAAATTACGGATACGTTGCTAGGAGAAGTGAAATAGATTCACTAGTTGCGCTAAATGCAGAGCAAAACGGTGCGGATATGTACATGGGACACGAAGCCAAAGAGCCAAAGTTCGATTCCGAAACGGGAGCTATCAAAGAAATATATATACAGTCAAAAGACGGCGAACAAATTGCACTAAAAACGTCTTATGTGGCGGTTTGTGAGGGTTCGACTCCTCGATTCGGCAGACATGTTGGTTTGGTGCGCGATAAAAGCTATCCGATGGGCATGGCTATAAGAGGTTATTTCAAATCTCCGATGCATGACGATCCCTGGATTGAAAGCCATTTAGACATCGTCGACAAGAATGGCGACTTCTTGCCCGGATACGGCTGGATATTCCCTGTTGGTGATGGAACAATCAACGTAGGTGTCGGATTACTTTCGACTTTTAAGGGATATAAAAATATAAACACTTCGCGACTGATGGAATCTTTCTGCGAGATTGCGCCAAGCTATTGGGAAATTTCAGCAACAACCAGTTGCGGTGCACCGACAGGCGGAAAATTACCAACAGGCGGCAGCACGGGTCCAAAGGTTGGAGTGAACTGGGTAGTTGCTGGAGATAGCGCTGGACTTGTAAATCCATTTAACGGTGAAGGCATAGCTTACGGTTATGAAACTGGGGAAATGGCAGCTCGTGCAATAAGTAGTGCTTTAAAGAATGGAAGTCCTGAAGATCTCAACCAATACACCGATGAATTATCTCGCGAGTTTGGTCAGTATTACAAAGTTGCGAGAATGTTTGTTAAATATATTGGGAATCCTAGAGTGATGAGAGAATGCGTTCGTCTCGGCATGCATTCGAAGCCGCTTATGGAAATTCTTTTGAGGATTATGGCAAATCTAATGCGCACGCAAGACAAAGGTTTCGCGGAACGAACTTATAAAACTTTTGCTAACGCAGTTGCGCGAGAAAAAACCTCTATCAGTTAATCCTTCCCGCGTTGGGCCGATTTTATCCCGCAATATAATGTTTTTTACATGGACGCGGTCTTTGATCTCGGTGTTGTTGTAAAAATAGCTGAAATGTGGGACAAAATCGGCCCAACGCAATAATGTTTTAATAGGTTGAATAGTTATTCTCGAGAACTTACTATTAATTGATGACAATTCTGATTTCACATCTTCCTGATCAATTGACAGTAGATAAATCTATTGAACTCCGTGCAAAATCAAGTGACAGTTTTGAAGAATTTTCGAAAATCGTAAAAACTAATAGAGAATTTCTTGGACAATGGTTACCGTGGGCTGTTGATGCGCCAAATGAATCGTCTGTTGAACACTACCAACTTGCGCCAATCAAAAAAGAAAAAAATGAAAGTGCAGACTGGGATATCTACTGCGAGGGAAAACTTGCAGGCGCTATTGGAGCTATGCAACGCGACCCATCTCGCGTAGTCATAGAACTTGGCTATTGGCTGGCTGAAAACCAAAATGGAAAAGGCATAATGACAAAGTGCACAAACGCAATTGTCAATCTCTTATTTGCAGAAACCGAAACTCCTTTAATTGAGATTGGAGCCGACATTAAAAACTTAAAGTCCCGTTCAATTCCTGAGCGGTGTGGATTCAAATACGATAGGGAATTTACAAACAATCCGAACTGCCCTCAGGTCGAAGTTGGAGTGTTTTATTCACTAACCCGCGAAGAATGGGAATCCAAAAAATTAAAGTAATGGTGCTACTTCTTTTGCTAAATAAGTCAAGATTAAATCGGCACCTGCACGCTTAATTGCTGTTAAATGTTCGAGTGCGACTGCATCTCCGTCGATCCAACCATTTGCCGCCGCTGCTTTTAACATCGCGTACTCTCCGCTTACATGATAAGCAGCAATTGGTTGAGGAAAAATATCGTGAATTGCTTTAATGACATCTAAATATGCAAGTGCAGGCTTAACCATAACTATGTCTGCACCTTCAGATACATCAAGCTCGACTTCAAGCAATGCTTCACGCTGATTAGCTGATTGCATTTGATAGCTTCTTCGATCTCCAAAACTTGGAGCGCACTCTGCAGCATCTCTAAAAGGACCGTATTCCGCTGAAGCATATTTTGCTGAGTACGCCATGATTGGAATTTCTTTAAAACCGTTTTCATCTAATGCGTGACGAATTGCACCAACTTGACCATCCATCATTCCACTGGGTGCAATAATGTCAGAACCTGCCTGCGCTTGCGCAACTGCAATACTTGCATATCGTTCTAACGTTGCGTCATTATCTATTGAACCATCGGTTCGAACAATGCCACAATGTCCGTGGTCAGTAAATTCGTCCATGCAATCGTCGGTGATCACTACAAGCTCGTCGCCGTGATCACTTTTAATTTCGGAAATTGCTTGTTGTACTATTCCATTTTCGTCATCTGCCATGGAACCAACAGAATCTTTATGTGCGGGAATTCCAAAAAGAATCACGCTGTTCACGCCAACGTTTACAAGATCATTAACTTCTTTACGCAAAGTTGAGAGAGTATGTTGATAAATTCCCGGCATCGAAGAAATTGGTTCCGAATCTAATATACCTTCTTTCACAAAAAGAGGGGCGATCAAATCACTTCTGTTAACCGTCGTTTCAGCCACAAGCCTTCGCAAAGCTGGCGTAGAGCGGAGCCTTCGAGGACGGTGAACTGGAAATGCCATGTGGATAGATTAGGAGATTTTGCCCTTATTGCGCAAAGTTGCCGAAATTAATGCCGTTTTCCAGGCTCACATTTGAGGATTCGAAACCCTTTTTTAGAAGCGACTCTGGCGACTTTCATTCTTAGCTGGTTTTCTAGATAGCTAGCAGTTGAATCGCCACCCAAGTTTTTCGCTATTACCAACCACATCTGTCCATCTGAATTAAGTGTTGTCGTCCAACCTCGAATAAGTTCATGCATGGCTTCTTTTCCTACGCGCACGGGTGGATTAGAAATAATCAAATCCACTTTCAAAGTTTCATCTACTTCTTCTGGTGCACAAATTTGTATGCGATCTTGACCTATATTTCTCGTTGCATTTTTGATCGCGAGCTCTCTTGCCCGTTTGTTTGTATCGACTCCGATGATCTTTGAGTTTGGAAATTTATCTGCCAACACACAAGTTATAACTCCGTAACCACATCCGACATCAACAATTGTTTGAGGTTCTTGCCCTGTGTATTTTTCGTTAAATACGTCTAAAAGAACTCGAGTTCCTTTATCTATTTTCTCATATGAAAAAACACCTCGATCGGTAATCAGTTCATATTCGTTGCCATTAAACGGGAAGAATACAGTCTTTGGTTTGGAGTCAACATCTGTGTCTTCATCGAAATATTGAGGCATGATGAATTCAAAATTGTTTCAATAGAGCTTCAACAACTCCATCAATTGTATGCGGATCAGCTTCACAAGAAGGTTCAATATCATTGTCGCGCATCGTTTTAGATGTAACTGGCCCAATTGAAACTTTCACAGGTATTGATTGCACTGTTTCATTTCCAAAAAGTTTTATCGCATTAGATACAGTTGATGAACTAGCAAATGTTATTGCATCTGATTTCTTAACTAGATCTATTGTGTCTTGGTCGACGTCGGCAATCAAAGTGTCATACACGTCGATGTTTTGCAGGTTGTAACCCTTTTGCGTCAAACCAACCTCTAAAGCGTCGCGTACCTTGGAAGCTCGAAAACAAAAAATGTTTTGCGTCTCTTCATCGGCATCCGGAAACATTTCAACAAGTTCTTCCGCAACGAACCTAGAAGGAACAATATCGGCAATAATTCCATATTCGCGCAGCGCACTTGCAGTTGCATCTCCAATTGCACCAATAGAAGAATTAGAAAAATAACGTGAATCAATTCCAGCTTTTTGCAGCCTTGCCATTGTTACATGTACTCCGTTTGTAGAAGTAAACACAACGTAAGACACGTCTTGTAAATCAGGAATATCAAAATCGATTGGTTCAATTTTTATCGATGGAGCTTGTACAACTTTTGCTCCAAGTTCAATCAACTTCGTAGCGACCTCGCTTTGTTGCTCTCGAGCACGAGTAACAACAACACTTTTACCCAACAATGGTCGATTCTCAAACCATGAAAGATCCATGTCGGCGACTTCTCCAATAGCGATAATGCTTGGTGATTTTGCATCTACATTTCCTAGTTCAGCCAAAGTAGTTCTAAGTGTTTGTTGATAGTTGGTAGTTCCATTTCTCACTATCACAACAGGAGTATCAGGTTTCTTTCCACCTTCAATTAATGCGTTTGCAATTTTTTCGCGATTAGCAACACCCATCAAAACCGCAATTGTTCCTTCTATCTTCGCCAAGTCCGCCCATTTGACTTGTTCGGAAGCTTTCGTTGGATCCTCATGTCCAGTAACTACGGTGAAATTCGTTGCCACTCCTCGTTGCGTAATTGGGACACCTGCGTAGGCAAGAGAGGCAATCGCCGATGTAATTCCAGGGACAACTTCAAAATCGATCTTGTTGTCGATTAGATACTGTGCTTCTTCCCCACCTCGACCAAATACATAAGGGTCGCCACCTTTAAGTCGCACTACACAATCGAACTTTTTTCCGAGTTCAACTAGTTTTTCATTTGTTTGATCTTGTGTTAAGTCAACACTTCCTGGGCCTTTGCCAGCAGCAACTAGAACAGCATCGGCGCGAGCTGCTTGCAACAATTCAGAGTTTGCTAATCGATCATAAACTATTGCATCAGCTTCTTTTAACAATTCCATCCCACGAACAGTTATCAATCCAGGATCTCCAGGACCTGCTCCTACTAAATAGACAGTCATTTAATTCACCATATCCATTAACTCGACTCCACCTTTATCGTCCAATAATTCTCTTGCAGCACTTCGACCCATTTCCTCAACGTTACGTCCTCGCCGTTCGACACGTATTACTTTTCGTCCCCGTGGTTCGCTCAACAAAGTTCTCAACCATATATTTTCGGAATCAATTGGAATCGCCAATGCAGCGCAAGGAACAGAACATCCTCCGCCAAGCTCTGACAGAAATGCGCGTTCTGCAGTTACACATCTAAACGCATCAACGTCATTAACTTTTTTCGCGAGGTCTATTGATTCTTGGTCATCGCTGCGACATTCAATTGCTATTGCACCTTGGCCAACTTGAGGCAACATAGTTCCGACAGGCAAAATTTCCGTTGCATAATTTTGTTTTTCTAATCTCTGCAAGGCTGCATGCGCCAAAACAATTGCATCAAAGTTGGATGCTTTATTTAAGCGAGTAGCAATATTTCCTCGAAGATCTTCAAACACTAAATCAGGTCTAATTGCCGCCAATTGGGCTCTGCGCCTAGACGAACCGGTAGCGACGCGAGCTGCATATGGAAGCGCATCCAAAGTAGAACCAATAAGCGCATCTCTAGTGTCTCCTCGGAATGGGATACTAACAAGCGACAGACCTTCTGGTGTTTCCGATGGTAGATCTTTCGCACTGTGGATCGCCATGTCAGCTTCGCCCGCCAACAATGCGACTTGAATTTCTTTTGCGAAAGCTCCATTGGCGCCAAGTGCAGAAATTGGGACTTCGAGATTCTCATCCCCTCTAGTATTCATCTCAATTATTTCGTAATCGCAATCAAGCATTTTCCCAACTGTATTTGCTTGCCAAAGAGCCAATTCGGAATGTCTTGAGGCGATTCGTATCTTTTCCAATTTATAAACTCTAACTATTAGATGAACTCATCGACATTTCTTTTATTTGACTTTCGACCTGGGAAGTAATTAGTTCTTTTACTTTTTCGATTTCATCATCCTTAACCATTTGAACTACCTCGAAATCAAAAGCGTGATCCCAGCTGATATCTTCACTTGAAACACCTGTTGATCTAACACGCTCGCGCTCTTCGTTAACAAGAGAAATCAAAATTCCATATTCTGGACCTAATCTTCCCTGCAAATATTTACGCAACCACTTAGCGAAAGCAGGTGACTTTCCTGCGGTAGATATCGCAATTGTTACATCGCCTTGACGAACTGTCGACATTAAAATCGACGAACAATTGACTGGATCATCTGCTGAATTTACAAAAATATTCCGCTGTTCTCCAGCCAAAAATACTGCCCTATTTACTTCTGGAACATCTGTGGCTGTTGTAACAAAAAATGCTTCATCTAAATCACTGTCTTCAAATTCTTTCTCAATAAACTTAACCGCTCCGCTATTGTGCAAGTCAAGGACGTGATCTGTAGCCCATGGTGCGATAACAGTAATATTCTTTGCTCCACCCGCGATAAGTCCGTCAATTTTTCGAGATGCAATGTTGCCTGCGCCGACAACTACGACTTTTCTATTTCCAAATAGCAATACGATAGGAAATCCATGCAGATCTGGCCTTTTAGGGGTTGAGTTATTCACAACGAATAGGCTAACGATTCTGACTAGTAAAGCTCGAAAGCAGCTTGTAAAACTAAGCTCAAATCCAATATAAAATCAATCAATATTGCGTAAAGCAGCTCTCAAAGATTTTCTAAGTGGTCTGGCGCTCGCCTGCAACCCCAACTCGGAAATAAATTCAAATTTAGAAGGCACTTTGTATCTAGCAAGTTTCTTTAAACAATGTTCACGCAATTCTTTTTCTGTATTACGCCTATTTTTCAAATCGTCGTCAAAGTTGTTTTCTGAAGAAACTTTCAAATATGCAACAACTCTCTCTCCGCTAGATTCATCTAATTCGCCGACCACAGAGACTCCGTCTACAAAATCTAAATCCAGAAGAACATTTTCGACCTCAGAGGGATAGACGCTAAATCCATGAACAGCAATGACATCGCTACCTCTATCAATCAAAGTTATTTTTCCGTCTTCTCCTTTAACGCCTATGTCCCCGGTAAAGAGCCAACCATTCGGATCTAAAACTTTGGCCGTAGCTTCTCTATCTCCAAAATAACCTGAAAATACATTTTTGCCTTTAATGACTATCTGTCCAACATCGCCTTGCAGAGCTTGTAAGCCTGATGAATCGCGAAGATCAATTTCTACCCCATCAAGTGGAGTGCCGATATCGCCTTCTCGATCTGGATTGGAACTAAAACTCACCATTGGAGAAGCTTCTGTTAAACCGTAGCCTTCCATAATATCCTTACCAAAACGTTCCTTAAATTTTTCGTGCACTTCGCTTCTCATTGGAGCACCACCGCTAACAAGAAGACGTACCGTAGTAAATGAATCCATAGTGATCGAAGTTGTTCTTACAAATGCGTCAAATAACACTGGTACTCCTGGTAATACCGTAATTTTGTGGTGAGCAATGATACTTGCAAGTTCAACAGGATCAAATGTACGCGCTATCACCATCTTTGATTTTCGAAGAAGACTCAAGCCTGCTACTACGTGAAGACCAAAGATATGATACATAGGCAATGCAGCTAAAACAACGTCTTTAGATTCAAGCGCGAGTTCATTTACACTTTGCGCTTGATCCAAATTTGCTATTAGTGAACCGTGTGACAACATCGCTGGCCTGGGTTGAAAACTAGGACCTGAGGTCATCATCATTAAAGCTATGTCATCTTCTTGAGCATCGAAAGCCTCAAATGGTTTTAGCTTCAAATAAGATCTCCACACTGGAGAATTGAATTCCAAAGTATCAATTGCTTGCGCGTAATTTTCAGGAACCCAATCAGTAGTAGAAGTTAAAATAAGTTTCGGTCGGACAATAGAAAGGTCTCGAGCTTTCTCTGATTTTTTTGAATATGGATCAAGAGGAATCGCAATTGCTCCACAATTAATGATTGCCAAATATGAAATAAGAAATTCTGCAGAGTTATGTGCAATGATCGCAACTCGATCTTTTGGTGCTATTCCACGTTTAACGAGCCCAGCGCTCAAACGGGTTGAATTATTTTTTAACTGCTGATGAGAATACTTTTCACTACCATCTATTAAGCATGGAGCTTTAGAATCTGAAAGTAACTTGTTGACTAGGTTCATTGCAACAAAACAGCGTAGTTGGTTTATGCTGATATAGCTCGCGAGAGGTTTCGCGTTAAACATTCCTATTCGCAAAAAATACTCGACATTTAACGCATAATTACACGTTTATATATAAATAGGACAAATCCTCAAGTGCTCAGAAAATTGAGCCGAAAACCTACATATGCTCGAAAAGAGGGTTAAAAACCTACGTAAATCTATATTACTTGGCGCTTGTATCGTCGCTATTTTTTCAATGACAATTTCTACATCAGCATTCGGTGCAACTTCAAAAAGTAGTTCTAAGTCAATAGCATTCAAAACAGGAACAATCGACACTGCTGCCGAACAAGATTTTTTAAACCGAACAAATGCACTTCGAGCTTCTCTGGGTCTTGGGTCGCTAAAAACGAATTCAGAGTTACTGACTAAAGCTCGCGCATGGAGTCAAACTCAAGCAAGCTCTGGAACGATTTTTCACTCGACGCTAACCAACGGAGTTACACAAAATTGGTATCGCCTTGGAGAGAATGTTGGCATGGGTCCGACTTCTCCGGCAATACATGACGCACTTGTTAGATCGCCTCGACACTATGAAAACTTGGTTGACCCTGGTTTCACAGATGTGGGTATCGGCGTAATCCGTGAAGGTAACATAATTTACGTCACTCAAGTATTTATGCAATTGATGCCAGCGAGCGAAAATAATCAATCTCAAGCTCCAGCAACTCAGAGTAAAAACCCTCAACAAAATTCAAAATCTCCAGCAGTAGCCGCGGCTTCGACGCCGACACCAATAGCGGAAGCAGCGCCATTGAAAACTGCATCTCCAGAGTTAAATGCAGTTATTGAAAAACTCAGTATCCTAGAGGCTTAAAGTTCTATCCTAAGTTGAAATAAAATTTTGCTACACCAGCAATAATTATCGCGCCCATACATGCACCTAAACAAAGCGTTACCCAAGATCTCATATAAAGAGTATATTTCATTTACTGATTTGGATTTTGATTGGGATCGGATGATCCTTCATCATTCTCGTCATCACCCTTAAACAAATCAAACACATTCATAGGCAAACCCTGAGGAGTTCCACCTTGCTCTGAACTATTTTGACCTGGATTGCCCTTTTCATAATTAGGTGTTCCTTGAGGTGCAACAGTTGGAGGGGGCGAGACAGGAGGAGGAAAAGATTGTGATGAATCTGCAGGCGGTTGTTGAACTGGAGTGGCAAATGGATCAATTGGGGCTTGCGGAGCTTGATGTTGAGTCACAAAAGGATCAACAGGTTGCTGAGCCGGAGTGGCAAATGGATCAACTGGGGCTTGCGGAGCTTGAGGTTGAGTCACAAAAGGATCAACAGGTTGCTGAGCCGGAGTGGCAAAAGGATCAACCGGAGCTTGCGGAGCCTGAGGCAACGGTGGGGTCGGCGCTGCTGGAGGGTTTTGATTTCCAGGAGCTGGAACATAATCTGGTCGTTGTTGCGCTGGTTGCGCTGTTGGATTTTGTGGAGTTGCAAATGGATCAGCAGGTGTTTGAGGTTGTGCAGATGATGTAAAGGAAGGATTCATTGGTTGACCCGGCGCGATACCTTGCGTTGTAGGGTTAGTTTGATTGTCCTGTTCTCCAACAACCTGGACATCACGCTGAGAATAAGTTTCAACATCAACATCGATACCAGTAACGGTTGCACCCTGAGGCAAAATAATGATTTCTTTTCCATCTTTAGCATCTAGTTCTCTTGAAGCAAAATCTAAATTCTTTACGATACTGACCATTCCTGTTGAATCAACAAGTATTCCGAGCTGTCCTATTGCGAGATCTGCATATCGTTCAACAAACTTCGCCATATAGTCATTTCCAGAAGTCCGCAAAGCAACCGTATCTCCGAGTTTTACATTGCTTGATGCCAACTCTTCTGGAGTGATATTCAATTGGATATTTCCAAATCGATCTATCGACCAAATTTCTCCGAGGTAAGCTCCTCCTTGATCATGTCTCGAAAGTTGCAACATTCCAGGAACTAGCTCTTCCATCGGAATAGTAGGTCCAAGTTCTCCAACATCTGTTCCTGCTGCAATAACACCTGCCGCTGGCGCCAAAATATCTCTAGCAGCAAACACTGCTCCAGGAGCTTCGATCCTAAATTCCGGATTAGAAATTTGTATCACGCGTTTTGGTTCACCAATGAGTTGAGCGGCCGGAGCCAAAATACCATTGTCAGGTCCTATTAACATACCTGTTTCCATTTCGACGGCGATGTATCTTTGATCTCGAGGTGAACCTGGATCAACTGCAGCAATTACGATTCCATTTGGAAGGAATTGAATCGCGCGTGTCAATGCGAGCGCTCCTGCACGCACATCAAATTGTGGAACGTCATGAGTTATATCAAAAATATTTACATTTGGAGCTTGCTGAAAAATTATTGCTTTACAGACTCCAACTGATTCATCGACAGTTCCCATATCTGATAAAAACGAGACCACTTCATATTTAGGCATAAGTTCACACTACTCCGTTTTGCTTTGAAACTTTTATATCACAGAGTTATCGACCACACGAAACGCTTCTTGATGCGCAGAAACTAAAGATTGTCGAAATATGATTTCGCGAAATTCGCGATAATCCCGTAACGGTTCGCTGTTCTCGACAAACTCATAGGAACAGCCAAACAATTAGTTTCAGGAACCGATGCAACTGCGACAGCTAGTGATTCCAAACCAGTAAATGCAATCGTTGGGTAACCTGAAGTGAGTGAAGCTCCAGCATAAATGTGGTCTGCTACAACTAGATCTGGCCGAGGTAAGTGAAAGAATAAATCATCAGCAGCTTTGCTGTCATTACTCGCCAAGATAGATTCACCGTCACTCATCACTGCAACTCCGCCACTCCACGAAAAATGTCGCCCTTTTCGGCCATCTGCAATGAACGAACTCGTATCATCAAAGGATTGCAATATCTTCGCTCCGACGCTTTCACTCAATCGTGCAAGCTCTATTAATAATGAAAGAGTAGCCGCAGGTCGTGAACTAGCGAAGATGATTTTTGCGCCTTTACTCGAAAGCGTTGCAATTTTGTCAAATGCTTCATCAAGCGCAATCATTGTTAGTTCTTGATCAATATGAACCGTCGCTCCAGATGTATCGAGACCAAATACTTCTTGGGCACATTCTTCGATTGAACCAGAGTCAAGAGCATGAAGTAAAAATTTTCCAGAAATACCCATGGTTGATTCCGGATTGCGACGAGCTAGTTGTCCAACACTATCTCGAAAAACTTGTGTAGAGACTGAAGTTCGTTTTCCTGCTATTCCCATTTTTACAAGACTCTGAGAAAACGTCATCGCATCCAAATCTGGTTTGTCAATTATTGCTCCGACCGATCTCAACGGTCGAATAATTTTGCGCTTTTTCTTCGCAACTCGGATGCTGGGTTGGCCGGGTACGAAGCGATGAGAATCCATAGAGAGTAGAATGTCTATTATAGGGCTTTTTTCTAGACTTTACCAGGCTATTTGCCGCTAAGTTCGATACTCCTACTAACAGCAGTGTCTAAAGCTTTTCCTATTAGTTCTGCAAGGTTGTTTTCTTCAAAAACGGTAATTGCGGCCTGAGTTGTGCCTCCTGGTGAAGTCACCTTTTCGCGGAGCGCAGTTATCGATCCATTTTCATTAGACATGGTTGCAGCGCCAATAAAAGTTTGATTGACAAGTTGATGAGCAGTCTCAGCATTCATTCCCCGCTCTTGCGCTGATTGAATTAAGAGTTCTGCCAAAAAGAAAAAATAAGCTGGGCCGCTACCTGATATTGCAGTTACAAGATCCATCTGATCTTCTTGCACTAGAACAACGGTCCCCAGCATTTCAAGAATTGAATTTGCGATGAATAGATCTTTCTCTTGCAACCCGTCGGCAACACACATTGCCGTCGCGCTTAAAAGTTGACTCGCCGCCAAATTCGGCATTGCTCTGACTACAGGAAAACCTACAAAATATGACTGAAGTGACCCTATCGTCACACCTGCCGCGATTGAAATTACCAATGAATGGTCAGGAATGTTTCCAACGAATTCTTCACCAACTGTGGCAACATCGTTTGGTTTTACAGCAATTACACATGCATCAAAGTCGTCTACTGAAACTTCATTCACAAGATCGGATATTGAACCAAAAACTTGGGCGCCCGACTCACTACAAATATTTTGATTGACCGTTTCTCTTTCAATCACAAAACAAGAATGTTCATTTTCCGATGAAATAATTCCTCGAGTAAACGCTTGCCCCATAGAGCCGCCACCAACAATTAAAATTTTCATGACTTATGACCCTAGCAAACGAAAAACCTGCTTTTACTGGGCTTCCCCGACCCAATTAAAAACAGGTTTAACGCGTGATTTGCATATTGTTGAATATGCTACTTTCAAGTTATCATTATTTACGATATCTTGCAAGTTAATACAAGAATACGCAATAAAAGGTTCTGAGCTGGGATTACTCTTCGCCTAACGACTTTCGCATTTCCTCAACCGTTACTTTACCTGTCTTCAATTTTGCGTACATTTCTAGAAGAAGATCTCGTTCATCTTCACTGAGAGCTTCTTCATTTCTAATCGAGTCCATAACACCTTGACGTTCTTGAGGATGCAAAATTCCGGCACGAATGTATAGAGTTTCTGATGAAATCCGTAAACCTTTGGCAATACCCTGCAAAATTTCAGCTGACGGCTTTCGTAATCCACGTTCTATTTGAGAAAGATATGGATTTGAAATGCCAGCAAGTGATGAAAGTCGACGAAGACTCAACTGTGCAGTATTCCTTTGATCACGAATGAAATTTCCAAGATCTTTTAGGCGCTGTTGCACCTCTGCAGGCACTTGATCTCTCATAGAAGTTTGATCATCAAAAGTTGAATCATCTTCTGGTTTTTCATCATCAACCATTTTGTTCTACCTTCTAGCTGCTAATTATTAATCGAAATCCTATTATTTCGTTGCCCGGCGAGCAATCTCGTTTTCCAATTCGTCAATAACACCATGTAATTTCTTGCGTGTTTGAGAAGTTTCTTCTTCAAAAGCTTCCAACTCAGATACAGCCGTGTTTATTTCTTCTTCCGACAATGAATCTATATTTGCCAAAGAGTCATCAGAAACCAAAGTTTCCATTCCTCGTTTAAATTCAATGGCTGGAGAAGGTGCTAGAACGGAACTTAATCTCGAATTAGGTGCACTTGAGCGAGTCTCACCGCTAGCCAAAATACTCGGAAGTGCAGCAATAAGATCTGCAAGAGATCCACCTTTGGCTCTTCGGTCAACCTCGGCTTTAAATATATCTAGTCGGCTTTGAGCTAATCGACGCAAAAAACTTATCTCGGTTTCTACTTCTCGTGCAGTATCACGCAGTTCACGAACTTCTGCTTCTGGTTTTTCAGATAAACCATTTGTATAAGATCCGTCAAGAATGGTATCTATTCTCCGACGATATTGTTCATCTTCTACCGTAGTTGATTCAGTTATCGACTCATCAGTCATTTTCAAGGCTGCTTTCTAACATTATCTTGTTGTACTCATTAGATTAGTTCAAATTGCTTGTCTACACATAGGTCCACTGCAATTGTTGTCCAAAAAGGTCAAAGTATTAGGATGTATGGACGCAAGCGCTCGTAGCTCAGTGGATTAGAGCATCTGACTTCGGATCAGAGGGTCGGGGGTTCGAATCCCTCCGGGCGCACATCTTTTGAAAGTCATATCACTGGCAAAGCCAGTCGATATTCGCGGTCGCTCCTCCGCTCGCTCCCTGTGATTATCGAAATAAAAATCTCGTTCAATTAGAATTGAACTTATATGGCGAAACATTTCATTGATATCGAAAACTTATCTTCTGACGATCTTGAAGAAATCCTCGAACGTTCGCAAAGACATAACCTCGAAAAAGTTATGGAGCACAAGACCGCCGCTCTACTTTTTCAAAAACCTTCGTTGAGGACTAGGCATTCCCTTGAAGCTGCCGTGGTTCAACTCGGTGGCCATCCCGTTTATACTCGCCCAGAAGAAGTTGGGATTGATGAAAGAGAAACGGCTGAAGATATTGCTAAATCGTTAAGTGGTTTCCACTCTCTTATCGCAGCGAGAGTATTCGAACACTCGATACTGGAGAGAATGGCGAATGTGTCAAGCGTGCCAGTTATAAATTTACTCAGCAATAGTTCTCACCCAGTTCAAACACTCGCGGACCTTTTGACCATAAAACAAGAATTCGGAACTCTCGAAAATAAAAATGTTGTTTATTTTGGAGACGCGAATAACGTTTCATATTCTCTTGCTTTCGGCACGGTAATGTCGGGTGCAACTTTTGCAATTTCGCATCCAAAAGATTTTCCATTTTCACCTACTCAAATTGAAAAACTTAAAGCACACAATATTGACTTTACTTATTTTGAAGATCCTCAAGAAGCTGCAAAAAATGCAGATGTCATTTACACAGATGCCTGGTATTCAATGGGACAAGAAGACGAAGCATCCATTCGCCAAGCTGCATTTTCTTCATACCAAGTAAACCAAGAATTAATAGATTCAGCTCCAGAACATACAATTTTCATGCATTGTCTACCTGCTCACCGCGGTCAAGAAGCTACCGACGAGGTTTTGGATGGAAAACAATCTCGAATCTGGCAGCAAGCACAAAATCGCATGCACTCGATGCGAGGTTTAATTTCATTTCTCTTAGAAAATTAAAATGTCCGAGAAGTTCCAAAGACGCAAAGAAGATTTTGATTGTCTGAATTGTGGCACACAAGTAATAGGAAATGGATTTACTGACCACTGCCCAAATTGCCTTTATTCTCAGCACGTTGATATCAATCCTGGAGACCGGGCAAACGAATGCCGAGGCATGCTGAGGCCAATTGACATTGCACCAAATAAAAGCGGATACAAGATTTTCTACGAATGCCAAAAATGCGGATTGAAAATGTCTAACAAGTCTGCAGATAACGACAAAATTTCGAAGTTTATTAGCAACCAAAATGAACCGAGCCAGCTCAATAAAAGGCTACCTCCGACTTAACAATGACTATGTAGCCGAATTCTACATGTGAACGAAGATACCTATAAAGCAAACCCCATAGGTTTATGATGATGACAATGAAAGTCAAAATATTTGTGTTTGCTGTTGTCATTATTTTGATAACTGTGCTTTATGTTTTCACTAATTCGAATTCAAGAGCAACAAATTCCAAACAAAAATCTCAAGGGGACTTGCTGTTCCAGGTAAAGAAAAGCGATTTCGAAAAATACGATCAAATTGTTACCCGCGAAATGGATTCAGCGACAGGAATTATTGACTCAAAAACAAGAAGCACACTTCTCAACTTTGAGAATGTCATCTTTACCGACAGCATAACTAAATCAAAAGACTTTTATGTAGTAGGAGATTGCGAGAGTCGAATACTTGTAAACAGGAAAAACTTAAAGACAAAAAATATAGACGATTCAAATAGATTCTATTCTCCAGATGGAAAGTACTATATTCGAAGTTTTGGATATTCTTGCCACAGTTCCATACCTGATGTTCCAACAATCGAGATAGTCGAAGTTTCAAACGACAATAGAATTGAGATCGAGCCGATGGTTTTCGACGAACAAGTTGATCATGGCGAGCGTTACTTTTATGAAAAAACAGGCATGGAAAGATATGAAAGTCTCAAAAAATGGATCTACCAGGTTTACTGGGTTTCAAATACTCAGTTCTATTACATCCTGGCCGACAACTCTCGCCAGTTCTCTATTGACTTCGAGACTCTTTACTATGGCGATGTATCTAACTCACTTACAATCGACTTAGATACCCAAATTAAAATCAACACCCCTGCAGACTTATCAGGGTCAGATGTAAAAATCCTCGATGTAGGATCATTCAACGAAAGTAGCATTGCACTTGTATCGTTTAAAGATCGCAAAAACCAGTATGAGTCACATTTCGCTGCATACGATCTAAAGACAGGGGCGATTCTGTGGAAAAAGAGAGGGTATGTTCAAAATGCATTTTTTGGAGAAAATAATTTAGAGGTATTTGGTTCTGAAATTATAAAGTCAAAGAGAAACCGAGCTTTCGTTTTCAATTCCGAATCACAAATTATCGATTATTATGACGGAGTTATGATAGTTCCACGATAACGGTGCTGAACTTTTTCTATTCTAACGAACGAATAGTTTTCCGATCTGCAAGCAGTTCTCTAAGTTTCGCATGCACCCCAATATTTAGCGACGAGCCAATAAGAACAAAAACCAAACCAATGAAATAATATATCCCAATGTTTTCGTCTAAGAAAATTAACGACAAAGTAATTACAAATATAGGTTGGAAATAGAAAAATATTACATTCGCAGATGCCTTAATTTTTGCAATCGCATTTTGAAAAATAATGTATTGACCTATTGTTCCAATTACCGCTATCCCTACCACTAGCCAGATAACTTTCCAATCGAAACCTTTTAGAGTTTCCACTTTTGAACTTTGGATTAGCAACATCGGTATTGAGAATATGAATGCCAAAGTAATTGCTTGGAAACTCAAATTATAAGGAGAATATTGACTGTTGGATCTCTGAATCAACAATGAGAAAAGGGCAACCGAGCAACTACCCAACAAAACTAAAACGACACCAAGTGGCTCGACATCGCTTGTGTTTGCACCAGAAAAAGTGGGATATAACACAACTAGCGCCCCAAAATACCCGACAACAATACCAACAAGTTTTGTGACGGAAATTTTCTCTCTAAACAAGATGAATGAGAAAACTGTGACTTCAATAGGTACAAGACTATAAAAAATTGGTGCGAGCACTGCCGGAATGTATTTAATTCCGAACATCAGAAAAACAAAATTCAGAGCACCGAATAGCGCAATTCTTAAAGTGTGCTTATCGATTTCAATTTTCGGCTTAATGAAAACTGCGAGCAATATCGAGATCAGCACAAATGAAAATACCATTCTTAGAAAAAGTGAAACTTGTGGAGTGAAGTATTCGAGAACAAGTTTCGAAAAAATTGGAACAGTGGCCCCACAAAAGGAAGCTATCAGACTTAATGATATTCCATCAGTTTTAGTTCTAATCACGAAGTTCCCATGTTTTCTTCGACATAGCCATAAGTTAAATCGTTTGTATAAATCCAGCCAGTTCCAATTCCTTGACCCAAATCTATATTGAGATCTATTTCTCTCTGGTCCATATACTCTTTTATTTTCGCGTTTTGTTCCGGCGTGAAATCTTCTAACAATGAAATTCCGTTTTTCAAAACCAAGTGATCGCCGTAAGAAATTGAAAGCGTAGTGAAATCGTATTCAATTTCGCTTGCACCCAATTCAGAAGCAACTCTTCCCCAATATGGGTCCTTGCCAAACCACGAACATTTAACGAGCTGACAATTTGCTACTCGTCTGGCTCCACGCTCAGCTTCTTCATTATTTGATGCGCCTTTGACAGAGATTTTTACAGTTTTTGTTGAGCCTTCTGCATCATCACACATTTGTTTCGCCAAGCTTTGGCAAACTTCGATTAGCGCTTCAGAAAAAGTCTCTTCGTCAACAACGGCTGTACGTTCGCTCGACATAATAAGCACGGTGTCATTAGTCGACTGAGCGCCATCGACAGTAAGTTTGTTAAAACTCATTGATGCTGCTCGACTCAAACTCACTTGCAATACTTCTCTACTTACAGTTGCATCGGTTGTTATGAACCCGAGCATTGTTGCCATGTTGGGTTGCAACATCGCAGCACCTTTGGCGATTGCACCAACACAAAACTCAACACCGTTCACATCCTCAAATTTTTTGAAGAACGTTTTCTCTCTCGTATCAGTTGTCATGATTGCTTTGGCAGCCACTAAGCCACCGTCAACATTCGCTCCTTGAACGACTTCACCAATCGCAGGCAAAATAATATCCATCGGAAGTTGATAGCCAATCCAACCGGTAGAACAAACGCCGATGTTTTCTGATGCTATGCCCAGATTATTAGCAACTTCTTCACACATCAACTGAGCATTTTTATAACCCTGTTCTCCGGTTGCAGCATTTGCATTTCCACTGTTGACTATGATCCCAGCAAGACGGGACCCTCCTGATTTTAAGTTTTCTCGATCTAATGTCACTGGAGCAGCGCAAAGCTTGTTCGAAGTAAATACTCCGGCGGCTAAAGCAGACTGTTTATTTTCTGTACCAATGAAAGCTAGGTCGAGCTGATTGTCTTTCTTTATTCCACATGAAATTCCATGTGCAACAAAACCTGGAACATCTGTAACAGTCATTTTGTAATCCCTTGCGAATTATGGATATTGCGCGATTGATACTAGACCTGAAGTCTCTTCTAAACCTAAAGATATATTTGCAGCTTGTATTGCCTGACCCGCGGCACCTTTTACCAAGTTATCGATTGCCGACAATGCAACTATATGTTTGGTGCGTTCATCATAAAACGCACTTACGACACAATTGTTTGTTCCGCTTACTTGTTTTGTTTGAGGAGGAGTATCGCTTACGAAAACGAAAGGCTCATTTTCATATTTCTTAGAATAAATCGCACTTAGTTCATCGTGAGAGATGTTTGTCTCACAAGGAATGTAGCAAGTTGCAAGTATTCCTCGAGGCATAGGAACAAGATGTGGGGTAAATAAAACTTCAACTCCTAATTCCTTTGAAATTTCAGGAGTATGGCGGTGGTCGATCAGACCATAAGCTTTGAAATTTGAATCTACCTGCGAAAATATGTTTGTTTCACTTGGAGTTGCACCTGCACCAGAAACACCAGAAGCAGCATCGACGATCACACTATTTCCAGAGAGCAAGCCTTCGTCAATAAAAGGCTTTGAGGCAAGTATTGAAGCAGTTGGATAGCATCCCGGGGCAGCAATATATTTCGAATTACTAATTCTATCACGATGGAATTCCGGCAGACCATATATAAAATCAGCTTGTTTTTCGCGGTTCAAATGTGGCGCTAAATACCAAGTTTCGAAAACATCTGCGTCTTCGAATCGAAAATCTGCAGATAAATCAACAACGGCTACATTCTCATTCGTTAGTTCGAGAACTACCTGCTGGCTTTGAGTATGTGGCAACGCTAGAAATAACAGATCACAATCATCAATTCGAGCATCTTCTTTTGAAAGTAATTTCTTGCCTTCAAGTTCAAAAGCTAAATTAGGAAAGAGCTCGCCTATGTTACTTCCGGCTTTAGAAAAGGCAAAGATGTTGTTCAGTTCAAAGTTTGGATGATTCAGGATAATGCGCACCAATTCAGCACCAACATAACCCGAAGCTCCTGCGACGTTTACTGAAAGTTTTAGATTATTCACTTTTCCCCTATTCAACCGCGTGCGGATTCTACGATCTTCGATACGCCGATGTTTATTTCTTCACCGCTAATAATAAGCGCCGGAGCAAGTCGAATCGTATTTTCACTTGTAGCGTTAATCACGAGTCCATTTTCAAAACACTTAGAAACCAGTTCATGTGCATTGATCGAAACTTTGTTGCGATCCAAGTCAGCTCCGACCAACAATCCCTTACCTCGTACTTGCGAAAACAATCCAGTACTATCTAGTTGGTCAACCAAGTAGTCGCCCGACTTTTCTGCGTTTTTATAAAGCTGGTCGCGTGTCATAATGTCAATTACTGCGTTGGCAGTAGCAAGAGCCAAAGGTTGGCCTCCAAAGGTTGAACCATGGTCACCTTTTTGCATACACTGCGCAACATTTTCTTTAGCCCAACATCCACCAACAGGAAACCCATTGCCTAAAGATTTCGCCATTGTCACAATATCTGGCTCCAAACCATAGTGTTGGAAACCAAACCATTTTCCAGTCCTACACATTCCGGTTTGAATCTCATCGACTATCAAAAGAAGATTATTCTCTTTAACTACAGTTTTGAGATCATCGAAGAACTCTTGACTTGTAGTTCGAACTCCGTTTTCACCTTGAATCACTTCAATCATGACAGCAACGGTTTCGGAATCGATTTGGCTCTTAAGAGATTCAATATTTCCAAATTCAAAATAATTGAAATAGTCAGGTAAAGGCAGAAAATTTTTGTGCTTTTCGTTTTGGCCAGTCGCAGCTAAAGTAGCTAATGTTCGGCCGTGAAATGATCCCAACGCGGTTAAAAATTTGTATTTCGATCTGGCTCCAAATCGCTTAGCGATTTTAATCGCGCATTCGTTGGCTTCTGCTCCTGAATTAGCAAAAAATACTTTGCCACTTTCACCAGATTGTCCAGCGATTTTTTCATTCAACTTCTGCGCAACTACTTGAGTATATTCATTCTCAAAATAATTCGAAACGTGAACAAGTTTGGCGCTTTGTGCAGAAATTGTTTGCGCAATTTCGTCATTTGCATGGCCAAGAGCAGTAACTGCAATACCGCCTAAGAAATCTAGGTATTCTTTGCCTTCAACATCAAACAAGTAGCTTCCTTTGCCGCTTACAAAAGTAGTTTTTGATTCAGGGTAAGTATCGAGCAAATATGAATCTGACATTTTTCAACTATCTACTTTTTTGAAAACATAGTACCGAGTCCAGCATCAGAAAATAGTTCAACAAGCAAACTATGTTGAACCCTTCCGTCGATGATGTGTGCTTTTTCTACGCCTGCTTCGACAGCCTCTATGCAACTAAGCACTTTTGGAATCATTCCTTCAGAAATCGTCTTAGATGAAATCAATTGCTTGGCTTCCAGAATAGAAATTTCAGAAATTATGGAAGTCTGATCTTCGACATCCTTTAGCAACCCTGGAATGTTTGACATAAAAATCAGTTTCTTCGCATTTAATCCAGCGGCAATAGCACTCGCCGCTTCATCAGCATTTATATTCAAAGATTGACCTTCGCTACTAATACCAATAGGTGCGACAACCGGAACAAGTTCTTGAACCAAAAGACTTTCTAGAATGTCGGAATTTATCTCGTCGACTTCACCAACGAATCCAAGCTTTTCATCTTTTACATGAGCGGTGATTAATCGACCATCTTCGCCAGTAGTACCAACTGCAAAGCCACCATGCTTATTAATTGCCGAAACAATCTCACGGCCGACCTGTCCAACTAAAACCATTCTCGCAATCCTCAAAGTCTCTTCATTGGTCACTCGAAGCCCATCAATTCGAACAGGTTCAATCCCATGGAGTTTCATTGCTTCATCGACCTGAGGTCCGCCACCATGGACTACAACAACATTTATCCCAACTGAACGCAAAAAAACTATATCGTCGGCGAAAGAATCCAGGGCTGGTCCTACCGCATGCGAATTCCCACCATATTTAACAACCACTACTGAACCGTGAAATTCTTTGATATATGGAAGTGCGTCTACGAGGGCGCGCGATCTCTGATCACTAGACATCTCTTCAAAGTTCATATCCTATTTTACGCCATTTTCATGACATTTGTCTAAGGACAGCTACTTTTATGGCTAAAGGTGATATTTATGAGAGAATCTATCCCTTGTCCTAAAAACGATGTAGGCAATATTTAACTACCATAGTGAAAAGAAAATAATGACTGATTCAAATACCAATCTTGTCCCTGTAGATGGAATTCGCAACATTGCGATTATCGCACACGTTGATCATGGAAAAACGACGCTTGTAGATGCAATGCTTCGCCAAACAGGTTCACTTACTCGCGCCAATGAAGGCGACGAGCGCATCATGGACTCAGGAGATCTCGAGCGCGAAAAAGGAATAACGATCCTCGCTAAAAACACTGCTGTTCGATGGAGAGATACGAAGATTAATATCGTTGACACACCAGGCCACGCTGACTTTGGTGGAGAAGTTGAACGCGCTTTACAAATGGTTGACTCTGCTGTTTTACTTGTTGATGCAGCTGAAGGACCGCTCCCTCAAACAAGATTCGTTTTGCGTAAAGCTCTTGCTTTGAATTTGCCACTAGTAGTAATTATCAACAAAGTTGACCGTCCAGACGCAAGAATTGCTGAAGTTATAGACGAAGTTTATGAAATGCTTTTTGATATCGATGCAGACGACCATCAAGTTGATTTTCCTATCGTTTACGCAAGTGCAAAAAATGGTTGGGCAACCCTAGAAGCTCCTGAAGGATTGGAAAATCCACATATCCATAAAGAAGACCCGAAAGTTTCTTCACACCACGGAACACCAGACAATGTAAATGAACTACTTGACTTATTGGTCGACTATATGCCAGCCCCGCTTCATGAACCCGGTCACAACTTACAAGCCCACGTTACAAACTTAGGTGCTTCAAGTTTTGTGGGACGTCTAGCAATCTGTCGAATGATTAACGGTGAAATCAAAAAAGGTCAGACTGTTTCTTGGATGAAAACTGACGGAACTGTCGAAAAAGCAAAAGTTACAAATCTTTACGTCACTGAGTCTAATGAACGCGCAGAAGTGGAGAGCGCTTCTGCTGGTGAGTTAGTTGCTGTTGCTGGAATAGCAAAAGTTACTATTGGAGAAACTCTCGCTGCCGCAGAAAACCCTGAGGCAATGCCTTTAATCACTGTTGACGAGCCTGCTTTGGCTATGACGATTGGAATTAATACGTCACCTCTTGCAGGTAAAGAAGGCGACAAAGTTACAGCAAGTCAAATAAAAGCACGATTAGAACAAGAACTTGTTGGAAACGTTGCACTTCGAATGTTTGACACTGACCGCCCAGATGCTTGGGAAGTTCATGCCCGAGGCGAACTTCAACTCGCTGTTTTGGTTGAGCAAATGCGTCGTGAAGGCTTTGAATTAACAGTTGGAAAGCCAATTGTGTTGACAAGAGAAATTGATGGCAAAACTCATGAGCCAACAGAGCGTGTAACAATTGACACACCAGATGAATTTGTCGGAGCAATTACACAACTCTTAGCTTCGCGAAAAGGACGAATGGAAAACCTTGTTACTCACGGTACTGGTTGGTCTCGTTTGGATTACATTATTCCAGCTAGAGGATTGATTGGTTTCAAAACCGACTTCATGACAGAGACACGAGGTTCTGGTGTTATCCACCATACTGCCGAAGGTTGGGAACCTTGGGCTGGAGAAATTCGCGCACGTGATAGAGGTTCAATTGTTGCTGACAGACTCGGACAGACAACTGCTTATGCAATAACTATGGTTCAAGAACGAGCGACACTTTTCGTTGAACCTGGTGAAGTTGCTTATCTTGGAATGATTGTTGGAGAAAATTCTCGCAACGAAGATATGGATGTAAATATCGTTCGAGAAAAAGCGCTAACTAACATGCGAGCTTCAGGTTCAGATCACACCGTAAAAGTTACGCCGCCACGTCTATTTACACTCGAAGGCGCTTTAGAATTTATTGCTGACGATGAATGTGTTGAAGTAACTCCGAAATCTATTCGTATGCGAAAAGTAGTACTAGATCCAAGTGAACGTGCACGAACTGCGAAAAAGCGCAGACAAGCTGCCGGAGAATAAATAATTTTTATCAGCCGTGTGCGACTGGACATCGCCCGAATGAATCTGCCAATACAGGCGCAGTTGATGGGTTAGTTAGATCTATAACGCGATCTGACTTATCGACTGAACCTCTAAGATTTTTTGGATCAAACTTTCGGCCAATTAATAGACCCACATTACCTAACAGGTAGGCGTTGTCAGGTTGCTCTTCAAGTTCTCGCTCAAAAGCTTCTAGAGCACCGTACATTCTACGCACGCACATTGCAAGAGATTCAGAAATTCCATCTCTCTCAATCCGGAACATATTTCCAGAACCTTCAGTAATGTTTGGATCACGTTTCATTGGTGAAGCTGTTGGGTTGTCTCCTGTTATCAAAATTTCAACTTGTTCGTCAGTTAAACCAACTTTGTATTCGTCTAATAGCGGAGTATGTTGAAGAAAAGTCAACCCTTTGAGAGGACAGCCGGCAGCATTACCCAAGTATCCATCGTTTGAACTTTCAACCTCAACACCTTCATTAACAAGTTTGCGAAACTTTCGAGAGAGTTCTTGCACTAATGGGTTCACTCTGATCATCCCATTGTCATCAATGAATGCAATGGGCTGCTCTGTTGTTTGAAAATACTTAAACATGAAAGGTATTGGCTCGCCGGGTTTAGACCTTATAAATCGATCAAAATCAGGACCGCCCGACATCAAAGATCTCATCACATCTACAATCTCTGGTCGATTTGCAAGAGCAATTAAATCTGATAGATCTTTAACTTCTAGGCCTTGCGTTCGAAAAGCTATATCTTGAAGTGCTCGCAAGACTGAATTTATTTCGACAGTGAATTTTCCTTCTCTTTTGAGATGGTGTTCTCCGTCCTTTACAAACCAAAGGGGTCTTTTCCCTTCTTGTAGAAATCGCAACATCGTGACTTGAGCTTTCGTCAAAGGAAATTTCGTTTGGTCATATACGCGGTCGCTTGTAAAGCTAATAGCCCTTCTTATACCGTCAGCAAATGTATTCACAGCAGACGAAGGATCCCTGAGGTCTCGGTTTTGAAATCCAGTGAATAAGTGTTCGAACAACATCTCATTCGAGATATGCGAAGTCAAGGTTTCCTCTGCTTGACCAAGGGCATTAACGACACTGTGATGTCCTATAGGGCCAATGACATGGCCAAAATAGTGTTGTCGAAGTTGTGGAGGTAATTCCATCAGTAAGTTTTGATTTCTGCTCTAAAAATTATATAAATACGGTTCGCGGTTCAATTGCAATTTCGCCTGTTAGTGCAACGCATGCCGTATCTGTTCCAGGATCAAAAACTTGTGCTCCTGCACGTGTCGAACTGGCTAGGGAGATCGGCGCATTTAAATGAGCACCTGCGCCGCCTTCAAAAGGAGTAAATCCATGATCTTCACTACTCTCTGGATCAAGCGGAGCTTCTGCTACGTTATCCCACTCATCTTTGCCAGGATCTAAGAATGAAGTACTTGAGTCACCTCTAGAATTTTCAAAATAGGCGACATTTATCTGTTGGCCATCTGAATCTAGAGTTGATTGAACCGCAACACCACCTCTGTTTTCTGGATTCGTATTCAACGCAATAGTTCCATCTCTTGAAACGCTCAACAGATAAGTAACTTGTTCTTCTGGCGTGTTCCCTGGATACGTTATTACTGCGGATCCATTCACACCTGACGGAAGAAGAATCGCGCCAATTATTTTCCTACTTTGCTCGATGGCTGAAATAAATTCATCAGCAGATCCTTCTTCATAAACAACTTCTTTTGGCAACCTAAAGTGTTCCAATTGGATTGCATTTTCCACTCTGTTGGTTATTAAAACATGTTCAGCAGAAAAAACTTCTGGGTCATTAGCGTCGGATTCTGATCTAGATCCACACTGTATCGAATAAGGAATTAATGGATCTTCCATAGTGGAAGGGACGTTAGGTGCAGGTTGTACAACTGGTTCTCGTTTTGTCACTTCTTCTTTTCCGCTTGAACAGGCGGAAATAGGCAGGACAGCAGCGATAATGGCTGCAAAAACTAAACGGGAATTAGAAACGGACATGAATTACCTTCCATGGAAAATATATTAATCAGTACATAAGATTTTAGGCGATATGACCGTTTTAAGCAAATTATTCTTAATGGAGGGCTAAGCCCTATCTGCTAACAAACAGAACGTAATGTCGCGTAAGGGTTTACTCTATTGCCGTTCGGACCACCTTGACGTATCTCAAAGTGGGTATGGGTTGCACTACCATTTGCGTTTCCTGTACTACCGGTATAACCGATAACTTCGCCACGCGAAACCGTACGAGGTCCGCCAACAATACTGTTTAAGTGGGTGTAGTAATAAGTATTTCCACCACCTGATACATAGGCACTAAGTCCGCCGGTTCCTTCACTTTGGAAAAAGACTGTTCCACTTACAACCGCTACGTTTGGAGTACCTCTTGGTGAAAATAGGTCATTACCCTTGTGTGTTCGTCCACCACTTCTAGGTTGACCCCAGTCGTTTGAAAATGCAATTGGTCCAGCTATAGGACAAGCCATTGGACCATTTCCTGGATTAATAATTGTTCCGACACCAGCACTGCTTCGACCCGAGCCGGTAGATCTGGAAGTCGAAGCCTTTGAAGTTGAAGCCTTTTTAGCTTTTGCTTCTTTGGCTAACTTCGCATCAAGATCTTTTTTAGCTTTAGTTGCTGCTGCTAGTTTGTCATCCAAAGCCTTTTTCTCCAAAGCCAATTTGGCAACTGTGTCTTTTTTGTCCTTTTGGATCGCGCTAAGTTCATCTTTTGCAATTTGTAAATCTTCTTTTAAGCTGACAAGAGTTGTGCGTTGCGCATCATCAAATTCAGAAACTGTGGAGAGCAATTTGTCACGGCGCGTTTCATCTACTCTTTTTTCGTAGGAGTCATTTTCAGCATCTTCGCTCATCCGAATGTATGCATTTTTGGCTTGAGTAGACGCCTTTATCTGTAATTCTGAGATAGCACCTTCAGCACTATCAAGGCGATTTTGAGTATCGGCCAACTCATCATTTAGCTTCTCTAAGGCACCGTAAGCTTGAGAATACCTGGTAGCAGCAGCGCTGGCATCTTTTTGAGCTTGTTCCAATTCATTCTTAAGCTTGGCTGTAGGGTCAGTTTTACTAACCCGATTGACGGTTGAATTGGCATTGGCGGGAAAAACATTGAGAGCAATAAATGTCAGGCTTAAAAGAATCGAAATTGCGAGCAATCGAATCGCTGGGCTCTGAGAACGATTAGGCAAATTAGCGGAAATTTTTGGGTTGTTTTTAAGTGACATACCAGGCAATCATGCTAGCAGGAATAAGCGCTTTCGATCAGCTCAAGGCCTATTTCATGACCTCTACCAGGGCATTTGTCAATATGGTTTCGCCGTCACTAACCCGATTCGAGCTTAAGAAATAGGTGGAACATGCACCTTCGTTTTCTAATGAATCATCTTTAATGAACATATTGACCAAGTCATCGCCGGGGCGAAGTGGTTTCGAGAACCGGACTGCAATTCGTGCGAGTTTGGCAGGGTCGCCTGAGCAAAGTTGATCAATCGCCGCCCATGATGCAGTGGCCATAGTGCAGAGGCCATGGATAATCATTCCTGGTAAACCAACAGATTTAGCGAATTCCTCATCGATATGTATTGGCATGAAATCACCAGATGCCTGTGCATATCGAAATGTTTGGTCATCATCGAAATGTGTTTGGACTTTAGCTACAAAATTCTTGCTCTGGTCGCCCATGCTCATCTCTTGCTTGTATAGTTCCAGATTGATTCCCATATCATGAGGTTCACCAACGCTGAGTTCCCCATCTACCCCTCGAAAAAACATCGTAAAATACTGTTCTAAAATGAGGTCTTCGGTACTGTTGTCAAACGATTCCGACTTGACGACCAAAGTGGTGCCGGACTCTTTAACTGCAACACTTTGTCCAATTGCTCGAGACTTAAGTTCGATTCCTGATTTCAAAGGCTTGTGAAAAATCATATCCTGTTCGCCGTGAACGACTGAAAAGAAATGTTCTTCAGGAACTACGCCAGACACAACTTCAAAAACTTTTTCCCAAACCGGAACTACACCATAGATCGGCGGCATGAACGTTCCATCTAAATGCAAGGCTGTGGGATCATTTGTTGCTTTTGCATATGCAATCCCTGCATCGGGTTCTAACAGTGCAGTGGAGAATTCTGTTGGTTCTCCTATTTTGGAAATATTAAATGCTGTCAATTTTCTTCTTCCTCAACTTCTTCGGTTCCATCTTCAGGGGAAATCGATTCCATAGAATCTGAATTGTCTAGCGATTCGAATTCCCTAGTAATTGATGCCATTTCGCTTTCCAATCTTTCGATCGTCGAAAAGGAATCTTGTACTAAAGATTGTTGATGTGAAATTTCTTCGTTGTCCATAACCATATAGGCTACCAACAACTATTGAACTAGCCTTATATCTGTGATTGAACTCTCGAAATCTTTAGAAAATCTAGCTTTGGACCAGCTGGAAAAAATTGACTCGCGTTTGACTAAATCCAGAAAACTTATTCTGAGTGCGCTGGAAAAATCTACAAAACCGTTGACTGTTACCCAAATCGCAAAATATTCAGATGAAATCGCTCTTTCTTCGATGTACCGGAATTTAGCAGTACTTGAAAAAGCACGGCTAGTACGGAAAATTGTCAACGAAAACGATTTTGCTTTCTACGAACTCGATGAACATGTGCTTGGACATCACCACCACATTAGATGCATCAAATGTGGATCAGTTGAAGATGTTGAGCTTTCTAGAGGAGTTGAAAACCAACTACACAAGACGTCAAAGCTAATTGCTCGAAAATATAATTTTACAGATGTTGAACATTTCCTCGATTTTGCAGGGATCTGTTCAAATTGTAAAAACTAAAGCTTATTTCTTTGATTCTTTCGATATCGCTTGGGCGGCAGCTGTAATGGTTGATTCGTCCTGAGCACCACTCATTCTCTTTGAAATAGTTCCGTCCGCGTTTACAAAAATCAAATATGGATAGCCAGACAATCCAAATGCATTTGCGATCGTAGAGTTTTTATCATCCGCAGCTTTTGTCCAAGGCCATTTTTCCTCGAATAACCATTCTGAAGGAGGATAATTTTGCCTTTGATCAGATGTTCCTGTGGCAACTGCATAGAACTCAACATCTTTTGGTAGAGCTCCTTCATTATTAAGTTCAACAATTTTGGGAACTTCTGCTTGACAGAAACCGCACCAATGAGCCAAAAAAGTTATAACATATGGTTTCTCTCCAGGCACTATATCTACATTGTTCCCTTTAAAATCTTGGGCAGTTATCTTTGGAACAGGTTGACCAATCGTTGGATCTGGTGCTCCTTCTGCAAGCGCCGGTAAAGTTGATTCACCAATGACTCCATCAATAGTCGTTGGAGTAACGGTTACAGATGGTGAAAACTCCTGTTGACTTTCAGCCTTAATTTCCTCTTTACTCGATGTCACCGAAAACACAACGATTCCAATCATTGCTAAAACAGCAATAGAAACGACAATCGGGAAAGTCTTTGATGAGTTTTTCTTAGAATTGCTAGGCACGATAAACCTTTCGAGTCTTATGTTTATATTTTACGAGGATAGCTCATATTTTAGATTACTAGGTCTGCGTAGGCAGCCCTGAAATATAAGTTTTCTAAGACTTGGTTGCTTTATTTTCGGCTTGCACTTTTTGGCTCATATAGAGCAACACGCCAGTTGTCACGGCGGCCGTTAGTGCCATACCTGCCGTAGTTAAAAAGCCCATGGAGTAAAACCAAGGTGATGCGCAGGGATTGTCGGGATCACAAGAGGGGCCTCCTTCAAGGGTTGGATACCTTTCTAGAAGCACATGATAAATAGACACTAAGGGCCCAAGCGTTGCTAAAACATATCCAATTCTGCGTAATATGTCGACCCTCTTGAAGTAATAGATCAAAGTAACGAGACTTAAGGAATAAATGAATCCTCTTTGATACCAGCACAGAGGACATGGTCGCCAACCTAGAAATTCAGAAAAGTACAGAGAGAACACCATTGCGACTGTTGGAACTAGCCACGCAAGAAAAAAGACTTTGTCGCCAAGAGTGTCATAAAAAATTGTTCTTATTTTTTTACTCAGAAGTGACAAGATAAATCCTGCCAAAAAAACCCAACATAGCAACGTCAAGAAGGTCGTTATATTGATTGCAAGACTGGCGTTGGTGTCTCTTGGTTGAGCTGCAATGTCAGTAAAAAATGCCGCGATGTTCAAATCTGTCATAAATACAAGTTAGCGCAGTTTGTTTATATTTCTGGGTAACTATAAAATTGTCACTAATGAAGCGCATATTCATCTTTATAGTTGCCTTAGTGATGGCAAATTTCTTCATTTTGACTATATCCATAGGTTCGGCAAGCGCACATGGAGTTGGCGGAATCGAGCCAAGCGAAACGAAAACCAATATTTTATCGGTTATTCCTGCATCTGATTTGTTCCGTGCTGAATCGATTGAAAATGGAGATCGATTCAAAATTACAAGAACCTCTGATGCCGACGTGACAGTTCTAGGCGTTGATGACGAACCTTATATTTTGTTAAACGACAAAGGCACTTTTGTAAATATGAAAAGCGCTACAAGATTAATTAATAAGTCAACCGACGTAAATTATTCTAAAACAATCTCAAAAGAGGATTTCGAAAAAACTTCTGCAGACCCAAATCAAGTCCCAGATTGGGATCAGGTAAATAGCTCTCAGTCATACGCTTGGCACGACCATCGCACTCATTACATGGGAACCGTACCTTCTGGAATCGCTAATCTAGGTTCAAGCACGCTGAAAGTGAAGGCAAATAACATAACTCATGTGATTACTGTCGAATTTTTAGCAAAAAACTCATCACAAAAGTTCATCTTGCCAGTAGTACTTTTTGCACTTTTAATTGCTCTTGGCTTATTCGCATTTTTCAAAAAAGAATCTTTCTCAAATATCATGAATCGAAAATTTGTAATAGGTTTACTCTTTACACTTTGTGCTTTAGAAACAATTCATATATGGGGTTATATAGCATTTTCGCAAAATAATCTCTGGCAAGAAATTACTTCCACCATGTTTTCAATTTCTCTCGTGTCGATTGCATTTATTACAGCCATACGACTTTTGAATATTCACGAAAAAAACCAAAATTGGAAACTTGATCTGTCGAGACATGCACCACTTATTTCTCTTACCGGGTTTCTTGGGATTTTTGTTGGTGCAATCTTTGAATATAAGACATTCACGTACCCTTATTTACCGACCATAATTGCGCCTGGCATAGTTATTGCGATGGTTTCAGTAATTGCGATAATTTCGTTTCTATTACTAATTCTCGGCATTAGCAACATCAAAAATGTCAGTCACAACGAAGAGCTGATACTAGATTCTCAAGATTAGTTCTCATGATAGAGAAGTAATCTTTTTTCTGGACAACTTGTTCTTTTGTTAAGCCTTCCAAAGGGGAAAGAATTTCAGTACGCACATTCGCTTCTTCACTCAAGGTCTTTGATACTTTTTGACTTACTAGCTCTTCAGTGAAAATAACTTCTATGTCTTTTTCATTTACCAAAGTTCTTAACTCTTCAATACGATTGGCTGTCGGTTCCGCGTCAGGAGATATCCCAGCAATTGACTCTTGTTCCAACTCATAACGATCAGCCAATCGAGAGAATGCATCATGGCTAGTTACAAAAGTCCTTATGTCACATGTTTTAAGCGAAGTCGCATAGAGCTCGTCCAACACGGCTAACTCTACTTGTAGTTCTTCTGAGCGTTCCTCATAAACCTGTTTTTTAGTATCGTCCAATGCAATTAATGCAGATGTAATTGATTCGACAACTGGCTGCATTTCAACTGGGTCAAGCCAAATGTGAGGATCATTTTCACCGGCACTGTGGCCGTCGTCTTCACTATGTCCTTCATCACCGCTAGTCGGTGCGAATCCCGCGAGGCTCGCTACGCTGGCAGAATCAGCTCTAGTTTCTTGCAAAGTTTCGAGAATTGAAAGAGTGAGTCCGTCACGATTTTCAGCTGTCTTTTCAATTGCTGGCTGAAAACCCTCTCCCATAACAATCGCCAAAGGAGCCTCTAGAAGTTTCTCAGTTGAACTTGCATTCAGTTCAAGGTCATGCGGCTCCACTCCCACTGGAGTTAAGTTGACAACTTCATAGTCATCTTCGACAATACGTGAAACAACATATTGGATAGGATAAAACGAAGTGACAATTTCACTTTTTGACGAGCTTGACTTCTCGGACTCACTTGAACATCCAGCCAAAACCGCAACAAGTCCTAAAACAAGGACTAATCCTATTGAAATTGCTGATTTACTTGAAAAAATCTTCGATGACATCATTCTCCTAGCTTTGAATTTCGTCTTTTCCGTTTTAATTGATTATAATGAGAATCATTCTCATTATGCAAATTAGGAATAAGCTTAAGATATGACCAACAGCCCCAAACCCGCAATCGAAGTAAGCGACTTGAGCTTTGCCTACGGAGAAGAAGAAGTTTTGAGCTCGGTTACTTTTGACGTGGCGAAAAATACTCTTTGTGCTCTTGTTGGTCCAAACGGTAGCGGTAAATCCACTTTGGTAAAATGTTTGACTGGACTTTTAAAAGGTTTCTCTGGAACTGCCAAAGTTAATTGTTCCCACGAACACAAATCACACAGTATTGGTTATGTTCCTCAAAGACTATTTATTTCAGAACGTGTTCCAGTAAGTGTTTTTGAAGCTGTAAGCACTGGAAGAATATTAGGTTCGCGAAAATGGTTTCGTTTGAATCGAGATGACAAAAATATAATTGAACACTCAATTGATTCTGTTGGTTTATCGAGTCATATCAATTGTCGAATAGATGAACTCTCTGGAGGTCAACAGCAAAGACTTCTAATTGCTAAAGCACTTGCTAGCGAACCTGAAGTTCTAATACTTGATGAACCAACGGCTGGCGTAGATTCTCAATCTCAAGAACTATTTCGCTCAGTTATTTCACACACCATAGAGGAACATGACACTACGGTATTTTTAGTTAGTCACGAACTGTCAGCAGTTGCAGATGTTGTAGACCAGATACTTGTCTTAAAAAAGTCGATACTTTTTGATGGAACGCCAAAAGAACTCTCTAAACATGGAGTCTCACTTGGATTACATGAACACGACTTGCCTTTTTGGCTTGAACGTTTTCAAACAGAAGACCTTGAAGGTGCGAAATAATGAATCAAATAGCGGTTTCCTTCATTTATCCCTTCGAATCAGAATTTATGATCCGAGCTTTAGTTGCATCGTTAATACTTGGATTTTGCGCTCCGCTAATTGGCACATTCGTTGTACAGAGAAAGCTTTCGTTAGTTGGAGATGGTTTAGGACACGTTGCAGCTGCTGGTGTGGGTCTGGCGCTTTGGCTCGAATTCACACCACAATGGGTTGCGCTAATTGCAACAGTGTTAGCTGCAATTTTTATTGAATGGATTTTCCATCTATCAAAAAGTGCTGATACTGCCCTAGCAATTATCTTCTACTCGGGAATAGCGGCTTCGATAACTTTTGCAGGTAAAAGTTCCAATCAAGGTCAACTACAACAATATCTATTCGGTTCCATATTAAGTGTTACGTGGTCTGAGATTGCTCTATTGGCAATGATCTGTTTTGCAGCGAGTTTCGCAATTTTTTTGCTTTCAAAAATTCTTTTAAGTATTGCTATAGATGAAAGTTCGGCGAAAATTGCTGGCATCAATACACACGTTGTTCATGTTGTTCTTATGTGTTCGGTGGCATTTATTGTTTCTGTTTCAATTTCAATTACTGGATTGCTTTTGGTGTCGGCAGTGATGGTCGTTCCGGTTATGACTTCTAGATTAATGAACAGTGGTTTTTATAAAGCATGGATCTATTCAGCTCTAATAGGAGCTTTTGGATCTGTATTGGGACTTGGCATTTCTAGGGTTCTGGACTTAGCTCCAGGTGGAACAATAGTTCTGACGCATATCGTGTTGTTTATTTTTGCAAGTCTTGTTTTTTCTCTTCTGCGTCGTTTTCATCGGAATGATCGTGGACATGTCCATGTTCACCCGATTGATGAACCGCATACGCTGCCAACGCAGTAGACAGGGGCACAGCAACAATCAAACCGATCGAGCCAATTAACGCACCTGTTATTTCCACTGCAATTGCCTCAGAGTTAGCTACCCATTGCAATTGTTGGTTTGCAATTACAAATAAAACCATCGTTGCCAATGACGTACCAACATAAGCAAGAGCCAGTGTATTTACTGTTGAAGCTACATGGTCTCTACCAATTCGAACTGCTGATTTCCAAAGCTGAGCAAACTTGTAGTCACTTCTAGCATTGTGGATTTCGGAAACAGCAGAAACTTGGGTAACTGTCATATCGTCGAGTGCACCTAGCGACGCAAGAATAACTCCTGCAACTAGCAATCCACGAATATCAATTCCAGTTCCCGACGCCACTAAAAAGCTTGCTTCCTCAGAAACAAATCCACTGAAGTTTGCAACTGTAAAAAATATCTGAGCTAGCAGTGCAATTGTCAAAACTGAACCAATAGAAGAAAGAAAAGCTATATGCGTTGAATTCTTAAAACCATGAGTTATATAAAGTGCCGCAGCAGCCACTGCTGCACCACCCGACAGAGCAACTACAAGACCATTTTCACCAGTGACAAGTGCTGGCAATATATAAACAATGATTATTACCAAACTTGTAATCAAACCCGCAACGGCAAGCATCCCTCGCCACAACCCGAAAATAAAAACCGCCAATAAAAACAAAATAAATAAAACTGCCAAGTAGATTCGACGATCGTTATCACCGTATTGGTATCTAAATTGCGAAGTAACTCCACCAGAATCTCTATACGTCAAAACAACGTCTTGCCCGACTTCAAATTTTGGACTCAATGAACCTGCGGGATCAAATGACTGTTCTACACAATATCTAACGGGTTTGCTTTCGTCTTCCAAAAAAGGCTGATTTTTAACACACAGCTCACCTTCGGATGGTTTAATCTCTCTTGTCTTTGAGTCGAACAGGACATATTTACATTTCGTTTGATTTTCTTCAGATATAGATTCCTGACCGTCGCAAGTACGTTCTGTGACGCTATCGACTTTTGCAGGAACCTGTTCGTCTGCAAAATCTATAGTCTGCTTAGCGGCGCGACTCACCTTATCTATTGCCGCACTTGATGGAAAAGTGGAAATTATCCCAACAAAAGTAGCGACAAAAACTATTATCACGCCGACAATTAGATTTCGTTTATGAGATCGGGAAACCGGTAAATCTACATCCGAATGAGAATGCACATGCGCTAATGGTTCTTCTGAATTCACGCTTTTGTTGTGCTGTGCGATTCTTGCGTGTCAACAGTTGAAACTGAATCTGCTGCAGCTTCTTCATTTGCTTCATGAAGAGCACGATAAACTTCTTCGCGGTGAACAGTTACATCTCTCGGTGCAGTAATACCGATTCGAACTTGATCGCCACGAACTTCTAAAACTGTAACTACTACGTCATCCCCAATTATTATGCTTTGGTTTGCGCGTCTTGTAAGTACAAGCATGATGTCCCTTCGACCAGACTTTCTTCCGTGTTATATCGATCTTAATAATAGGCGCTCTAGAACACAAAAGCGTGACACTAAAACGGACAATTTTTTAATTGTATACTTAGGCGTACAGTGGTATCCATCCAGTATGGGGAGAATGCGGAAGAACTGCTTGCATAGCGCTTCTCGTATGCCTATTAACGACGATTACTGAATGCAAATGTGCTTTCGCGTCTTCAAAATTTTCGTCGAGTTTAACTACAGATAAGGCGAAGGCATCAGCAGGCGAATTTATTTCTAATCTTGAGGCCACAGCATCATCTATATCTAGCACTAGATCGGGTCTAACACTTTTTGGTTGCACCATAACGAAATGCGGTCCTACTGACCGATAAAGCCAAAGTCCTCTGGGTAATTGTTCGAGCTGCATGGCTCTAATCCATGCAAACCCAGGTATCCCACGTGGGAAGCGGACCATACCTGGCACAATCTCTGTCGAATCAAGAATTAACATTTTTTACCTCTAATTAGGTATCGGAATGCAATTGCTGATTTTGACCATTTATATCGCTTTTTGAAAGAATTAGCCTTTTCCATTTCGCAAAAAGGTATTTCAATCGCAAAAATACCTGCAGGTTTTGTGCCCACTACGCATCCATGAGATGGATTCCGCTACGATATCTAGTCGTTCATATTGATCTCTTGTCACAAAGAGCGAAGGATGAGCGACCGCGAGGAGAAGCAAGTACCGTCTGTTCTCCGAGAAACAAAACAGCGCGCCGGTAGCTCAGTTGGTAGAGCACCAGACTTTTAATCTGTTGGTCGTGGGTTCGATCCCCACCCGGCGTACCAGATACTTACTACCCCTTTATGGAATTGCGAAGTGGAGAAACCAAAAATGTCGAACGACAACAATTCACTTGGAAATATTTCTTCTGGAGACGAAAGACGGATGGTCGAAAATGAAGTTGTATTTCGGCAAGCTAATGAAAAAGTTGCTGGAGGTCTTGACAGTTTGTCGAAACTTGCAGCACATGAAGGCCAATCAGAACTTGCTCCATCGAAAGATATGGCAATTCAATTTTTCTGTGAATGCTCTGATGAAAATTGTCGCGAACGTATCTCGTTAACTCTTGATAACTATCGCCGGCATCATGAAAACAAAAAACGTTTCATCGTAAAGTCAGGTCATGAAGTTCCTGAAATTGAATTTATTATTGCTACATTCACAGATCACGTAGTGGTTGAAAAACGAATTCAACCACCTAAGGAAGCGGACAGCTTTAACAAAACAGATGTAGACAACAGCTGATTAATTTAAAACTTTAAAGTTTAGAGACGAATCGATTGTCCTTAAGATAAAAACGCCAGAGCGTTTCCGTTCCCTTTTTTAATCCTATTCTCGTTGTAGTAACAATTTCATTTTCGCTAACTTGAGGTTTCATGACTAGCTTTAGAGGATCAATTGATAAATCGTGTGCATTCAATTCAGACGTAATAGCAAGAGCTGAACACAATTTCGAAGGCCCATTTGAAATTGTCTTTCCGAAATGACCCGGTCGCTGTTTTTCCATGAGCTCGAAACCTTCAATCGGTTCGACCGCACGAATTAAAGCCGCTTCCCCATACCCTTCAGGTCCTGTTACAACATTCGCACAAAAATGCATTCCATAAATGAAGTATACATATAGGTACCCAGCCGGGCCAAACATTATTTGATTTCGAGGAGTCACACCTCTAAAGGTATGGCTTCCCGGATCATTTTGGTCATATGCTTCAGTCTCCACGATTCTGACTTTGACCTTGCGATTGTTAATTGTTCGGTGCAGTTCGCAGCCCAAGAGCCACTTTGCAGCATCGGGTGCAGGAAGGTCTAAAAGTTTCGAAAGCGGCGCGCCCATACTGGATCATTTTACAGAATCTGCTAGATTATCTCGTCTCGTTGATTCAATTCTTTGGGTTGCCGGGAGTCTTAAGCCCCCATCGTCTAGCGGCCTAGGACGCCACCCTTTCACGGTGGTAGCACGGGTTCAAATCCCGTTGGGGGTACGATTGATCGTCAATTCATGGTATCATCGCTAAATGACGATCAAAACAAAACAGTACCGCCACCTCAGTGCGTTAGCGACATTGCTTCACAGCTTTTCTGATCCTACGCGACTATCAATTATCCATATGCTTTCAGAAGAAGAGGCGCGAGTAGCAGATTTAGTCGATCAATTAAATTTTGCCCAATCAACAATATCGGCGCATATCTCATGTCTAAAAGAATGCGGCCTTGTGGAGGGCAGGCACGAGGGAAGACAAATATTTTATAGTCTTACTTCACATAATATTTCACACCTACTTCATGATGCAGAATTAATTTTGGAACAAACAGATCAAGCAGTCATGAGCTGCCCAATTTTCGGTGATCAATCATGAGTGCCGATTGTTGTGATCACAAGAACGATTCGGAAGACAAAACTCAGAAAACTCAAATAAAGTTTTGGCAAGTGCGGGAGCTTCAGTTATCTTTTGCGGCAATTGTAGTTTTGATAATCGGATTCGTGCTTGAACGAGCAAATTTAGAACTTGTGAGTTCTGGTTCTGCGTTATTTGCTGGCGCAATCGCTGGATGGACGTTTATCCCCGGAAGCATAAAAAATGTATTCAAGTGCAGGGTCGGCGTAGGAACTCTAATGACAATTGCGTTTTTTGGTGCGCTGATATTGGGTCAATTTGAGGAAGCTGCTGCTCTTGCCATTTTGTTTTCGATCTCAGAAGGTCTCGAAGAGTTCTCTCTAACGAAAGCTCAACAAAGTCTCCGCGCGCTTCTCTCGCTCGTACCAGAAACTGCAATTGTCATAAGAGACAATGTGGAAATCGAAATACCTGCAATAGAAGTATTAGTTGACGACATTTTCATTGTAAAGCCTGGCTCGAAAATCCCAACCGATGGGGTAATTGTCGAGGGAAAAAGTTCAATAAATATGTCTGCGATTACTGGTGAGTCCATGCCAGTAGAAGTAGAAAAAAATCATGCTGTATTTGCTGGTTCAGTAAACGGTAATGGCGTATTAGAAGTTCGTGCTACGGCAGCCAGCGATAACAACTCTCTTGCTCGTGTTGTACGCATTGTTGAAGATGCACAATCTCAAAAAGGTAATCAGCAACGATTAGCTGACAAAATTGCTCAACCACTTGTACCAGGAGTTCTCCTGATTTCCTCCTTCATTGCCGTTACTGGCTCAACGTTTGGCGATCCGGAAATCTGGATTGAACGCGCCCTGGTAGTTCTCGTCGCAGCCTCTCCTTGCGCGCTGGCAATAGCAGTACCTATCACCGTTGTTTCTGCAATTGGTGCGGCAAGCAAATTTGGGGTCATTATCAAAGGTGGCGCAGCACTCGAATCATTAGGTCACATAACCAATGTTGCACTTGATAAGACAGGAACAATTACAAAAAATGAGCCAGTCGTAATTAAGGTTTTAACAAACAGTGGCAATGAGTCAGAGGTTTTAGAAATAGCTGCAGCCCTTGAAGCCCGAAGTGAACATCCTCTCGCTGCTGCCATCGTTGCAGCGTCCCCAAATCCAATAAATGCAGATAATGTGAGTGCAGTTACTGGATCAGGATTAACAGGCGTTGTTGGAAACAAAGCAATCAGACTCGGCCGTCCAGGATGGATCGACCCGGGAGTCCTCGAAAAGCAAGTAATCGAGCTTCAAGAAGCGGGAGCAACAACGGTACTTGTAGAACAAGACGGAATTGTCATAGGAGCAATAGCCGTTCGAGATGAGTTACGCGAAGAAGCAATAGAAGTTGTCACGCAATTAAAAACCGATAAGAAAAATGTTGTCATGCTTACAGGTGACAATAAGTTAACCGCATTAGCAATCGCACATGCAGCGAATATCACAGAAGTTCAAGCTGATCTTAAACCCGAAGATAAGTCGCGAATAATCAGCGAACTTGAATCTACTAACAGGACAGCGATGGTCGGTGATGGTGTAAATGATGCTCCTGCACTTGCAACAGCGAGTGTTGGTATCGCTATGGGAGCAATGGGGTCTGATGTCGCAATCGAAACAGCTGACGTTGCACTAATGGGTCAAGACCTTCGAGCATTACCCGCAGCATTTATTCATGCACAGAGGTCTCGAAAAATAATGGTTCAAAATATTGGTCTATCACTTTTGATCATCATTGCTTTGTTGCCGTTGGCTTTATTTGGATTCATAGGACTTGCAGCAGTCGTGGCAGTACATGAAATTGCTGAGGTCTTCGTAATACTTAATGGGTTACGCATCTCACGGGCAAAAGTAGATTTTCATGACCACTCACTCCATAGTTTCCCCAGCCATTAATTCTCAACTACTGAAGTCAATTGTGGTCTCAACCATTTCATAAGCCCAACCACTTAAATCTGATTCAAATCCCTCCCAGTAGTCTTAAAACTAGGCAATAGATCAGCACTACCAGGCTCGATTCCCGCATCATCTAACAACTTCGAAAGCTCACCAACTCCATTTAGCCACTCTTCAAACCGATTCCAATCATTTATCTTTGGGGGTGCCACTTCACTTGATACACTACGAACATGGGAAAATATCTTGCTTTATACCTCGGTGCTGCGACTGAAGACCAAAAAAATCAAATAACTCCGGCGCAAAGCCAAAAATTTATTGAATCGTGGGGTAAGTGGGCACACGAAAACGAAAAGTCACTGGTGGACGCGGGTTCACCTCTAAATAGAAAAACTATATTAACTGCAAATAATGTAGAAGATACCTCAAATAAAAGAACAGGTTATGCAATCATCGAAGCTCAATCGCACGAAGCGGCTTTAGATATTTTTTCAACACATCCCCACTTAACACTTTTTCCCGGGAATTCTATTGAAGTGTTTGAGTGCCCACCACCACCCACTGAACAGACACCTTAATAAGTCAACTGAAACAGGCGTAGGAATTTAACGAGCTATCGGGTCGAAAAACTCGCCATCTAATAGCTTTGACAACTCGCCAACACTATTCACCCACTCCTCAAAGCGATTCCAATCATTTATCTTTGGGGGTGCAAAAATTTTAAGTTTTAAAAACGGTCCATTACGGATAAACAGCGTATACGACTTGGTTGACGCTACAAGTAACGTTGGTCACTGGCTCCCCGAAATCTAGCTTGATCACTAGGTCAGTTCTATTGCCTGCATCTAAAGTTTCAACCAAACCATCTTCAGTCAAAACTTTGCCTTCCGCGCTGTTACATAAAATTTCGACAGTATATGCACTCCTAAAATCTGCTTTATTTTCAAAAACCGCGCTGTACTCCCATTCACCGAAAGCATCGATAATTACTTGCTCTTCAATAATAAGATAATGATCAGGATTAGCTTCTTTTAAATTTCTTGCCTGTTGATCTTCATATTCCTCAATACTCTGTTTGATTTCTTTCTTTACTGAATTAAATCCTTCTTTTGTTTTTTCTACAGCAATAAAAAATTGGAAAATCAAAAATACTGAAAGGATGATTGAAAGAATCGATCCGACAATTCCAGAAATAATTCCCCATTGGGCCATGGTGCGCCCTTCGCCACCCATTTTCTCTGCTTTTTTCTTTCCAGATATTCCAACAAATATTGCTGGTATCCCAGTTAGAAAACCAAAACATAAAAGAGAAAGAATTCCAAGTATTAGCGATGTTGTAGCTGTGCCATTTGAAGGAGCTTGATTCTGGTTGTAACCTCGCGGCGGTACAGGTGGATACTGGTACCCTTGAGGATTGTTAGGGTCATATGGCGGCATCTGGCTTGTCATAATTCAGCTCTCGGCTCAAAGAATTTCTTAGCCTTATACTAATGCTTTTCGCCGACTAGCAAACGTAATTCCAACTCCTAAGAGAATCATAGCTACTGCCAGAACAGAAGTACTCGTGTTGTTGCCGGTTGCAGGTAAAGTTCCCGCAGCGGCGCTTCCAGCAGCTTCGAATCTGATTGTGTTGATACCGAGCACTTGGGTTTCATTTTGTTGAGCGCTGTAATCTTGTATTTCATTCAGCCTTAAGTTCAAAGTAAGTTGTTGTCCTGGAAGAATTCCCGAAACATTAACTCGCCAAGTGAAATCATCGAGTTGATTAAATCCGGAAACATTACCGACTCCACCTAAATCGAAATCATCAGTTGTAAAACTAGGCACGTAGATCAATTTATTAAAGGTGATCGTAAAACATCCGGTGCCATCAGTTGTAGTCTCACCTTGACCTGAGCAACGATTTACTGTTGCTGTCAATTCTGTAGGATCGTAGTTAAGGTAGGCAACGTTGTTACTTCCAATGCTAAGTGGATCGTCTCCTTGGTTCATGGTTTTCATCAAAGTTATGGTGTCAACGTCATTACCTTCAATCAAAGCAATCACATCGGCACTACCTGCAGCAAGAGATTCTCCGGCTACAAGATTTACTTGAAATGGATATATGGTGTCATCTGCGGGAAGAGTTCCATCACCAGATACACTCAAATTGCAAATGAAGATAGTTCGGTCATAGTAAGCAGACAGCCCTGAACCTAGACCAACTTGTTCAACGGTTCCTGGCGAATCACAATAACTGTTTTCATCAAGATAGATTGCATCACCTAATTCAGCATCTTCAAAACTTGAGAAAGTTGCATCTGGTGGAAGGATGAATACAAGGATGAAGAAGTTTGGGTTATTTCTAAACACACCTTCTCCAGTGTTTTTAACATCGATCTGGAATGAGACGTCACTTGTTTCTGTGATTTCGCCTGCAGTAGTTAGCAGGGATTCAACTTCTAGATCTGCGAATTCCTCGATCGTAATGGGATCAAAAACTAAAGATTCGTTTCCTGAAGTATCCGTGTTGACTGTATCGTCCACTTGAGTCGCAGAAACAATTTCAACTGAAGTAGTGACCGTGTCTCCTAAATCTCCAGTAAATTCCCCTGAACTTACAAAATATATACATTCGCCTGGAACGTATTCATTATCATCGGGAGTGCCTAAATCGTCTTGAACTGGTCCGTCAAGAATTCCAGTCCATGTCATTGTGTTCGTATCTAGCGCTCCGTAACCTGCTGCGGGAGCTGTCTTAAAAGGTGATATTGCAATATAGTCAAATTCTAGGTTTGTAGATTCTAAAGAAAGCACAATTTCTTTTATAGATGTCGGGCCATCATTGCAAACAGAATATTCGATTGCCGTATTCGCAAAATCTCTAAATCCCGAAATTCTCAGATCGGTGTCCACATCAGCGCTTGCCATTGAAATCGTTGCAAACTGAACGGCAAATAGTGTCAAGGTAGAAACCAACAAAGCAAATAATTTAATTCTCATTTTTATATTCTCCCTTTAGAGCTTCACTAAGGTATCGCCAAAACCCGAGACAAAGTTAATGAGGCATTAAACCCAATTGTTATTGCATTTATGACATCAAAAACGAATAGCGCGAATGACTCGCATCTAGAATGGATGAACCATGAAATCTAATTCAGATACATCAAAAAAACGGACAATAAGATTATTTTTTACCGGGTTTTCTATGGGTACCGCCGACTTAGTTCCTGGAGTCTCTGGAGGAACTATTGCTTTTCTTTTCGGCATATACGACGAGCTTTTGTTTTCGATAAAGACCGTCAGCGGGAAAGTTCCAAAACATTTTCTAAAAGGTCAATTTAAACAAGGCATAAGCGCAATTCCATTTTTGTTTTTACTTCCTTTGGCGCTTGGGATGGCAACAGCAATTGTGGGCCTAGTCAAAGTTGTTACTTACTTACTTGAAGAACACCCTATCCTTATTTGGTCTCTATTTTTCGGTCTTGTTATAGGTTCGTCCTATGTGATTTCTAAACGTGTTACTTCTTGGAACTTAAATAGAATCTTGATTTTCATTTCGGGTTTTGCTTTAACTTTTTTTGTTTTAGGACTGCCTGTTTTAGATACTTCGACTTCTCCGCTAGTTCTATTTAGTGCAGGAGCAATTGCAATTACGGCCATGATTCTTCCTGGCATCTCAGGATCTTTAATTTTGGTAATACTTGGTCAATACAAAACCATCATTAATGCAATTTCAGATCGAAATTTTGGCCAAATAATTCCTTTTGCTTTAGGCGCAATAATTGGGATCGCACTTTTTTCGCGTTTACTTAGTTGGCTTCTAAAAAACCACCACAGCGCAGTAATTGCCGCAATGGTTGGTGTAATGCTTGGTTCACTGAGAAGAGTATGGCCTTGGCAAATCGAACGAGAGAACGGAACAATCGTTGGTCATTGGCCTGAACTGACAGAGGGCGTGGCTGGTGCTGCAGCTTTGATGGTAGCTGGATTTTTTATTGTTTGGATTCTAGAAAAACGTGGAATAGCAAAAGAGCACGACGATCTCGATTCTGTTGAATTCAAAACAGAAATCGCTTCTCAACACGACTGATTAACGATGTTAGGCCGCAAACAAAAACTCCTCTAGAATCTAGATTCAACCTATGAGCATTCTATTTGCAGTACTCGTTTCTGTCTTCCTGTTTTATCTGATGGCTATTGTCTGCGATGAATTCTTTGTTCCAGCAATTGATGTCTTAGCTAAAAAACTCAAAATGTCTAGTGACGTTTCCGGCGCAACATTACTTGCAAGTGGTTCTAGTGCACCCGAATTCTTTTCATCGCTATTTGCAATATTTGGATTGGCAGGAGCGAGTGCTGATGTAGGAGCTGGAACTATTGTTGGATCTGCGGTTTTTAATGTCCTCGTCATTATTGGTCTCTCTGCGATGTTCAAAGCCGTAACGCTTCAGTGGAAGCCAATCGTGCGCGACCTCGGATTTTACGTTTTAACAATTATTCTGCTCTATGTATTTTTCATTGACGGCCAAATAGGGTTGGCTGAATCAATTGGATTCCTAGCGTTATATGGCTTATATATATACGCCACTCTCAAATGGCGAACATGGTTTCACTATGAAGATCAAACCATCACAGAGACATATCTTTCAAAGGCGTCTTCGAAAAATTGGCTTAACGATTTCAGCAAAAGAACTCTTGGCTACATCATTCCTAATGTAGAAAAAAAGCCGAAATTATACTTAGTCACTTTTTCAATGAGTATTTTTGTCATCGCAATTTCAAGTTATATCTTGGTAGACCAATTAATTTCATCTGCGACCACTTTAGGTATCAATCCTACATTTCTAGCACTCACCGTTTTAGCTGTTGGAACTAGCGTTCCTGACTTAGTAAGTTCGATCATTGTCGCAAAACAAGGCCGTGGTGATATGGCTGTAGGAAATGCAATCGGTTCAAATGTTTTCAATATTCTATTTGGCCTTGGATTTCCTTGGGCTTTATATCTTGCACTCAATTCCGGCACTATTGCCGTTGGAACCGACAACTTGAACGCTTCAATTTTGCTTTTATTAGCAACTGTAATTGCAATCGTATTTTTGTTATTGATTCGAAACTGGAAAATTGGACACAAAAGCGGGCTTTTGTTAGTGGTGATGTATTTCGCATACCTCGCCTACGAAATTTCACGATTATAGGGTTCGAGCTTTCCAGCACTAGGTTTAAGATGTGAATTCTGCTCTACCAACTAAGTTTGTATCTTTTAGCACGAACCACAAAAAACTTATTTTTCTTGCCGTACTATTAATCTTATTGGCCACAATCGTAATTGGGTTTCTGGCTAATTCCAAAGATTCAAATGTCGTTGCTGCGCCAGAAATTGTGACTCAATCAACTGATAATCCATCAGAGGAACCACTAGATGATTATGTTTGGTCCGGTAGACCAACAGAACCAAAATATATCGAGATTCCCAGTATCGGTGCAGGTGGATTTATTCAAAAAGTTAGCATCGATCAACGAAAAGAAGTTGGAGTACCATCGAATATAAATTTAGCTGGCTGGTTCATCAAAGGCGCAATACCTGGCGAAAAAGGATTGAGCATTATTGATGGTCACGTCGACGGAATCTCAAAACCAGGAATTTTCAAAAAACTTGAAAACGTGAAAGTCGGCACCGAATTTACTGTTGAGTTTGGCAATGGAAGTAAAAAAACTTTTAAAACAACAGGCAAGTCTAGAGTTTCAATTGCTGTCGCACCGGCAGTCTTATTTTCTCAAGATCCAACAGTTACAAGCCAATTAAACCTAATCACATGCGGGGGACAATACGATAAAGGCAATCGTAGATATTTAGATCGAATAATAGTGACTTCTGTGCCAGTTAGCGCTTAAAAAGATGCGGAGCATTTCTACCCCGCATTTAAAAATTGCAAAAGTTAATTAATGCTAAAGACTGTATCTTGCTCTAGAAACGATTCTTTTCCTTTTTGATGATTGCGTAAGAACAAATCCGGTAAGCAACAAGGCAAATGCCGTTAGCGCGTTAGAAGAATTATTTCCTGTTTCAGGCAATGTTCCTGCTGTGTCAGCAAATCTAATGGTGTTGATTCCCAAAACACTCGTGTTGCTTTGAACAGCCGAGTAGTCAACAATACCTCCAGTGTTTAAGCTGATCGTTGCTTCTTTTCCTGAAACTATCCCCGTAATTCGAAGTTCCCAAAGATTGTCACCAATTTTTGTTAGCGAACTTGCGGTACCTGAACCAGTAACAGCTATATCTTCTAACCCAAACGTTTCTTCAACGATATCTTTGTTGAATGAAATTCTAAAACAGGCTGTTCCATCAGTTGAAACTGCTGGTTGGTTAGGACACAAACTCGCGGTTGCAGCCAAGGCTGTTGGGTCATAAGAAAGATAAACAAAGTTTCCGGTGTTCTCTGCAAGTGGGTCAGTGTTCTTGCCCAATGCTCGAAATATCGGTAAGGTTCCAGCATCATTTGACTCGACGACAACAATGACTTCTGCATTACCCGCCGCAAAAGTTTCACCTGCTGTCATGTTGAAATCGAGCTTGTATTCTGTACCCGCAGGAAGTCCTGATGGCGCACTAAGATTACAAGCAACGACATCGCCGGTGTAGTTGAAATTATTCAACGCCTCGAATCCTAAGTTTCCTATAGGGCCAATTACCTGACATCCAAGCAGATTTAAATTGTCCCCTAAGTCCGTATCAACAGCATCTACAAAAGTTGAATCTTCTGGCATTATAAATGCAAATATAAAGAATCCGTTATCTACCAAAGCACCGGGACCAACTGAAGAAAATGTTGCTTCATAGGTAACATTTGTCGTAGGAGTTATGACGCCGGTAGTTTTTAATCTTGTTTCGACATTCAAGTCTGATTTAGCCACGCTTGTATATGAAGTTAGAGAGGTATCATTGCTCGAGTTAGGGTCTAAATTAGGCCCACCTGAAAGTTCACTTGAAACAATACTTGTTGCGATATCTACCGTTGATCCTAAAGATGAAGTTTCTGTTGCTTCAAATACGATGGCGATTCCATCACCTTGCTTAAGATTTCCAGTCCAGGTTTTTGTGTCGAAATCAAAAGATCCAAGCATTGAACCACCGTCCAGATCAGAAAATGGTTGCATCACATACCCATCGGTTATCGCAGTGTTCGAAACAACTTGGTCTAAAACTATTTCGGTGACATCGTCCGTTCCGTCATTTATTAAACTAACTTGAACAGCAGAATTAGAGAAGAGCATGAATGAATCAACTCTGAGGTCGGCATCGCCTGCAGCGTGGGCAACGCCCAGAGTTCCAACTTGCAATCCAAGAACCATCAACGGCGTGAGCAACAGACTTGTTGATTTCCAAAATTTTGACATGAGGTATTCTCCCTGTTTATTTATAGGTGTAATTAAGTCTCGCCCGAAATCAGCAAATACTATATGGGTAATTTGAGCTATTTCCTTAGGTCAGCCAGGTACAGAGCGAATGTTACGAATCTCTTTCGCAAATAGGCTGGGTTTTTCGATTTACAACTACGAAATCGTCGACAAAATAGGCTAACCTTTAATCTCCTGGTCCCGTGGTGAAGTCTGGAGTTCACGCCGCCCTGTCAAGGCGGAGGTCGCGAGTTCAAATCTCGTCGGGACCGCTACGCGGCGCAACTACTTAGATGTAGTTCGAAGCGTGTGGCCAGGTAGCTCAGTCGGCAGAGCACACGCCTGAAAAGCGTGGGGTCACCGGATCGACGCCGGTCCTGGCCACAAACTTTTAATTGTCACGGAGGACCATTGAGAACATCTGACTATTTAGACAACATTTACGAGCACGCTCAGGTCTATCCAACACAAAAACCGGAGCGTCGTGCGAAATTCTATACAGGTCCAGTTAAAAATATTGGAACAGGTGAAACTTCATTTCTTAAAGCCGTAGTCGAACAAACTTCTGATTCGGTGGCGCAAGATTTACAAACTGAAGCAACCTGGAATATCCAAGTACAACCTTTTGCTCAAGAATTAGGAGTTGTAATTCCAGGAGTAGAAAGTCATGCCCATACTTTTAAATGGGTACTCTTTAATCATATTGAAGGTAGCCCAATCGCTGAACGTGAACTCGAAAAATACATTGAGAAAATCGCAAAATTATGTGCATCGATTTCACAAGTTCCACTTGGTCGCGAACCAAATGGGCTTGGTGGGTGGATGAAAAATCGACTCGGACGCTTTGAACAAGCAAGTGCCTCCGAACACGTTTCTCGTCATTTAGCAGAACAAATTATCAGAGCCGGAGAATCGGTTGATGATTCAACTATCCAAGCAGGTACCGCTCATGGAGATATTAACCTTCCGAATATGTTGGTTAGTGATCAACTAGGTGATGACATCGGATTAGTCGATTCCGAATTTGGTACCTTGCGAACAAAACCAGAGTGGGATAAACCGCGATATCACGATGCAGCATATTTTTACCATTTGCTTTACGTTCAATATCAGAGACCAGATTTAGCTGAGAAATTCAAGGTCGCATTCGAAAAAGAAATGCGTCTTTCACCAGATTTTGATAAAGAAACTTTTGAAGTTGAGTTTGGTTTTTCCGTTCTTGAGAGAACCTTAAGCATGGGGAATCACCATATTTTCAAAAGAGACCGCAATAAACCAGTTTCAGATCCACGTCGCCTTGAACCTGGCCCTTACGTGCAATTGGTTGAACAATCTATACAAGCGATAAGTCGCTAGTTTGCGGTTTTATACCTAACGATTCTCTAATCATTTGAGAAAACTCCGGCATCTGATGTTCATTAAATGGCGGCTGGGTTAATACATATTCAATCGCGTTGTCTCTCGTCCAGTCGCTTTGACCTTCTCCCATTTCTAAAATTCCATTCACTACCATTTCGACATATGCTTGTGATCCAGGATTTAATCTATGTAACTTATCTGCAGGAACATTTGGCATAATTCTTTCTATTAAAGCAAGGCCTCCTTCCATTGCTTTCTGCTGTGTATCAAGATCTGAAATAGTTCCGACTACCATATTTAAATAGGTCTGCGCAGCTGCTCTTTTATAGTCAAGAGGAGTTGTGAAAGTAACTGCTTTAACAAGTTCGCCATCTACTTCGATTTCACCGAGATACAACAGCGCGCTATATGCACCAGATATAGAAAATTCTGCAGTCGAACCATCTTCTAAAACAATTGCATTTTCACCAGTTCTATTCCTTAAATCAATAACTGGATTCTCTTCATCCAACAACTCAACAATACTTTGAGGAAATTCGATATCACCAAGCGCTTTTCGATTTTCCTGAATGACCACATCTCTAAATTGCTCATCGGTTATCAAGTAACCCGCCATGAGCAAATCGCCACTTTCTCGAATATCCCGCAACGAAGTTTCTGCTGGATCGACAATCTTTAGTCCTTCAAATTCGACATCTGGCTGAACCCCAATTACTCCAAGCCCACCAAAATTTCCCGATCCAGAATCTGCATAAGGCGCTTCTCCCCAAACCGTCGAGTTGCGAGCAAAGTATCCAATATGGGCATTACTAGTCAGAACAAATTTGTGTGAAGGTGGAGTTTTATCTTCACAACCTTCGTATGTTCTGCTTGCACCTGTTGGAGTGCCGCCAGCGATATAGGCCATGAACCTTTCGGTAAACATGTTTGACCCATAAGAAACGTATACGACTTTGTTGCTCATCCGTGAATCCCCACTGCTCTTATTATTCGATGAATTGCTTCGAAATTCAAGGGTATATTTCCTTTTTGTGCACTATTTCCAGTAATCTATAAGGGTGGACACGGATGAACCGCAATATTGGGAAGATTTGGAACAACAAGCTGCGTTGTTACATGAGCGTCTTCGTGAACTCTTTGAATCTAAACCAGTCCGATTTTTAACTGATCCTCTGAAAATCCCAAATACTCCCGAAGCAAAACTTGCTCAATATCTACATTTACTTCAAACTCGACATCCGCTATTTGCGCTAGATAAATCAAAACAAGGAAAAATGCGTCGAGACCGTGCACTACAAAATTTTTGCATTCAGCGCAAACAATTCCCAGAGAGCTATTTCGACAATTGGATTAAACGAAAAAACGAAGAGGGAATAGGAGTTATATCGCTAAGCGAAAAACAACGCAAAGTTTTGATGGATTCAATTAATACCGATCAGCTGAAAAGGCTCAAACAATGGGTCAAACACTTAAACGGAGATTCTGGATATCCAATTTGGTTCAGATACTTTGTACTTTCAAATATCGTCAAGCTGAAAGAATTTGATACAAAAAATGCAAAATTTCCCCGGCGTTCGAAAAGTTCAACAGCAAACTTCCCTGAACTAAACCCAGCAGTAGTTCGTGACATTTACCGCCACATTACAGATCCAGAGTTTCACCAAGAAAAAAAACGCGCACTCGCTAAGCAGTACTTTCACATGGAAACTAGAGACTCTCATTCTGAACTCCCAGAAAGTGATTCGAACTTTGCAAAGCTTTATGAGTTTTGGACACATGATTTTCTACGGCGTGTCACTTCCGACGACTTGGATAAAACCGAAGGTCAGTGGAGACATTTCGATGGTCCTCACCTAACCAATGAACTCACGAAATCGATATCTGGATATAACACAGGTTGGTGCACAGCCAACATGGGACAGTCATCTATGTTCCTAACTCACGGAGAAATCTGGGTTTACTATACGCCTCTGGCTACAGGCGAAATTGTTGTTCCTCGAATCAGTATAAGTTTGGACGGCAATAGAGTTCGGGAAGTTCGAGGTATCGCCAATAATCAATCTATAGAGGATCAACTTCTAGAAGTAACACATGCCAAGCTAAAAGAACTACCTGGCGGAAGTATATATTTCCGAACAGTTGATGACACACGAACTCTCACAGAAATTGTGAACAAAATAAAAGATGGAGAAGTTCTTTCACGACAAGATTTAAGCATATTATACGAAATAGAAAAACCACTAAAGAGCTTTGGGATGAGACGCGATCCAAGAATTGCCAATGCCATTTCTACTCGTGACATGAGAAATGACTTAGCCTTTCTTTTCGGATGCGAACCTGAAGAGGTCGCGCTCTATCCTGGGCAGCTGAACTCTGATACTGTTGTTTGCGTTTTCGATGTCAATAGAAAAACAGAATTGGCTTTAGATCAATACCCAAATGTTTTCGCAATTGTTGGCGATGCCAACTTTGAAAGAATGTCGAACAGATTTCCTAATGTTGCGTTTGTGTCGGGAAATGCTGTGCCTGGTGGATACATGGACAAACTTACAATCGTTGGTGGAACTCTGAGCTACACAAACTCGAGACGAAGTCTTGAAAATCTAACTAAAGTAGGCGGAAGTGCACTGCTGTCAAGTACCCATTGCGAATTTCCAGCGTTAGAAAGAGTCGGTGAGAGTTTGACCTTGAACTATTCGAGCTCAACTTTTCCTTCCCTAAAATATGTTGGCGGTAGAGCAAGTTTTGAAGGTGCCAGAATAGATTGGCTACCAGAAGACTTAGTTATAGCAGGTTCGATCAATGGCAATTATCCAACTAAAAAAGTGCCCTTTACCCAAAACCCACTGGTTCTATAAAAGAGGGTATTTATTGTCCGAGCACTCGGCCCCTCACTGCGGTATTAGACTGCGCTGAATAAATTTGCTGAACGTTTTTACCCTGGGCCATATCTGCGAGCATATTGCCAAGATCAGTACCCAAAGGTTCAAAGGTTTCGAATACATCTCTAGTGTCCAAGCCTAAAAGTGGGTCATTTCTGCCTGAAGGATTAATTATAGCAATTGGATTTCGAATGCTTTCAATATCTCCAAAAAGTTCATCAATCTCTCTTCGCGTAGGTGTTCTTGGACCCAAAACACAAATGGTTGGACATGTACCCCATGCTTCTAAATCTGAATCTGTTATAAAAATACAATGATCTAAATAGGTCGCAATTGCGTCGAGCATTTCGTCGCCACTTTGAAAACTAATCCCATTGCGAGCAAAGACTTGCAATGTTTCATGAATCATTATTCGTGCTTTATCTTCAGTTGCCATATTGTCTATATCCAGAGAATAGGATCTAATCTTTTTATCAGGATGTAAAGGGTCTCTGTCTTTTTTCTTCTTTTGGATGCAATCAAGGTTGAGTGAACTCGGTCAAAAAGATCATCTATTCCGCTTCCCGAAGCTTTCATAAATGGAAATTGGTTTCCACGAGTGATTGCAACGACTTCTAGTCCGGAACCACTGGCGGCTTGCATGAATTCTCTAACTCCAGGATACAAATGTTCATCAGCCTTAAAATCGGCGAAAGACCTATGCCTCAACATCTCTTCGCTATCTTCAATTTGGGAATGAGAGAAAGCAGCAATAGTCGTATAGATCAATTTCATCCGATCTTTTCCGCCTTGCACATCTTTTAACTTTGATTGTGGTTGTTTTTCAAAGTGATCTCTCAATGGATTCACAATAAGTTCGTAAAATGAGTCTTCTACAGTTGCAAGTTCAGTCTTATAGTCTTCATCAGTAAGTTCTTGCGGCTTTTTTTGCGCTAACGCTACTAATGCAATCGCGTATGAAGCAGGGATCATAGCATTTAGATCCTCAATGAGTTTTACAATCGTTGCATGAAATAGATCTTGCCCGATTTCAAAACATCTATCTGTAGAAGCCGAGCCTTTTATTTCCACTAATCGTTTTTCAGGATCACGCAATTCTTCATAGTACTGCGCAATAAATCCAAGGGCTTCCAAAGTTGCTCGGTCAACAACATACTGATCAATATGACCTTGGGCATCTCTGTCTATCAATGCGAAATCAACATCAGTGAAAACCATTGGTTTTATTTTTCCACTAGCAAGCAATTTATCTACTTTGCTTGATCCATATTCTGGACCTAGTTCACTTCTCCATCGAGCTTCAACCTCGATCATCAATTTCCAGTGACGGTCCGCCATTATTCCTTGAGGAACATTAGACCCAATGGCATAAGACGGGACAAAATTTTCGAAGCCATTTGGGCGATTGTGAGATTGGATGAAATAACCATTTTGCATCATTGCGTAATAGTTAAATAATTGCTGTTTTAAATCGCTCACATCATTCCTTGAATATGAAATCATTTTCGTGTCGTAAAACGAATATATCTCCACAGAGACAACAAAACCAACCTCTGCCCCCAGACATTGGTTGGTTTCGTTTTACTTTTCATTTCGGTTAGACGAGATGCATACACGTGCATCCGGTCTAACCGAAAGGTTTTATATTTCGGTTTCTTCTTCGACTTGAGCTAAGAAATCTTTGATTTCTGATGCTTTAAAGCGACGGTGACCACCGAGTGTTCTAATCGCTGAAATTTTTCCAGATCGAGCCCAACGCGTTACCGTCTTTGGGTTTACTCTGAACATTGCAGCAACTTCTGAAGGAGTCAATAATGCCTCTTCGTCGTAATTGGTAGCCATGCTTCCCCTTTTCCTTTTGTGTGTCTTGTCCCTGTTTGGCAAGTTTGAAAAAACTTACTTGCTTTTTACTAACACGTAAAGTCTAGCTCACATGGGCATTGTGACGCCAATGTGGTTATTGCGTAGATTCGTCGCAATTAATGCGTATTGTGAACTACTCCAAAAAATGGCCGTCTAGCTGGATTTATATCCTTGTAATGCTGGAAACTGCATTTTTGGTCGAGAAAAATTATTTTCTCAAACCTTCACTTAAAGTGACAAATCGCCCTTTAACGCAAGACTACCCGACCGGTTCCATTTTGTACTTCGCCTATACGAAAGGCACTTCTGCCACTGTTATCGCAAAGCGTTTCAATAAGCTCAACAGAG
>Ga0209573_1000302_pt1 | contig 114040 bp, 79 predicted proteins | sample TNRBio252014_DNA_FD_185870 | JGI IMG/M metagenome (GOLD analysis project Ga0209573, IMG submission 185870) | Wastewater treatment Type I Accumulibacter community from EBPR Bioreactor in Madison, WI, USA - TNR Reactor_6/25/2014_ DNA (SPAdes)... | ecosystem: Engineered > Bioreactor > EBPR >...
TTCTTGCTGAATCAATTGAAGTAATTCACTATTAGTCTCCTTTATAGTAATGCTAATGCAGTTGTAGGTTTTCATTATTGACGCTTTTCTAACGCAAAATTAAGAAAATAAATAATGCAAATGGTATAATTGTTTTCCGGTAAATAGGACTACGGAATAAGTAGCTTAAAAAAGCTTGGACTGAATACTATTAAATGATTTGGTCTAAATACGAAACAAAAACTATTTAAGTAAATATCTTCTTTTGGATGCTCTAACATTACTGACGCAAATCCTACTTCGTTAGGTGTTTCCGAAGATGTTGTAATTAATACGTCTCCTTTTTCGAGCTTATTTTGCTTTTCCTTCTCACCAATGATTACACGTCCGCATTGATTAACATCAATTATGGCATTGTTAAAAACTTGCATATAGGTTACGTAAGGCTTACCAGAACCAAAATCAGCTCCTGATTTACCACTTAGTCCACTAAGAGTATCACCATATTCTCCTAAAGTTATGTATTCCCAGTCCCCGCTGTCTTGAAATTCGGGGAATCGGAGGGCGGGTTGTAGAGACAAGGCATGCCTTGTCTCTACGGTCTCTACCTCTACGATGGTGTCGTTTTGTTGTTCGTTACTCATAGGCGGATAATCCGGAAATGATTTGTCCGTTGACGCGTTTTTTCAGGTGAGGGATCAAATCCTCCATCAAGGCATCTTCTTTTTTGGCGCGTTCTTTCCAGCCTAAACCGAGGGGTAACAGCAGGTCGGTCAGCAGTTCCCCGTCAAAGATCATCCGGCGGAGGATTAGATCGGTAAAGGCTTGGAGCGCGTCGGCGGGCAAGTTATGTTTTTCGGCGATAAGTACCAGTTCTCGGTTATGTTTTTCGGTTTTGAAGGCTTGGTAACCCGCTTTAATTTCGGTTTCGGTCAGGCTTTTGCCCGCCGGTAAGCCGTTGATGTATTGGATGATGCCGTCGCGTTCATCCATGAGGTTAGCCGTAGAGCCGAGCAGGTTATAAAGCTGATCGCGGGTCATTTTTTGTTTTTCGGGTGTACTTCCGGTCATCTTGGCGATGAGTGCCATGATGTAATCATAATCAATAACAGCGGAGGCAAACAACACCAATTCAAAATCCAATTGTTGGACTTCGGGGACGGCTTTATCGCCTGCTTTGGTTTGTATTTCCTTGAGCTGTTTAGCCGTTTCCAGATAAGCACTTTTGAAGGATCGCAGGTTGTTAATGGGTAGGAGTTGTTCTATTTGGGCTTTTTCCTCATCCGTCAGGTCGGTGTATTGGTCAAGCCGTGTTTTGAGGCGTTGCACTTCCTTAAAGTGGTTGATGAAAGCGGCGCGGGCAATGTCGCCCCTGAGGTTAAAGACTTCTTCGGGTTTACAGTCTAATTGATGACTGCGCATAAACTTTTCTAAATCTTTTACGGCGGTTTCGTATTGGGCAAGGATAACGGGGGCGGGGTCAACGAGCCAGATTTCGCGGGCGTTATCTTGCTTGCCTTCTTCACCGGAGAATAAGGCGATGGCTTCATCTACGGCATCTTGTTGCCCCCGAAAGTCTAAGATTTTCCCGAAAGGCTTACTATCGTTCAGGACGCGGTTGGTCCGCGAAAAAGCCTGTATCAGCCCGTGATATTTGAGGTTTTTATCTACGTATAACGTATTGAGGTATTTGGAATCAAAACCCGTAAGGAGCATATCCACCACAATAACGACATCAATTTTTTGAGCGTGGGGAACTTCGGCATTGGGATATTGTTGGTCTTTGATGCGTTGCTGGATGTCTTGGTAATATCCGTCAAACTCGGCGATGTTGTGGTTGGTTTTGTATCGGGCGTTATAGTCGGTGATGATCTCCTTTAGGGTGGCTTTCTTTTCGTCGGGAGCGACGGCGTTATCTGCTTTTTCTTGGGGGAGGTCTTCCTGTATCTGTTTAACGTCGGGGTTGCCTTCGGCGGGCGGAGAAAATACGCAAGCGATGTTCAGCGGGCTGAAATTTTCGTCTTGCTCTTCGCGCTCTTTTTGCACTTCCTTGAACAGTCGGTAATAGGCAATCGCGTCATTAATGGAAGCGGTAGCGAAGATGGCGTTAAAGCGTCGGGAGTGGGTGGCATCGTCGTGTTTTTGAAGGATGGTATCCGCCACGGCACGCCGTTCGCGGGTTTCGTCGTTGGAATTACGTTCGCCTTTATAGTAGTCAATATGAAAGCGGAGTACGTTTTTATCTTCAATCGCGTGGGTAATGGTATAAGCGTGGAGTAGTTTTTGAAAAATAAAATCTGTGGTTTGGGGAATCGGCTTCTGGTCAACAATTATGGTATTGGTAGCGTTTTCTACACGAATGGGTGTACCCGTAAAGCCGAATAGTTGGGCATTGGGAAAGAACTCCTTGATCGCCTTATGGTTTTCCCCGAATTGGGAGCGATGGCATTCGTCGAAGATCAATTCGATCCTTTTTTTACGGAGGGGTTCTAACCGCTTTTTATAATTCTGCCGATTATCGGCATCAAGAGCCAAGCCCAGCTTTTGGATGGTGGTAACGATCACTTTTTTGCTGTAATCTTCCGACAACATATTTTGTACCAGCGTTTCGGTATTGCTATTCTCCTCCACACATCCCGCTTGAAACTTATTAAATTCTTCTCGGGTCTGCTTATCAAGGTCTTTACGGTCGACGACGAAGAGGCATTTTTCGATGTCAGGATTGTCTTTCAGCAAAGTAGCCGCCTTGAAGGAAGTCAGCGTTTTACCGCTACCCGTAGTATGCCAGATGTAACCGTTACCCCTGTTTTGTTGGATGCAATCTACGATGGCTTTTACGGCATAGATTTGGTAGGGGCGCATAATCATGAGTTTTTGCTCACTTTCTACCAGTACCATATAGCGACTAATCATTTCGCCCAGTGTACACTTGGTCAGAAACTTATCGGCAAAATTATAAATATTGGTAATTTTCTTGTTATCATCACTTGCCCATTGATATACGGGCAAATATCGTTCATCCGCATTAAAGTTAAAATGTTCCTTCCTGTTATTGGCAAAATAATGTGTTTTAGATTCGTTACTGACGATAAACAGTTGAATAAAGCACATTAGCGAATTGGTATAACCGTTCCCCGTATCATTTTTATAATCAACGATCTGCTGAATGGCATTACGGGGGCTTATCGGATGTCCTTTCAACTCAATTTGCACGACGGGAATCCCGTTGATTAGGATGATGACATCATACCGATGGTGGCTGTTTTCGGTATTCATCCGCAACTGGTTGATGACTTCAAACTCATTCTTACACCAGTCTTTTAGGTTGACCAGTGAATAATGCAAAGGGGTATCATCTTCCCGCAAAAACGTATTGGGCTGACGTAAAGTCTTGGATGCTGCAAAGACATCCGAGCTAATGATTTCCTCCCGAAGGCGGTAAAATTCCGCATCCGTTAATTGAACCTGATTGAGGGCTTCAAACTTTTGGCGAAAATTATCCTCTAAGGATTTCCGATCCCGTATATCGTCGCGGTAAACGTATTTCAGTCCCGACAATTTTTCGACAAATCGGGACTCCATATTGGTTTCTTTAATCGCTTCGATAAGCATCATGGAATCTTTTTACAAGAATAGTACAAATCAGCCGATTAAAGTGATAGGGGTAATAAACCCTAATAAACAGCATCTTCACGTAAAAATCTTCCTTATCCGGTCAACAACTGTCTAACCCTATGTTTGCAAGAATACAATAAGAAAATATTTTTCTACTGATTTATTCGCACGTGCTTAAATTTATTATCTTTGCAATGAATTAAATCTTCATCCGAAAATGAAGACTCTAATAAATAAATCACCTAACCACACAGCAAGATATGAAAACCAAAAAACGCGTAAAGGCAAAAGTAATTACGGGACAAAATATTTATGCGGAGATCAGTCCCGGGCTATCTTATGAGAGAGATATGTTGGAGTTTTTTCAAATAATAGGCTGTCTAAAGGGTAAGATTCGGCATTGTGTTGCCGATAAATGAATGAATTATTTTATTTACTTATTCGGATTTCCCACCTACAATCATCACGATTTCCCCCTTCACGGCAGGCAGGGCATTGTAATGGTGCAGGAGTTCCGCCAACGTACCGCGTCGCGTTTCTTCATGGATTTTGGAGAGTTCTCGGCTGACCGATACGGGTCTTTCCGCCCCAAAATGAGTAACCAAATCGCCTAAAGTCTTGATTAATCGGTGGGGGGCTTCGTACAGGATGAGCGTTCTTTCCTCTTCCGCTAAGGCTTGCAGGCGGGTCTGTCTGCCCTTTTTAGGGGGCAAAAAGCCCTCAAACACGAATCGGTCGCAGGGTAATCCGCTCATTATCAAGGCGGGAACGAAAGCCGTAGGTCCCGGCAATACATTTACAGGAATATTTAACTTAATTGCTTCCCGGACGATCAGAAATCCGGGATCAGATATGCCCGGCGTTCCGGCATCAGAAACCACCGCAAGGGTCATATTTTGCGCCAAAACCTGCTGTAAAAGCGACGGAATGCGCTGATGCTCATTGTCTTTATGGAGGGAAATGGTAGGGGTTGTGATGCCATAGTGGTCTAACAGCTTGCGGGTATGGCGGGTATCTTCGGCAGAGATGAGTTGTGCCTGCTTTAATACGTTTATCGCGCGAAAGGTGATGTCCTCCAGATTGCCAATGGGGGTAGGCACTAAAATAATTTCCGCCATAGGCATCAAACGTGATGTAAAGGCAGTGGACGGGGACCAATTTCTTCCAAAGAAATGAAGGTCTCTGTGCGCTGAACGCCCTCCACCCGTTGCACTTTTTGGTTGAGGAGTTGCATCAAATGATTGGTGTCTTTACAGCGAATTTTTGCAAAAATGCTATAATTTCCGGTAATATAATGCAATTCTATGATTTCGGGGATGGCAAGGAGAGCATCTTTGGCATCTTTGTATTCCGTCCCGTCCTTGAGATAGATGCCTATAAAAGCACAGATTCCAAGCCCTAAAGCATTGGGATTCAGCACTAATCGGGAGTTCAGCACCACCCCGTTTTCCAACATTCGGCGCATCCGCACGTGAATCGTACCACTAGAGACGGATAGGAGGCGCGCTACGTCCGTATAAGGGATGTCAGCTTTCTCATGCAGAATTTCTAAAATCTGCTTATCCAGATCATCTAATTCAAATTTTTGGTCTGTTTTGTTTTGCACCATGCCAGCATCCTTTCTTCAAATCGGTTGCAAAAATAACAATTTTGGAATAATTGGCTACTTTCTTTACCATTATTGTATCCATAAGCCTCAGTAGTGCGTCCTTTGTGTTAATAGTTTGATAAACTACGATACGATATTCTTGTTTTAACAACCTTTAAGCCCTCATCATAGTCCATTCAAGGGTAATTTAGCCATCAAGTTAACTCTTCCGCATGAATAGTTCTGATTTCGGTAAAGATTTCATTTGGGGTGCAGCCACCGCTTCCTATCAAATAGAAGGCGCGTGGAATACCGATGGTAAAGGCGTTTCCATCTGGGATGTCTTTTCTCACACCAAAGGTAAGATCAAAAACGGACATACGGGGGACGTATCCTGTGATTTTTATCACCGCTATCCTGCCGACTTAGACCTGCTGAAATCCTTGGGATTCAAGCATTTTCGCTTCTCGTTGGCATGGACGCGCCTGTTTCCCCACGGAATCGGCTCTAAAAATCAAGCCGGCATAGACTTTTATCATCGCTTGATAGATGCCTGCCTCCAACGCGGAATTGAGCCTTGGGTTACCTTATATCACTGGGATTTACCCCAAGCCCTGCAAGCCCAAGGCGGTTGGGAAAACAGAGCCATCATTGATTGGTTCGGTCAATATGCTGATTTTGCGACTCGTACCTACGGCGACCGCGTCAAATATTGGATGATTTTCAATGAACCGACCTCATTTGTTTGTTTGGGTTACCTGATTGGGATTCATGCCCCCGGTAAACGTGGCTTAGGATCATTCTTTCGGGCAACCCATCATGCCAACCTAACCATGGCGGAAGCCGGACGTATCACCAAATCCAACTGCCCCCGTGCCGAAGTAGGAACTACTTTCTTTACGGCGGATGTGCAAGCCTATCGCCCCGTCTTAAAAGATCAAAAGGCGGCGGCGCGATTGGATGTGATACTCAACAGACTTTACCTTGAGCCGTCATTAGGTTTGGGGTATCCGATTGATGATTTTGAAGCCCTCCGAAAAATAGAAAAATATTTCAAAGCGGGGGACGATCAAAAGATAAAACATACCTTTGATTTCATCGGGTTGCAAAATTATTCTCGGGAAGTGGTCAAATATGCCCTATTTCCTCCTGTTATTTGGGCAAAAAGAATGACACCCGAAAAACGAGCCGTCAACCCTGAAAACATCACCAAGATGGGTTGGGAAGTCTATCCCGAAGGAATTTATCATTTGTTAACGCGGTTTGCCCGCTATCCGAACGTTAAAAAGATTTATATCACCGAGAACGGGGCATCTTTCCACGATATTTTGATTGATAACCGCGTGCCGGATGAAAAGCGGATTCGATTTTTGGAAGGTTATCTGGAACAAGTGCTGCGTGCCAAACAGGAAGGAGTACCCGTTAAAGGCTATTTCGTATGGTCGCTGATGGATAATTTCGAGTGGGCGGAAGGCTTTGAACAGCGTTTCGGATTGATTTATGTGGATTTTCCTACCCAAAAACGAGTCGTGAAAGATTCGGGAAAATGGTTCAAAGCCTTTTTAGAGCGTTGATTATCAGGAAGTTTTTAAGCCCAAACGATGACTGATTCGATCCAAAGCATAGATCAATACAACGATACCCGAAGGATAAAATACCACCAGATAGCGATATTCCGCGAACCGCAGGAATAAAAACAAAACCAATATCCCTACATTTTGTAATACAAAGAAAGTGATCCCTTCCGACCACAACCGCCGTTGGAAGATCATCCGTACCGTTAGGTAACAACTGATAATCAAGCCTAAAGGTATAAAGACCCAATACATCAACGAATAAAAGACCTTTAGCCCCTTATTAAAAATATTCATTTGGCTGAAGGGAATACGGGAAAAGTTGGTCGTTCCTCCATGTATTAATAAAGTCTTCAGGATTCGGGGATAAGCCAAAACGTAATGCTGAAAGGGGCGTTCGGCGATGTAATGTTGGCGGTAATTTTCGGCGCGTTGTGCCAAAGAAAGGTCTAAGGGTGTGCGAATGTTACCGGCTTGGTTGCGGTCAATCGCTTGATAATCAGCCTGCCAGTCGGCTAATGAGTCGGCATTGTAATAGGAACAGAAGGCATATTCGGGCAAATCATACACGGTAGGGTATTTGAAGGTTAACTTTTTCAAGTCATCGGGGCGGAAAATAGCACTGATCTCCGAATTGGGATTCCACCAAACGATGTCCCCGCCGTAAGCCTGCACCCACTGCATTAACGCCAACCGGCAGACGGGAAATTTATAACCTGCAAACACGTCCGACTGCCCGTAGATGATGCGCTTTTCGTTGAGATAATTGCGGATGATCCAGCTCATATCCGCTATCAGAAAGGGCAAAAAGTACCACAGGACGGCTTTAGAACGGTATTTATAGACTAACCACGCCCCGCCTAACAACCAGATTGGTAAAGCAAATACCCGCAAAAAGATCATCCAGCCCAGAAAAAAACCCGCCCCTAAATAATGAACCTTGCGCGGTTGGGGTTTCGTTAAAAAATATGCCCCTATCACAAAAAATGACATCGCTAAGCTCTCCGTCATAATGGTGATATTCGCCAGACTAATGAACGATGACACCGCATAAATGCCGAATCCCGCATAAAAAGCCCATCGTTTACGGGTCAAATGGTGGGAGATACTTCCCAACGCATAGCAGGCTACGGCATCCCAAAAGATTTGAAAGAAAACCATCGCATTCAGCGTATTGCCCTGCGACAGCCACCCCCGAAACAGCATATACACCGCCGCCAAGCCCGGCATCCGTCCCGAATAGGGTTCTAAATGCCCCTGATGATCCGTGTAGTAGGCGTAAATCCCCTTTTGGAAGAGGTTTTCCACCGAATCCACATACCATTGCGTATCGCCTGAAATACTGAACCAATAGCCGGGATACATCGCTCCGTTGTGGTGTCCGATAGCGTAGAGATATAATGACAACAACAGCTTGATAATCAAGGCGATACCCACCCACCATAAAGGTTGCTTGCGGTCGAAATGATTATGGAGAAGCCGGCTGATATTCATGGATTAATGAAACGATCCTACGCGAATAACCACTTTACAAAAAAGTAAAAGTGCAATAAGGCTATAAAATTGAATAAAAGAATTAGGGGGAGGGTAGTTTTTGAGAGAATTTAACGAATATCGGTGGCTTGGAAGGGGGAAATTAAAAATAAAAGTGCCCAGGACTGGACTCGAACCAGCATGCCGGAACCGGCACTACCCCCTCAAAGTAGCGTGTCTACCAATTTCACCACCTGGGCGGGAGAACAGGTGACTCCGATGGGATTCGAACCCATGGCCACTTGATTAAAAGTCAAGTGCTCTACCAGCTGAGCTACGGAGTCAATAGCCTTTTTCAAAAGTGATGCAAAGGTACGAACGATTCTTTTACGCCCAACACCTACAACCGTTTTTTTAGGTTAAAGTTTGTGTTAAGAATGGATTAAGGACTCGAAAATAGTAGGAATACATAGGGGAGCATTACCCTAAGAATGAAGATTGCCCCGCTCCAATAGGTTTTGTAACAACTGTACCTGACTTTCCAATAAACATACTTTCTCTTCTGAATGTGCCAACTTTTCTTGGATGAGGGTGAGTTCGTGTTCTAATTTAGAGACCAATTCATCTTTGCTGTTATAATAATATATTGTTCCGAACACGCATCCTATTTGTCCATGATCGTTATGGGTTTGGAAGGTTACGCTATCTGGTAAAAAATCTTGGATGGGTACTTTTAATGTTTCACAGATGCGGGAGATTTGATGTAAGTCGGGGGTAGTTTCATTGCGTTCTAATCGCGCATAACCCGAAGTGGACATTCCTAACAGTTCGGCAAATTCCTCTTGGCTCATCTTGCGGTCATCGCGTATTTCCCTTAGCTTATCGCCTACTTTAAGTTTCATCTGTCAAATTTTGGTTAAAGATATACGTTTTTCGGTTAGGCAGTTGGCACGTTCGTGTGTAACATTGTGCCAAATTTAACAATAAATTCATTATGAAGTACACCTTCGGCAAACTTTTTTTAGCGGTAGCGGCTTTCGCTTTCCTTGCGTGCAGTAAAGACAAGTGCAAAGACACCAAATGCGAAAACGGCGGTAAATGTACCGATGGTACATGCCAATGTCCTACGGGATTTACGGGCAGTAAGTGCGAAAATAAGGACATTCCGGGACTCCTCACTCGGGTAACGTGGAAGCCTATCCAACATAAACTCAACGGTAAAATCCAAACTTTGGATCAAGAAGAATCATCTGAGCGCATTCGTTTTAACAGTAATGGAACAGCTGAGGCATGGAGTACCAGTAGTCCTCAGAATATCGCAAAAGGAAGTTGGTCTTATTCGCAGTCCTCGGGATTAGTTGTAATAACTTTTGTAAGGGTTGAAACTGCTAAATTGTTAAATATTAATTCTGACATTTTAGAATTGGAAGTAACAAAGACTAACGGAGATATAGGGATATTTACGTATTCTCCGGCATGATTTTTTTTTTTCTAAGTTATCAAAAAGCCTCACTGAGTAATCCGGTTGGGGCTTTTCGCATTTTATTTTGCAATTAATTTACGGTTGCATGCGTTTAATGGTCAGCCTCGTTACGATTTCGGGTTTTGGCTACCCCATTTTATTAAAAACGCACTTATTTTCGTAAATAAATGAAATCTTTATTGATTATTACGCTCATTTCGGCGGTCTGTTTCGGTTTACTTTCCTGCTCCAAGCAAGCCGAACCCGTCAAAGAAACGCCGGCAACGAATACTTCCAATACCAATACGCCTGCCTCCATTTATGACTTCAAGATGAAGGACATAGACGGCAAAGAGGTCAGCCTCTCCGAGTACAAAGGCAAAGTAGTAGTCATGGTCAACGTTGCCAGTGAATGCGGATACACAGGACAGTATGAAGGCATCCAGAAGTTCTACTTAGAAAATAAGGACAAAGGTGTGGTAGTCTTGGGCTTTCCCGCGAACAATTTTGGCGGTCAAGAACCCGGCACGGAATTAGAAATCAAACAGTTCTGCACAGGGAAGTATAACGTTAGCTTTCCGATGTTTTCCAAAATTTCAGTCAAAGGGGACGATATCCACCCGCTCTATAAATTCGTAACGACGACCCTGAAACAAGACGTATCTTGGAATTTTAATAAAGTGTTGGTGGGGAAAGACGGCAAACCCGTTAAAATGTTCAAATCCGGCGTGAAAGTCAGCGACAAAGATTTTACCGAAGAACTTTCCAAACTCTTAAAATAATTACGAATGGCAAGTTCTGTTTATGATTTTACCGTCAAAAATATTGCCGGTAAGGAAGTCAACTTAGCTGATTATCACGGCAAAACGCTGATTCTCGTTAACGTAGCCAGTCAATGCGGACTCACTCCGCAGTATGCCGACCTGCAAGCCTTCTACGAATCTTATAAAGATCAAGGCGTGGAGATATTGTGCTTTCCCGCTAACAATTTCGGTGCGCAAGAACCCGGCACGGATGCCGAGATTCAGACCTTTTGCACCACCAATTATGGGGTTACGTTTCCGATGTTCTCGAAAATTTCGGTGAAAGGCGAAGATCAGCATCCGCTTTACCAATATTTGACCCAACAGGCACAAACCGACGTTACGTGGAATTTTCAGAAGTTTATCGTAGATAAAAGCGGACAAGTTGTGCGGTCAGTTCCGCCTGAAACGAGCGTGGATGAACCGGAATTCCGGCAAGCGATTGAGGCGGTGCTGTAATATTTATTGTACAACGGGCATAGGTGAATTAATGCTTTTGTCCATCACTCGTTTAGATAGGAGGGTATGGTGGTCTTTTCCGGTATCATCTAGTGCCAAATAACGGGAGGAAAGCCTCAATAATTATAAATTTACCGGCGAAATGGACGATTGCCGAAAATAAAATGTAATTTTGGGCGTATGAATAACCAACTGCTCAACACCTTGCTTCGGCTCTTTGCCATCATTGTCAAGGCAGATGGGCTGACCGACCGGAATACCCAATTGGTGCGCAACTTTTTGGCACAGCAGTTCAACGAATCTACCGCTCAGAACTATGTTGGTGTCTTCGTGCGGTATGTGGATCAGGAACAAGAACAGAACGACACCCAAAACATCATAGAACTTTGTAATGAGGTTAATAATGAACTCTCTTACGAACAAAAGCTATTTATCCTTATCCGCGTAATTGAGTTAGCCTTTGCGGATCAACGGATGAGCATGATGGAGGTGAAAAAGATTGTTCTCGCCGCCCGTTATCTGAATATTGAATTTTCAGAATATGAAAGCCTATATAATTTTATAACTACGGGTGCGCCCCGACTGTTAGATTCCCACCCCAATCTGATACACATCGGCTTGGATGGTACACAGTTAACTGATCCCGCTACGGAAGGCAATGCCTTTGACCATGAATATATCTCTATTCTTTACCTCCGCACGGCTAATCTACTCATCGCTCGATACATCGGTGTAGGTGAAATGGGGCTTTCCGGGCAACCGATGAAACCCAATTTGGTCTACATCTTGAAGCCCGGTAGTGTGATTCGTCCGCCCCGCGAAGAACCGATCTATTTCAGCGATATTTTAGATCGATTCCTGTATTCTACCCGCGAAGCACCCATCGTATTTGAAGCGAAAAACATTTATTTCCGCTTTCCCGAAGGCAAAATGGGGCTTAATGGGGTCAACATTGTGGAAGAATCCGGGCGGATGGTCGCCATCATGGGGGGGAGTGGTGCGGGAAAATCTACCTTATTAAATGTATTGAATGGTAATGCGGAGCCTTTTGAAGGGGATGTCGTTATCAATGGGGTTTCGATTTACTCGGATAGTGAGGAGATTCAGGGTGTTATCGGTTACGTAGCGCAGGAAGACGTTTTGATTGAAGAGTTGACCGTATATCAAAACCTGTATTTCAATGCGCAACTGTGTTTTGCCTATAAGCGTCCCCATGAATTAGAATTGATGGTCGTGAATATCTTACAGGAATTGGGTTTATATGAAATCCGGGACCTGAAAGTAGGTAGTCCGATGAATGATAAAGTCATCAGTGGGGGGCAACGCAAACGGCTGAATATTGCGATGGAGCTAATCCGAGAACCCGCAGTCCTTTTTGTAGATGAACCTACATCTGGGCTTTCATCCCGCGACTCGGAGAACGTCATGGACTTGCTCAAGGAGTTAGCACACAGAGGAAAACTTGTCTTTGTGGTCATCCACCAACCGTCCTCTGATATATTTAAGCTGTTTGACCGGCTGTTGATCTTGGATATGGGAGGTTATCCCGTCTTTTACGGCAATCCGACGGAAGCACTCCGGTATTTTCGCAGAAATTTAGATTACGTTAACAGTGAGCAAGTAGAATGCCCTGCCTGCGGAAATATCAACCCTGAGCAAATTTTTTCGATCTTGGAGTCAAAGGTTGTGGATGAATTTGGGAAGGACACGATGCAACGCAAAATGTCTCCCAAGCAATGGAATTACCTGTTTCGACAAAATTTTGCCGTTCCCGAAGTCGCCCAACAGCGCGAAAAACTCCAGCCCAGTACCAACATCCCATCCAAGATCAAGCAGTTTCAGGTGTTTGTGAAGCGGGATTTGTTGGCAAAGCTGAGCAACGTCTCCTACATTACTTTAAGCATCTTGATAGCTCCCTTTCTGGGATTGGGCATTTCGTTTTTGTTGCGTTCGACCCCCTTAGAAGATCATGTGGGTGAATATATGCTATATAAGAATGATGATCTACCGATTTATCTGTTTGTAGCAATATTGATTGCATTCTTCATCGGGTTAACCAGTTCTTCGCAAGAAATCCTCAAAGACCGCAAACTCCGAAAGCGGGAGCAGTTTTTGCATTTATCAAAGGCAAGCTACCTTTTATCCAAGATAGGGGTACTATTTACGATAACGGCGGTGCAGATGTTGGTATTTGCTTTATGCGGTAGTTGGGTCTTGGATATAAGGGACATGTATTGGGATCATTGGTTGTTACTCTTTACGATTGCTTGTTATGCGGTGATGATGGGTTTGAACCTTTCCGCTACTTTTAATTCCGCCGTTACTATTTACGTGGCGATTCCTATATTGCTCATTCCGCAGATTGTTTTAAGCGGGACGATGGTCAGCTTTTATAAACTAAACCCCCTCATCAGCAATATTGAGGTCGTGCCGATTATCTCTGACCTTGCCGCCAGTCGTTGGGCTTATGAAGGCGTAGCGGTACATCAGTTCAAGGATAATAAATATCAACAATACCTGTATCCCCATGAGCGCGAAATTGCGAACGCACAATATAAACGTAACTATTACCTTTCAACCTTAGAGACGAAGTTAGGTTATTGTGTAGAACATTACGACGAACCGAAGCATCGAGAAACCGTCGCCAAAGAACTGCGCATCCTGCAATATGAACTGGAGCAAGAGTTGGTTTATTTTCACCCCGTCCCATCCCATTATCGTGATGTGGTTAAACGGTTGTACATGCCTCGCTTTAATTCCCAAGTCGGCGGTGATTTACAGCAGATTTTTGACGCGCTACGTATAAGATATATTCGCAGAGAAGAAAAAGCCGTCAAAAAGCGGGATAAACTCATTAAACGTTTGGAATCGCAACACGTTGATTTACAGGGCTTACAGATGCGATATGATAATGAAGCCCTAACGCAAGTGTTACAAAATGCCGATAAAACCAAAAAGCTGATCGAATATAAAGATCGTTTGGTACGGATTGCGGATCCGATTTTCCAAGAACCCCGCCACGAAAAGTTTTTCTTAGATTACCGGGAGCATTTTTATGCCCCCCAAAAAGCCTTTGCCGGACATACGATTGATACCTATTGGTTTAATCTGGGTGTAATCTGGCTGATGAGCGGTGTATTTTACCTTACTTTATATTACGAAACGTTCCGTAAGTTTTTGGAAGGCTCGGTTACCGTTTACAACCGCCTACGGAGACGGTGGGGATTGCGGAGATAAATGCCTTCAGCTCCGGTCAGGTAACGTGTGTTCCAATAAAATGGCGAGCATCTCTTCCTTTTCCACTTCACTTAAGTTACGGATGAGTTGAAGGGTAAATTCATTATCGTTGGAATCAACTTCATCTTTTAGGTATGATTGAATTATCTGCTCTATTTCAGAGTCACTGAAGAAATCCCAGCAGTGCGAACAAAAGTCAAATAAGAAATTGGCATCTGTATCCTGTAAATGTACTAAGACTCCCAAAATGAAATTCAGCTTGCGGTCATAATCCAATGATTGGCTAAAGGATTCTAATCGTTCCAGCAGATAGTCGCCTTTATAATAGGTTTCCTTGCCTGAATAACTTTCTCGATAATAGCAACCGTTGTTTAACTGTTCTATTACCTTTTCGACCACCACTTTATAAAACTCGGAGGCATCGTCGGGGTAGTCTTCCTCATGTAAGGAGGCTTGCTCCAACAGTTTATCCAAATGCTTTTCAAAGGCTTTCGGGTCATCCCAATACTCGTGTTTATCAATCAACTTACGAAATTTTTGGAGCAGTCCTTTGTAATCGGGCTTCACATGCAGGACGGGTTTCGTACCTTGTGCCGGACTTTTTTGCAGATATACTTTCCTTTGTTCCTCATAGGGTACGTATTGCAGGGCTAAGGCTATCAGTTCTTCTTTGGAAAGATTTTTCAGGTATTCAGGAAAATGCTGATTGACCTTCATGCTGTCCTTGAGGGCTTCGGCAACGGGTTCACGCATACAATACAGCATCGCCGCAACCTGATGCTTGCAAACCGAATATTCTGCCGGACAATCACAAGACGATCGAAAAGAACCATGACTGTCTAATTCCAAGATTACTTCGTACTCTTCCGACCCCGACACATCAAACCGCACGCGATTCGGCGACAGTATTTCAAATCCCTGTACGTTATCATCGCGGTCGTAGGCTTTGCCCCTGTCATAACAAACTTTGGGAGCATAACCTTTAATGTACAGTATATCCATCTGCTCCAAAAAGCGGGCTAAGGTCTTTTCCATAGTCTTTCAAAAAAATGAGGGAAGCAAGTTCGTTGTTTTCGACGTTATTGCAAAATATAGGCACTGACGAATGGATAGTATTGACATTTTATTCTAAAATCGTATCCCAAAGAGCGTCAGATCATCCACTTGTTCGGCTGTGCCTTTATAAGTTAGAAATTCATTCAGGATGAAGTCATTGATTTCCCCAAAAGGTAACGCGGAAGCATCCTCCAAAATGGACTTAAACTTTTTTGAACCCAACTTTTTAGGGTTTTGGTCGCTGTGCTGGTCTTTGAAGCCGTCCGTAGATAAAAATAGAGTATCACCCGCTTGGTATGAAATAGTGGTAGTCTTTAGGTCGGTTGAAGTATGATATTCCGAGCCGGCGGAAAAATGATAGGGTTCGATGACCTTAAATTCATTGCCTTGATATAAATACAAAGGAATAAATGCTCCGATATATTGGATGCTACGTTCAGCACCCGTGTTGATGACTACGATGCCTAAATCAATCGCTAATAGCGATGAACGATTATGAGAAGATTTTTTCACGGATTCCGTGATGGACTCGTGGAGTTTCGTCAAAATTAAGGCAGGGTCAGTAACCTTCTGGCTGTTGATGATCTGATTTAAGAAGGCAATGCCCATCATGGCTTTGAGCGAACCTTCCATTCCGTGTCCCGTTGCATCGCCTACCACCAAAATAAGCTGGTCTTCAAGCTGTTCAAACCAATAAAAGTCGCCTCCGACCAAATCTTTGGGCTTAAAATAGATGAAGGATTGCGGAAAAATACGATGCAGGTAACTAATCTGTGGCAGCTGGCTTTGTTGGGTGTAATATGCCGCCATCATGCTTTGGGCTTCTGCGGAGGGCTCATTTTCTACTTTTTCGGATTGCAAGCCGACCACTACTTGGGCGTTAATCGTTACCTCCGTGCCGGCAAAAGTATCTTGAATGGCGTAATTCCATTGCAAATCATAATCTAAGCGATTAATCTTTGTCGTTAAGTTGAAACGCGCTTGCTCATTCCCCTGCGGATCAATCCATTTACCTTGATAATCAGCCTCAAATTCGATTGGATGCGTGATATTTTTGATGGTCAGTTCGCCCGAAATTAAAAAGCGGGAAGCCGAGATGGCGCGTATAGCTTTCGATTGGAAGATGATATACGGATAAGCGGAGGCATCAAAGAATTTACGTAATTCCGCGTCTCGCAGGCTGTTACCCGCTTTGATAGAGGTTACATTGACCCGAACCAATATTTGAGCCGTACTGAAATCATCACCGGCAGACTCCCGAAAATTTGAAAATCAGTAAAAGAGCCTTTTATTTTGGCAATCATCAAATGCCGTATCTCAAAGGTGAGCGATGATTGCGAAATATCACCCACCCATTGGGTTTTGAGAAGGGTTTTAGGTTGAATGGTGGTCATTAAGTGTTAATATATTATTTTTTGGAACTTTGGCAAAGATACAAAACGTAATAATACGTTGCTGATGTTTTGAATGTAAAAAGATTGTTCAAATCATAGGAAGTTATCCATATCGTTAGCGGCTATTTAGATCGGATACACTTTTAACCTTTCAAGCATGGGGCGGGTAGCGATGCTAATCGGCTTTAATTTTGCGAATATGGCATCAGTGCTTGTTTTTTCATACGACAAAGATAACATTCGTGGAAGCGTTTGCCACCACCCCGATAAAAAATTACGAACTATGAATTGATAATTAACTGTAAAATCATTTATGTGAAATGTTAATTTATTAAGCCGATAATTAATATAAAATAGGTAAATATTATGAAATAATTAAACCATTTTCACGGAGCGTTCAAGCGCAAAATGTAACAGAACGGATCAATTTGAAACCTTAAATTTAATAAATAATGTCCGAAATAGTGTTGTAATTTATCGTCTATTTGGTAAATTATCACTAAATATACATTAATGCTATGTATTTTTTATATATATAAAATTGATTGAATTTGCAATTTGTGGGTCTTTTGATTATACCCTCCCCACACGACAAATCAACTCAAACCGGATGTTGACCGTTCCTTTCGACGCAATTAAATCGCCTATTTCGTTTAATAAACGATCTAATGACTCAGGGTTTGAGTTTACTTTCCGGTACTTTTGGATGGCAGACCATGTCTCCAAATATCCGATCAGTGATGCCGAATGGTGGCTTATTTGCATTGATAATGAGGGAAAAGCGACCTCCCGAAAGGGGAAAGGAATCGTTTGATAACGTTCATCTAAGTACCGACGCTCGGCATCCCAATAGGTTGATCCCAACAGGTCATAATACAAAGTATTGATTTTATGATTTAAGGCATCATCATCCGTAGTAAATAAAGGATAGCCTATTAATGCAATGATCCCGTTCGGTTGCAATACGCGCCTGACTTCGGCATAAAATGCCTCGAAATCAAACCAATGTACCGCCTGCGCCACGGTTATCAGTGCTACACTTCTCCTTGATAATGAGGAGGTTTCGGCGCGTTCTTTCCGAAAAATGACGTTTTGAAGCGGTTTTGCCTGCCCCAATTGGTTTTCGGAAAGGTCGGTGGCGATAACTTCTTCAAAGTGGGGAGCTAATAAAGTTGCTAACTGCCCGTTACCCGTTGCCACGTCCCAAGCCCGTTTTCGGTTAGGAATCAACGTTAAAAGTTGCGCCACTAATTCGGGTGGATAGGTGGGGCGAAAACGGGCATATTGGTCAGAATTGGTTGAAAATAAGTCCTTCACGGCTAAAAAATACCCCGTAAAGTTAATATACTTGTCTCTAATTCATGCTTTTACACAAAAAACGTTTCGGGATTTGCTAAAAAGAGTATATTTGCCGTCGAACTATTCATTTCCGCCGAAAATTCAGCTATGATGCGATTGATATACGTTTGCGTAAGCGTTTGCTGGTTGTTAGGTCTGTTTTTACCGACCGCTTTAGTCGCGCAAAACCGCCAAACCGCACCGAAAACGATTCGCGCCCGTCCCGAAAAGCCTGCCAACCGTTTCAAAACGAAGTTCGGAGTTTTCGGTCATTTTCACGGAGCGGTTACTTGGGGCTTTTTTAATAAACTCCAAGCGGATTTGGAAAAACCCAAATTCTTCTCCGAAAACTGGACGCTCAACAATTTAGGGACTAACTACGGAGGCAATCTCTTCGTCCGTATCGGAAGCTACCTAATGGTTGGCGGTGGAGGTAACGGTTTTACCTATGACGCATCGTTGGCTTCCTTCGCAAAAGGTAAATCTCCTCTTGAAAATGAACAAGGTGAAGCGCGTCAGCATGGGTATTACATCACGCCGATGCTGGGTGTGGTACTCATAGATCGTGCTTTCCACGAATATGATTATGCAACTAATCAATACACGTACCGTTATCGTTGGATGTTGTATCCCTATCTCGGCTTAGGAGTTGGCGGGAAAAATACCCTCAAGCTCAGCAATTACAGCCAAGAGACTAAGTATTTCGGTACACCGCCTGCCTCCCCCAATGAAGCTCCGCCAGCCAACACGGTAACCATCCCGCGTTCGGAATTTAGGGAATTTACCACCAGTATGACCATGCTGGAACTGGGTGTGGGTACAAAATTCATGAAAAATGAAAAAGGCGGTATCATGGTCGGCGGCGAGTTAGGTGCATATTTCAATTTGGGTAAAGGCACATGGAAGGAAAAGGAAAAAGGCACGGAAATCAAAGGCGTAAATGAAGCTACAATGACCGGGCTTTACCTCCGCGTTACGGTCGGTGGCGGTTTTATGAGCAATAAAGCGGTCGTAGCGGGTAAAGGCAGTTCTTCCTCCGGTGGTGATGACGGTTACGTCAAACCTGATGAGGTCAAAGAAGAAAAGCCTAAGAAAGAGAAGAAAAAGAAAGGCGAAGAAGAAGCAAAACCCGAACAACAACCGGGTAATTAAGGCTACTTTTTCTTTGCGTGATTAATGAGTAAGGTTTCATAGTAAGTTTAGGGTTAAGTTATTCAAGGCTTAAACCGTTCCGTTGAACTATTCGGAACGGTTTTTTCTTTAAGTTTGCGTACTCATCCATCCAGTATTCATGCAGCAATCCGTTTGGGTCTTTCAAGTAGACCGCAACCTCGACGACGAATCGGCACGTAACCTCCAAGCCCAATTAGAAGCTCGGCTTCAAGAGTGGAAATCCCATCAAGACCCTGTTCAGTCCAACGTTCAAGTGTGGGACGGTCGTTTTATTATCGTGGAATCCTTTTCCGATACTTCCGGCTGTTCCAGAGAATATTTACGCAACGAAATCGTCAAAACCGTCGCTGAACAAGGCTTACAATTAGATGAAGCCACAGTCATAGCCTATCGGGATGCAGAAGGCGAGGTACAAGCCATTTCCCTCAATACCCTAACGGATCAACTCCAAAACGGTTCGTTTGATCCCGAGACGATGATCTATGATTTAACCGTCGTACATCAAAATACCTTAGACGGTTGGCTGAAACCCTTGAGTGAATCGTGGTTAGCCAAATATATACCGGCAACCGCTTAATACACTTTGGTGAATAAGGGGATATTGTTCCAAGTCAACAAATTTGCCTTTCCGAACCTTACACCAATCCTGTTTGAGTTGTAATTTTGGCAATTCTATTCATAGTCTAAGCACCGACATTAGCTTATGTTCGCTCTTTTTATCCGGTTCTTGTTCGGGTTGATAGCTGTTAGTATGCTTTTGCAGTGCCTTTGGGCGCAATCACCGTCCGAAGTGATTACGCTTGCCCGCCCCTATACTTCCTTTCAGTCTCTCAATACCGAACCGCAACTCATTACGGATGGCAATAATGGCATAGTTATCATTTATCGGAGTAAGCGCGCGAACCTCCCTAACGATCAGATTTACTTTCAGCGGGTCGATGCCGACGGCAATAAAATACCCAATCAAGATGGAGTGCCTGTTTGTGCTTCACCCTTTACTCAATCGGATCATGTGGCTTGTTCCAACCGAAAAGGCGGCGTTTTCGTCGTTTGGGAGGAAGGGAGGCAACTCCGAGACCGTGAAGAACTCTACATCCAAAAATTAAACGGTCGCGGAGAAAATGAATGGAATGCCAAAGGTATCCGTGTATGTGCTTCCGAAAAAGAGCAGTTGAATCCCCGCATTGTTTCGGACGATCACGGAGGCGTGTACGTCTTTTGGGAAGAAGAGCGAAATATATTAACAGGTAAGGATATATACGGACAGCACTTTGATTCGCAAGGCAGACCCGTCTGGGGCTTTTATGGTAAACCCATCGTTCGCAATCGCGGTACACAACAAAATATCACACTTGTCCCCGCGCGAAACAATATGGTCTACGTCATCTGGGAGGATTTTCGTCCCGGAAAGGGCTGGAAAATCATGGCTCAAAAAGTGAACTATGCCGGCGAGACCCAATGGATAGATGAAGGCATCCTTATTTCCCAAAAGGAAAAGAACAATGCTAAAAATCCGCGTGTTTGTCCCGACAATTTCGGTGGTTTCTTTTGTGTGTATCAGGCGGTAGGCATGAAAACCCACCAACAGGATATATTTTTGGCGCGGATCAGTCCCTATAATGATGTACTTTATCATAAGACGATCTGTGATGCTGACGAGGAACAAAATGACGTTCAGGTCGCTACTGATGGCGATAAAGTCGTCGTTTTCTGGCGGGACTATCGTAACGGTAATGGCGACATATACGCCCAAAAGTTTAATCTCGTTCTCGGCACGGAAAATTGGGAAACCAACGGTAAGCTAATTTGTTCCGGTATCACCGAGCAAACCGACCCCCAGTTGGTCATTCCCACAGATACTTCTGCCCGCTTGCTGTTTTACCAGAACAAGATTTTAGGGAAAGATATTTATTTCAACCGATTACATAACCGCACTTATGAAACGAATATAGATCAATATATCCCCGTAGCCCGAATTGAAGGCGACCAGTACCAATATCGAATCTTGGTCAACGATAACCGAACGGGCGTTTGGATCGCTTGGGTGGATGAAATCTACGGCGACCATAATACGATTCGCTATCAATTTTACGGCTTTGACGGTCAGTTTCGCTTCAAAAATCCGCGTGGCGGAGAAAATATCTTAGCCGAACACAAAAAAATAGAGGCTTCGGTGGATAACGCGACGATGGTTTTGGGTAAGCACCACGATATATACGTAGCATGGGAAGACAAGCGTAGCGGTCAGAAAAATTCAGATATTTACATCCAACGCTTGGATTCGGTCGGCAGACCCTTATGGGGAAACGCGGGACGATTGGTGTGTGGGGCGGTTGGTGAGCAATCCGTGCCACGCCTGTTGTCGATGCGCGGGGGGATTGTGGTGGGATGGTCGGACAGGCGTAATAATGACGACGATATTTACATTCAATATTTTGATACTTCCGGTATTTCCCAATGGGAAATGAACGGTAAACCGCTTTGTACCGCCCCCAAAACGCAGAATTACCTCCAAATGGTGCCTTTAGATTACCGAACGTTCCTCTGTACATGGACGGATGCCCGCGACTTTTATGAGCAAGGATTTGATATTTATTACCAAATCATGGACGTTCACGGTAGAAAAAAGCTGACACAGGGCGGTGAACCCGTCGAAAAAGATGCTACTTATCAATCCGCCGCTACGGTCTATGCGCATGGAAAAAAAGCAGGCTTGGCTTGGATGGACGAACGAACAGGTCCTTATAACATCCGCTCGCAATGGATTAACTTCGGCGGTTACCGGGTTTGGAATAAAAGTCAATCATTAGCTCCCAATACAGCACATCAACGTTTTCCCAAAGCGGTAGTAAATGATTCCGGCATGGTATTTACGGCGTGGAATGATGACCGAAACGGTAATCTGAATACTAAAGTTTTTCTTCAGAAGACGGATACCTCCGGTAAAAATCTTTGGCAGGCAGGCGGTCTTTCCGTTAGCGGAACGCCCGGTAGGCAATCCAGTGTGGATGTTATGCTGAATGATAAATACGGCATTTTTGTATCGTGGCTGGATCAACGGCATGAAGGAACAAGCGGTTATAATCTTTACCTGCAACGTATTAATCCCGCCGGACAACCCGAATGGCACAAAGACGGCATCTCGGTTGGTGAATTTCTCACCAGTTTTAATCCCTATCAACTTCATTTGGGTACGAACTGTAACCTTTTGGTTACGTGGAGTCAAAGTTTTTCCGAACATATGACAAAGGTATTTTGGGCGGAAATGGACGTGGATAACGGAAATATTAAACGGCGTGCGATTGTTGATGCAGATGACGGAAGTCAGCTTCGCCCATCGATTGTTCAGATGCCCGATTATTCCATTGGCGTATTGTGGTTGCATAAGGAAGGTTTTAAGTCGCCAAGCGAGGTTAAATTAGGTATCTATAAACCGGACGACCTTAAAACAAGTCAGGGCGAATAATTGGCACGGTCAAATTGTCAGTATTTTTAAGGGATCGGCAGTTGTTTCTCTCACAAAAAAGCCTAATATTTACCGTTTGAAATCATATCCTTAGAATAAACCTCTAAAACTATATTCCGTAATTTATGGAACATATCGGCATGACAGCCATTATCATGGGGCTTGCAGTATTCGTAATCTTAACCGGTGCTGCTTACTCCGTATGGGCTGAACGTAAAGTTTCTGCGTGGATGCAACAGCGGGTAGGTCCTAACCGCGTAGGTCCCTTCGGATTAATTCAGCCAGCGGTAGACGCAATCAAATTAATCCTAAAAGAAGATATTATTCCGGCAGGGGCTGACAAATTTTTACACTTTTTAGCACCAGTGATGGCAACTACGCTCGCCGTCTTAAATATTGCCATGCTTCCATTTGCGAAGGACGTTCACGTTTTTGATGCCAATATCGGGGTGTTGTTTGTCTTAGGGGTGTCATCCATTGCCGTTTATGGCATTACTCTTGCAGGTTGGGCTTCAAACAGTAAGTATGCCCTCTTAGGGGGATTGCGAAGTTCGGCACAGATGATCTCATACGAACTTTCGATGGGTTTGTCGGTCGTCAGCGTGGTTTTACTTTGCAATCATTTCAGTCCTTCGGGTACAGAATACTTACGCCTGCAAAGCATCGTGGAAGCCCAGCGCAACGTTTGGTTTGTACTTATCAATCCCGTTGCCTGTTTGATCTTCATCGTTTGTGCCTTTGCCGAAACGAACCGCACGCCCTTTGACCTTGTGGAAGCCGAACAGGAATTAGTTGGTGGTTTCCATACCGAGTATAGTGGGATGAAGTTCGGTGCGTTTTTCGTCGGTGAATACATGAACGTGATTATCATGTCCGCGATGATTACGACCCTATTCTTCGGCGGATACTTAGTACCTTTTGAAGGATTATTAGGCTTAACCGAAGAGAATTTAGGCGGAATGGTTTATACGATCATGGGGATTACTTCCTTTAGTATCAAGACCGTATTTTTTATCTTTGTATTTCTTTGGGTTCGTTGGACACTCCCGCGTTTCAAATACAACCAATTAATGGATTTAGGCTGGAAACGCTTTATTCCGATCTCGCTCGCTAACTTAATTTTGCTGGGATTGGTCTTAACGCTCCTGAATGCGTAAATTTATTTTGACAAAATCTTGAATGGATGTTTGATTTATGAACGAAGCTAATTTCTCCAACCGCGTGCGAGATGTGATCTCCTATTCCCGTGAGGAAGCCATGAGACTCGGACACGACTACATCGGTACTGAACACCTGCTTTTGGGCATCTTGCGCGAAGGAGAAGGGTTGGCAGTGAAAATGTTGTCCAACTTAAATGTGGATATGAACCGCCTGCGAAAGGTGATTGAAGATTCCATCGCTATCCGTAATACTAATGTTCATGTGGACAATATCCCCCTCACCAAGCTGGCGGAACGTGTCCTGAAAGTAACTTATCTGGAAGCCAAGCTCTTCAAATCGGAACTCATTGGCACGGAACACTTGCTCCTTTCCCTCATGCGGGATGAAGACAACATTGCTTCCCAAATATTAGCTCGTTTCGGCGTAACTTACGAAATCGGAAAAAGTGAATTAGAAACCTTATATACCAACGAATATAAAATGGCTCTACCATCTGAACCCGGTGATCCCACCGAACAATCATCCTCTTCCTCGATGGGAAGTGAGCGGCAAAAGAAAAACGTTAAATCCAAAACTCCCGTATTAGATAACTTCGGCAGGGATTTAACCCGTATGGCGGAGGAAGGTCGCTTAGACCCCATCATCGGTCGGGAAAAGGAAATCGAACGGGTAGCCCAAGTATTGAGTCGGCGGAAGAAAAATAACCCCGTCCTGATCGGCGACCCGGGCGTAGGTAAAACGGCTATCGCAGAAGGTTTAGCCCTTCGCATTGTTCAGCGCAAAGTCAGTCGTATTCTGTTCAATAAGCGGGTCGTTAGTTTGGACATCGCTTCATTAGTGGCAGGTACAAAATACCGCGGTCAGTTTGAGGAACGGATGAAAGCCGTCCTCGCTGAATTAGAAAAATCGCCGGATGTGATCCTCTTTATAGATGAATTACATACCATCGTTGGGGCGGGCGGAGCTTCCGGTTCGTTGGATGCCTCCAATATGTTCAAACCCGCTTTGGCACGCGGGGAACTGCAATGTATCGGCGCAACCACTTTGGATGAATACCGCCAATACATTGAAAAGGACGGTGCTTTGGAGCGTCGCTTCCAAAAAATCATGGTCGAACCCACCACTCAGGAGCAGACCCGCGAGATTTTGGACAATATCAAAGCCAAATACGAAGACCACCACAACGTTAATTATACCGCTGATGCGTTGACGGCATGTGTGCAGTTGAGTGCGCGCTACATCCCGGACAAAAATTTCCCGGATAAAGCGATTGACGTAATGGATGAAGCGGGTAGCCGCGTTCATATTACTAACATCCACGTTCCCAAAAATATCATTGAATTGGAGGGACGGATCGAAAAAATCAAGGAAGAGAAAAATCGCGTCGTCAAAAGTCAAAAATTTGAAGAAGCGGCACAGCTCCGCGATACCGAAAAGAAACTTTTGGAAGAATTAGAACAAGCGAAACTGGCTTGGGAAGAAGAAACCAAATCAAAACGCTATTCCGTCGGTGAAGATGACGTAGCCGAAGTGGTAGCGATGATGACCGGTATCCCCGTTCAGAAGGTTAGCGACGGTGATGCCCGCAGACTCCAAACGATGGCGGACGATCTCAAAAAAGTGATTATCGGTCAAGACGAAGCCATCGAAAAGCTCGTTCGTGCCATCAAGCGTTCCCGTACCGGACTTAAAGACCCGAATAAACCGATTGGTTCATTCATCTTTTTGGGACAAACGGGTGTTGGTAAGACGGAGTTGGCAAAAAGCCTTGCCCGATACATGTTTGATACCGAAGAGGCACTCATCCGCGTAGATATGAGTGAATATATGGAGAAATTTTCGCTTTCTCGACTGATCGGTGCGCCTCCGGGTTACGTCGGTTATGAGGAAGGCGGTCAGTTAACCGAAAAAGTGCGTCGCAAACCGTATTCGGTAGTCCTTTTGGATGAAATCGAGAAAGCCCACCCCGATATTTTCAATATTATGCTTCAGGTTTTGGATGATGGCATCCTCACTGATGGGTTGGGCAGAAAAATTGATTTCAAAAATACAATCATCATCATGACTTCCAACATTGGTGCGAAAGAATTGCGCGAATTTGGTGCGGGAGTAGGTTTTGCCAGCAATGCCAAAGTTGCTCAAAGCTACGACCATATGAAGAGTACGTTGGAAGGAGCGATGCGAAAGGTTTTCCGTCCCGAATTCCTCAATCGGATTGATGATGTAATCATCTTCCGTACTTTAGAAAAAGAACACATCCTTCGTATCGTTAATTTGGCACTCGCAAAAGTATCGAAGCGACTAACGCAAGTAGGTTTAACGATCAATGTTACAGATGAAGTCAAAGAGTTCATTGCCGATAAAGGTTTCGACCAGCAATTCGGTGCGCGTCCGCTGAATCGTACCATTCAAAAGTATATTGAAGACCCGATAGCAGATGAACTCCTCAACCCGCGTGGTGAAGGCATGAATACCATTCAAATTGATTTCGATGCCGAAGCCCAAACAACGATCATCAAAATCGTGGAAGGCGCAACATCTGCTCCGGCGGAAGCCTAACCACTTAAAAATAATATAACTATGAAAGAGAATGCTATTTTAGCGTTCTCTTTTTTTATTTATAGGTGCTGTTTTGAGGATGAAATTTTAGAATGCAACGTGAGGTTCGGCTATAATTTGCCTGATAATCAGGCTTTTCCCCTTATCAGGTGCGAAACCGAAGCGCGTAGAGACAAGGCATGCCTTGTCTCTACTACCGGACGCAAAGCCCATGAAAGATTTAGGTGAGGTTAAAGTGTTGATAATCAAGGAATTTGCGATGGAAGCAGCCAAACCTCACGTAATGCAGAAAGTTTTTTCTTAATGAATGACAACCAATTTGAATGAATGCCTCGAACCCGTCGCTGATTGAACTTCCACTAAGTACACGCCGGCATTCCATTCGGCAGTCGGTAGGTTGATGACCCCGTTCTGTGCTGACCATGCCCCCATTTTTTTTCCCGAAACATCAAAAATATTTACGTTGAATGGATAGTTTGCAGTCAAATTTAACGTCTCATTGGCAGGATTGGGGTAGGCTTGCAGGTCTTTTGACTCGTAATCGTCCGAAATTCGCCGTGCCGCAGTGCGAAAAGTCTTGCTATCCGACCATTCCGATGTGTGTTCACCACAAATGGCTTTCAAACGGATTTCGTAGTTGGTTGATGCCTGTAAACCCGTTAATCGGTGCGATTGATTCCAACCTGAAATCGTTATCTGTTGCCATGAACCGTTAGGCAATACTCTCCATGAAAGGATGTAACTACTTGCACCACCAACTACTCCCCAGTAAACTAAAGCATCGTTCACTGACGGGTTGGCACTCGGTTGACGGGGTGTTTCACAGGTTTGCTCTGCAACTAATGCCACATTCAGGCTGTTTCTGCAACCTTTTGCATCCGTTACGACGATTCTGTAATTGGCATTGCTTACCAAACCGCTGAAATTACCTGTTTGATTGGTGGCAATATTTTCTAATTGATAGCTGTAAGGGGCAGTTCCGCCCGTTGCCCGAACTTGAATAACGCCGTCATTACAAGTAGGACAACTCGGATTTTGGCGGTCAAACAAAGTCAGAACCAAAGGAGAAGGCTCGGTTAAATGATAGCGTTCGATAGATCGGCAACCGAGCGCGTCGGTTATCGTTACCGAATAATAGCCTGTTCGTAAGCCCTGCAAGATCGGCGTTCGCGCTCCCGTACTCCATGCAAACTGATAGGGAGCTTCCCCGCCCGAAACGTAGGGACGTATCGCCCCGTTGTTGCCTCCTGAACAGGTTATGGGCGTATATTCCGTATCAAATATTACTAAAGGAGGGTTCGGATTGGTTAAGGTAAAAGTTTGGATTTTTTGGCAACCCTTGCTATCCGTAACGGTTACCGTGTAATTACCGGCAACCAATCCGCCGTTACTTGGGGTATTCCAACCGTTGGACCATTGATACCGGTAAGGACTTACGCCTCCGATCACGCTCACGACCAAGCTACCATTCGGCAGATAACAGCGCGGATTTTGCAACCGTAATAAAGTAATCTGCATGTTACCGTCGGGAGCTGTTAATTGAATATTTGAAATACTTTTGAGGCAACCATTCCGATCCGTGATGGTTACGGCATATGTACCCGCCGGCAAGTTGACAGGATTTTGTACCGTAGCACCATTCGACCAAAGAAAGGTTAATGGATTAATACCACCTTCAATACTCAAAGTGATTTTACCACCGATTTCACACGTCGGTTGGACGATAGAAAATATTTGCGCTTGAATAAAAGAATGGTAATCTAAAAGAAAAGTAGTATCCTTTCTACAACCATTGGCATCCCGAATGGTGAGGGTATAGCTTCCACCAGTTAAGGAATCTAAGTTTGCACTCATCTTCCCGTTCGACCACGAATATTGGTAAGGACTTGATCCCCCTGAACCGTTTACTTTGATACTTCCATAAGGATTATCACAGTTGGGCGGATGAAATTCCAACACATTGAGGGTTAATAGGGCAGGAGACGTTAAGACCGTTTCATAAGTAATTCGACAGCCATTGGCATCCGTGATGACAATTCGATAAGCTCCCGCACTTAAATTGCTTGCCGAAGCCGTTTGTATCGGTTGAATGACGTTATCTTTGATCCATAGGTATTGATAAGGCGGTTTACCGTTTTGGATGATCAACGAGATACTGCCACTATTCGGATGATGACATGAAATAGGATTGATAATGGCATTGGCTACCCGAAGGTTACTTTCGGACGGCACAATGAATGACTCCGTATAGGTACAACCTTTCGCATCCGTAACGGTGAGTTGGTAGTTTCCTGCTGGAATTTGCCCTAAATCTTCGGAAGTATTACCATTTGACCAAATAAAACGTAAGGGAGGCGTACCACCAGTAACCGTCAACGCCAGAACACCTGAATTAGGATTGATGCAGTTGGCAGGTTGGATGTAACGTTCGGTGATGCGAATCAGTGGTGAGCCGTTGATCTTATAGGTAAAAAGTTTAGTGCATCCCATTTGATCCGTTACCACCAAATAATAATTTCCCGCCGGCACATTCGATAAAGTAGCGGATGTTTGCCCGTTTGACCATCGGTATTGATAGGGTTGCGTACCTCCCGAAACGGCTACTTGAATCTTACCTTTGGTATCATTTCCGCAGGAAACATCTTGTTTCTCAATAACAGTCGCCGTAATCGGAGTCGGTTCGGGTACGGTAAATCGCTCAATAATAAGGCAACCTTTCGCATCTTTAATAACGACAGCATTAACGCCACCTTTCAGATTCAATGGGTTAGCTGTTCGGTTGCCGTTATCCCAATAATAAGTATAGGGAGGCGTTCCGCCTGTTACCGAAAGGTTGATCCGTCCATTGGATTGTCCGGCACATCTCGGCGGAAAAATACTCAAAGCTCTAACCGAAAGCGGTTGGGGTTGAGTAATCACATAGTCAAAAACAGCTGAACAGCCCCGCGAATCGGTAGCTGTCATTTGATAATTACCGGCGGTAAGGTCGGCGGGGTCTTCTAAGGTATCACCGTTTGACCATCGGTAGCGGTAGGGCGGGTTGCCTCCGATGATGTTTTGAACGATAACCCCGTTACTTAATCCGTAACAAGTAACATGACTAATCCCGTTGATAATTCGCGTTATCGGCGACTTTTCGGGAATAATGAATGACTTTACTAAAGAACAACCCTTTTCATCCGTGATCGTTACCGAATAAGTCCCCTGTTTCAGGTTCGTTCGGGGATTGGCTGAACTTCCGTCATTCCAACGAAAGTTCTTTTGTCCGCTACCGCCTTCGATGGTTAAGGTGATACTTCCGTCATTAATACCATTACAACTTTCGGGGTTAATGGTAGCATTTTTGATGATAATCGGATCGGGTTGGCTTAATTGGATGACTTTTTCAGTAACACAGCCTTGCGCATCCCGCACGTAGAGGTAATAAGTTCCCGCCGGCAAGTTGCGTAAGGTACTGATTCCTGTCCCCATCGTCCCGGTATTCCACGAAAAGAAATATCCCGCAGTGCCACCCAATACATTTACACTGATGAGTCCGTCCGATGCCCCCGAACAAGACGGCGGAACAATACGATCTATATCAATGCGTAATTCTTCGGGTTCTTTGACGACGTAGGTACGAATAAAAGTGCAACCGTTAGCATCCGTTACTGTATAGGAGTATGTCCCCGCATATAATTTTTCCAAGTCTTCCGTATCCGCGCCGTGCGACCACCGATAGGTGTAAGGAGGTGTTCCTCCCGAAATATGTTGACCGATAGAACCGTTCGCTTTCCCCTTACAACTTACGTCCCTGATGTAGTTCAACGTTGCGATAATCCGCGTCGGTTGGGTTAGGGTTAAATTCTGTAAAACACGTTCACAACCATTGGCATCGGAGACCGTAACGGCATAGGTACCCGCATAAAAGTCATTCATTCCGGCGTGATTTTCACCGTCCGACCATTGATAACGATAGGGTAAAACCCCGCCCGAAACCGCTAACTTGATCTGACCGTCTTTTGATCCGTAACAGCGTAAGTATTTCTTTTCACTTACCGAAACCGTAAAAGTCGGTGGATTATCAATACGAACACATTTCATCTCTTCGCAACCAATGCCATCTTTCACATACAGGCAATAAAAACCGCCCGATAAATCTTTGATAAAAGTATCCATACCAATATTAATTTGGTCTTTCGTCCAGAGTTTGATGTAGGGGGCGATGCTTCCCGTAATCTGTGCGGAAATTTGCCCGTTATTTTCATCTCGGCAACGAATCGGCGTTACGGTCAGACTAATTTGCGGCTGAACGACCGTTATTTTGGCGGGAAGAGAATAAACGGCTTGACATACGCCTCGCTTCGTTACCACCCGAAAGGAGGTCGTTTCTGTTAAATTAGCATAATAATAGGTCGGATTCGTATTCGGGATCACTTCAACGGTGGTAAAATCGTCTGAAGAGCGTTCCCAACGGATGATCGCCCCCTCATAGTCCACAAAATTCAGCCAACCCGAATTACTCGCCAAACAAACGGTATCCGTTCCGATTACCCTTCCCGGATTGGGACTCTGCTCTATGGTGATGCAAACGGGTTGAGAAGTTGCTGTTCCGCAGATGCCTTTTTCAACCACCGCCCGAAAACAAGTGTTGCGTGTTAAATCATTCGGTTGATAAGTTGCGGCAGTATGGCTAATCGTTTGCGGGTTGGTGAAAATAGGATTTTCTGCCGACTCCCAACGGATGATTTGCCCCTCATATTGAGATAGTATTAATTCCTTCGGTCGAATGCCGGTACATACTGTTTGACTTTCCCGCACATTCCCGCCTATCGGTAGCGTTTCGACTGTTATACAATGGGTATTCGTCGTTTCAGCCGGGCAAATACTGTTTTGGATTATGGCACGATAACAAACGTTTTGGGTTAGATTTTGGAAGGAATAAGAAGCCAAAGTATGGTTGATGCGTTGTGCCGTTTGGAAGTTATCGTAACTCTTTTCCCAAAATAAAATGCTACCCGTCTGCCCCGAAAGCGAAATAATCCCCTGTACCTGATTGATACACACGTTTTTTGTTCCGCTTAACGTCCCTGCTATGGTGGGTTGCACAACATTAACGCAATGAATGTTAGAATATACACTTCCGCACTGGTCGTTTTGAACTTTTGCCCGAAAACAGGTGCGAGACGTTACTTCATTGGCGGTAAAGTTAGCAGAAATTGAATTGATGGTGCTAAAAGTATTGAAATCATCCGTACTGCGTTCCCAATATTGAATGTTACCGAAAAAGCCGTTGAGCGTGAGGCTGACGGTAGGCGTTAATCGGCAGATGTTGTTTTCGCCCGTGATTTGTCCGCCGTTAGAAGCCGGAATCACCGTTACGCAAACGGGATTAGAATAAGTGAAGGGACAACTACCGTTCCCAACCCTAACCCGAAAACAAGTGTTGTTAATTATATTCGGTAAAGTGTAAGAAGGAGACGTTAGCGCAATATTTTGAATCGTTTGAAATTGATTTTCGGATCGTTCCCAAGCGATGATGTTACCGACCTGCTGACTTAATGAAAGGTTGCCCGCATTTTCTCCGAAACAGATGGTCTTATTTTCCGATAAAATGCCTCCTTTAGCCGAATCGCCCACTGCAATACAAAATGGCGGAGAAACGACTTCGGGACAAATACCATTCTGCGTAACGGCTCGATAACAGCTGTTTTCATTCAGAACGGGCGTAATAAGCGTGTTTGTAGCGTTGGAAATTGTACTAAAAGTAGCAAAGTTATCCGCAGAGCGTTCCCACCGTAAGATATTACCCGAACTTCCTAATAGGTTCAGCGTAACGGTAGTCCCTTTGCAGACGGCATTATTTCCGTAAATCGTTCCCGCTTGGCTGGGTTGAAAAACACGAATCGTAAACGGCGGACTAAACACGGGCGGACAATTTCCCAACTGAACCACTGCCCGAAAGCAACTCGTAGCCGTCAAATTGAGTGGGCGATAAGTAGCCGTCGTAACCGGTATTTCCGTAAAAGTGACGAAATCGGGGCAAGACCGCGATGATTCCCACCGAATAATTCCCGCCGTATGCCCGGATAGCGTTAATTCCGGTATCGGAGTGCCGAAACAGACTTCGTTATTTCCGCTAATCGTTCCCGCTTGGGCGTTGGGTAAAATGGTGATGCGGATCGGATCGGTTACAGAATTGGGGCAACCCGTCAAGCCGATGATAACCCGATAAGCCGTATTTTGGGTCAGGTTTTGCGGGGAATAGTTAGAGGCAGTATGATTGATCGTTTGCCAAGACTGTTCATTATCAGTGGATTGCTCCCAGCGCAGGATCGTTCCCATGTAATTACTTAAAGTAATCGTCGTAGAACCGCCCATACAAACGCCGGGATTCCCCGTTAGCCGTCCGTTATTTTCCAACCGGATACCCGAAACGGTAGCAGGCGTGGTAGTTCTCGGCGGACAAATGCCGTTATCCCAAACCACCCGAAACAGCCGACTACCCAGTACCCACGTCGGGGTATAGGAAGTTAGCGTATGATTGATCGTTGTCCAGGTGTTGCCGTTATCGGTACTCATTTCCCAGCGAAGAATGTTGGCATTACCGTTGTTGAGTTGCAGGGTGAGGGGTTGGATTGTCCCGCCTTCACAAACCGTTTGAGAGGGACTAATAGTGCCTGTGGTTGTATCACTTAAAACCGTAATCGTAACAACATTACTTCTGACGTTCGGGCAGGGAGCGTTTTGCACCACCACCCGATATTCCGTAGTTCGGGCAAGGTTATTAATCGGTAGGGTTGTACCCGTATGGGAAATCATTACCCAGTCATTATTTCCTACTTCTTTCTGTTCCCAAAAGGCGACCGTTCCCGATGACCCGCTTAGCGTTAAGGTATGATTATTCGGTGGCGCGCAAATCGTAACGGCTTCCGATAACGTTCCCGCTACGGGTGGCTGAACGACGGAGACCACCGCACTTTCCGAAACAACCGGAGGGCAGACTCCTCTACGTATTTTCACCCGAAAAGCCGTCCGAATCGTGATATTTTGTGCGGTATAAGAAATCGCAGTATGCGCGATACTCTGCCACGTTACGCCATTATCGGAGGAAGATTCCCAGTTTTGGATGTTTCCCTGATGACCCGTTAACGTTAGAATAGCATTTTCACCCGAACAAACCGTTTGAGCATTGACCACACTTCCCCGAACGGCAGGCGTATCGGTGGCGATGGTGATAAAGTTAGAAAAAATGCTTCCGCAAAAACTGTCAGCGACTTCCACGCGGAAGCGGGTCGGCACTTGGATATTGGGTGGGTTGTAAACGGATGAAGTATGCGTAATATTTGTCCAGCTTTGCCCTTGATTGACCGACGACTGCCACCGAACGATGGGCTTCGTATTCCCCGTTAATTGAATCGGATTGGGGGCATTACCTGCGCAAACGGTCTGACTTTGTGTTAAAATACCGGCATCACCGGCGGGGCGAATGTTAATCGTCCAAACATCCGAAAACGTGAGCGGGCAAGGCTGATTTTGAACAACAGCCCGAAAACAAGTAGTGGTATTGATCGGGGTTGGTTGATAATTCGTTCCGGTAAAGTTAATCGTCTGCGGATTCGCAAAAGAAGGACAATTTGTACTACTCTCCCAGCGAACAACCGTTCCCGTTTGACCCGTTAGGCGAATCGGTGCGGGCGTTCCTCCCATGCAAACCGTTGCCGTGCCGTTTAAGTTACCGCCGACGGCTTGCGGTACGATGCTTACCATACCGCCCTGTGAGGGTGCGGGAGGGCAAACTCCGTCCGAAACCCAAGCCCGATAACAAACAGGAGCGGTTAAATTGGGAGTAGTTAAGGTTGGAAAGGTATTGCCGATGACGTTCCATGCACCTTGAAAGTTACATTGGTCGGCACTTTCCCACCGAACTACATTACCCGAATGCCCCGCTAAGGTCAACGTAGCCGTATTACCCGAACAGATGGTTACAGGACTGACACTCCCTGTTTGTACCCCCTGCCGAATGCGTATCCGAGCAATATTTGACGGAGGCGTGGGACAATTTACACCGGTTACCTGTACTCGAAAACAGGTCTCGGAAACGACGTTGGGCGGTTGGTAAGTGGTTTGGGTATGACTCACAGTGAGCCAGCTACCCGTACAATTTTCGGATCGTTCCCAACGACTCACCGTCCCGTTCTGCCCTGATAAGGTGAGTAAAGGGGCTTGGTCATTGGGACAAATTTCTGTGTTTTCGGGGGTGAGTGTACCGCCGTTTCCGCCTTGCTGAAGGGTGATGGTTATGGCATTGCTATTTACGTTTGGGCATTCATTGGTGGAAATGATGACTCGAAAGCGCGTAGTTCGTGTTAAGTTCGTTGGAGTATAGGAAGCATTGGTATGCGGAATACTTGTCCAACTATTTCCCCCATCAGTAGAGGCTTCCCACCGAACGATAGAGCCGTTTTGCCCTGTAAGCGTCAAAGTTGGGGCAGGCTGTCCCTCACAAATAGTTGCATTTTGGGCTAAAGTGCCGTTTTGAGGTGGGTTACAAGTGGTGCAGGCGGTTTTATAGTAGACTCCGGTAGCGATCCATGAAAAGCAGTCGGTATTTCCCGTTACCCGAATGGTGGTAGATGTATTACCTGTTTGTAGGTTTAAGGGATGCTTTTCTACATTAAAAAATCGGGGCGTAACGGGATAGCTCGTTCCGTTCATGTTAACCGACCAAGGACCCGGTGCATTATCTTGAAAATCGCCGATGACGGCAAACCCTTCCGAAGCCATCGGCGTTTGGCATACGTTAAAATCGCTGACGGTTTGGCTGAAGGTTTGGGAATTGCTCAGCATAATTCCGTCATACAGTACGAAAGTGCCTTCTTCTTGGGCGGAGCGGTCTTTATAAACAACAATTAATACGATGCCATCGGTATCACCATCGGTACAAATTAAATTCTGCGGAAGTCCCGATACTTTATAATTACCATTGCCGGTGAAATGAGCTGTTACGTCCGCGCGGTAGTGTTCGGTGTAATCACAAGCCCAGCATCGCCCCTGCCGATACGAACCAATCATCGTACCGTTCACGGTTTGGGTTTGGTTATTCGGGTTGGTAAAAGAAAGCGAAGACGAACCGACGGCTTGCCCGCGCTCAATCATCCAATACAGGTAGGCTTTTTCAATGATTAAATTTCCGGCACAGGGTAACTGCTGAAATGAAAGCGTTGCCGGCTGATTAGCGGCGTTAGAATTCATGTATCTTTTCCCCAAAACGACGTGGGAGGTGGCATACTGCACCCCGCAACCGGATACGGTGAGTGTTCGGGTAAAATTTTGGTCAGGAGTGGTCAGGGTTCGTATCTGTTCCTTTTTGAGGGAAGGACAATACGTTCCTTCGGGGCAAAATTGCGCCCAAAGTGATGAAATCAGTGCAAAATAAAATCCGATAAACAAGTAAACGTGTTTCATGTTGCTACCCTTGTATTAAATTGATAAGAATTTAACGCTCTAAGGGTACAAGAAATAAAGAATTTTGCTATACACCAAATTTTTGGTAACGAAATCGTTAACTTATCGTACATGGTTTGGAAAATTATTTTTCGATTCCTAAATTTCCCGAAATTGATTTCTTACCTTACCTAAATTATTGCCCCCATGCTTCGAGACAGCAAAAAACGATTTCAGCTCCTTTCCTCTATCATTGTGGCGGTCATTGTCATCATTGGCTTTACGGTTTTTACGTTCATGACGCGTAATTTTTTATATGAAGACCTGATGCAACAAGCCCTTGCCGATAATAAAGTCATCGGGGAATCCGTCCTGAATATCTTGAAGAAAAAGAATGAAGCCTTAGCCATCGCTGATACCTCGCAAAAACGGGATGTATTAAGCGACTTTCACCATGCCTGTAACGAAGTCAAACTACCCAACAAAGGCTTTATTTGTGTCGCGCGGAATGATGGGGCTATCGTTGCTTTTCCGGGATTACCGCCGGGTAAAGAAGAGCGTCCGCCGGCGGAATTGTATTCTACTGATCGAAAAACGAAAGCTAAGCTAACGTCGCTGAATGTACGGGACACTTTTCAAGGCTATTTTGAGATTGCTCCAGCTAATCATAATGACATTATCGTAGGTATACCCGTTTCCGAAAAGTATCGTTTACTCGTTCACCAAAACGCGGATGAAATTCGCGCTAAAGCGGACAAGCATACGTCCATGTTCTTGGGTTTAGGGGCTGTGATTGCCATCGTCTTAGCCGGTTTTGTTTATGGAACTATTAATACGCTTACCGGTAGATATGAAGGACAGATCGCCAAGCAAAACAAAGCCTTAGAGGAAGCCAACCACACCCTTCAGGAGTCGTTTGAGCAGATTTCCACTCAGAAAAAGAAGATCGAAGAACAAAAAGAAGACATCCAAGACAGTATCGAATACGGTAAACGCATTCAAGAAGCCATCTTACCGACCAATGATTTATTGAACCGATTGCTTCCGCGTCATTTCGTTTTTCTGCAACCCCGCAATATCGTGAGCGGTGATTTTTATTGGGCTACCGAAAAAAACGGTCATATTATCATCTTGGCGGCGGACTGTACCGGACACGGTGTACCGGGAGCATTTATGTCCATGATCGGTAATACCTTGATGAATCAAATCGTGAACGAACACGGCATCACCGAGTCGGACGAAATCCTGAACCGTTTGCATGACCGCATCCGCCACGACCTAAAACAAGCGGAATCATCAAACCGTGATGGCATGGATATAGCTTTGTGTGTCATTAGCCCGGATCGTAAGAGCGTTTCTTATTCGGGTGCAAATAATCCCTTGTGGTATCGGGAAGGTAACGGCGACCTCCTCGAAATCAAAGCCGATAAATTGGCGATTGGTGGCTATCAGGATGAAGAGCAACGCCGTTTTTCAAAGCACCTAATCCCGATCACAGCACAAACTACTTTCTATCTATTTTCGGATGGCTATACCGACCAATTCGGCGGTGAAAACGGTAGAAAGATGAGTGCCAAACGATTCAAAGAAGTTTTAGAGGAAGCCAAAACCTACCCGAGCCATTTGCAGAAAGAGCATTTGGTAACTGCCTTAGAAACGTGGCGGAGAACCCCCAATAAGTATTTCGACCAAACGGATGACGTGTTAGTGGTGTCCTTTACGTTGGCGTAACTGACGGGTTTATTAGTATAGACGGGCTTTATTGGATGGTTAACTTCCGGAAGTTACTTTTTCCGTTAGTAGGTAGATTACTTGAAAAGTAGGGGTTAATCTAACTTTTTAAGCAAATTGTCCTTTATTTCGGACGTTTCAGGTCTTCATTAGCATAATAGATAAAGCTTTACCGGATTCGGTGAATTTCGGGCAGGTTATTCTTTCGCGCCTTTGGATTTGAGGTAGTTTACTATTTCTAAATTTCCCATGTAACTTGCTAATGTCAACGCTGTTTTACCTCTTGGGTCTTTCGCATTTACATCCGCGCCACGCTCCACTAAGACTTCCACTATTGGCAGATGCCCCCTAATGCTTGCCCGCATCAACGCTGTCCCACCCATAGGGTCTTTAGCATCGACACTCACATATCTATCATGATAAAATTTTATTTCCTCCAATTTACCTGTCCCCGCCGCTACAAACCACTCTGGAGGTACATACCCAGAAAGGGTTTGCGAAAATGACACGTTCAACGACAACAGATATAGAGAAATCAAAAAGATATAACGCATGACTCGAAAGTTGATTTAATTAATAGGCAAAGATAGCTGTTTTGGCAATCCTAATTATATAAATGTATGAGCAAGAAAAAGGTATCAATCTTTCGTCAGTAATTCATTTCGCCATTGAAAGGGAGGGTAGTCGTTGGGTGCAAAACTTGTTATGTTAAAGCACCTGTCAAATTAGCTTAACTGACCCGCATCGCATCCACGGGATTCAGCCTTGCCGCCATCATGGAGGGAAGAATTCCCGATATTAACCCAATAGCCACCGATAAACCTAATGCCAATAGAATATCTTGGGGCAGAATGACCACATCCATGTTCATACCGATTTGTTTAACCGCAAAGCGCATCAAACCGGCTATGCTGAAAAGGAAAATCAGCCCAATGATCCCACCGATTACGCAGAGCATCACTGATTCCATCAAAAATTGAAGGAGGATAAAAGTACGGGTTGCCCCGAGTGATTTTTGAATACCGATTTCTTTGGTACGTTCGCGCACGGAAACAAACATGATGTTGGCAATCCCAAAACCACCGATGATGAGGGAGAAAATGCTGATGACAACCCCGCCAGTGTTCAGATATTTGAAAAAACGCCCCATTTCACTCATCAAGGATTCCTGTTTGTTGATGGAAAAATTGTCTTCCGCCCCGGGTTTGAGTCCGCGATTGAGTCGCATGAGGCTAATCACATCATTTTCGACCATGGAAAATTTGGCATAATTAACAGACTTTACGGCGATCAGTTTATCAATGCGTCGCTGGTTGATGTTAAACATATTGCTAAACGTGCCGAAGGGTATCATAAAGAATTCATCCTGATTATCCCCGAAAAGATTTTTGCCCTGCTTGGCGATCACGCCGATAACTTTGAGCGGTTTACCGTCAACGGTTACGGTTTGACCGACAAAAGGTCCTCTGTCAAAGAGACTAAGGGCTACCGCTGACCCTAAAACGCAGACATTTCTACCGTTTTCGGCTTCTATGGGTGAGAAATAGCGTCCTTCTTGAAAGGCAAACTGGGAAATTTTGATATAATCATGGGTTACTCCTCGAATGGAGATGTTATCTATCGTTCGCTTGTTGGCTTTGATGGTGGACATGTTTTTCGTTACGATAAACGAGATAGCGTCCGTATTATGAAGGTTTTTCTTCAGTCTTTGGTAGTCCGACCAGGACATTTTAGGGCGATTGTAATATTTATTCCAGTTATCGGACTCAAATTTCCATGGCCAATTATGGACGAACATAACGGTATTCCCTAAAGCAGAGAGGTTTTTCGTTAAGGAATACTCCATTGAGTTAACCAATGTGAAAACAATCGTTATGGCAAAGATACCGATAGAAATGCCGAGCATCGTTAACAAGGCTCTAAGCCGATAACTTTTCAACGATCGGTAGGCAAAGGATATACTTTCAAATATTTTTTGCATAAAGGTCTATTGGCGAATTATATTTGCGGGTTGAAATTGGGCAACAATTTTCGTAGCCCAAAAATTGCATTCACGCATACACTCAATCTAAAATTTTACGCCTTCGCTGAATGAAACTATCCGAGTTTGATTTTCGCATCCCTGAAGAACTTATTGCACAATATCCCGCCGAACCTCGGGGCAGTTCTCGAATGATGGTTATTCATAAAGTTTCCGGTAAGATAGAACACCGCCAATTTCGGGATATTTTGGAATATTTCGATAACGGAGACCTATTTATCTTAAACGATTCCAAAGTTTTTCCCGCCAAACTCTTTGGAAATAAGGAAAAAACAGGGGCGCAAATTGAAGTCTTCCTGCTCCGTGAATTGAATAAAGAGTCGCGTTTGTGGGATGTGGTTGTGGACCCTGCACGGAAAATTCGGGTAGGTAACAAGCTCTTTTTCGGAGACAACGCCTTAGTTGCCGAAGTGGTGGACAATACCACGTCTCGGGGTAGAACCATCCGGTTTTTATATGATAACAGCGAAGTAGATTTTTACGACATCGTAGATCAATTAGGCTATACACCTCTGCCCCCCTACATCAAACGCCCCTCCGAACACGAAGACCGTGAACGCTATCAAACCGTTTATGCCCAGAATAAAGGCTCTGTGGCGGCACCGGAAGCCGGCTTGCATTTTACCAAAGACATCCTTAAACGCTTAGAATTACAAGGTGTAGAGCAGGTTTTTGTAACTTTACACACCGGTTTAGGCTCGTTCCGTGAAGTGGAAGTAGAGGACTTATCGAAGCATAAAATGGATTCAGAACCTTACGAAGTCCCTGCTCATACTGCTGAATTGGTCAATCAAGCTAAGAATGCCAAAAAAAGGATTTGTGCCGTAGGAGCGACCACCATGCGGGCTATTGAGTCCTCAGTATCAGCGGCTCGGATGCTGAATGCTTCGAAAGGATGGACGGATAAGTTTATCTTCCCGCCCTATGAATTTAACATTGCCAATGCTTATTTGACGAATTTTCACCCACCCCAATCAACGGTCTTGATGTTGACCGCCGCATTTTTGGGTTATGAGTTGCTTTTTGAAATTTATAATGAAGCAATCAGCAATAACTATCGTTTTTATTGTTATGGGGATGCGATGTTGATCCTAAACGATTAAGGAAATTTATATGCACAAGGGGGTGATTATCGTAGCGGGAGGCAAGGGAACACGGATGGGCAATATCATCCCCAAACAATTCTTATTGCTGAATGGAATTCCCATTATTGTACGGACGATCAAGCAGTTTTTTGCATTTGACCCTGATATTCCGATCGTTTTGGTACTTCCGCAGCAACATTGGGAACACTGGTTTGAGCATTGTGCCGAACATTTTACCTTAGAAGAGAATAAAAAGATCAGCTTGGCGCGGGGCGGAGAAACCCGTACACTCTCGGTTTGGAATGGGTTACAGATATTTAGGTTAATAAATTATAACCAATTCGGGGGCAAAACCTGTATGGTAGCCATCCATGATGCGGTGCGCCCCCTGATAACGGTAGATCATATTGGTGAATGTTATGACGCTTGCCTTGAAAAACGGGCTGTGGTGAGTGGGGTGGCAGTGAAAAATTCACTCCGACAGCAGGGGGAAAACGGCACTTTTAGTGTGGATCGAAGCCTTTTTTTAGAGGTTCACACCCCACAGGTCTTTGATTTTGAGCTTTTGTGGAAAAGTTATCAATACCGACCGCACCATGATTTTTCGGATGATGCTACCGTTTTTGAAGCCTACTGGAAAGAAAAACATCCCGTGCAAACCTGTCTTGGATCATATAATAACATTAAGATTACCACCCCCGATGACCTCCTATTGGCGGAGATGATCTTGAAAAATCAACACTAAGACCGCGCATTTGTATTAATATAACATCATTTTCTTCCGAATTTTAGGCATTTTCAGAGGGACGCTTTGTTAATCCGTTAAATTTTGACTTATTTGAATAATCGTACTTGATAGTGATTGTTTATGGTTATAGAGTGTAAAAAAATTACAATAAAATTAACGATATGGCGAAACTAATATACCCGTAGTCGCGTATATCTACCAACTATTTGGTAATAATAGGTAGAAATACCTAATTTTAAGTAACTACGTAATTCTGATTTTTAGATGCCTGTCCTTAAATTTTTGACGCAAAAGAGCTGTTTTGGGGGCGCAAATCGTCTTTTATTGTTCCTTCAATTTATATTACTCATCGTTTTTGGCTTCCGTACCTTACCTTCTTTCGGGCAAACGGACTCGACTGCTAAACATAAGCATACGTTTTCGGTTAAAGATGTGTTACAAATTAAGCCCGAGGTAGTTGAACCTCAGGTATTCACGGCATCTCGATTGTCTCAAAAATTATCCGAAGCTCCGGCTACCATTTACGTGATTACGGATAAAGATATTTTAACGCGGGGCTATACCTCATTGTCAGACGTTCTTCGTGATTTGGTTGAATTTAAGTTCGATGAATTTGGTCAAACTGATAATTTTAATAGTGTAACGGTTCGAGGCGTTCGATCTCAGGATAAATTTATCATATTATTGGATGGTGTGCGGATTTCTTCCCCTACGAATGAACCCTTATCCATTCTGGAGAATTTTCCGGTTCGTTTAATGAAGCAAATTGAAATCGTTACCGGACCGGCTTCGGCATTGTATGGGGCGGATGCTTTAACGGGGGTTATCAATTTAATCAGTTACAGACCCGACGAAATGGGCAAGGTAAAAGTAGCGATTAGTGCCGGCAACCATAATTATTATAACACCAGTGTGTCCGTTGGCAGAAAAATTAAAAATATAAACGTTCGTCTTTCCGGGCAATATACCTATGATGGTCAACCCAATTTATCGCACTTTTATCCTCAAACCTTCAAGGGTATTGAATCACTGAAGACGGGTAGATTTAACTCAATATTCGGTAATTTTGAAAATATAGCCCCCTTACGATCTGAATATGATCAGCGAATGCACAGCTATAATTGGGAATTCTTTGCTCAATATCAGGACGTATCCCTTTCCATTCATCAAAATATGTCGCAAACACCTACGGCAATGGGGTATTTTCCCAATGATGCCGTCTATAACGGCGATAATTTCTTAAGACAGTCCGTAACAAAAGCCAACCTAACGTATCGCAAGAGCTTAAATAAACTAACCAATTTAACTACACTCTATTATTCTTTATATGAATTGGATCCAAACTCCAGTTACCGTAATGTTTACAGCGGTTTCAAGAATGGGTACAAGTATGCTTACGGGTCTTTGTTTCAATTGGATCAACAAATCAGTTATGTATTCAACCCAAAGGTTAGTTTCATAAGCGGATTGAACTTGCAAAGTTTCTTTTCCATACCTAAAGGAGATGATTTAGACCGTGTGATTAATCCTTCGCAAGTAATAGACGCTAATATCTTGAATACACCATTTAATGCCACTTTTTATAAAGTACGGTATTTTAACTTTGGGACTTATTTCCAATTAACCTATAAGCCTTCGCCAAGATTAATTTTTACTACCGGCGCGCGTTACGATTACAACACTCGTTTCGGAGGAATTTTTAATCCACGTTTGGGGGCAAGTTTCTTACCCAATAAACGTACCCAAATCAAAGCGTTTTACGGGGAGGGTTTCTTTGCGCCCTCTCCCTACAATGTCTATCGTCATTTTGGGAGTTTTTATTCCACGGATAGCGGTCGTAGTTGGCAGTCTGCTTATTGGTTCTTACCTAACTATGATTTGAAACCTACTACTATACGAAATCTGGAAGTGAGCATCAATCAGAAAATAGGTGTATTATCCTTTCATCTGTTGGGGTATTACTTGTGGGTGAATGACATCGTATTCCAAGCCCCCGATGCAACAACAGGTAATCGCTACAACGGCAAGTATAAGGGATTTCCCGTTGATTTTATTCAGGTGTACGTCAATGCCGGTAAACAACGAAACTATGGATTAACCTTTACCACCTCCATGAACTATAAATGGGGCAATGGTAAAAGAGAAAAGATATGGAAACCAACGGTATCTATCGGATTGATGGATGGCGTAGAGAACCAAAACGGCAAAGAAACAGAAATTGCTAATATTTCTACGGTACAAGTTCGGCTGATTTCGGATTTAATTTGGAATAAATGGAGTTTATCTGTCCGTTGGATCGGTATGAATGCTCAACGAACAGAAGCCGTAGATGCCGAGAAAAATCTACGGAGGACGCTTCCCGGCTATGGGGTGGTGAATGCTTCCTTAGGTTTTCAAGCGAATCAATATTGGCGTTTTAATGTAACGGTTTTCAATGCGCTGGATCAGCGATACTTAAATATCAACGATTTAGCATTCCGCGCACCCGAATCATTTAACGGTTCTCCGCAAAATCCTGTTCGCATTCTGTTGGGTATTCATATTAATCTTTAACGACTAACTCAAGATGTACCCCATACAAATGAATCAATACGTTAAGGTAGCCTGCATGGTTGTGGTGCTGTATTTGGCTAAGCGGGGCATGTGGTCTTCGGCTTACGCACAGCAAGTTTCGGCAGGCGATTCCGTTGCGGTGGAGTCGTTCCTTTCTCAAACACGGGAATCCATCAAAAGAAAGCAATATGCCGATGCTACCCAAAGCGTGAAGTCAGCTTTGGATTTAAGTAAAAGAATCGGTTGGAATAAAGGCAAAGCCCAAGCCTTCTTTGAATGGGGAAATATTGCATTTGACCAAAAGCAATTACAAGTAGCGGTTGACTACTATCTGCAATCATTGGTAGCGTATGAGCAAACGAATAATAATACCGCTAAACGTTACGCGCTTCAAATGCAAATAGCCAACACCTACCAACAAATGGGCTATTTTGATAATGCCTACACAGCCTATAAGAAAGCCTTAGACTACAACGCAGGCAACACTTTAGCCGTGTATGATAAGATGGCTTTTTGCGCGGAAAAGGCGGGAAGAAAGACAGATGCCCTCAAAGAATATGAACAACTATTTGCCAAAGCAAAGTCAGCTTCTAATAAAGAAGTGCTGATACGTTCGGGGGTAGAAGCCATCCGTTTATATTCAAGCTCCGGTAGTAATGATAAAGCCATCAACTTAGCTTGGGAGGTTATCCCTTACGTCCAAAACGATCAGCGAAATGCGGTAACCCATCTGCAACTGCTGAATTATTTGGGCAAAGCATACTTATACAGCGGTAACGGTAATGAAGCCTTGCAAACGATTCTTCAATCTCAAGAACTGATAAAGCAGTATCGTCTCAATCAAACGGAGGCTATCTACGACTCGTATTTGAATTTGGGCTACGTTAATACCTTCCTGCGGGATTATGCGCAAGCGATAGAATTTTACCAAAAGGCGGTTCAATGGGCGGAAGGTTCAAAAAATGAAGTGCTAAAGGCTCGTGCCTTAAACATGTTGGCGGCTACGTATTTGGTCACTAATGCAGATATTGAGCCGGCGATTAGCGTGGCGTTACAAGCAGAGCAGTTGTTAAGAGGTAAAAACAATGCTGCCGAAGATCAGTTGGAAAACTACCTTTTGCTGAATGAACTCTACCAAAAAAACAATGATTTTGAAGCCTCCAAAACCTATTATCAATATTACCAAGAGCAAAAAAACAGGCTGGATAATGAAGTCAAAAAGCAGGAAGAACTCATTATCCAAAGCCGATTAGCCGTTGAGCGCAAAGAAAACGAAATACGCCTCCTCCAAGCGGATGAGACCAAACAAAATCTGGAAGCCAATAAAGTTAAGTTGGAAGCGGAACAACGGCAGAAGGAATTACTCCTAAAACAGAAAGAGTTAGATATTTTGAAGCGTAATCAGGAGCTTCAAGAGATTAACCTCAAAAATCAGATGCTGGAACAGCAACGCGTAAAACAGCAATTATTGCTTACGCGTCAGCAATTAGAGTCCGATCAGAAAAACAAAGAAATTCTTGAACTACAAAAAAACAAAGAAATTCAAGAACTCCAGCTTCGAGAAAAGGAGTTAAAAGAGCAGGAAAATCAAAAAGCGATCCAACTGCTGGAATCTCAAAAAAAGATTCAAAATCTGGAAATTGAAGAGCAAAATCGAAACCGTAAGGTGCTTATCGGCGTTGTAGGGGTAGGTGGCTTACTGTTTTTGATTACAGGCTTGAGTTTTTGGCAAAAGCGCAGGGATAATCAAAAGCTAGCCCAACAAAAACAAGAGACCGAGGCAGCTTTGGCAATGTTGGAGGAATTTCATCGAGACATTCAGGAGAAGAATGAACAACTCATTGCCAGTGAAGAAGAAATGCGACAAAATGCCGAAGAACTTCAGGCAACTAACGAAACACTCATGGCTACCCAAGGTAAACTTCAAAGAACGATTGAGGAATTACAGGCAACCCAAGATCATTTGGTACAATCTGAAAAAATGGCTTCGCTGGGGCAGTTGGTTGCCGGTATTTCGCATGAAATAAATACACCAATTGGGGTTGCCTTCACGGCGATAACTTTTTCCAAAGATTTTACGGATAACTTTAACCAAAGTTTGGCTTCGGGTGAAAAACTAAAAAAATCCGACTTAGATCGTTATATCGCTAACGTTACCGAATCCACGAGTATCATCTATGACAACTTGAAACGAGCTTCGGAGTTGATTGCCAGCTTCAAAAAAGTATCCGTAGATCAAAGTCATGATGAACTGAACACCTTTGAATTAAAAAAATACATCAAAGATATTTTTAACAGCCTTACGCCTGAATTGCGGAAAGGAAAAATTATTACCCGCATTGAAGGATCAGATGACTTAAAGATCACAAGTTTCCCGAGTGCTTTTTCTCAAGTCATTATCAACTTTGTGATGAATGCGATCAAACATGCTTTTGAGGATTCAGATCAAAAGGAGAAAATTATTACCATCACCTTCAATGAACAGGACGATAGGATTCACCTGAATTTTGAGGATAATGGCAAAGGAATCCCGCCCGAGAATATCAGCCGAATTTTTGATCCGTTTTTCACAACCAAACGAAATGCCGGCGGAAGCGGCTTGGGACTCCATATCGTTTACAACCTGATAACACAAAAACTCAAAGGTGCGGTAGAATGTACCAGCGAACCGGGACGTTACACCCGCTTTAAGTTAACTTTACCTAAATCATTAAACTAATAACAATGACGGCTAATCAGCAAATTATTGATAACGACGACGAGCTTCTTTTCGATGATGAGTACGAAACGGAATCAGAAAATACAACCTCATCCGAAAACAACTGGAAGGTTCTGATTGTGGACGATGATCCTCAAATTCATCGGGTTACCAAGTTTGCCTTACAGGACTTTGCCTTTGAGGGGCGCGGGGTAACTTTAGAAAGTGCTTTTTCCGGTTCGGAAGCGAAAGATATGTTGACTAAGCAGGAATATGCCGTTACCTTGTTGGATGTAGTGATGGAAGACGATCTTGCCGGATTAGAGGTTGTTAATTTTATCCGAAAAAAACTAAACAATACCCGCACACGTATTATCCTCCGAACGGGGCAACCCGGCATGGCACCTGAAAAGCAAGTCGTACAGGATTATGACATAGACGATTATCGCGCAAAAGCGGACTTGTCTGCCGATAAACTGTTTACTGCCATATGTACCTCCTTGCGCAATTTTAGGGAACGACTGAAAATTGATGCCATTGTTGCACAGCGCACCCAGGAGGTGGTTGACAAAAACAACCAAATCATGGAAAGCATCTTTTATGCTCAGCGTATACAAAATGCGATCCTGCCCGAAAAGCAATATATCAGCCAATTTATCCCTAATTATGAGATATTCTTTCAGCCGAAAGATGTCGTTAGCGGTGATTTTTACTTTTTCAGCCGATTGAATGATTTGCTGATCTTAGCGAATATTGACTGTACGGGTCATGGTGTACCGGGTGCGATCATGTCCATTTTTGCTTACAATCTTCTTAGCTTAACGGTCAATCATATGGGGATGATAGATGCGGACACCATTCTGAATGAATTGGACGTTAAATTGCAAGAGTTGTTAAATCAGGAAGGTAAAGATGTACGCATATTGGATGGCATGGATATGGCGTTGATTATTGTTGATCCTAAGCAAAATCGGCTGAATTTTGCCGCCGCAAACCATACCTTATGGATTGCCCGTAAAAATGAAATCATAGAATATTCGGGTAATCGTTTTCCGATTGGTGCTTATGTGGTTGATAAAAAGAAGTTTGATAGCAACAATATCCAATACGAGCAGGGCGATACCTTTTATCTGTTCACTGACGGCATTGCTGACCAATTCGGCGGACCCGACAAAAAGAAATTTTCGTCTAAACGATTAAAATCGTTGATTCAGGAGCAATCCAAACAGCCAATCAGTCAACAGATTGCCAACATCAAGCAGGCATTTTTTGAGTGGAAAGGTGATTATGAACAAACAGATGACGTGTCGTTTATGATTTTTGCGCCTCCTTTCAATTTGTAGCCTTGCTTAACCGATTAATTGAAACGCTTCTGCTACTTATATAGCAGGAGCGTTTCAAACTAAGATCGAAAATTAGCACTTCTTAAACCAGCGAAATACTTAATATGGACAGGTGTAAAATGAATTAACCATTATTTCGGGTTCATAAAATCTGTCTTCAATCATTACTTTGAAAACGCCACCAACAAGTTAGGTTAGCAAAATCACATCATTTTACTTAGCAGTTGAGTCTGGTTGGTGTAGCCCGATGACAATCCCCTCTGTATCTTTACAGTAAGCCACGTAGCCTACTCCGGGAATCGGACGTTTCGGTACCGCGAGTGAACCACCCTTAGCCTCAATTTGCTTTACAGTTGCATCAATGTCCGCTACTTGGATGCTATTGACGGTCAGTGATTCGCCTTTGCTGGCAGTCAGTCCACCGTTAATGCCGGGTTCGTCATTTGTACCGGTGGTGATGAGCCAATACGGAAAGTCGCCCCATTTTTCTACTTTCCACCCGAATATTTCCCGATAAAATTCGGCGGCGCGTTCGGGTTCTTGCGCCATGATCTCAAAATGAATGATACGATTTGCCATATCTAATAAATTAAGCAGAATGAATCGCAAATCTAATAAAAATGCCCGCTTAAAGACCATTTTAAGCGGGCATTTATTGCGAACAAATAATTTATTAGGGGTAAAGCACTTTGTTCATACCGCGAACGGCTTCTGCCGAATCGTGGAGGAGTTTCATTTCTGCGTCATTTAAGCCGAGTTCTAAAACTTTTTCCACACCATTTCTACCCAGAATGACGGGAACGCCCACACAGATGTCATTCAGTTTGTATTGACTGTTAAGGTGAATACAGCAGGGGAATACTCGCTTTTGGTCGCGTAAGATGGCTTCCACCATTTGCGCCGCAGCAGCACCGGGCGCATACCAAGCGGAAGTTCCAAGTAATTTGGTGATCTCACCGCCGCCGAATTTGGTGCGTTCCACGATTTCATTTAAGCGGGCTTCTGTAATGCCAAATTCACTGATTGGAATACCGGAAATAGTCGTGTAACGGGGTAGGGGAACCATCGTATCGCCGTGTCCACCCATGAGCATGGCTTGAATGTCTTTGGGGGAAACGTTGAGTTCCATGGCCAAAAATGCGCGGTAACGTGCGGTATCTAAGATTCCTGCCATACCTAAGACTTTCGTAGCCGGTAAGCCTGCAACGCGGAACATGTGATACGTCATCGTATCTAAGGGGTTCGCTACGCAGATCAGAATCGCATTGGGAGAATGCTTGACCACATTTTCCGTTACTTCTTTGACGATGCCGGCATTTACGTTAATGAGGTCATCACGGCTCATTCCGGGTTTACGCGGAACACCGGAAGTTATGACCACGACATCCGACCCTGCCGTTTTGCTGTAATCGGCGGTTGAGCCTTCCAGACGGGTGTCGAAAAGTTCGATTGGCGCAACTTGATATAAATCTAAGGCTTTGCCTTCGGCAGTACCTTCTTTAATGTCCACCAATACGACTTGGTTTGCGATTTCGTGGCGGGCTAATACATCGGCACAGGTAGCTCCTACGGCACCGGCTCCGACAACTGTTACTTTAGACATAAATATTGTTGAAATGGGAGAATGGTTTGAGTCAAATTATAATTAACGTGCCAAAATTAGAAAAAATCGGACGATGTGAACAACGTAAATGGAGTCGTTTATACGCATTTTACGCTAACGTGATAACAATCATCTTAAAACCTGACTTGTATCATATTTTTAGAAGCTGATCAGGTGCAATTTTGGGGTGTAATTACCGTTACTCACAACTTTATCACCAACTAATTCATACTTAAACACTACGCTTAAAAAATTGGCGCAAAACCGATTCTTTATTTGGACTTAATCTAATTAAGAATTAGTTTTGCGCATCGATTTAAGTGATAGTACAAAAACGACAAAACACTTATCATAAATTCTGTATGACACGCATTTTACAATTTTTTGTGTTGCTATTTGGCTTGTTGGGGGCAGGTTTATTTTCCGTAAATGCCCAAGTTATTACTGCCAACGATTCAGTCTTCATGGGGGCGCAATATGCCAACGATGTATATTACAGCCTGAAGACCGGCATTCTTAAATCCGTTAATCGGAATGATTGGGATTTGGCTTTTCAAGTGGAATCCTTTGAAGGCGGTATTCGGGTGAACGAAATGAAAGGCTTTGAGCTTTACCTCCCGAAAATTGACTATGAAGAATGGGAGACCATTCAAGCCAAAGACACTACTGGAGAATTCATCCGGGCTAATCGCTTGTATAATTCCGATACGGCATGGAGCTATGGTGCATTCAACGCTACTAAAATTCGAGACGACGATGCCGACTACGGTTGGGGTAAATATGACATGGGTACGCATGCGCTTAAACCAAATAAGTTCTATTTCCTTAAATTTCCCGATAAATCCGTGAAAAAAGTACGGGTTTTGGGTATAAAAAACGGTTTTAAGAACTTCCAAATCGAGGTAGCTAACTTAGACGGTTCAGACCTCAAGACGATTGACTTCCCGCGTGAAAACTACAAAGACAAAAACTTCGGTTACTACACCTTTGCAGATAATCAATTCAAAGACTTAGAACCCAGCAACTTGGAATGGGATTTTGTCTTCACACGATATATTACAACGGTTCGCGGACAAAAATATCCGGTTGTTGGTGTGTTGACTAACAGTATGTATTCTCGGGGGGATAACAAATGGAGGAGAGTGAATACGGCTGAGGTCAAGCCTGTACCCATAGATAATGAAGATTTTACCACCCGAACCTATTCCCATCAGATTGATATTATCGGTAGTGACTGGAAAACATACGATATGGACAAGATGAAGTATGTTGTAACAGATGAACTGATTTATTTTGTGCAAGACGTAGAAGGAAGTTACTGGAAATTAGTCTTTACCGGTTTTACGAGCAGTAACGGCGGATCGTATTTCTATAAAAAGTTATTACGACCTGCCGGTATCAACGAGCCTATGCGCAATTTAGTCAAAGCCGTTTATCCTAACCCGACCCCAACCAACGAAATCTTTATCCAAACGGATAATAATCAAGCCCTTCAGGTACAAATCGCTGATCTTACCGGTAAAATGGTTCTTCAAACCGTAACCGACAACGGTAAAGTGATGCTGAACGATATTCCTGCGGGATTGTATTTGTTGACCGTTTCCGATGGAATAAAACATTACTCCACTAAATTAATCGTGCAGTAATTATCCTTTAACGAACAAGCGTGTTGTCGTGTGGGTGTTAAATCATACGGCAACGCTCATTTGAACCAGACCGATATTTGTATTTACTTTGCTTTCCGAAAGTATATGAGGCAGTATTTATGGTTGGGATTAGGCTTGCTTTTTTGCGGTGCATTTAATTTGTTGACTGCGCAACAGGTTCATCTATCCCTTCCCCAAGAGGCGGAGGAAAAGATTTCTTTTTCCCAAGTGAAAGTAGTCGTTCAGCCGATTGGTCAGGAGGCTGTAAGTGTTTTGAATGCCGATTCCTTAGGAAACGTCCAGCTTCCGAATTCTTTTCCCATGGTGATCCGTATCATGGCGGAAGGCTTGGAAACCCTAACCGATACCCTGAAATTACCTAAAGACTATACTTATACGCTGAAATCGGCCTCTTATACCTTAGAATCGCAGGTTATCACCGCGCAATATGCTCCTACGAATAGTTTGCAATCATTGTACAAGATACGAGTCATTGATTCCAAACGAATTGAGATGCAGGGAGCAGTTAATTTAGCAGATTTGCTTTCCAAAGAACTGAACATCCGATTAACCCAAGATAATGCCATCGGTGCTACAGCGATGAGTCTGGCAGGGATCAGTGGACAAAACGTTAAAATCTTGATAGACGGCGTGCCGATGATCGGACGGATGGATGGTAATATAGACCTTTCCCAAATCAACCTCAATAACATCGAACGGGTTGAAATCGTGGAGGGACCGCTATCCGTCATGTATGGTACGGATGCTTTGGCAGGAGCTATCAATCTAATAACAAAAAAGGGCATTGCGCAAAAGAAATGGCAGTCGGGACTGAATACGTATTACGAGTCGGTCGGTAAATATAATGTGGACGTTCATGTTGGCGTAAATATCAAACTCAAAAATCGGGTGCGTTTTTCGGGTGGGCGTAACTTTTTTGACGGCTGGTCTCCCGTGGAACAAGTGCGTACCCAAACGTGGCGACCGAAAGAACAATATTTCGGTAATTTCATCTTTGAGCGAGATTTAGGTAAATGGAAGCTAATGTACAGCCTTAATGGGCTTCACGAAACCATCGTGAATAAAGGCACACCCAATGTTACGTCCCGCCGTGCGTATGCTTTTGATGAATATTTCTACACCCGCCGATTAGATAATACGATACAGTTGAATGGATACATTCAATCGTTTCGCTATTTGGATTTTACCTTTGGTTACTCCCATTATGATCGTACCAAGAATACTTTTTACAATGATTTGGTTTCATTAGAAAAAAATATCACACCCAACAGGGAACAACAAGATACAGCTACCTTCCAAAGATTGACCGCTCGAGGGGCTTACAGCATGAATAAAGCCAACAGCAAATTTAACTATCAAGTCGGGTATGATATTTTTTATGAATGGGGCGGGGGAGAGCGTATAAAGAATCTGGAACAAATGATGACCGATTGGGCAATGTTTGCCAGTATTGAATACCGTCCGATAACAAGATTGACTATTCGTCCGGGCTTTCGGGTCGCGTACAATAATTTGTATCCTGCGCCGCCAATGCCTGCATTAAATATTAAATATGATATTACAGAACGTATTGCTCTGCGGGCATCTTATTCCAGAGGGTTTCGTGCGCCGAGCCTCAAAGAATTATATTTGGATTTTGTGGATGCCAACCATAATATTACTGGTAACCCAAACCTAAAGGCAGAATATTCTAATTATTACTCGTTGAGTCTCCAATGGAAAAAAGTCGGTAATAAATATTTTTCTCAAGTAGATGTTACGGCTTTCCGTAATGATTTGAAAGATCGTATATTCCTGACTCAATCCACGATTAACGGCACGCTGGGCGACCCGAATGCTCCCTTACCGTTTACCTATATTAATTTGGCAGGATTTACCGCTTACGGCGTTCAGATGAATGCTCGTTATCGCAGGCAAAAAGTCAACTTGGAAGCGGGTACAGCCCTAAACGGCAACCAAGTTTCAAGCCAAAATGTAAAATCACCTTTGGTGTTTAGTCCTGAAGCCTCATTGAATGCTTCCTATGAATTTACTAAGATCAAGACCCGTGTGGCTATTTTTTATAAATTTAACGGTCGTTTGCAAAGCTATGCCGTTTCAGGCAAAGACGAGTTAATGCCTTTTTATATCGGGAGCTATCACACCGTTGATATAACGGTCAGCAAAAACTTCTGGCAAAATAAGATTACGTTCATGCTGGGAGGCAGAAATTTATTAGATGTCAGAAACGTAACAGCACAATCAGGAGGCGGGGCGCACTCGGCGGGGGCATCGTCGCAAGCGGTGGGCATGGGAAGAAGTGTATTCGCGGGTTTACGTTTTAATTGGTAATACTTGACGGACATGAAAACGAACAAAATACTTTATTTGCTCAAATGGATGTTACCGGTTTGGTGTTTGTTATTATCCTCTTGTCTAAAGGAAGATACGCCGATGAAACTACCGGAAAATCAGCGTTTATCGCAACAATATATCGGGCGGGACGGTACGGGTGGCGTTTATGACTATGAATATTATTTCGACTTTTCGGAGAATAAAGCCTACGAAGTTCCCTTGGCGGCATATGACTTGGCGTTTGAAACTAACCCTTCTTCTGTAAATATACGTTTAAATACAGGCAAATACATGTTCGCTTGGCGGACAGACTCTACCCGTTTCGGAGCTGCATTCGACGTTAATCAAGGTGTATGGGTTACGGATGCGCCCAGTGGTGTTACTGATTCATTAGCTTTGAAAGGTTGGTTTGACCTTGATACCAAACAATCGAATGGCTATGTATATATTTTGGATCGTGGTAGTTTGGTTCACACCAAAAAAAGTGATCGTTACCGCAAATTAATGATCCAAAGTGTAGACGATAAACAATACGTTATCCGCTACGGAGCTTTGGATGCCAAAAACTATCAAGAATTTATCATTTCAAAAGATACGACCTATACTTTATCGTACTTTTCCTTTGAAAACGGAGGTAAAACAGTCAAAGTTGCTCCGCCAAAAGCTAATTGGGATGTGGTGTTTACCAATTATATCCACTTATTCAACGACCAAACCCCAGAATTTAAGAATTATTTAGTACGTGGCGTGCTGAGCAACCATCTTGATCGAACTTTAAGTACCGGGATTGAGAGCCAATTTGACCAGTATCCTACTTTTGATGCGTTTACTTACAAAGATTTTGATTTGTTGGCATCAAAAGGTAAAGGTCTTTCCGCCAAAGCCAACGCTATCGGCTACGACTGGAAAAAATTTGATTTGCAGGGCAATTATGTGTTGGCAAAAAATAATTATTATTTGCTCAAAGACGCTGAAGGCAAAATTTATAAACTGCGTTTTTTCGATTTTTACAGTAAGGATGGCAAAAAGGGATTTCCACAGTTTGAATTCGATCAACTGTAACCTTTTACCGATATAGTCGTAAATTCACTTTAGGTTTATACTCGGTAATATGTTTTTGTTTCGACTTTGGAAATACAATATCTTTCGTTGGTTTTCAAAAGGGATAGGAGTTTTTTTTGCTTTATCCATTATCAGTGTAGTTTTACTGCGGGTAATGCCTGTTTGGGTTACGCCTTTAATGTTGATCCGTTGGTGGAGTGATGATCTACCGATTAAATACGATTGGATTCCGCGTGAAAAAATGTCCATTCACATTCAAAAAGCCGTCATTGCCGGTGAAGATCAACGCTTTCTTGAGCATCATGGTTTTGATTTTGATGCCATCAAATCAGCCATCGAATCCAACAAACACAGTAAAGTTAAGCGCGGAGGCAGTACCATTTCTCAACAAACAGCTAAAAATGTATTTCTTTTTCCACAACGCAACTGGCTTAGAAAGGGCTTAGAAACTTATTTTACGGTTCTGATAGAACTGCTTTGGAGCAAAGAACGGATCATGGAAATGTATTTGAATGTGATTGAGATGGGACCCGGGATTTATGGGATCGAATCGGCATCCCAACATTATTTCAAGAAATCAGCATCAAAACTAACGGCATATGAATCAGCGCGTATTGTTGCTATTTTGCCCGCTCCTTTGAAATGGTCGGTCTTAAAACCGAATATTATTGTGATTCAGAGGCAAAATGCAATATTTTATTGGAGTCATTACCTCCCTCCCCAGTATTTTGAAGCGTTGTTGCCGAAGAAAGAGAAAAAATAAACTATTGCCAATTCGTTTGAATACCTCTTTGGATGACCTGATAAATGCGGTCTAAATCCTCCAATTCCGTACCGTATGGTGGCATTACGTATATTACATTTCCCAACGGACGTATCAACACTTCATTTTGTATGCCGAAGTGGTAAACACATTCTTTTAAATCGGAAAGATAACCGACATCTTCAACTATTCCGTCAAAGGCTAAAATAGTACCGAATGAACGTGCATTTTTGATCTCAGGCATTGATTGTAGAATTTCAGCTTGTTTATGCTGAAATTCGGTTAAAGTTTTGATTCGGTTTAAAGAATCATTTTTAATAATTTCCATGATATTCGCCACTGCTGCCGAACAGCTTAACGCATTTCCTGTGAAGGAATGTCCGTGAAAAAATACCTGACTTTTCTCATTAGTATTGAATGCTTGAACGATATTCTCACTGACTACCGTTGCTCCCAAAGGTAAAAAACCACCCGTAATCCCTTTAGATAAGCAAATGATGTCCGGCTTGTTCGTTAAATAATCAGTAGCAAACATTTTTCCCAGGCGACCGAAGCCCGTCATTACTTCATCGGCGATGAAAAATGCCCCCGTTTGCTGAATCAAAGCTGTTATCTGATCTAAATATTTTGATTCATACATTACCATCCCTCCTGCCCCTTGCACCAAAGGTTCGGCGATGAATGCACATACATCTCGATTTTGCAGAATATTTTGTAGGTTATCTATAATGTTAGCAATATTTTCTGCTGTCGGAACGGGAATATACTGCACTTCAAACAACAATTCTTCAAAGGGAGCTGTGAAAACGCCTTTTCCCGAAACGGACATTGCCCCAAAAGTATCACCATGATACCCACCCTCCAATGCCAAAATCACCTTTCTTTTTTGTCCAATATTATAAAAATATTGCAAAGCCATCTTGATTCCAATTTCCACAGCAGTAGAGCCGTTATCGGAAAAGAAGACTTTGGAAAAGTGATCGGGTAACAGATTTAACAATAATTCAGCCAAATTTACGGCAGGTTCATGCGTAAAACCTGCAAAGATGACTTGGGAAAAGCGTTCTACTTGTCGTTGAATGGCTTGAATAATAGGCTCATAACTGTGTCCATGTGTTACCAACCACCAAGAGGAGATGGCATCTAATATTTTTCTCCCGTCTTGGGTATAGATGTAACTCCCCTCGGTGCGTTCAACGGTTAAATAATTCTTAAATTTAATATGGGTATAGGGATGCCAAATAGATTTTTGATCCCTTTCCAAAAGATTCATCCCAAAGTTTGTTATTTTTTTGGACGCGTATCAAATTGGTAGCTAAATGCGATACCCAATACCTGCTTGATTTGTGTGCGGGGACCCGTACCGGTTGGAATTCGCACGCCGTTTTCTTTACGGAATAAATTAACAGGGGTGTTTTGGTCGTAAAGTACATGAAAAAAGAAGGTTGTAGCAATGTACTTCGTTACCTTCAGATTAAGGGTCGTTTCCCAATTAACGTCAATGTTTTTACGGTTAGCGATGTCTTCATCCGTATAATTATTAAACAGTTCCAAGCGGGACTGCACTGCCAGACTTTTTCCAAACTGTTTTTTATAAAACACAGAAATCAAAGCCCCTAAAGCCTCAATTCGTGTATTTTCGCCCTTTTTGACCCCAAAAGCACCTTGTCGGCTAAGAAAATCGTCCATAACGTAGGTGATTTTATTCGTAATGGGATAAGCACCAATAGCTAATTCAGGGACAGGATTATATTCCAAACCCAAAGACACGAGCGAGTAGGCAGGCGCAAAAAAGTTAGAAATCCTCACAGTATCATTGGGGGGGGCGTTGTAACCTTCCGTAAATTGTGAGCGAAGCTCGCCTCGTGCGCTGAAGTAGAGGTTTTTTTTGAGGCGGTAACCGGCTTTGGAAACGATACTCCAACGGTCTTCATTTTTTCGGACGTTTTGGTCTTCCGGTTTAATCAAACCGAACCCGAACTCCACCAAATTATCCCATTTCCAGCGATTTTTGGCATAATAAGCCCCGTAATTACCCAAAATAGCAATAGAAATGTTGTTTTCACCGCCCGCTGCCCAATTACTGAACTGCATTTGGTTGAAAGTAACGTTGGTTACGCCTGAATAATGCCAGTGGCGGAGCGTATCGGCTTTGGCGGGGCGTTCGGGTTCTTGGGCAAAGACGCTTTGATTCCCTCCGGCAAGCAAAGCCAAGAGAAGAATAGTACGGAAAATTATTTTCATGTGTATAATAATGTCTATTATTGTAGCGGGTGCAAATATCCGTAAAAAATGTATGTTTACATAAAGTTAGCATGATTCGCATAATTTAGGGTTTGAACGCTCTGAACGCTAAAATAATTAATACATGTTGATTTAATTTCGGATTTCATAACAAACCGTTCTGTTACCTTTTGAAATTGAACGTTTCCCCAAATTAAGTTATAATTTCGGAAATTGTAACTTCTTTTTTCTTAAAATTCACATTTATCATAACGAATTTCCCTTATCAACGTGAGGTTTGGCTGTTTCCATCGCAAATTCCTTGATTATCAACACTTTGAACCTCACCTAAATCTTCCATGGGCTTTGCGTCCGGTAGCGTAGAGACAAGGCATGCCTTGTCTCTACGCGGTTCGGTTTCCCATCTTATAAGGGGAAAAGCCTGATTATCAGGCAAATTTTAGCCGAACCTCACGTTTATCAGGGTGTTCTAATGTATTTAATTAAATTTACATTTATCAATCAAAGGAAGTGTCTTTTAGATTACCACACTTTAGCCTATTTTTGCACGTATGAACCTTGAAAATACTTTGGCTTACGCTACGCAAGCTGATAAAGCCGATGCTTTGGCATCCTTTCGACAAAAATTTGCTATTCCACGAAAGAATGGTAAAGATGTCATCTATTTTTGTGGAAATTCCTTGGGATTAATGCCCCGTCATGCAACCGAATATGTTAATGGTTTTCTGCATGATTGGCAAACGCTTGGCGTAGCCGGTCATGTACACGGTTCGCCTCCTTGGGTGGATTATCATATGACGGTTCGAGATGCTTCGGCGCATCTCATTGGAGCAATGCCGGAAGAAGTCATCATAATGAATGCCTTAACAGTGAACCTTCATTTAATGTTGGTCTCCTTTTATCGTCCCGAAGGTAAGCGTCGCAAAATATTAATGGAGGGCGGTGCGTTCCCGTCTGATCGTTATGCAGTCGAATCACAGATCAAGTGGCACGGAGGCAATCCCGAAACCGATTTGGTGGAAATCTTCCCGCGTGAAGGTGAATTTACCCACCGAACAGAAGACATACTTGCACGCATTGAAACCGAAGGTGATGAATTGGCAACCATTCTGTTCGCAGGCATCAACTATTATACCGGGCAGGTCTTTGATATGGAGGCAATCACTCGGGCAGGACATGCCGCTGGGGCAACGGTGGGTTTTGATTTGGCGCACGCTGCCGGTAATATCCCAGTGAAAATGCACGATTGGGGTGTGGATTTTGCCGTTTGGTGTACGTATAAATACCTTAATGCAGGTCCGGGTGCGATTGCGGGTGCGTTTGTCCATGAAAAATATGCACAAATGTTTGATTTACCGCGCTTAACGGGGTGGTTCAGCAACCGCTTGCCTACCCGCTTTTTGATGCGTCCCGAATTGGAATTAACTCCCGGAGCGGAAGGCTGGATGATTTCTAATGTTCCGATTTTATCCATGATTCCCCTACGGGCTTCTTTAGAAATTTTTAATGAAGCGGGTTGGCAACATCTCAATGCTAAAAGTAAAGCACTGACTTCTTATTTAGAATTTGTCATCCGTGAGATTCAACATCCCGACCTCCAAATTATCACCCCTCCGCTTGAAAGAGGTGCGCAGTTATCATTGTACATTCCTTCGGGTGGAAAAGCCGTCTATCAAAAACTATCAGAAGCAGGTGTGGTAGCCGACTGGCGTGAACCCGCTGTGATCCGTATTGCCCCTGTACCGCTTTATAATACATTTACGGATGTGTATTATTTTGGACAAATCTTAAAAGAGGCTCTTTAATCGCATCATTCAAACATAAAAAAGGCAGGCTATCCTTATGGGACGTAGCCTGCCTTTTCATGGATAGAGAAACTTTAATCTATCATCAGTTTTACCGTCTGTCGACTTTTGCCGTCTGAAACTTCAAACAGATAAACGCCTTTGGCTACATCGGGTAAAGTAATCGTTTGGATTAGCTTACCTTCAGCCGTCGGGGCTTGGTTCATCCAAAGTGTTTTTCCTAAAAGGTCAGTTAATTTGAAATTCAGCCAAGCATCGTTTGCACCCGTCCATTGCACTTCAAATGTACCTTTGTTTGGATTGGGATAGACGCTCAAGTGTACCGGCATGGGGTCTGCAACCTCGCTCTCTTTACCGGATAAGGTTCGGAAGTTGACGGGCGACGACCAATCCGAAGCAAAATCCGCACAATTTGCCATGATCCGTACCTCATAACTGACACCGCTCCGCAATCCCGTTAAAGTAAATGAACGTAAATTAACGGCGAGTGTTTCCTGCGTCCATACGTTGGAAGTGGTCAAACGGTAACCGATAATGGTATTAACACTCTTCGGCATATTCCGCCAAGTAACAACCGCCGAATTGCTTCGAATACCCGAAACCAAGAGGTCTTGCGGGACAGCACAATCATTGGAGGTACGAATGAATACACTTAGCGAGTAATTAGAGAACGAACCGTCATTACACATACTTCTCATACGGAATTCATAGGTCGTATTATTTGAGAGGTTGTTAACCGTAAAAGTTGTGTTATTCGTATTGATGGTATTCCATGCTTCGTTACCTTTACGGATGTTGATCTCATAGGAACGAATGCCTGACACTGCCGTCCACGTTAACGTAATTGAAGTAGCCGTGATTTCAGTTGCCCGTAAATCGTTCGGTGCTTCGCAGGAACGCGGTTCGGCTAAGGTTCTGAAGGTTGTAGATGACCCGCTTCCCAAGTATGTGCCACATCGCGCCACGACCGTTACGGCATAATTTTCTTCAGGATTGAGGTTCGGGATGGTGAAGGTAGTCGCGCCGGAGACTTCTGCGATTTTTGTCCCTGTATTTTGGTCTAAAGACTGCCAAGTGATTTGATAACCAACAGCTTCATTCACCCGATCCCAAATTACGACCCCGTTTCTGACCGAAGCATTTGCCCGAACTCCTGTTACCTGCGGGCAAACGCTTGGCGTACGGAAATTGGTTATCATCGAATAGACGGAACGGCGATCATCCGTACAAACGGTTCGTACCTGATAAATGTAAGTCGTATTCGGTAACAAATCGGTTACACGAATGGATGTATCACGGGTAGCAAGTTCTTTCCATTGATTGGAAGTGGAAAGGCGGATGCGCACTTCATATGAAACGGCTAAAGAAACTTTATTCCATGCCAGCAATGCGCTATATGGTTCGATGACCACATTTTGGAGTCCTTTGGGGGCTTCGCAAAGCGTACCGCCATTGGCATTGAGGGTTGTGAAGGTCGCCGTAGTCCAACCTGAAACGGCATCGGCACATTGCACCGCAACCTGAACGTCGTATTCGGTGGCGGGGTCTAAGTTCTGTACCAAATGGGAATTGGTCGTCTTGGAATTGACGGTGAAGGCAGTCCAGTTGTCGTTTGTTCCACGTTTGCGCCAATTCACGATATAACCTTCTGCTTCCGCTACCAAATCCCAACTAATGCGCGCGTTATTGATGAATGCCGTTACGAGTACGTTGGTCGTTTTGGGGCAAGTCCCAAGTGTTTTGAAGGTTACAGGCGTGGATGCATCGGAGGTAATTCCTTGCTTACAAACCGTGATGACTTCGGCAGTGTAACTCGTTGCGGCATCCAACCCACTGACCAAATACGTATTAAAGGACGTTTCAAAGGTGGCGGGGGCTTGGTTGCCGTTGACGGGTTTGATGCGGATGCGGTAGCCCACAGCTTGATCCGACCGCGTCCAATCTAACTGCACCACTGATTCGGAGATGACTTTTGCACGGAGTTGGGTAGGGGAGGCGCAAAGATCAGGTGTAGCGGTGAATGCCGTCCGTGCTTCGGAATTGATATTCCGGCACAGGGTAACCACTTTGACCTCGTATTGCGCTAAAGGCTTCGTGTTTTTAATCAAATAGGAATTGGTAGAAAGCGGGGTAATCGTTACCGAATCGAAAGGTGCATTACTATCTTTTTCCCGCCAGAAGACGCGATAACCAACGGCATTGAGTACTAAATCCCACGTAACTTTGATCGAAGTAGGATAATTGACAAATTCAATGTTGGTAGTCATGGCGCATTCGTCTTTGGTGCGGAAAGAGCCAATCAACGTCGGAACTGAACTTTGCGTTTCGGAACAGATCGCTTGAACGTCATATTGATAGAAGCTGTCGGGCGTTAATCCCGTGAGCGTGAGGCTGTTATCGGGCGTAGCAATCGTTTCCCAAACGCCGGTATTATCTTTCTTGTAACGGATCAGGTAAGTTTTGGCATTCGATACTTTTTCCCAAGTGATCGTTACGCGTCGTGAACGAATATCTGTAACCGTTCGGTTACGCGGTGTACGGCAGTTTTCATTGCCGAAGTAGAGCGTGCGTGCATCAAGGTCATTCCACGTGGAGAACTCATTACCACTGCAAACGGAACGTATCCGCAGGTGATAATCCATGCCCGACTCTAAGTTACGGATGATGTATTGTAAGGTATTCGGACTGTTAATGTCTGCCGTCTGCCAAGGATTGTTTGTTCCTTTCAGTTTCCAAGCTAATTGATAACCCGTAGCGTTCGGCGATTTCGTCCATATGACGTAAAGTTTGGTTGTATCGGGGGAAGCAAAAATTTGTTTCGGACGCTTACAATTTTCATCCGCCAAGGTAAAGGCACGAATGGTGGACGGCATCGAGAATAAATCTTCCCCGCAGACGGCGCGCACCCGATATTGGTATGTCGTGCCGGGCGTGAGGTTCTGAATCGTTTTGAGTAGGCTATCGGTTTTGATGGTGATCCAATCGGCTGTACCTAACTCCCGAATCAGAACTTCATAGCTTTGGGCATCGGTAACGGCATTCCATTCGATTCGTACATCTTCCAAACTCAAAACGGTGTGGCGGAGGTTGGTCGGCGTAGTACACATCGGTTCCGCCCCCGTAAAGACAACCACTGAATCGCCCCAGCGCGACGTTCCGAATTGACAGATGGTGCGTACTTTCACCAAGTAACGCGTTTTGGTAACCAAATTTGCTATGGTGTGGGCAAGGCGTTCACTCGGAACGGTATCATTCACCCAAGAACCACCTGTTACCAAGCGATGGGCTATCACATATTTATGGGCGAAATTGGCTTGTGTCCAGCTGACGTGAATCGAATTTTGCCCCGAACGGGTGTTGACCTTCACGGGTGGATAACAGACAATCGGTGTGGTGAAGTCTTGTACGGGGCTATTGATGGAGACAATATCTTCACACCATGATTTCATTTGTACCGTATAGGTAAAGCCCGCCCGTAAGCCCGTGATGGTATAGGTTAAGATTTTGGGATCAGGGATACGGACTTGTAACCAGCTATTTGTGCCTTTTTGCGACCAGAATAAGACGTAACCCGAAGGATGGTTGTTATCAGGATGTTCCCAAGTGATGACCGCCGAAGTATCGGTAAGTGAAGCCACCGTAACTTTACGCGGACGTTTACAGAATTTATAAGGTTCGGTAACAGTGATCCATCGGTTATAAGTACAGCCTTTGGCATCCTTCATCTGCACAAAATAGGTATCGGCTTCAATATTGATGAATTCGGGTGAAGACTGCCACTGCTTACCATCTAAACTGTATTCATAGGGCGGATTACCACCGCTTCCGGTTAAGATCAGTTCGCCGTCGTAACCATCACCGAAGGTAACGTGCTTAATCTTGGCAATTTCATAGGTCGGATTGGGGTAAACCACCACAAGGGATGCTTGCGAGTTACCGCCGCAACCGTTTTCATCACTGATGTTGACGTAAAAAGTACCCGCATAATTTACGGTTAAGGTCTGGGTCGTATCGCCCGTACTCCATAAGTATTTGCGGAAGCCGGGCGGGGCATAGAACGTTACACTTTGACCGGCACAAATTTCTTTCACGCCTGCCGGAGAAATTGCGGGTGTAAAGTTATTACAGTCGCAGATGATTTGGGCATCGGTAACACAGTACGTCTGTTCATTCGATTGACTGCCTGTTGCCCCCGTGAAGCCCCAGTACACGGTCGGTTTGCCTCGAAAGACTTCACGAACCAAATCAATCGTATCACGCATACGAACCACGTCATCAAAGAATGTTTCTACAATCTTATTCACCGGGTCCCAACGAACGCGGATGCGATGCGTAGCACCGTCCTCGATATTACAGTCATTAGCCGAAGCCTGCACCACACCTGCTAAGGGTTGGTCGGTGATACCGTCCTTGAAGTAGGCGATATGGTCGCAGGGGATTTCATTTTGAATATCGTCATCCAGATGGGTATCGAATTTGATCCCGAACGAGCGATTCATGCCTTGATAACCTAAGCCTTTGCCGGCTTGACCGATGGCGTTGATGCCTACGTCCTGTAAAACGAAGACCATACCATCGCCTCCGTTATTTTTGTTACCAAAATTGAGGTTGAAGGTAAAATCAAAGCCCTTGAATAAGTTTACCTGTTGCTTATTCCAGATAGCACCCGTTTGGTCGGCAACGTCATTGGTTAAAGTATAGCAGGAGTCTGTTTGGTTTTGGGCGTTTCCAACTGTTTGAAATTCAATGGTAGGGGTTTGCCCTTGATTTACGCGGATGATAATCGTATCCGAAAAGATTTTACAACGGAAGCTATCCGTAACCTGTGCAACATATTTGCCCGGAGATAACCAGTTGTATTGTCCGTGTAAGTTAAAGAGCGTTGCACCGCCGGCTACGGGCTTCAAGCCATAGAAATAAGGCTTTTTACCGCCCCGCGCCGTAACTTCGATAGAACCATCAGCACTTGCTCCGCAGGTAACATCTTTGGTACGAATGTTAAAGACGATAGAATCCGATTGACCGATTTCCACCTCCCGCGAAACGATGCACCCCGTACCATCACGAACGTACAGCTTATAAATACCCGCTTTCAGGTTAAAGAATTGCGGATCGGTTTTGAAGTTTGTGCCGTCTAATGAGTAGGCAAATGGAGATTGACCGCCTTCCACCGAAGCCGTAATTTGTCCCGTAGAATCGCCGTAACAGGCAACGGGTTTAATCATTTGGGCTTTGGGGATGATGTTGGAAGGGCTGTTTAATCGGATGTTATTGATAAACTGGAAGCAATTATTGGCATCGGTAATGATAACCGAATAGCGTCCGCCGTCTACCTCAACCAAGTTTTGGTTCGTAGCACCATTCGACCAAGTATAGCGATAGGGTGGCACACCTCCTTTGGCACTGATGTAGATTGAACCTTTGTTGTTAGATGTACAGGAAGCATTTTTGATGGAATCCACTTTAGCCTCCAAAGCTGGCGGTTCGGTGATCGTTACGGGATTAGAGATAAATACGCAACCGTTATCATCCGTTACAGTCAAAGTGTAAGTGCCTCCACGTATGTTAGTTATTTTAGTAAATGTACCACCGTTTGACCATTTGTAGCGGAAAGGCGGTCTCCCACCCGAAACGGTTGCCGTAATTGCTCCTACGGGGCGGGATGAACAGGTGTTGTCTTTGGTGGTGAAGGCAATGCTCGCTCCGGGTAAAGTAATCACCGAATACGGGTTGGAAGTAAAGGAGCACGTCCCCGCCGTGATGCGCAGGGTATATTTGCCTGCTTGGGATACGGTTACTTCGGAAGTTGTGGCGTTGTTAATCGGCGCACTGTCTCTGAACCACTGATAAGTATATTCCGGTTTAGCAGTGGTGAAAAGCGTAACAGTTTTTCCTTCACAGATGATTGGTGCGGTGCGCGCTTGGATGATGTTGCCCTCCGTGTTGTTACTGATGACGTTGATCGGCTCGGAGACTTTCTCACAGATGACGTTATTTTCCTGCAAATTATAATCTATCCGCACCTTGACGGTATAATTACCTGATTCAGTTACTTCCAGATTGCAGGCAGTAGTGCCATCAATGACCGTACCATTTTTTGACCATTGATACGTAGCATTCGGGTCACATTCCGCCATGCTGAGCGTCAGCTTTTCCCCGTTACAAAGGACGGTACTGCCGGAAACGTTGACCGTAACATCGGGGGACTCAAAAACTTGAAGTTTGATGAAGTTAGATGACTTCACACACCCATTTAGGGTAACAAACACAACGTAATCCCCACTTTTACCAGGTAAGGCTTCAAAATTTAATGTATTGGATGATGAACCGGGAACAACCTTACCGTCAATCGTCCAGCGGTAAGTTGCACCGGGAACATTTATCGCCGTAAAAATAACTTCCTGCCCCTCGCAAACATTTAATTTACCATTCACGGCAGACGGAGAAGTCGTCAAGACAATCTCGGGAATATTCGGCTGAATGACCGTTACAGCACTGCTGGAGGTCGTACAGGGCGGTTCGATGGCACGTAATACATAAGTACCTCCCTGACTAACGGTAAGTTCACGTTCGTTCGCATTGGGAATGGGTTGACCGTCCCGCAACCATTGTAATGAACCGTTATTGGTTAAACCGGAAACAACTGCGGTTAAGGTTGTACTGTTTCCTTCACAGATGGTAATATTTCCCGTTTGTAAAAGGGCGATGGTGGGTGCGCCTTGTATTTCTACCGTGAAAGTAGCTGTAGCCGTACAACCTTTGGAGTCTGTTACCGTTACGGTGTGATTTCCGCCCGATAGACCTTTGGGATTTTGTTCTGTACTTCCGTTTGACCATTGGAAGCGAGTCGGGGCTGTCGCTTGCTCAACGGTGATGGTTAGTTCGCCCGTATTTTGGTTGCAGGCATCAGGTTTCATGCCCAATAAGTTGATTTTGATAGGGGAAGGACGATCCGCAATCTCGATGGCATCTATACTTCCTTGACAACCGTCAGCATCGGTAGCGGTAACGGCATACGTACCTGCTTTGATGTTCACTAAGTCGGGAGTAGTCTCACCCGTAGCCCATTTGAAGGAATAGGGTGCGCGCCCGCCGTTGACTGTTATACGAATACTGCCGTTAGATTGCCCGCAATCGGCATCCTTTTTCTCTGCGGTTAAGACTAAATTACCATCCCGCTTGATGTTTACGGTGAGGGTATCGGTACAACCCATGGCATCGCGGGCAAGAAGAATGTACTGTCCCACCTCATTTACAGTAAAAAATCCGCCGTTTTCTTGTACAAGAATACCGTTAAGGGTATAAATGACGGGTGGTTTAGCGTTTGAAGTCGTGATTCTGAACGTTCCTCGTCCTCCTTGTGTCCCGCAGGGAATATCTTTTTTCTCGGTTAAGGTCAGCTTGGGTTGAAAAACGCGGATTTCGCGGAAGGTAGAATCTATCGCACAGCGATTCTGATTGGAAACCGATTCCAACATGATGCGGTACGTGCCGGGTTCATTGAAGGCGTGGGGAGGCGGATTTTGCCCCGTAGCACGTGTACCATCGGCAAAATTCCACCGCCATTCGTTGACAGTGCCTCTGGCTGTCCCTTTGAAAACGGCAGGAGCACCGACGCAAACCTCACGCGGACCCTCGATTTGAAGGGTAATGTTGCTGAGCATCACGTCGCCCGAATAGCTGTATGAATCTCGTTCCCCAAAACCATACACATAAGCGATAAAGCCACTATCCGAACGGATGGTATGATTGCCTTTCGGTACTTCCAATCGTGCATAAGAATAAGCCGGATTAGCTGGAATCGGGCGAAATTCGGAGGCAATCGAGTTTCCGTTTCGCGTTACTAAGGAAGTATTAGCTGTTTTTGTGATAACGTTTATAAAACTATCCTTAATATTATCAATAAAAAAGGAACTGACTGTGGCGTTGGTGATCGTCATTTGTTCTACCGGGCTGATAAGCAACATATCGGGATCAGAATAGATGCCTTCATTGGTAGCACAATCAATATCGGGTTCACAACAACCACCTTTGGTCATCTGAGCAACCATGATGGGACGATCTGCCCGTATTTCAAGCGGTTGATCGGTGTCAATATCCCGAAACTGCCCGGCGTTAAGGATGAAAGGCGGTCTACCGGTTATGGTTACTTGGGTATTGAACTCGGTAGCCATGATCCGAATGATGTCGGAACTTCGCTTCAATAACGGGACAGTCAGGTAACGCTGTCCTAAGGTAATATTGGGGAAAATTTGCTCAAAAATGTGGTCGCATCTACCGCAATCACCGATGTTTGTACAGGTATTGCCTCCAAATACGGCAAAGGGTCTGCAATTATTGGCAACAGAGCGTATTATTGTACCCGAAAGGTCGCGTTCGGATTGCCCCTGATATACTTCACCTCTATTGAGGGTGATGGTGTAATTATTGGGTCCGCGCCCGTCCACATTAGCGGTGGGTGAGATTTCTATTTCGGTATTATCTTGTGTGGCTACAATCATGAATTCACTTAAACCGCCACCGTTACCCATATCCTCCCAATAACTCATCAGCGTATAGTCCGATCTGAGGGTATTTACGGGTAAAATGATGGAAGCATCGGCACTATTCCGTTTGTAATTCAGTGCGTAAACGTTGATGGTATCTAATGATTCAATCAATACGCCAAATCCACGCCGAACGTCTGATCCTGTTAAGGAAATGATATTATCGGGTAATCGAATTTCAACGGTTGTGCCGGCATTGACCGTAAAAGGACGTGTCCAATTTTGGAGGGGGACTGCGACCGTCCCGCTCGTTGTTCGATTGGCACTGATAAAAACACTGATTCGTTCATCATTTCCCGGGTATCTACCATCGGAATTTTGCAGGAATCCGCACCAAAACGTTCGCCCTTTCGTTGTTTCAAACTGGGCTAAAAGGTTGGCGGAAGAGAGCGCAAGAATTAGAAAAGTTAAGAGCGAAATCGCTAACCGTATCATACCTGACTATTTTGCAGACTAAGTGCAAACACGGTAAAAATACGCAATTTCCTTCATTACAAGAAATACCATGACCTCTTGGGCGGAAATCTTAACACCGACGGTGCAAAACAATCCGTCAACGGATACAAAGTTAACTTTTACCCATCGCCTGCCGTGCCAAACGAAGCCCATTATTCGCTCCCGGATGGTTGGGGTTGAGTTGCAGGGCTTTGGCAAAGCGGGCTTCGGCTTCGGGATAATTTTTCGCCATATAAAAGACAGCCCCTAAGTCATAAAGGTAATCTGGCCAGTTGGGGCGTAACTCATTAGCTTTCGTAAAGTATTTGATGGCGGAATCCAAATGATTCATCCCCGCTATCGGTACAGCATTGGGTAATGTTTGTAACTCGAAGTGCGCCGCGCCTACGTTATACCAATACGTGAAAGTATCCGGCATGATGGTTACCGCCCGCATAAAACATTGGAGGGCTTCGGGGCGGTTACTGCGTTGGGTGTACATGTGTCCCAAATTTGTCCACGCATTGTGGCGGAGGGTATCCCACTTGACGGACGTTTTCAGCAATTCAAAGCTCATTTCCTTAGCGGGAACGCCTTTTTTCAGCACTTTTTGCGCTAAATTCTCCTGATTTCTTACGCCGAGACTGTCAGCGATTTGTGCCAATTCGTAGTAGGCTTCTCCCATCCGTTTGCCGGCATGTTTCCAGTCGGGCGTAATGCGGAGTGTTTCATTAAAATAGATGATCGCATCTTGGTAGCTTTTGACCCGCAAGGCGATTGAATCCCGTTCAGCGCGATGTCCCCTTGCCATGGACGCATCGCCCGCACTCATGTTGGTTTTAGCACTTTCGGGCAGGGTTTTAACGTCCGTTAAGGCTACGGTGATGCTGTCATACCATTGGGCATTTCTTTGGATAGTTTTAGCGGCGGCGGGGATGGTAATGAGGGCAACTAAGGCAATTAAGCCCATACGTTTCGTGGAAATGGGCATGGAAGTCAGCTTTTCCGCCAGAAATAACAATCCGCCGGCAATAGCGATTCCAAATCCAACCGAACCTTGATAGGTAAATCGTTCGCCAAGTGGCGCACCGATGTTGATAAGAAAATTCGATACCAATGCCAACGATAAATAGAAAAACAAAATCCCGTAAGCAATAGGATTCCTCTTACGGATGTTCAGTAATGCCCAAGCGATCAACCCGCCCGTCACGAGCATAGCGATCCAAAATTCGGGCGAAGAAAAATCGCGGTAGGCTACGGCATTGTACGAATAATCCCATGATAATGGATGCGGAAAAAACATCAACATCAAGTATTTGAAGATCACGTATACTTTTGTACAGAATTTCTGCGCATTGGAAGCCAACTGGTAGGGATTCGTCATCAGGTCTTCATAGGCTACCCCTAACCCCCCGATGACCGACTGCCGAATCGCTAAATAGATACCGATAACGATCATAAAAGGGGCTGTCCATACGGCAATGTCTTTGACTTTCAGCTTAGTGAAGGTATATAAGGTCATCGGTAACAGGATAACCATCATCACGCCGTTTTCTTTCGCCATGAGTGCCAAAAAGTAGCTGACAACACTGCCAATCAGTAGTGAAATATTTTTTTTACCCGTCCTTAAAAAGTCAAATAAAGTGTAGAACACCAATAAGAGTAACAATAGCGATAGGATTTCATCTCTACTTTTGATGTTAGCAACAACCTCCGTATGAATCGGATGAATGGCAAAAAGAAAGGTCGCCAAGAAAGCTAAGTCGGGTTGTTTCGGAAAAAAATGTTTCCGAAGTAATAATAACAACAATACAACCGTTAATCCGAAAAGGATGATATTAATGGCGTGTCCCAGATACGAATTATCCTTAGCAAATTCCTGCTCAATGGCGAATGTGATGAGGGACAGCGGGCGGTAGCGTCCTCCGGGCAAGAAGTCGGTATTTTTCTTCAGATAACCGTGAAAGGAATCTTTGTTCAGGAGATCGGGAATGCCTTTGAGACCGGCTTGCACGTGATCGTTTCGGAGGATGACGACATCATCATCCAAAGCATATTTGTTAACAATCGTGTTTCCGAAAAAAACCAAGACCATCACCGTCAAAATCAAAATCTGCACCGCCAATGACGGAAAAGGAAAATAAGTTCCTTTGATAAAATTAGAAACGGATTTGGGGCGAGACGGGCTAGGTTGAGCTTCCGTCGGCGTATTTTTAGGTTGAACGGGTAATTTTTTTGCCATATGCTTTTCGGAAAGGGCAAAGATAAATAAAGTCGGTGATTCCCGGCGCATTAATGAAATTCTTAAAAAATTCAGATATTGCGTAGTTTTCGATTAAAATTGACTTATCCATTATTAATGAAAAATATTTTTATCTATTCGGGTTTTGTGGTTGCTGTTTTGATGATCGTGATGGGTACGGTGATGATCGTTACGCCTGATAGTCCTGGAAAAGTACAGATGATCCCCTATGAGATTTTGGGGGCATTGATGATTGCTTGGGGCGGATTTAGGGGCTATCGTTCCTACGTGGCGTATAAAAATGCCAAATGGGAAGCTATGCACGAAGATAAATCCCAAGAATAAGCGAAATTTTCAGATAAACAGCGAAGCGGAGTAAAGAGATGAGTCGCTATTTGGCCTTATTTTATGTTTTTATATGTTTATTAGTCTTCCCTTCAGGTTATCAGGGGGATTTAGCGGCTTGGAAAGAGATGATTGACGGCATTTTAAGGCATGGAGTTTCCAATTATTATCATCATTTCAAAGCTCCTTATATGCCGGTGTTGGTGTTTCTGCTCAAAGGTTTTGGAACAACGGTTGATTGGGCGTATTACTTAAATAATTTATATATTTTTAAGTTATTACCCTTGCTGTTTCACGGCGGGCTGTCATGGGTTATTTTGCATATGTTGAAAGCAAAAGGTTTAGGCATAGAGAGAACTTGGCTGTTTACTTTGAACGTAGCGATTCTTTACAATGCGTACATTTGGGGACAGATTGATGATATACCCACCTTTTTTTTAATTCTTAGCTTATGTGTACTAATGTTAGCTGTTACAAGGCTTAGGATTATCATCATCGCAGGCGCGTTAACACTCCTTTTTAACACCAAACCCCAGTTTGGTATCTTTTTTTCACCCGTATTATTGTACCTATTTCATAGAATACCTGATAGAAAAGGTTGGTTGATCGGCATCGGTAGTGCATTAACGTTACAATTCCTGTTGTTTTTACCTTTTTTACATGATTTGCCTCAGGTATGGAAAGTGATGTCCGGTTCTGTTGACCTGTACAACTATGTGAGTAATAATGCTTACAATTTTCAGAATTTAATCTTGTCAAATGAACACTATTACACCCGGGATAATCAACTACTGATTGGGAGTTTGACTTATAAAAGTGTTGGCTTTTTGCTCTTTTTCAGTCAGTATATTTTGTTGTTGGCATCGTGGGGATGGCTTTTATTTCGTCCCCAAAAAATAGATAATCATTTTCAACTGTTGATATTAGCTTTGATTTTGGCGGGTTTACAGTTCTTTTTGTTTCCGACTCAAATCCATGAACGGTACGCCCATCCGGTAATTATCTTGGTAGGAATATATACAATATTATTTCCTTCTCCTATACGTTTGCTTGTGTATGTAGCCATATCAATAGCCTACTTCATTAATTTAGAAGATATTTTACGGTTTCGGGGACTGCCGAACTATGATATTTTCTTGATGGATCGTCGTTTGTCGGCGGGATTGTATATTGGCGTGTACGGGTATTTTGTTTATGAATGGATCAAGTGTATTACCGTAAAAAAGTCTTCATCGTCTCCACTAACTCAATTTTGAGATTTTTATTTTGCTTAATTTGAGTTAAAAAAGGCAAAAAATAAATCTTTTTACCATCTAAATCTAACACGCGTTGGCGCGGAATGGCGGGTACATTTCCAAAAAAGACAGCGTTAGGGGTAGTCATGCCTCTTAAATCTTCTTCGGTTAGCAGCGCGTTATAGAAACCAAAGCTGATGTATTCAACGGGCATTTGAATGTACTCGACCATCTTTTTGAGCATAGTCATGTATTCATCCGATTTTTCAGCTTGACTGATAATAAGTGTTAAAATTGCTGTAGAACGGGTATGCCAAGTGATGCGTTCGGTGGGAACAGAAGATACTGTCGGTGCTTGATTAGATACTACATGTTTTACACTAATCGGTTTTAGAGTAAAAAACGTTGATCCGTAAAGCTCTTTGATGATTGAAGTATTAAATTCCATAAGTTAACCCGAAAGGAAGGTGAGGGTAAACGGACTAACTTAGACAGTCTGAAGGAGAGGTACCTAGCGGATTCGAACCACTGTAGAGAGTTTTGCAAACTCGTGCCTAACCACTCGGCCAAGGTACCTTAAATGTGAGTGCAAAGATACGCGATTATTTTGAACTGACAATTAAGCGGGCGCAACTTTTTGGTTAAAAAGTTACAATTACCAATCGAAAGAATCCTCTGCGATCTTCCGAACTTCTGTTCCGATAGCCAAGCAAGCAGTAGCGGCGGGTGATGGCGCATTTAACACATGAATGGAACGACCATCACGAGCAAATAAAAAGTCATCCACCATCTCGCCGTTGGGTTTTAATGCCATCGCACGCACGCCTGAACGTCCTTCTATCAACTCATCCATTGTTAATGAAGGGATCAATCGCTGTAACTGCTTTAAGAATAGCTGTTTACTAAAGGCTTTTTTATATTCTTCTAACCCGAATTTCCAATTTTTAGAAAAAAGTTTCCAAGTACCGGCAAAAGTTAGGGCATTTATTGCATCGGCTAAGTCAAAATCGGTTTTGGTATAGCCTTCCCGCTTGAATGAAAAGACGGCACTGGGTCCACATTCCACCCCACCAAGAACCATACGGGTAAAATGAACACCCAAGAACGGAAATGCAGGATTCGGGACGGGATAGATTAAGTTTTTAACTTTATTAACAGCTTTAGGATGCAAATCAAAATAATCACCTCTAAACGGAACGATGCGTGAATCCGTTTTCATTCCATCTAATCGTTCGATTCGATCACTTTGCAATCCGGCACAGGCGATCAGATATTTCGTTTTGAACAATTCGTTAGCCGTTCGGATGGTGGAATCATGTGTACCACGATGAATAGCTTTGACTTCTTGAGCAGTAATGACCTGATTATGAGGATTAATTCGGCAGATGATCTCTTTTAATTTTTCACACATGCCCCGATAATCAATGATTCCTGTATAGGGAACAAAAATACCTTTGATACCGACGCAATAAGGTTCATATTCTCGTATGCCTTTATCATCAATAATTTGGCAGTTTGTTAGACCATTCTCCAGACCGGTTTTGTAAATTTTGTCTAATCGCTCTAACTCTTCTTCTTGAGTTGCTACGATAATTTTACCGCAAACGTCATGCTGAACGTCATGCTCTTGTGCAAAAGCAACTAATTCAATACGTCCATCTATACAGTTTTTGGCTTTATAGGAACCCGGTTTGTAATAAATACCTGAGTGAATGACACCGGAATTGTTGCCTGTTTGATGTTCAGAAACATTCCGTTCCTTTTCAAGGATGGTTATGTTCATGTCCGGGTATTTTCGGGCGATCTGATAACCCACACCTAAACCGACTGCCCCTGCACCGATGATTAAAAGGTCTGAAACGGGTTGTTTCATTTATTAAATAAGCTAATTAATTATTGAATTCGCTTCAAAACCATTTTCACTAAGATAGATTTATTCCGAAAATGGTTGAGGGTTGAATCCAGATTTTTTAATGAAGTATCAATTTTTTGTGCAAGTGAAGGATCATATAAAAGTCTTCCTGCCAAAGTTTGATTGGTTTTCAAGTCGTTTAAGGTTTTTTTAACGTCTAAAATCGTACTGTCCGCATGATTCATCGCGGTTTCGGTACGAATAATCAAACCACTGATCTTAGGAATTAGTGTATCAACTTTATTACCTAATTTTTGTATTAATGTTAAGGATTTTTCAGCTTCGGCAGTTAAACGAAGTAGGTCATTAGTTATATGTTCAATTTTATCAGTTAATTTTTTTTGTTCTACCTGCAAGAGTAATCGGTCTGCACGTTCAGCCGTTGATTTGATGTTTTGAATCAGTTGTTTAATTTTATTTATTTCAGTGGAATCAGTTAGTGATACGACTTGTGTTGAAATTTTTTCCAAATTTTCTATGGTTTTTTGAATTGTTTGTGGTTTTATATTTTGAAAAACTTGCCCGATTTGATCCATTGCGGTTGTGAAGTCAAACGTAGGTTGCCCTTTAATGATCGTTGCAGGGGTTAGGCGTGCAAGCTGTGCCGTTCCCGGTAATAGTTCAACCTGTTTATTACCCATAATTTCTTTAACTAATAGTTTGGCAGAGGCATCGGAATACAGCTTGGTATCTCGGTTAACTCTGATACTCACAACCATTCCACTATCAATCGGTATGATTTCATGGACATTTCCGATAGGATAACCATACAACGTTACAGGATCAGATGTCTTTAATCCATTAACATTCTTAAAAAAAATACGATATTCTACATAATCGCGGGCAAAAAGACCACTGTTTTTCGTCCAACTGATGACCAAATAAAGCAAAACGATTCCCGCCAATACGACCAATCCGACTTTAACTTGCCGATTCACGCCTGTTCGCTAAGAAAATTTTTCAAACGATTGATAACTTCGACTTCGATCGGATCAACCTCATTACGTAGTGCCATATAATAGGAAAGCCAATCTCCGTAATGGATTAAGTAAAACATGTCGGAAAGTACATCGCCGGTATCGGCTCTAATTTCTGAAATTTTTGCTCTTTTAGAAGCTAAATAATTTTTGAGAAATTGAAAATGAAGTTGGGTACGGGCATGAATAGCCGATTTTGACTGTAACATAAAAACGACTGATTGTTCATGTAAAGGGTGTTCTTTGCCCCAACCGACCAATTCATTATGATTCATTTCCGGCAAAGTATGATGCCAGCAAAGTATTTTTGCATTTTCGGCTATTTGTTGACGCCAGCGAAGGGCAACAGCCTGCATATTTTCGTCCGAATAAATGATTGGAATACGCTTTATAGAATCAAGGGCTGTTTGTTCGGATTGTGCGCGAATCGTGACGGAATAATGTTCCAATAGTTCAATCGTACGATTCAACCGATTATAATAATCAGGAATCAATCCGAATGTATGGGCAATATGTAATAGTTGAACAAATGTATATCCAAAAGCAGTTCGTGGAGGTTGACCACTCGGAATTAAGATAAACGGATAATTGTTTATTTGTGCAAATTGTTGAAGCTGTCCCCCCGATGAAACGGCAATGACCGTCGCCTTTTTATGTTTTGCTTGTTCTGCCGCTGATAATGTTTCTTCCGTATTACCTGAATAAGAACAAATGATACAGAGAGTATCCGTACCGATGTATTCAGGTATTTCGTAATTACGATGAATAGATACCGGCACAGTAATACTGTTTTCAGTAACATTTGCAAATAACTCACCTCCGAAGGCAGAACCTCCCATTCCGAAAATAGCAATGCTTTTCGGTTCAAATGTTCTTGGGATGGGGTGTGCCTCACTGATTGCAATGGCGCGCCTTAGTTGAGCAGGAAATTCTGCGATCAGTTGATCCATCTGCATGGAAACAGGCTATTCTTTTGTAAAACTTTTAACAAAATTCCCTTTTTCCGAAACAATCATTACGTAATAAAGACCAGCCGTAAAATCCTGAATGTTAACGGTTACGTGGTCAGCAGTAGGAACGATTGTTCTAATCTTTTTACCCAAAACATCCGTTACATAAATAATCGTATGCGGATTTAAGTATTGCTTATCAGTTAACGTAATGTTAAGAATGTTTTGAGCCGGATTGGGATACAAAAGTAGTGTATTTTGGGGAGAATTCGTAGGTCTGGAAGTAGATTTACAGGGTTTTCCGTCGGCACAGATGACCATCGTGGCAATTAAAGCCCCTCGTTCGTCAATTAATTTACATCTGACGGAATCATCACCAAATACTTCGATGTTACCGAAAGCATTGTTAAAATTATTGTTGCCTAATCCCTGTCCGCCACCATTCCAAGCCGATAAGTCCGCATTAATCAAGTTACCGATGATCGGAAGTGTGCGTGCATTTGCCATGACCCAAGCCAGACGCGAATTGGTTTGGGCTAAATTTCCCGCCATAACTTCAGGTAAACCCGCGTTTGTACCGTCATCCATTGCAGAAGTATGGGAATCAGATGTTAAGAAGATCACATTTTTGATATTCTGATCTTTAGTGAATTGGATCAGGCGGTCTTGATCTTGCGGAAAACCTGCCCATGTATCCACCACGCTACCTAAGAGCGATTTTGGGCTGAAATCCAAGCCGGGAAATGAAAAGTTTTGGATGGTTGCGTTACCGGAAATGGCATCAATGACTTTTTTGTAGCCTTTGTTGAATGAAACGCCGGTAACAATGAATTTCCATTGAGCGGTAGAATTTTTTAGCCCGTTTAAGAGCCATTGCATTTGCGTTTCGCCCAAAATCGAATGATCGGCAGGCGGATCAAATACATATATATCGTTTCCTGAGTTTTTTAAGGAATTGAGGTTGGGTGAGCGGTCAGCACGATTATCACACACAAATAATTCTACATTTCCCATTCTGATCGTATGATAGATGCCTTTTGAAGTATCTGGCAAATCATAATGCGGGAAAAGGTGATGATAGGCATCAATAATGTTTCGACGAGCTGTCGGAGAAAAAGGCACTTCGGTAAATTTATTTCCGTATATGGAACTGCTGTAAGCGGAAGAATTGTCATTGACGTAATCGTGGTCATCATATACGTAGTCAATCGGTGTAGTCATGAATAGTTGATGAAACTGTCCACCGAAGTAACGTGCATGATAGGTATCCAATACCCGTTGATAACTCAATGCAAAAAAGTTGCTGTCCTGCGGGTACTTATCGGTGGAGTCTGGGTAACCCCAGTCTCCGCACTGTAAAAATAGGCGTGGGTTATAACGTTTGATAACATCAAAAACGGGTTCATTGGGGGGCAGACTGCGGAAACTTTGACAGGAACCGAAAGCAAAATTCAAGTAACCTTTGTAAGACGGTGCGGGCAACGTCTTAAACCCATGAACGGCTGTTTCGCTATCTTTGATTTTTACCTTATAAAAATAGCTTGTATCCGAAAGAAGATTGGTTAGATCGAAGGTAACAGCGTTGTCTTTTCCGGGTTTGAGCGTTAATACATTCGCTTGATCCCAGTTAAAGGGTTCTAAAGTATAGTATACTGTAACTTCAGAAGTGTCCGCACTCCAAACGAATAATCTGGCAGAATTATGTGTAACGCCTCCAACTAAAGGTTGATGGAGAATATTTTGCGACCATAGTAAAGAATGACAAACAGTCCAGAGCAGTATCAGGAATATATAACGAAACATAACTTCATTAATTACTGAATTTGCCAAAGTTAGGCAATTTTCATCAGCTTTAGGATGTACTGAGGTTAATTTTCAATACATACCCAACTTTTCTTTGATAAGAGCCTGTAATTCTTCGGCTCTTTTATCAAAAGTATGGTCTCGCAGGGTGCGTTTTTGACCGGCTTGCGCGATGCGCTCTCTTTCCGCAGGATGATCCAGTAGCCAACGGGCTTTTTCCACCGCCTCTTCGGGGGAATTATAAGCGACTACTTCCTGATCGGGGATAAATATTTCGGGTAAATCGGGTTTGTAGTCCGTTAGCAAGCATGTACCAACACCTGTTGCTTCAAACTGACGCATATTGCTGGATGATGTCTGTCCGTCCAAATGTACATTAAAAACCAACGACGCATCTTTTACGGTTTGAAACATCTCATCACCAATAACGGCGGGGCGTAATACTTTTTTCAGTTCCCAATCAACGGGGAAGCGTGGAAAATCCTGTAAGGTTAGTATTTTCTCAAATTTTTTGATCCGGTTAAGTTGCTTATAAAGCTGTGGCATGGCTCTTAGGGGTGTTAACCCTAAATAAACAGCTTGTTTAAGTACCGTCATGGCATCATCCTTCCAAGTGAAATAAATACTGGGCGAATAAATTTCAATCGGTGTATGACGGACTAATAATTTAAGGAGCTTTTCTCGGTAATAATGATAATGTTTACGCCTTTGGATACTGCCTATAAAGATAAACTTGCCGTTTTTAGGATTATTTTGCAGTCGAGGCAGGGTTGCGGGATCAAAAGCATGATGGATTCGGTAGCTTTGTACGCCGTGTTTGGCATTTTCGGCAACAAAAGTAAGCGAACACGTAATAGATAATTCAGTGTATTTATATAAATCCCAATCAACGGTTGCAGAACCCAACATGGAAACCACTTTTTTGATGGATGGTACTTCCTTGCGGATTCGGCTGATGAATCGAGAAAAAAAATGATTATAGATCAGTAGTTCGGGCTGATACCGATTCAGCATCTGAATGATGGTTGCTTCGTCATCAACATACGTTAATCCGTTTTCGGTGCACCATTTTTGATAAATCGTTCCGCCGTTGGTGATGGGGAGCAAAAGCACTTCATATCCTAACTTAGTTAAGGATTGAAACCAACTGGCAGACCAATAATTAAATTCTTGAAGGGCTTGGTACTGAGGCGAGAAAGGTAATTCCAATACATTGGGATATTTTTGTAATAACCCGCCGTGATGTAACTTATTAAAGTTAGTTAGGAAGGCGATTTTCATGCCTTGAATAGTCCTTCTTTTAAGATAAGGTTAGCCGATAATAAATGTCGGATCAACTTCAGCTTTCCATGCCAAAACGCCACCGATTAAATTCCGAACGTCTTGAAAGCCTTGCGATTTCAGATATTGGGTCATCGCACCACTTCTGCCACCTGAGCGGCAATAGACGATTAGTTCTTGATCTTTGAATTCGGCTAATCGTTCTAATTGATGGGGTATTTCACCCATTGGGATGTTAAAGTTACTGATTTTGCCGGCATTAAACTCGTGCACTTCTCGAACGTCAAGGATATTTAATGCTTCCCCGCGATCTAATCGTTCTTTCAACTCTTTTACGGTAATATCCATTAATGTGATGTTAGCGTTAGGACAGCAATTTATTTTTTCTTTTTACCGGAGGAGAAAGAGGCTTCGGAAACGTCATCATCACCAATATTGAGGTCTGATTCTTCGATCAGATTTTCTTTTCGCGTTTCTTTGCCGGAGACCTTGTCTAAGTCCATGTTATCAAGATCATCTTCAGAAGATAATTCGTCCACTTCTTGTTGCATTTCGTTCAAGGTTTCTTCGCCTTCTTCCTCGAAATCAACATCTAATTGTTGCGCGGTGCAACAAGCATCTTTCACTTTTTCAGTGGGTAATAAGATGCTAAACTCCTTGGACGAAACTTCATAACCATAATCGGTTAAAGTTTCAGCCAACTGACGGGGAGGAGTTATGGTAGTATCAAGGTCAATCGTAAGGTCGCCCGTTTTGGCATCGAAGGTATGAGCTACATAACCGTCAAAGTTTTTGAGGATAGAGTCTAATCGTTCGATCGGACAGGTTTCGCAAGGACCGCCAATGTTAATCACTAACTTCTTGTTTGCAGATGGACCACAGGCAGTAAGTAAAATTGCCAATAACCCGGCTACGGTTAGTAATATCCTACTTTTCATGCTGAAATTTTTTCCAAAGGTAGAAAACGATTTCCAATTCTAAAACAATTTGGTCTGAAAAGTTGAATTTGGTTACTTAGTTTTTCACTAAAAACCATTTTGATTGCCAAATTGGTTTTTCATCCTCGTAAATCGTTAAGAAATAGATACCGCTTTTAATGTGATTGGGTATTGTAATCCAACCCGATGTGTCAATAATGCCCTCCGAAAGTCTTTTTCCCAATACATCACTAATACTATATTTATGGTTATTCAAGCCACTAAGGTAAGCGATCCCTTCATTGGGATTTGGATACAATGAAATAGCAATCCTATCAACCCCATCACCGCGAGAAACCCGTTTACAAAATGCGGTATCAAAGATGCCAACATCACAAAAAACCTTAATAAACTCCATACTATGTTTACCCTGATAAAGTAACGTATCGGCATCCAACATCAAGTGCGCCGCATCGGTAAACGTCATGTTGGTAGCATTCATGTAGAGTTCTTGCAGTGCAATTTTGTCGCAGGCTTCTTTACCGATGCCTTCCCATACGCGCATCATAGCGGTAGCCCACAGTTGTCCAAAAATATGAATGGTATTGATTTGATTACCGGCTTCCGCATATTTTTGATCGAATTTCGCCGTTCTTCCTTTCCAAAATTCGTTATGACCATCCCAAGTGTAAAGGTCAGCCCAACGAAATTCGCTGATATTGCGGGAGTAGGAAGCCGTAAAATAGTCGCAAATGCCTTCATCCAACGCCTGACGTTCACGACCATAATTAGAAGAAGGCGAGGCTTCGGCGGAAAGCGCGTGATTGTATTCATGGATGATAACGTCCGCATCTTCGCCGTCATCCACACCGCCCGTACCAAACGTTAAATATTTATCCTGCCATATATATGCTGAATTATCTCTAACTGAACCGTGCGCATCCACTACAATCGGACGATTGTATAGATTGGTATATCCTAATTGTTGAACGTATCTTTGCCAAGTGTCAATATGATAGTAACAATTTACGTCTTCAAAACCGGATTGAGAACGATTGAAGAAAAAGTTGCCATCCGTTGAGGTGGCAGGTGCTATTCGGGGCGGGTCAACGTCTTTAATTTGAACAAAATCACCTTCCAAGCGATAAATCGAATCTCTTTTTAGTCCTTTTAGGGTTACCGTTTGATATTGGGCTTGAAAAAAGGCGTTGTCTTGATCGTCATTATCGGCGTAGGGGGAGTTTTTTTGGTAAAAAACCTGTCCCACTGTTAATGGATCGGGATTAAATATAAACCCTTTGCCATCTTCGGTTGATGCTTTGGTTGTCATCAAGGAATGTTTCAGCAACAGTTGACCCGTCCCCGCATGAATAATCAACTGCCAACCATGATGATCGAATGTATTTGTTAATCGGAGATCATAGGCACGTACAATTTGATATTCAAAACGATAATAAATAGGTTTTACTTCCCGAACGCTACCACCGTAAGCATTCATCGTTTGCCGGATAAGAATATCTTGGTCTATAAATTCGTTTGATGGAAGGGTATTGATCGGCTTATTAGTACCTAAAACGGAAAAAACACGCCCCTTTTTATCACAATTCAGCTTAAAATAGTCATTCCACAGCAGTAAGCCGTCTTTTTTCGGAAACAGTGTAAAGTGATACCCGCCCGGACTTGCTATCTGATGTTCAATATTCCATGACCAATCGTTCGGCAAAGGATATTTATCATCCATAAAACGGATGACGGATTGTTCTAAATGGTGTGGATCAAGTTGATCCGTATATTTTCGGTAAACGGAATGATGAACTTCCGAATTTGCGTCGGGGACAGTATTTGTTTGAGCATCAAGGTTTACACAACAGCAAGCAAGTAGAAATAAGAGATAACGTTTCATCCGATAATCTTCCATGAAGATACGCATTTTTGAAAGATCGGTTCTAATTCCGCGACATGGTCGGTACGAATTAATAATAAATAAGAACAATGCTCCGCAAATGCACTTTCTAAGACCGTTAGACCATGTTTTTGAACTAAATATTTGACCATATTGGTTTGATCGTAGGTAAAGGTTATCGCCACTTGGGATGTATCAAAATATTCAACCAATATGGCGGAACGAATCGCCTCTTTCGTGGCTGTGCCGTAGGCTTTGATAAGTCCCGGCACACCCAATTTTATTCCGCCAAAATAGCGAACAACCATACAACCGACGTTTACCAATTCAGCCGAAACCAAAGCCCGCATGATGGGCGCACCTGCCGAATGGTTGGGTTCTCCATCATCGTTTTCACGGGTGAGTTTGCCGATACGATAGGCGTAACAAATGTGCCGTGCATCATGGTATTTTTTCCATAATTCACTTAAACGTTCTTCAAATTCTACAAGAGTTTGAACCGGATACAGATAGGCAATAAATGTAGAACCTTTGTCTTTGTATTCACCCGTTGAATGTTCTGTAATGATATATTGTGCCAAGTAAAAGTATGAATTTATAGCGGAATATTGCCGTGTTTTTTACGAGGTAAGCGTACCGCTTTATTTTCTAAGGACTCAAATGCACGAATCAACTTACGACGAGTTTCTTCGGGTTTAATAATTTCATCTATAAAGCCTCTTTGCGCCGCGATGTATGGATTGCAGAACATTTGCGTATATTCCGCCACTTTTTCCGCTAATTTTTGGGCAGGATCGGCTGATTCCGCAATTTCCTTCTTGAAGATGATCTCCGCCGCACCTTGCGCACCCATCACGGCAATTTCGGCTGTGGGCCAAGCAAAGTTGAAATCCGCGCCGATATGCTTGGAATTCATCACGTCATATGCTCCGCCGTAGGCTTTGCGGGTAATGACAGAAATACGTGGAACAGTTGCTTCACTGAAAGCATAAAGCAGTTTTGCACCGTTCATAATGATAGCGTTCCATTCTTGATCCGTTCCCGGAAGAAAGCCCGGCACATCTACAAACACCAACAAGGGTATATTAAAACAATCACAAAAACGAACAAATCGCGCTCCTTTGGTGGATGAATTGATGTCTAAAACCCCGGCAAGATAGGCGGGCTGGTTCGCAACGATACCGATTGGTTTACCATTCAGCCGAGCAAAACCGACGACAATATTTTCAGCAAATTGTTCGTGTACTTCCATGAAAGAATTTTCATCACAAACGCCTAAGATGACTTCCTTAATATCGTATGGCAGTTGCGGGTTGGCAGGCACAATTTCATTTAATCGCTCATTGATAGCGTTCGGGTCTTGATGACATTCATAGGTAGGAGGCAGACTTTCACAATTTTGAGGCATGTAGGATAGCAAACGCTTAATCCGATTGATACATGCTACGTCGTTGGCATCCGTAAAATGGGTGATACCCGATTTGGTGGCATGGGTGATTGCTCCGCCTAATTCTTCCGAAGAAACTTCTTCATGCGTAACCGTTTTCACGACGTTAGGACCCGTAACAAACATATACGAACTATTCTCTACCATCAGAATAAAATCCGTGATAGCCGGACTGTAAACCGCTCCCCCCGCACATGGTCCCATAACCGCAGATATTTGCGGGATGATGCCCGAAGCAATAGTATTACGATAGAAAATGTCCGCATATCCGCCGAGCGAGCGTACTCCTTCTTGAATCCTTGCTCCGCCCGAATCGTTCAGTCCGATTACCGGTGCGCCGTTTCTTAGGGCTAAATCCATGATTTTGCAGATTTTTTCGGCGAAAGTTTCGGATAAAGAGCCACCGAAAACGGTAAAGTCTTGGCTGAAAACGTAAACCAAACGACCGTTCACTTTTCCGTAACCGGTGATAACGCCGTCGCCTAAATATTTTTCGCGGTCAATACCAAATTCATTGGAGCGGTGAACGACGAATTTACCTACTTCCTCAAATGTGCCTTCATCTAAGAGTAATTCTATACGTTCTCGGGCAGTGAGTTTACCTTTTTTATGCTGGGATTCGATCCGTTTTTGACCGCCGCCTAATTCCGCTTGTGCGTTTTGTTGATCTAATAATTGAAAAGCCTCGTTGACGTTCATGTTTCGATTTTGTCCCGCCAAGTTAGGAAAAATCCGATGATTGCAGACAACAGATGTGATATAAGACGATTCCGCCAACGACTGAAACGTTAAAACTATGTTTTGTACCGAATTGGGGTATTTCAACGGCACAGTCGCATAGGTCTAATACTTCTTGAGCTACGCCGTTAACTTCATGTCCGAATACCAAAACTATTTTTTCGGGAATCGTTTTCCATTCGGGTAAGGTAATGCTTTCATCAGTTTGTTCGATAGCAATGATGGAATAGCCCTGCGATTTATATTCTGTAACGGCTTCAATGGACTGTGAAAAATATTGCCACTTGACGGATTCTGTCGCACCCAGTGCAGTCTTTTGTATGTCTTTATGCGGAGGTGTACCGGTTATCCCGCAAAGCGCGATTTCGGCAATGTTAAACGCATCACCGGTTCTGAAAAATGCACCTACGTTGTGTAAACTACGAATGTTATCTAATAAGATCACAATCGGACGTTTGGGAAGTTCTTTATAAGTTTCAGTGGACACCCTTCCCAAAGCATCCATACTTAATTTTTTCATTCGTTTTCCGAACTATGGTCTTGATGCTCCTCCGGTGCTTTTTCGTGAACCGGCTCTTGGGATTCTTGGTGTGATTCTTCTTTTTCGGGTTTCTGTTCTGCGGGATGTTGAGCTTCGTCAGGGGTAACGGTCTCCTTTGTTGCTGAATCCGGTACGGGGGTAGTTATCTCTTGCGGGGCAGATTGCTCTACGGTAGGGTGATGATTCCCTGTCCATTGTTTTATCTTTTCCGAGAAAACAAAAAATAATGCTCCCAGTATCAATAAAAGTACGACACTGCCAATCACGATGAGGAGGCTGGGATCAAACTTTGGTTTTTCGCCATCCTCGTACAGGGGAGCGGTCAGATCGTCGGGATCGGGTTTGTGTTTTTTTTCGCTCATCGTTTATTAAGGTTAAGATTAACAGCCTATACTAAGTACGTAAAAGGTTAGTTTTATGTTAGCATTCAGAAAGATTTTCTGCAAAGTTGCTAAATGTTAAGCTAAAATAGTGCCAGTCGTCGACGATCACCGAAAATTAATCTATTATTGTATAATGACCGCTTTAGGTGATACGTACACTTGAATACATTTCTCGTTGGTATAGGCAGTTAATCGAGGCAGATACATACCGGCTTTTTTATATATTTTAACAGGCATTTTTTCCGTTGAAGTCGTACCATCTCCGAATTCCCATAAAAAACGCTCACAGTTGACGGACTGGTTGATGAATTTGATAGGCACATCTACCTCTGTTTGGTTACCATGAATGTCCGTTACAAACATGGGTTTGATATCATTACAGGGTGTTTCTTTTATTTTAAGTAGCCAAATATCGTCTTTATTGCTTTTATCTTTATTGGTGAAGGTATTTTCTTTCGTCCCAACCACGTAAAACCAATCGGGTTCGCCTTCAACTACATCGGCAGGGTATTCATCTTTAGGTCCACCATAGGTTTTTTGCCAAACCAAGTTGCCTACCCCATCTGTTTTGAAAACCCAAATATCTTTACTTCCTTTGATGAAAGCGTTTGCTAAATTTGTATAAAACGAATAGCCGCACATAATCAACTCACCATCCATACATTCGTAAACAGAGGTCAGTTCTTCAATTCCTTTTCCACCCCATTTTTTGTTGACAATCGTTTCGCCTTTTTCGTTGAGTTTCAGTAGCCAAAATTGTTTGTCATTATCTTTGGTAAAGGTACTTCCGACGGCATAAATCATCCCGCCTGCACCTTCGATGACGCGAAAAATATGGTCTTCGTAGGGTTCTTTGAAGATACGTGTCCATAGAACCTTAAGATTACTATCTAATTTTTGTATGTAAACATCGCCCATCGAACGGGATTTAGAATTGTCTAATTCTTCCGAAGTGGTAATGCCGGTGATGATGACTCCTTGATCTGCGGAAGCAGAAATCGAAATTGCCCAGTCGTTCTTTTTACCGCCCCAGCATTTTTGAGAAAGTAATTGCCCTTCATCGGATAGTTTGATGAGCCAGTCATTATTGAGGGGTAAATTGCATTTGACTTGCAGGTCGGATGACCAACTGTTTCCGCATACGACCAACTGCCCTGATTCCAAGCGAGCGATTCCCTTTCCGATGTCCGATTCCGTGCCACCAAAGGCTTTATTCCACAGCACTTTACCCGTTGGGTCTATTTTGCCAAGCCAATAATCGGATGCAAACAAAGGGTCGGACGTTTCTTCATGCTTGAGTGCCGTTCCCGTAGCTCCTACATAATACAAACAAGCGTCTCCATGATGATAGATACCGTCTTCTAACCAATCGTTACCCTTGCCCTGAAAGATTTGTTGCCAAAGTAATGTTCCTTGATTGGAAATATGGTAAATGAGACCGTCTTCTTGTTCCAGACTATCGGTACGCGAACCTACAATATAGAAGTCCTTATCAGAACCTTTAATGATTCGATAAGGACGTTCTTTATGAGTAGCGGACCCTAAAAAGGTCTGTAATTTGAGTTCGGGAAACGTTTGAGCAGATGCAAAGGTTGCCAAAAGCCAAACAAGGAGCGTAATAACTCCGATATTCATAGTTATGCTTTTACGGCGATAGTACTCATTACCGTTGAACCGATTTCGGCAGGGGATTCTACCACATGGATACCGCACGCCTGCATGACGGACATTTTCTCTTTTGCCGTACCTTTTCCGCCGGCGATGATTGCACCTGCGTGTCCCATTCTTCTGCCTGGAGGGGCTGTTTGACCCGCAATGAATCCGATGACCGGTTTGCGGACGTTTTCCTTCACCCATTCAGCGGCGATTTCTTCATTAGAACCACCGATTTCGCCGATCATAATGATGGCATGGGTATCGGGGTCTTCATTAAATAATTTGACGATGTCTAAGTGAGTAGAACCGATAATCGGGTCGCCTCCGATCCCTACACATGAACTTTGCCCTAAGCCTTGTTTGGTTACTTGGTCTACTGCTTCATAGGTTAATGTGCCGGAACGACTAACGATACCGATATTCCCTTTGCGGTGAATGAAACCGGGCATGATTCCAACTTTACATTCGGTAGGGGTAATGACTCCGGGACAGTTAGGACCCACCATACGAACGCCTCTGTCATCAATGTATGCTTTGGCATAGATCATATCTTTGGTGGGAATACCCTCCGTGATGGTGATAATCAATTTAATACCGGCATCAGCGGCTTCCATAATACCGTCAGCGGCAAAAGCGGGAGGGACAAAGATGATGGATATATCAGCACCCGTTGCTTGGACGGCATCTCGGACGGTGTTAAAAACGGGACGGTCTAAGTGGGATTGTCCGCCTTTGCCCGGGGTAACACCTCCAACAACCTTAGTACCATATTCGATCATTTGTTTGGCGTGAAACGTTCCTTCACTGCCGGTAAAGCCTTGAACAATGATCTTGGAATCTTTATTGACAAGAATACTCATGTGTCTGGGGTAAGTCTAATAACATCGCTAAACTAAGCAACAATCGCCAATCCCGAAAACTTTTTGAGTAAAAACTGCATTAAAAAAAGCCCGTTCATTCAAAACGGGCTTTTTTAATCCATGATGATAGATTTATAAACTATTTATTGATCGTCAGTTTGAGCGTTTGGGTTTGGAATTGTCCGGCATGTTGTACCGTTCCTTTTACCATGTAAATACCGGAAGGTAATTGCGCCGTTTCTAACTCAAAACTTTGTCTGCCGGAATTAACCTTTTCAAATGATTGCTCCATCACTTTTCTGCCGTCTGTTGCATATACCTCAAAAAGGAGATTGGATTGATCTCGCTGAACCTTTAGTGAAATGTTGGTATTGTCTTGTGTCGGATTGGGATAAATTTGCATCATTCGGCTATCGAATTGTGCAAACTGATCTTGATTAGGACGGTCGGTAGTCTTCGCGTTTTCTAATACGATGTCGGACGACATTACACCTTTACCATAAGTGGCAATTAACAACTTGCCAACGGATTTTTCGGCAGCTTGGGGTAAGATGATCTCCGTAGTTCTTTGGATTTGAGCCGTCAAACCCGATAAGTTTAAGGTTTCGATGTCTTCCGTTACGGGCGGACTTGCTTTTTTGACCAAAACGCCACTAATCAAATTCACTTTAGCACCGTTTGTTGGGATCAAACGTTCCATCGCGTTTTTGATCTTTTCGAGATTGGTTCTGTATTCGTCCTCCGTTAAGTTATTGGAGAAGATATTGTTGTGGTTTTCAATCGTGTTGTATTTATAATCGGAGTAGAAGTCGGCAATGTTGTTCGGTTCAAGGTTGATGTTCCGAACGCCGCCACTTCCGTCCGCAATACGCAGTGTAAATGTAACGACTTGTCTGCCAAAGCCGAATTCTTGATAGGCAAAACCATAGACGGGAACACGAGTCATATCGCCATCGTTTGCTGATTTATAAATCATATTATCACGTGCGTCGGCATTCATTGTTTTGGGGTCTGTTACGTAAATGCCGTTTTCCGTACCTAATGCTAACCAACCATTGGGGTCTTTGGGGTTAAACATAGCAGAATAGATCGGCATGTAAGGTAACGTAGTAAGGGAATGTAAGGAATGGAAGTCCGGTTTGGGGGCAGAGGCATTAAATGTCGCAAATATGACACTCGATTCGTTATATCCGCCAAAGGTAACAATGACGGTATCGGGTTGGTCGGGTTTTACGGTGATCGAAGTAAGCCAACGTTCTGCAAAAACATCATTTTGATTAGCGGTGGACATACCCGGAGTAATAATCTGCGTAATACTAAACTCAGGATTAACGACATAAGAAGTATCACCAGAGGGAATACAACCTTTGTTTGCGGAGGTAACTCTGAAAAGTCTGCCATCAACCGTACCAACATAAACAGTATGCTTGTCGTCATCAGGAGCAACGGCAACGCAGGAGACTACACCGGTTGGAGTGGCAGTATTTTTCTCGAAAAGGTCTAATTTATCGTTCAATATATTCCACATGGCTACCAATACGGTATCTCTCTCCCGTTGTTTGCCGACTACCCGCCCACTGGTATTAAAGGGATTGGTAACCCGGTAAACGTTCCCTCTGGATGCGGCGTACACATATTGTTTCATTTCGATGTTAAAGCTATCTCTTCCCGAAAGCATAGCCTTACGGATTAGGTCGTTGTAGCGGTCGAATCGAACAAAGTTATAGTTTACGTAGGGATTTTGGGGATTGATATTTTCCTTCAAAACAAAAGGAGTTGTTCCGTAGGTCTGAACCCTTGTTAGGTCTTCGGTAATGGTGTAGTCTTTGAAACACGTGTCTTCACCTTTAGCAGAAGTATTGAGTGGCTCATATGAATTACCTGCATCCAACGTTCTCTTGATTTTCAGACCACCCGCCGAAGTTAAGAAATGGGCAGTATCTAAAACCGATGCGGTGATGAGTCCCATCGGACTACCTGTACCGTCATTGGCTCTGAACGGTTCTTGCACGATTCTAAAACTTCCCGTTTCGGTTTTTGCGTCTTTGAAAACGACTCCTGCATTTTCGGTGGAAGCGACAACGTTACCAAAGCCGTTCACTGCTACTGAAATAACGCCGGATGCGTTAAAATTCCCTGTTGCCGGTTCAAAACGAATGGTTGTATCTTTAACACCGCTATAAGGAGGCGTAATTCTCATTCGGATAATTTCCCGATTCGTACCCAAGTAATAGAGGTTTCGGTCGGTAGGATGCGCCGCAATGGTATTGATTCCTTGTGGAATATAATAAGGATTCCATGGGTAAGTCTCTAAAGGATAACCCGGGATTTGCCAACCTTTCTCAAGGCTGTATATTGCCATTCTTCCTGATCCCAAGAAAATCAGATTAGGATTGGTAGGGTGAACTTGCAGGGCTAAACTGGTGATCCCTTGACTTAATGAAACATTAAAATTCTTTGCTACTAATTCATTAAGAGGAATGAGTGTATATTCCCAATTTTTGCCGGCATCTTTGGATACCCAAGTTCCGGTTATAAGTCCTTTACCAGATGTTTCAATTAGATAGACAATATTGGGATCGGAAGGGGCAACAGCTACTTCCATTCTTCCCTTTAAGGTCGGGTTAATGTCAGCCTTATTGGAAAACGGATCGCGGTAGAGGCGAACGCCACCATAGGCTTCTGAAAAAGTTTGTCCTTTGTCTCTCGAAATGAACAAATAGTCAGCCGTGGTAACGAAAACATTATCTCCCGAAACTTCAATATCGAATACCGTAGAATTCCCCAATCGCTTAGAGGCTTGGATGGTATCAATTGGGATGTCAGGGTAAGTTTCAGCGGGTTTGGCAACTGTTTTGAAGAGGTCATTGCTTACATAAAGCCCGTAAAGTGTTGCCGCTAAGGCAGTATTACCGGATACAGCTACTTTTTGAACCGAAATCCATGGATTATCTGCTTTATAATCAGTAATGGGGTAATTTTTATCGGGCCAGGTAGCATTGTTGTTGGAAAAAGTTTTTCCTCCATCGGTGCTGACAAATACGCCTTGACCCGGTAAACCGGAAAAGCCAAGCCATCCACGTGCATAATCATTCATTTTACTGACACCAAGTAATTCTTGAGGATACTTAAAGGCAAGTTCTCCCGTGCCAACAATCATAATACCCTCATTATTGGGATCAACTGCAATAGAACTGACCGCTAAACAAACGTTACTGTTATCGCTTTGCGGCTTATTAAATGCGGTTACCGGAGACCAGTTTTTACCGTTATTGTTGGATGTCCATAATCCGCCTAAGGCAGCACCGGCATAAAGTCTCCCATCCTTTCGGATGACGAGGCTACGAACCCTACCGCCCATGTTATCCGGTCCGGTTTCTTTCCAATTAAATTGGACGCTTGACTGACCTTTCAGTTCCAGATGACCGAACAAAAAAGCCATTAAAGTACAGCACAAAAAAGAGATTCGTTTCAAAGAATGAATGATGTTAGTCATAGATTTATGACAATTTCAAGTTTGTTTTGATGGTCTGAAACAACTTCCAAAGATACACTATTTTTTTTTAACAGAAAATTAATCTCGAAAATTTCAACCGCAATCGCTATCTTGGACGCATATTTTCTCATTTTTATACATTATTGCGATGCTCAAATTGCTGTTAACTCTTTTTCTAAGTGCTATATTATCACAAATAACAGTCGTTAACGCTCAAATAGAAGGCGGGATTGGCATGGTTACCCAGAAGTTTTTTGGTTCTGCAAACAGTGATTTTCGATTTGGGCTTGCCCCTCATTTGGCGGTTGGTTATCAGAATATACTCTATATCGGAGGTGAATATCAATATTATTTCCCGCATAGTTTTCCAATAAATGAACCCATAAAGGAAATCGCTACGGATAAAATCATTGAAATTACATCAGAAGCCCAAGCACGCATTCAGTCTTATAGTTTATGGGTTAAATATATTTGGGCGCAACCAACTCCGAAAAAGAGGAATCAATTTTATATTCAAGGAGGAGCAGTCTACCTGCAATATCATTACAATCTATCCAATCGTCAAGATTATGATAGCAATAAGTATATAAGACTGCAATCAGATGCCAACGTAATAACGGCTTGGATGGTGGAAGCAGGCATTGGTTATGAATGGTTGATCGGTAAATGGGCGGGCGTTTATTTAGAAGCCCGTGGTCGGTATCCTTTATCTCGGCGGTCTGACGTATTTGAAGAAGTTGAGATTAATTCCGCTTTGCAAATCCAAGCGGGGATGCGGTTACGTTATTCAAAAAAGAAATAGGAAGCATGTTAATTAACATACTTCCTATTTGATTATTAAAAATATGCTAAGTCTTAATATTTGACTAATTTACGTGTGATGAGTTGATCTCCTGATTGGACGGTTAAAACATAAATACCTGTTGGTAAATCATTCAGATCAACCGATAATTCATGTTTACCGCTACCAAATGCTTGAGTCGGGTAGGAGTAGAGGCTTCTGCCCTGAATATCAGCTAAAGTATAGCCTACAGTGATATTGCGATCCGATTCAAAAGTAATGGATGCGGATTCACGAGTGGGGTTCGGATACACTTTGAAATGATCCATAGCGAATTGCTCTTGTGCAGAAACCCAAGCCTTATTTCTAATTCGGATGCGGTCAATGTACAAATTATTACCGTATCCACTGATGGTTTCAAATTTGAGCATTACGTTCGTTTTTCCGACAAATTTATTCAGATCAACGCCGGTGGAATCCCATTCTTGTGCGGTTGGAGAAGAAAAGTCTCCACCTTCGCCTAATCTGGTGGAACGCATCGCTTGCCGAACGGTCATTAAATCTCTACCGCCTTTTTTCCAAACAGATTCCCAAGATACGCCGCAATCAGTGGAAGCTAAAATTTCTAAAGAGTCATTATACGTTGTTGCGATTGCTAACTCCAATAATTCAGACGTTCTGCCGTTGACAGGTACGATGGGCGTTTCTACGCCGTTAACCAATTTATGTGTTTTCGTGTAAACGATGGGGCTATAAGCGTAATCAAAGCGCAAAGACGGCGTAGTTAACTGACTAAAATCAAAGGTAGGTAAGATCAACCCATCCTTTTGATTATAATGACTATAACTAAAGAAGTTCATTCGAACGATTCCCTGATCTCCGCCTCGATTAAAACTATTGAGCCTTTTGGAAATAGCCCACGTATTACCTCTGGTAAGTTCGTCGGGATTATCAATGATCCAGCCTTGCGGTGGGAATTGATTAGCCAGCATATTAAAATCCTCTATAAAAGTAGTGCTGGGTGTTAGTTTAATCACCTCCGGGGCAAAAACGTTGATGAATTCGGTACGGACAATGCTATCTGTACCCCAGGATGATTCATTTTGCACAACTAATTTTACTTCATATTTACCGGGTTGTGCATAACTTACAACCGGAGCAGGATCAGTAGAGGTTGCCGGCGTGCCACCCGGAAATTCCCATCTCCATGCGGTCGGACTTCCAATAGAGTAATCTGTAAATTTTACGGGTGCATTCGTGCAAACCACACGTGGTTCTGCCCAGAAGGAGGCGGTTGGTTTGGATTTACTTCCCGTACCGGTTTTGGTGATATTTTGCGGTTGCCAAAGGTTGTAACGCCAAGGCCACTCTTTATTCAAAAGCGTCTGAAAAAATAACTCTTTTTGCCCTTGTGTGAATACGTTTGTGGCTTCGTCAGGAGAGGTATAATCCATGTAGTTTCGGGGATTATCCGGTCGGTCAATAGGAGTTTCACTACAAGTATTCAGGCGAACAAAGGGGTTTTTGAACTGTAAAGCCGCCGCCGGAGGGGTATCACAGATGCGGTCTCCTTCTCGATTACAGGCTTGACCCGAACCCGGGCATCCACCTTGAAAGGTATGATAGAGCGAAATCCAATGTCCGATCTCGTGCGACATGGTCGAGGAATATGCACCGGAAGTCCCGGTTGTACCGAAATCACTGTTAAGACAAACAACTCCATCTGTACGTTCTACTTTCCCCATACTGGTATAAACAATCGGGTCAGGAAACTGTGCATAGCCGGCTAACTCCCCTAAACCACCATCGTCTTTGATCTTACTAACCAACCAGATATTGAAGTAGTTACGGGGATTAAATCCCGTAGCGATTTTAGTTTTGAATTCAACATCGTCTGCTTGATTCAGCTCAACCCATTTAGGATCAAGTTTATGATAAACAATCCCATTAAAGGGATTGCCTTTTTCGTCAACAGTCGCTAAATTGAATTCAATCTCGCTATCGGCTCCACCGCTGAAACCGCGCGTACCCGGAATCCTGCGGAAATCATTATTGAGAGACACGAATTGACTGTAAACCTGTTCAAAATTAATGCTGTCCTTGGGTTCGCTAAAACAAACATGAACAACACAGGGGATAATGAATTTGGATTTGTTAGGATTTTCTGATGTTTTATTCATCGAAACCTGACTTTGCATATAAGCACGGGCAATCGGCTCCATTTTTTCCCGGAAACGATTGTAGGACGCTTCGTTAGCAGGATTTTCTAAAATATTGTCGGGCATTCCGCAAGACGGCTTTTGTTGAGCGACCGCTTGACCCGAAATAGTAAGCACAGAAAAGATAAGCAACAGCAGTTTAGAATACTTCATTTGCTTGGTATTGATAAGAAAGGATTGTAAATATAGTAACAAATCGGATACCTGACCGATGTCGGATACTAATTAGTCTAAAATTGACGTTAATCAGTGTTCAAACGCCGTATCAATGTGCCATTTTGACGTTCTTTACGACGGAATCGCGCACGCCGATTCTGTTTTTGGCAGTTACATGTTTAAGATATTAGATTTATATATCATCCGAAACTTTATCGTTACCTTCATTTTTATGGTGATGATGATTAGCCTGATCGTAGTCGTCATAGACTTTTCAGAGCGATTGGATGATTTTATCAATAAACAAGTCCCCTTTTCGGTACTGGCAACGGTTTATTATCCGCAATTAGTCGTTTTTTTGACTAATATGTTAAGTCCGATATGCATTTTTCTGGCGGTTATTCTCTTTACTTCCCGTATGGCGCAAAATACAGAGATTGTAGCCATGCTCTCGGGTGGGATGAGTTTTTACAGGTTGCTCTTACCTTATGTATTTATGGGGACAGTTTTGGGTGGGGCTTCGTTCTATTTGAATGCTTACATCGTACCGCAGTCGGTCATCATACGTAACGACTTTGAATACCAATACATGCGTAGTAAAAATCCCTTTGAAAAACGAAACATTCACAAGAAAGTAGATAAAAATACATTCATCACGCTTTACGCTTATAATCAATATGACCAAACGGCGGAAAATTTTGTCCTAGAACATTTTACCGATAATAAACTCACCTTTTCCATTCACGCATCAGCTTTCAAATGGAAACCCAAAACTCAAAGCTGGGAAATCATTAACGGGAAATACCGCTATTTCTCAACTGACGGTAAAGAAAAACTGATAGAAAAAGCTACCTTTGATACCACTTTCATGCTCAAGCCGGACGATATATACCAGCGTTCCCAATATGCCGAAAGCCTCAATTTATCAGAATTGGAAGATTATATTGAAAAAGAACGCCTGCGCGGTTCGGATATATTGGAAGATTTGATCTTGGAAAAGTATGAACGGTATGCTTATCCCTTCGCGGCGATCATTCTAACCTTAATCGGGGTTTCATTATCAAGCAAAAAATCTCGGGGGGGTACAGCCTTACAGTTAGGCATAGGATTGGTGTTATCGTTCGTCTATGTGTTTATCTTACTTTCGGCAAAGGTCGCTATCAGTGATTATTTCCCGCATTGGTTGGCTATTTGGCTACCGAATATCATCTTTTCCATTATCGCGTTGATCCTCATACGTATAGCTCCTAAGTAACGATGATACTGTTCTTCTATCGGTTGGTATTGGTACTGTATCGGTTGGTAATACGGCTGGCTTCTTGGCGTTCGGAAAAAGCCCGTAAGTGGTTAGCCGGTCGAACGGATTGGCAAGCCCGACTCACCAAACAGCTTACCGAGCGTCCCGTTATCTGGTTTCATTGTGCCTCTTTGGGCGAATTTGAGCAGGGAAGACCCGTCATCGAAGCCTGCAAAGCTCGTTTCCCCAATTATGCTATCGTATTGAGTTTTTTTTCTCCGTCGGGTTACGAAATCCGAAAGGATTACCCGCTTGCTGATGTAGTTACCTATCTGCCTTTAGATGATCCGAATGATTCTGCTACTTTCATACGTATCATTCAGCCGCAATTAGCCGTATTTGTGAAATATGAATACTGGCATTATTACCTAAAATCCTTAAAAGATCACTCCATTCCCGCTATCTTGATTTCAGCACATTTTCATCAAAAAAACGTCCGTTTTCCCGTTAAGAATTACCTGCAAAAGGTGATCCCGCTTTTTGATCGAATCTTTGTGCAGAACGAAGTCTCGGAAAATATCTTGCAATACGGATTTAACTATCAAAATATAACCATTGCGGGTGATACCCGTTACGATCGTGTAGCCCAAATCACCCAAAATTTTGAACCGATAGCAGGCATCTCAGAATGGATCAACGGTAGAAAAGCTATCGTCTGCGGTAGTGTGTGGGAAGCGGATATGATTTACTTAAAAGAATTGATGGTTGATTCAGCATTTGAAAACGTCTGTTGGATAATCGTTCCGCATGAGTTACACTTAAGCCCGCAAAATTTTATTTCGCAATCGGTATTATTGTATTCTGATTTTATTAATAATCAAGGGGATTATAACTCTAAAATGCTCTGGGTGGATACCATCGGGTTGCTGTCTCGTTTATATTTTTATGGCGATGTAACGTACGTCGGAGGAGGATTTGGTAAAGGCATTCATAATATCTTGGAAGCCATCACGCATGGTAGAGCCGTCCTTTTCGGAACGAATTATCACCGATTTCAAGAAGCCGTAGAAGCCATCCAATCAGGAATCGCTTTTTCGTGCGCGAATGCGAAGGAAATGAAGGATGCTTTTTTACAAGTCCTTAACGATGAAGGCTTCCAAAATCGCTTAGAAATATCTGCTAAGCAGTTCATTCATGCCCGAACGGGTGCAACCGAACAAATAATAACGTATATCGCTACCCAAATTAACGGCAAATCTGTTTAATCCGTATGAATTGCTTTATTTTGCGGTAAGAATCGGTGTATGAATAAAAAGATCATCTCGGTAGGAAAGGTATCCTGTGGCAGTCCTGAATTGTTTTTAATATCGGGTCCTTGCGTCATTGAGGAAGAAGACTTGATGATGCGAACGGCAGAACGCCTGAAACAAATTTCCGAAAAGCATAACATTCCGCTTATCTTTAAGTCCTCCTTTATGAAAGATAATCGGAGTTCGGTACATTATTATCGTGGTCCCGGATTAGAGGAAGGACTGAAGATATTACAGAAAATCAAAACACAATTTGACCTGCCGATTTTATCGGATGTTCATTTTCCCGAGCAAGTTCAGTCCGCCGGTGAAGTGTTGGATGTGATCCAGATTCCTGCCTATTTATGTATGCAGACCTCACTGATCGAAGCCTGCGCCAAAACAGGTAAAGTTATCAATCTGAAGCACGGACAGTTTTTAGCACCTGAAAATATGGATAAACCCGTGCAAAAAGCGATTGATTCGGGTAATGAGCAACTCATCTTAACCGAACGAGGCTATACTTTCGGTTACAATGATTTAATCGTAGACCCGCGCAGCTTCTTTCATCTGAAGCAAACAGGTTATCCCGTCGTTTTTGATGTAACGCATTCCATTCGTAAATACGGCATTCCGAGTGCTGACCCGCGCGGTGGCAATCGGGAATATTTAACTACCTTGGCACGTGCCTGTACGGCTACGGGTATTGACGGTTTATTCATCGAAACCCACCCGAATCCCGCTCAAGCCAAATGTGATGCCGCCAGCCAAATGGCTATTGACGATCTCGAAGCCTTTATTTTACCCCTCATTCAAATTCATCAATTAGTACATTCTTTCGCTTCATAAACCTATTTTATGGAACTTTACTTAGACTCCGTCAATTTCGACGAAATCAAAACCGCCTTTTCGCAAGGTTATTTTTCGGGTTTGACTACTACACCGACCTTCATGCACCGGCACGGCATCAAAGATATTGACGGGGCTATCGTGCAGTTATCGGGTTTAGTACCTGTTTTACACGTAGAAGCCTTAGGCGATACGGCGGAAGACATCGTTACCGAAGCGCGAAGAATTCAAAATCTACCCCTTCAATCGGCGGAAATGGTGTTCAAAATTCCTATTTCGTTGGAAGGTTTGCGGGCTTGTAAAATACTTACGTCCGAAGGACATAAAGTAAATATTCACCTCATTTATACGTTGAACCAAGCCTATTTAGCAATGGAGGCGGGGGCTTCGTTCATTTGTCCATTGGTTGGTCGTTTACACGATCAGGGGCATGATGCCATGATGCTCATAGATCAATGTGTAGAAGTTGTTGACCGCTACGGATACAGTTCAAAGGTGATGGTATCGTCTGTTCGTCATGCGGAGCATGTGCGTCAGGCGTTGCTTTGCGGGGCGCACTGCGTAACCTTACCTTGGGGTGTGATGAAAATATTGACAACTAATTCGCTTACGGATGTGGGTACAGCGCAATTCGTTGAGCATACAGCATTGATGACCAACCGAGTGAAGGATGTTATTCGTCCCGAAAATCCTGTCTGTAAACGTACCGACAAAGTTATGGATGTATTGGTAACGATGACGGAATCCAAATTAGGGGCGGTCAGTGTAGTAGATGACAAAGGTAAACTAATTGGCATATTCACGGATGGAGACATTCGCCGTCAATTAAAAGATAAAGGTAAAACCCTTCTGGAGGCGGAAATGGGAAGTTTTGAATACAAGCAACCGATTACCTTACCCCCGGATGCCCTTTTGTATGAAGCTGTTAACTTTTTTACCCAGCACCAAGTGGATACCATTATCGTAGCCGAAAATGACCAACCCATAGGCATGTTGGACATCCAAGACTTTGTAAAGAAGGGCTTTTTAAGCTAATAGAACCATTCGTGGAAAAAATTACCAACTTTTTTTCGAGTAAGGGCTATTTGAGGCTAACCTTTTGTAACTTTATACGTTCAATTCCTTAAAGAGCGTATAGATAATTTTTACCTTTTGTAATGCGATCATATCGGTGGCGGATCAATGTTGTTGTCGGCTTTCTGGTTGGGTTAACGGTCAGCTTTTCAGCCTGTACGGAATCCGAAACCGGAAAGAAGGTGAGCTATACGCCTAAAGAATCAGCCTCACAATCCGATACTTTTTCGTCCTCCCAAGGAATTTTTACCTTCTTAGAGCCGATAACAAGTGCTTGGAAAGATGAACCCATAGAAGAGTTAATAGAAGTTGACTCGCTGATTAGTGATAACGTAGTATCATTCACCAATAAACGGGGTGATTTATACCGGATTCTAATCAAATGCTTTACGAAAGAAGCTCCGATAACCATCGCTCAAATATTAGCACAACCAAATTGCTATTTTACGGTAGGCGAAAATTCGATTCTGAATACCATCATCAATATAACCGCCTATAAAAATGATAAACTGTTCTTTAGTAAAGATATTACCAAAGATGAATTTAAGAACATCGTTGATCGCCGGTTCTTGAAACTGCATCAATTTGTGGGGGCGGACTTATTTACCTATAATGAGCGGTATAATCAGTGCATTTTTCGCCTCAATTTAGCGCAACGGGAAGGAGGAACGGAATGGTTTGCGCAAGTTTATTACGTAATTAATGATGATGGGAAAGTAGTTACAAAGGGATTATGTGATTATCCGTTTCATTGTCAAGACATCATGTCGCTTTCATCCGACGGCAAATATCTGTTAACTTGTTCCGAGATTATCAATTTGGCAAAGCCTGCCCGTCGAAAATTTAATAAAGCATCGGTGGTGATGTCAAAATTTATCAATGACAGCCTTTTCACGTTGGTTTATGATATGATGCGGGATTCGGTTGTTTGTGATACAACCATTTATTGGAAGGAAGACACCCTTACCTACCAGCATAAAATACCTATTCCAGACACGACTTCACATAATGCCTACATCGTTCATGTGAAGGGAGATACTTTAGCTAAATTTCCATTTAAGGGTTATGCTACCGGATCACAGGGTTACTATTCGCAATATGCTCCTTTGAATAAACTAAACTTGGTTGGTTATTATGATCGAACAAAGCGCGTGCTTCGTGTCTTTGATCTTTCCGGCGGAATGAAAGAAAAAGTTTATCATCAAAATAAATTAAACTATATCGCTTTAAGTCCCAATTACGACTCTTACTTTGAGTTCAGCACAACAAATGATAAAGGTAAAGACGTAAAACTCCGTTTTTTTGTTAATAACCTCAAAAAAGTAGTGGGGTATAGTTTGATTTAAAATCGTAATATGGATAAGATAACTTATGAAACTAAAGGTAAAATCAGATTGCAAATTATGTTGTCTGTTTTAGGAGTTTTTTTCATTATATCCATTATTATTCTGTTCCCTCCTTTGATCTTAGTTACGTGCATTTTACTTTTATTGTATGGATACAGATATGCAAATCAGATTCAAAAGATTACTATGAACGAGCAAGGAATTCAATTCACATCACTATTGTCAAATAAATTTTTTACATGGGAACAAATTTCAACTATTGAATATGATTATCATATAGAAATTCGATTGTCTAAAACTAAGGTAGCTACGATCAGATACAGATATTGGTCGCATTGTTATGCAATCATGCTCCTTACACTGATAAATAAGAGCAAAAAATACACCAACCAAAGAACGGGTGATCCCGCATATTCAGGAATAAGCGAATTATTAACAGCTTTTATCAAGTAAAACTTTTCAGATACCTTTTATAAGTCTCCAAAGCCCTGTTACGAGCAAAAGTATGCTCAACTATCGGTTTCGGATAATTGAATGATTCTAATTCCAGCACCCACTTGCGTATGTACGCTAAATCGGGGTCAAATTTTTTGGCTTGTTCGGTCGGATTGAAAATTCGGAAATAGGGAGCAGCATCGCATCCCGAGCCTGCCGCCCACTGCCAACCACCGTTATTTGAGGCTAAATCGAAGTCCAAGAGCTTTTCTGCAAAATATTTTTCGCCCCACCGCCAATCTATAAGCAAATGTTTGGTTAGAAAGGAAGCCGTTACCATTCGTACCCGATTGTGCATGTAACCCGTTTCATTCAATTCACGCATTCCGGCATCCACTAAGGGATAACCCGTCATGCCGTTACACCAACGTTCAAAGGCTTTTTCATCATTGAGCCATTGAATATGATTATATTCTTTCTTGAAAGCCTGCGTAACTACATGAGGGAAATAATCCAAGATGCTCGCATAAAAATCCCGCCAGATGAGTTCCGATAAAAAGGTCTCCGATAACGATTTAACGTATGAAGCTAACTTTCGGATACTGATCGTCCCAAACCGCAAGTGAATCCCCAACTTGGATGTACTTTCCAAAGCAGGGTAGTCTCTTTGTGACTGGTATTTTTCTATCATTGTTTGTTCGGGAGTTGTAGGTGGAAAAACCGCTTGAGGCGCATCCTCAAAATTCATTTGTGCTAATGAAATGATATTTTTCTTTTCAGTGGCGGGTAGAAATCGGTGAAAATATTTTTCGGTAGGGTAGGGCTTGAGGTGAAAATCATTCAGGATGCTCAAGAATTTTCTTTTATAGGGCGTAAAAACGGTGTAAGGCTGACCCGATTGCGTTAGAATTGCATCTTGGCGATCCAACAACACATGATCTTTATAGGCATGGAATGTTTTTCCTTTTTGGTTGAGCAGTTGTTGAACCTGTGCATCGCGTTCTTTGGCATAAGGTTCAAAGTCATAATTGGTGTAAACGGCAGAAAAATATTCTGTTTGTATTAGCTTTCCCCAAATTTCCGTCGGCTTGCCGTATTCCGTTCGCAATGATGAACCTAAATGACTTAAACCTTCGTTCAATTCTGCTAAGGTACGATGGATGAAAACTACCCGTTGATCCTGCTTGGGAAGATCAGCTAAAATGTTGCTGTCAAAAATGAATATCGGTTGAACTTGATAACCCGAACGGAGCGCGTGATACAAGCCCGCATTATCATCCAAACGCAGGTCGCGCCGAAACCAAAAATAAACCCAATCTGCCATAACTATTAACGATTTGGAAAACAGTTGTGGTGGGAGGGCAGTTCCTATTGTCCAAAACTTGGATAGGATAATTCCGAAACCTTCCCTTAACTTTGAAGTCAACTTTTTAAGAGATGAAACCCATTTCGTTTTTAGCCCTCGCCCTCTGGCTGATGGTTGTTGCTATCGGCTGTGAGCATAAAAATAAGTCAGGAAATTTAGATAATTCGATGCGAAAAGATAGCGTATCGGATACCGTAGCCGAAGCCACTAAGCCCTCCCCTGATACCGTAAAAATAGTCCCCGAATGGAATGCGACCGCGCGTTTTCTGGGTGGATTGGACGTAGCACCTCAATCGCCCTTAGCCAAACTGACCCAAGAGCCTGATTTTCAAGCCCACAAACAGTATTTCGATCAGGCTTTTGCCACCAAATCGAAAGTGATGCTGGATTCTTTGACCGTCTGGGCAGATCATGAGTTAAGTGATGTGCGTAATGCATCTGATAAAACTATTTTTTATCCTTTTGCGGGTGCTGATTTCGTAACCATTCATACCCTTTTTCCTGATGCGCGCCATTATGTACTGTTCGGCTTAGAACCGGAGGGCATTATTCCGCCGATCGAAAGTTTAGCCGCTGCCCGCCGAAGTGTAAACCTTCAGAATATACGCACGTCTTCGGATGATATTATGAGCCTTTCTTTTTTTAAGACCATTGATATGAGTTCCGATTTCCGAAGAGCCGAATTGAAGGGAACTTTGCCGTTATTGCTGGCATTCATAGCCCGAAAAGGAAACGAAATCGTAAATGTAAATCATATTGCCGTCAATAATACCGGAACGGTTGATTATACTTCCGAGAAAGACGTTCAAAATCCTGACGATTCTATTGCTACGGGTTATCGAATCAAGTTCCGTAAGTCGTCGGATGCGCCCATTCAAACCATTGAATATTTTTCGGTAAACGTTCACGACCCTGCTTTCAAAAAGAATAAAGGCTTTCAAACCTATTTAGAATCCTTAAAACCGACGGCTACGTATATTAAGTCGGCTTCGTATTTATTACACAAGCCATATTTTTCGATTATTCATAACAAAATACAAGAAGTCTCCGACGTGATCTTGCAGGATGATTCGGGATTTCCGATTCGTTCCTTTGTGCCCGAACAGTGGAAAATACAATATTATGGCGTGTACAGCGAATCTTTTCGCCCGATCCCGCTTTTTGCTAACTTATACCAAGCGGAATTGACCAAACGCTATAAGGAAAACACCGCTAAAGCCCTTTCCTTTGGTATCGGTTATCAATACAAAAAAGGAACATCTAATCTATTGCGGGCGGATAAAGTCCAAAATGTAGCTTCCGAACAGCAGTCAAACCAAACCAAACGAAAAGCAAAAAGCTAATCCAATCGGTATTATCTTTGAAATAGAACAAACTTTCCGACAGTCTATGCTTCCATGAAGGGTAGACTGTTTCTTTTATCACATAAGCCTGCCCGCTTTCCGTCTAATTTTTTTTCACGAATAAAGGTTTTTCGTTTAATTTACCCCTGATTTTGTGGAAAATAATTTTAATAATCCATAACGTATGAAACAACTGATTCTACTCCTATTATTCGGATGGTTTTCCGTGCTGTTAACGTATTCAGAGGCGGATGCACAAGGTAATTGTGTCGGCGTTCAAGTTACGATAGAACGTAATATCGCCCTGAGTGGCGGAAGCGATGGTCGCCTTCGCGCACAATGTACGGGAAGCTGTACCTGTTTTCAGGGATACCAATATTCCTTAAACGGTGGTCAATTTACGCCTAACCCGGTGTTTGATAACCTTCGTGCCGGTACTTATACCGTCCGTATTATTGATCTCTGTACTGGATGTGTTACCACTTCTAACCCCGTAGCTTTGACGCAACCGAACCCTTGTGTAACGGTTTCGGCGTTTGCTTCGCGTAATGTCTCTACTCCAAACGGTAATGACGGACAAATTACGCCCACCTGTAACGGTGCTTGTTTTGCTTGTCCGTTGGGATATGAATATTCCTTGAATGGTGCTACGTTTCAACGCACACCCTTATTCAACAACTTGATTGCCGGGCAATACAAAGTTACCATTCGGGATCGCTGTTCAGGGTGTACGAGTGAAAGTGCTGTCGTTACCATTACCCAACCCGCCGGACAACCCAACTGTGCAGGCGTAACGACGATGGTGCAAAGTCCCGTAACAACGCAAGGCGGTTCGGACGGTATTTTGATTGCTAATTGCGCGGGAAATTGTGGTAACTGCTTTTCAGGTTATCAATACGCAATCAACGGCGGTGCATTTCAAACTGCTAACCGCTTTACGAACCTCCGCGCGGGAACTTATACGGTAACAATTAAAAATACCTGTAATAATTGTACTGCCGTTAGCGCACCCGTTACCATCACCGAACCCAACAACTGTACGCCCGTTCAGGCTAATATTACCACGCCGATTACCACCATTGGAGGCAATCAGGGCGTTATCACGGCGAATTGTGTGGGTTTATGTAATTGTGTATCGGGTTATCAGTATTCGATTAACGGTGGCGGTTTCCAAAACAGTCCCGTTTTTGCCAATTTAAGAGCAGGAACATATATCGTTACCTTACGGGATAATTGTTCGGGTTGTACTTCGCGTTCCAATGCGATTGTTTTACAAGATGGCGGGACAAACAACTGTGCCGGCGTTAACGTAACGGTCAATAAAAACGTCAGCTCTGCGGGCTTATCGGATGCGGAAATTACGGCTAACTGTTCCTTTAATTGTAATGATTGCCCGTCAGGATTTCAATATTCTATTAACGGCGTTACTTTTCAAAATAGCAACCGTTTTACCGGTTTACGTGCAGGCGTTTACACCGTTACCCAGCGCAATGCTTGCAACGGATGTACCATTCAAAGTAGCCAAATCGTTATCACCGAACCGCGAAACTGTGTCGGCGTTACGGCACAAGTTTTAAGTAATGTAACGGTGGAAGGTACGCGCAGTGGTCGCATCAACGCCACCTGTACGGGTAATTGCAGAGGTTGTAATACGGGTTATGAATATTCGCTCAATGGTGGACCCTTTCAACTAAGTACCTTTTTCCCCAATTTACCTTCAGGACTTTATACCGTTCGGGTTCGTGATTTGTGTTCGGGTTGTATTTCTACGTCGAATCCGGTGTTTGTCGCTGAACCGAGTGCGCAAAGTTGTGTTCGTGTAAGTGCTTCGGTATTAAAGAATGTTGCCCGAAACGGCGGAACAGACGGAGAAATCATCGCGGCATGTAACGGTATTTGTTCTTGCACGATTGGTTATGAATATTCCTTGAACGGTGGAACTTATCAATCTAATCCTACTTTTTCTAATCTCCGTGCAGGAAGCTACACGATCTTGATTCGGGATAAATGTCGCGGATGCGTGAACGTCAGCAATACGGTTATGGTTACCGAGCCGGCTTTTGTTCCTTGTGTAACGGCGAATGCTTCGGTTAGTCGCATTATCAGCCGTCCGGGTGCGAATGATGGTCAAATTACGGCTACCTGTTCCGGTATCGGTTGCGGTAACTGTATTTCCGGTTACGGCTATTCCTTAAACGGTGGTGCATATCAAAATTCGGGTATTTTTAACGGCTTAGCTCCCGGAACGTACACCGTTACCATTAAAGATAACTGTACGGGTTGTACCAATACCTCCACACCGGTTATCATTACCGCACCGGTCGTAAATTATTGCGTCAACGTAGAAGTAACCAATGTGTTACACGCGACTGCTCCGGGCGGATTTGACGGAGGCATCACCGTACGTTGTGCAGGAGTTAATTGCGGAAACTGTTTACAAGGTTATGAATACAGTTTGAGTGGTGGCTCTTACCAAGCATCGAATAACTTTGGCGGACTTCGTGCGGGAACTTATACGGTCAATATCCGTGAGAAATGTTCAGGCTGTGTAACCACCAGTGGTGCGATTACCATTACCGAACCCCTCGTTGCCCCCTGCCCCGTGATTGCTTCAGCCATAACCAAACATGCTTCTTCCGAAACTACAAAGGATGGAGTTATTCAAGCCACCTGTTCGGGTAACTGCCGTTGCGGTAGTTTTTCCTATTCCTTAAACGGCGGTGCATTCCAAAGTCTGGGCGTTTTCTCGGGTTTAGGCGTAGGAACGTATGTGGTTACGATGCGGGAGAATTGCCGTGCTTGCGTTTCATCCGATACTTTAACGATCGGTGTCAGCGAATCCGTTTGCCAAAAAGCTCCGGGCATTGTGCGCATTCAAGTGCTTTCGAGCCGTTCGGCAGTGATTACGTGGTCGAATGTACCGGGCGTATTGTGGTATGCTTTTGAATACCGCGACGATAATTCAGATGACTGGAAAACCATTAAATACATTTACGGCACGACCTATACCCTTAAAGATTTAATGGAAAACACGAATTATTCGGTACGGGTACGCGCTCATTGCCGTGAAGAATTGGTGTCCGACGTTTCACCCGAAGGCTCTTTCACGACCAAAACGAATACCAACCCTGCCTGTGCCGCGCCCTCTTTCCGTTTAACGGAGGTAAGTGGGGACATGCTTCGGATGGACTGGGCTCCCGTATTGAATGCGAGATGCTACATCGTTTCATACCAACAAACGGGTGATGATGAGTGGACGGAATTTGTATTACCGGCTACTTCTCGTTCACATTATTTGACGGATTTACAAGTAGGCGGGGCGTATCAAATCCGCATGAAAACCAACTGTGCGGGTTGTGATTTGGCGGGTGCAAATAATTCCCCCTATTCATTTGTGTTGAGTTATGCCTTACGGAAATCTTCGGACATCAATACGGTTGATTTTGCCTTATATCCGAATCCTGCGCAACAGTCGTTCAGCCTGCATTATCGTTTACCGGAAACGGCGCGCGTTCAAGTGGTGGATTTGATGGGTAAAGAAATTACCAACCGTACCTTAGCCACCGATACCGAAGAAGTTACCTTTGACACTTCGGAATGGACGAACGGGGTTTATGCCCTGAAAATCAGCACAGCTGACGGTTGGAATAAGACCTTTAAAGTCGTCATCTCGAAATAATCTTATTTTATTCTGTTAAAAAGCCTCGAACGATTTTTCATTCGAGGCTTTTTTTGTAGCTTTGCATAAACGCAATTTTCTGATGAAAAAAGTTCTAGTATTGATTTACACCGCTTTCGTACTTATTTTCTTATCCTGTGCTAAAGAACGGGTAAAAGAAGATGTTAAAATAAGTAATAATTGCATAATATCAATACAACAAAATGACGGCAAAGAACAAAGTGAAATTCATTTTGATAAAGACGTTCTCACCAAAAAAGAACTCCAATATTTTACAAAGTATAGTAATGGGATTTTGGAAAAAAGATACAAGACAAATTATGAGTATTTATATGATAGTACCGGATTATTGACCAAAGTTGTTGCGAGAAGTGATGATGGAAATTATTCATATATTAATTTTACATATTCAAATAAAAAAATAATATCCAGTAAATTTCGTATATATCCGGCTGAGTGGGGTTATTCCGATTACAGCTACAATGATAAAGGACAAATTGATTATATTTATTCATTATATAAAAGCGAGACATACTTCCCTGTACTTGAAATTCCAAGCCATCTTCGCTTTGAATATGATAGCTTAGGAAATCCCGTTCGTCGTTATTCAGGATATAGCTATTATAAGCGCGAGCGAGGAGAATATATAAAGGTTAGCGATAGCCTCATTTATGAAATTTCTTATGACGACAAGATTAATTATATTAAGTATAGTTTGAATAACTCAATTTATGACTTTGATGATTTTATCGGGTTAGCTAAAAATAATGTTTTAGAATATAAGTGCTATAGTTATAAATACAAAGAGAATGTATCTCATTATCGTTTTGATTATGAATACAACGCTAACGGGTTGGTAACTAAATGTACAAAAGTTGATGTGCTAAATCCGCGAAACGAACCAAATATAATTACTTTTCAATACCGCTGTTATTAGCCTAACAGCCCCAAATGAAATATCGTTCGGGGCTGTTTTTGCTTGAGGGATATTGGTTTTAATAAAAGTGAAACAATACCTGTACCGTAAATTGATTCTTCCAGTGATCCACCATCGGAATGCTGTAAGCGGTACGGATGGACATATAATTATCTACGATACCGAAACGAATACCACCGCCTACCGTCGGTCCGTAAACGAAGCCCGGAATACCGTCGCTATCCTTCGTTACGTTGTAATGGATGTCAACGCCTCCGCCGACAAACAGCCCGAAGGACTGATCCGAATCTTCGGTAGCACCTGCCCCATATGCCGCCTCTACCAAGAGTGGGATGCCGAATTGGAAGCCCGTTCGGCTGTTATCCCAGGCATCATTGATGGCATTCTTTCCCGTTTCATTGACGGTATAGAATGACATCCCTGCTTCAATGTAGGAGGCTACACCCAAACCGAAATCATCTTTTAACTGCAAAAACTGGTAGCGCGGAACGTAAACGACATTCACCTTCGTGAACTTACCGCTTAGGGTGATCTGCTCATTCGGATTGGCATAGCCGGGTTTGATGACCCCGTCATAGGACGTGAAATTTACTCCCAAGCCGTAGCCGAAGTTAAAATACCCTTGCGCTTGAACATTAGTCCCTGAACCCCAGCATAGGTTCAGTGCTAAAACCATTATAAACAAGACTTTCTTCATCTTTGATGCTACTTTAAGTGGATTCTGACTAAACGAACTCTTCTTCCGCCGGAAATTGATTTACCAAGTAATATATTTTCAGGCTCTACGGACATAATTTCTGTCGGGTCCATGATTCCCATCTTATCTGCCCGCTTCATAATTTCTTCTTTCTTCATCTTACCGTCCGGCGTGATGGTAACCAGCACAGAAGCAGCCTTGCCGCGCGGATTGAATTGCTTGATTTTTAAATCCCCGCTTCTGTTCGTTTTTAACTTGGTTACATCCAAGTTTTCAATATTGTCATTATATACGATGTATATATTTTCATCAACGACCCGTAGACTGAATGAATGAAAACCGGCTACTTGTACTTTGGAGATGACATTTGACCATTTTACGTTGCCGTCGCCATCCAATTTAAGCACCATAATGTCTTCATAATGATATACGGTATAGGTTCGTGTAAATCCTTTTGAATCGGTAACGGTATGTGTAGTGATGTAGAATTCTTCCGCTACCAATAAGATGCTACCGTCCTCCTGTGCTTTGAAATACCTCACCAAAAAGTCAGCACCGGTTTTATCTCGCCCTTTCTCAACGGCTTTGTTACCCAACAATAAACGACGGGTTGCATCCGGTATTTTTTGAGTTTTGGGTTTAGTCATTTGTTTTTGCAAGAGGTCTAATGTCATATAAAAGACTCCTTGAATACTTACTACACTTGTTGTAACGTTATTATCTGTATAAAAACCGCCAATAGCGATGGTACCATCCGGCATAAACGTTGTCAAAATAGCAGTAGGGAAATTCTCATTCCCCAATTCAATCATGTATTTTTGAACTTCATCACCACCCGGAGAAAAAGTATATACAAAATGGGCTGTTCTTTCGGTTTGCTTATTCCGCTTCACGCCCTCGCTTTTTTCCTTCTCCCGCTTTTTAGCTACCTCCTCCACTTCTTTATCAGCTCTTGATACCCTTGCATGGATGTAAGCAGAACCCATATCCGAAACTTCATACTTAGAGATGCTTGTGTATTTCGAGGAATACTCCAATTCCACACTCTTTTTCCAAAAGAGTTTCATGTCTTGGTCAAAGACATAGACGTTTAATTTTTCATTGTCCGTCCTTTGTGTAGGAACTGTTTGATAGACCATCAGGTAGTTCTGTTCGGGAGAAACTTTGTAAGAAATACCATAATTTCTTACTTTACTTTCTTCATCAAACTGCGTTTGAATGATTGCTACAGGGGGAGAAAGTTCGTCTTTTGAACTCACTACTTGGTAAAAAAACTCTTGTGTTTTCTTTCTGCGATCCGTTCGTGAAGACAGGATCATCATTTTACCATTTAATACGGTAACCCCTTCAATAGATAAGGACTTATCTTTGTCAGGATTAAACGGAAGCAAGGTTTCGGAAACAAAATTCAATTTCTTGTCGTATTTTCGCAAGTAAATCTTTGTTGTTGCAAAGGCTCGCCCTCCATAGCTTACTTCAAAGTAATATTTGTCTGACCAGCCGACAAACCCGCTACCTATATTTTTGGATTCAATTACGGGGGATATTTCCACCCGTCCTTTTTGTGCGGTAACGCCTGTACCTAAGACGATCAAATAGCCGATCGCTAAAATAGTAGTAATAATATGTTTCATACGAACATGATGAATTTGCCACGCAATTTAACAGCTATTATTAGTTCAACCAAAAATATTTTATACATTTTCGTCTACTACACATCGAAAGTAATTAATAAGTAAAATAGCTATTCAATTAAATTTAATATTGTTACTCGAAGTGTGATTCATTTATGAGAAAAAACTTCATATGACAAAGATAGCACCGACGGCTACTCTTTCCCCCTCCCCCGAAGAAATTAATTCATAGTTATTAATTAATAATTAATTATCCGTTCACGAATCAGAATTGTTAATTATTCGGGGTTTATTTAAGAGAAAATAGGCAATAATTATCAAAAAATTAAGCCGACTTAACGAACCGTTCAACCTCAAAATAGGGTTGAACCGGTTGTTAAAATGATTTTGCTTTTGTTGCAAATAGCAAATATTATGAACTGATTTAATAAATATTTAGTGAAAATTTTACCCGATTTTAAGGGTGAATTAATATCTGTTATAAAATGGGTTGGGGTAGATTGGTGGCATTTTTCCACCTGTCAGTTTGTCATTGTTATCTGATTTTTGGGTAACTTTGTCTTATTTTTCAAGCAATGAGCCAAACCACCCAAAAGGTTTATACGCCCCTGCATCCCGTTCAGTTGGATGAAAACCTGCAAGGTTCTGCCTATGAGCAACTGACCCCGGCACTTCGTCCCGTGAACCGTCATGCTTATATTGAAACCTACGGATGTCAGATGAATTTCTCTGATACTGAGATCATTGCGTCCATTTTGGCGGACTTGGGTTATGGCTTTACCCCCCAAGATACGGATGCCGACTTGGTACTCATCAACACTTGTTCGATCCGCGAAAACGCTGAACAGCGCGTTTGGAATCGGCTCACCCACCTGAAAAGCCTCAAGAAAAAGCGACCGGGCTTGATGGTGGGCATCATGGGTTGCATGGCGGAAAGGCTCAAAACCAAGCTCTTAGATGAAGAGAAGTTGGTGGATTTGGTCGTCGGACCTGATGCCTACCGGGCTTTACCGGAGTTGCTGGAGGAAGTGGAAAGTGGTCAGCGTGCCGTCAATGTCCTGCTTTCTCGGGAGGAAACCTACGCTGATTTGTCCCCGGTTCGCCTGAATACCAATGGAGTTTCGGCTTTTATTTCCATCATGCGGGGATGCAATAACATGTGTAGCTTTTGCGTTGTTCCCTTCACACGGGGACGTGAACGGAGCCGAGACCCGCAAAGCATCGTCCGTGAAGCCCAAGAATTGGTGGATAACGGCTACAAAGAAGTTACCCTTTTGGGGCAAAATGTGGATTCTTACCACTACGAGGGTGTTACTTTTGCGCAATTATTGGAAAAAGTAGCCAAAATTAACCCCGATTTAAGGATTCGTTTCTCTACTTCACATCCCAAAGACATTACCGATGAAGTCCTCTTTACGATGGCTTCGTATGATAATATCTGTAATTTTATTCATCTGCCGGTACAATCGGGGAGCAGTCGCATTCTGGAACTGATGAATCGGGGGCATTCCCGCGAATGGTACTTAGACAAAATAGCCCGTATCAAGGAAATGATCCCCAACTGCGGACTTTCCACCGACATTATTGCCGGATTTTGTACTGAAACTGAGGAAGATCATCAAGAAACCCTCTCGCTGATTGAACAAGTAAGGTATGATTCGGCGTTTATGTTCTTCTACTCGGAGCGTCCCGGCACCCCCGCCGCCAAGAAATTAGCGGATGACGTTTCGGAAGAAATCAAAAAACGAAGACTCCAAGAAATCATTGATCTGCAATATCGGATGGGTTTGGAACAAAACCTGAAAGACGTGGGGCAAAATTTTCGTGTGTTAATCGAGGGAGATTCCAAAAAATCTTCTGCCGAATACTGCGGACGCAATGATTCCAATAAGATGATTAACTTCCCCAAGGATGATACGAATTATCATGCGGGTGATTATGTGTTCGTGCAAGTAACGGAAGCCACCAGTGCCACCCTTCGCGGAAAATTAACAACTTTTTAACCTGCCGACTAATAAACAGATGAATGCTACGCGATCAGAAGTAAAACAGCGATTTGGAATCATCGGTAACTGTGATAAACTAAATACTGCGATAGATGTTGCGGTGCAGGTTGCCCCTACCGAAGTAACAGTATTGGTTTACGGTGAGAATGGCACAGGAAAAGATGTTTTTTCCAAAATTATTCACCAGCTTGGGAATCGAAAAGGCAAGACGTTCATCGCGGTTAACTGTGGGGCTATTCCCGAAGGAACGATTGATTCTGAGCTATTTGGACACGAAAAGGGGTCGTTTACCTCCGCATATGAATCCCGAAAGGGCTATTTTGAGGAAGCCAACGGCGGGGTGATCTTCTTAGATGAAATCGCTGAGATGCCCATGCCCACGCAGGCGCGCTTGCTTCGGGTCTTGGAAAATGGTGAATACTTGAAAGTAGGTAGCAGTAAGGTTCAAAAGACGGATGTGCGCATCGTGGCGGCAACCAATAAAAACCTAATTGAAGCCATCCGACAGGGTAAATTTCGGGAAGACCTCTATTTTCGGCTCAATACCATCACAATCAACGTCCCGCCCTTACGTGAACGGGGCGAAGACATTGAACTGCTTTTCCGATATTTTGCCCATTATTTCGGTGATCGTTACGGTCGGCAACCCGTAAGTTTGACTCCTTCCGCCAAAGCGATTCTTAACGGATACCATTGGCCCGGAAATGTGCGGGAAATGCGCAACTTTGCGGAGAAGCTGACGGTGCTTGTTCCCGAAAAAGAAATCACGCCGGAAGTCCTGAGTCAATACCTGCCCCGCCCCGAATCGCAATTACCCATCCTTTCTACCCAACAGCGTAACTACAGTTATGAACAAAATTCGTCCTACGCTAAAAACGGTGGAATCAACTCTGAAGATAACTCCTTAATTTTACAAGCGTTATTCGAGTTGAAAAAAGATATTTCGGATATGAAAACGGTGATGGCTACTTTGCTTCAGCATCAGTTACAACAGGTTACAACAGTGGGCGTTACGCCGGTTTCACCCGTTGTGAATCCGCATATCAATACGCCGGTAGTTTCTTCGCCACAGACGTTCGGAACTTACCCTAATAAGACCGTATTCTCCGGTCATTTAGAGGTGAATACTCCTGTGTCAGTAGCGGAGCATACCATCGAAGTAGAAACGGCTGAACCTATCCATGAGACTTTTTCATTAGACGATAACGAAAAGAATTTGATCGTAAAAGCCCTAACCAAATACAGTCATAATCGCAAAAAAGCGGCGCAGGAACTCGGAATCTCGGAACGAACCCTTTATCGTAAAATTCGTGCCTATGATCTGGAATAAAGCAGGAACATTATTATCATTGATTACACTACTGCTCTTTTGTTTAGTAGGGTGTAAATATTCTTTCAACGGGGTTTCTTTAGCTCCCGATGATAAAACGGTAAGCGTGCAACGGTTTGATAACCAATCCGCTATCGTTGTTCCTACTTTAGCTCAGAATTTTACCGAAGCCCTCCGCGACCGTTTCATCTCTCGAACGCGCCTGCAACTTGTCCCCGCTAATGGTGATTTGCAGTTTTCGGGAACGATTGTGAACTATGCCATAGAACCTTTAACCGTTAGTGGGAATCAAGCCTCTCAAAACAGGTTGAAAGTTCGGGTGCGGGTGAAATACGTCAACAAAAAGAAACCCAACTTAAACTGGGAACAAGAAATCGAACAGTTCGCCGACCGCCCCGCCGCTCAAAGTTCGGGCAACACGCAGGCACAAGGCGAAATGTTAGAGGAAGTTCAGGATAAGTTGGTACAAGATATTTTTAATAAAGCCCTTTCCAACTGGTAAACATTGGTTGGAATAAGATTCAAGCCCGTAAAAAGGTTTTCATTAATAACGTT